>OGDR01000003.1_pt1 | contig 366255 bp, 335 predicted proteins | sample 1570501 | NCBI WGS metagenome assembly OGDR01 (sample SAMEA2582170, study PRJEB24529) | metagenome | reverse complement strand
AAGACGACGCCCTCTCACGGCGTAAACCCGGGTTCGATTCCCGGTCAGGTCATGATGGCAAGGCTGTTGCTTAGGCAGCAGCCTTGTTGCATCAAAGGAATGGCAATTGCTGTTCGGATGCCACTGTAGCGCAGTTGGTAGCGCAACGCATTCGTAATGCGTGGGTCGCCGGTTCGAGTCCGGCCAGTGGCTTGATAAAACCCTTGTGAATTCAAGGGTTTTTCTTTTTGCCATTTTATAAGATAGTTCACATAAAATATTTTGGCTACTATTTGGTTACTACAAGTCTTTCGGATAATAGCTTGTCTTCCATAATTCCCGCACATTGTCGCTGCCGCAGTCCGTATAGATTCTCCCCATCCGTTCCAACCACCCGGACCAGACGGTGCTGTACCGGATACAGTTAGAAGAAACCATGGTATTCTATGGACTTGACTGTGAATTAAATCAGGAGATGACGGATGTGCTGTCAAACTATGCTGAGAATGCCGGACTTCTGATTTGTGATGTCCAGTACGCACCGGAAGATTATATTTTCCACAAGGGATGGGGACATTCCACATGGGAAGCTGCTCTTAAGCTGGCAGAAGCCAGCAGCGCGAAACGGATCTGGCTTACATAATACAGCTGTACCATAGACCGGAGCCGCAGAGAATAACCGTTTTCTGTAACTTTAATCCTAACCTTGTAAAGTGTATTGAAAAATCCCGGGTGATATGGTAAATTTTAATTAATACATCTGCACGGGCAATGGATGAGCAAGGGCCGGCTGCTGCAAGGAAGGGTGGGATTTATGAGAATAGAGGCGTTAAAGTACCAGACCGACAAGAAGGAGGACATCATTATTTTTGTGGATTATAATGAGGTGTACAGCGAGGGATATCATGTACAATGGTCTATAGCCGATATTGCCTACCGGAGGCCGCCTTCGAGAAACTATATCTTTTTGAGCGATACATACCGGGACGACAGTGAGTACTATATACTGTCCCCGGATGAAAAGACAGCATATGCTTTAAAGAGACAAAAAGAGTTTGCAGGTGAGGAAAAGCTGAAAGAGGCACTGGTTTCCGCCTGGACTATCATCCGCCCTGATACGGATTCCATATTGGGAATGTGAGAAGGGGAAAATTTGGGGACATATCTTATATAGAACAAACGGGGCAGTGCCATTACGGCATTACCCCGTTCGCTTTTCATATTCGTCTTTCCGGCCGGTGCATTCTTTTAAGCTCCATTACCCCGGCACTTTGTGGCCTGTTCTGTCACCTTTCATTTTCATATCCATATGCCACATATTCCATCATCTGGTCTGTGGTATCCTCATTTCGTATGAAGTCTTTCAGGATAGCGTGTATCCTGGCTATCCGGCTGTCCTCAGGCTCATTGCCCCCCATATCCACATCCAGCTGGTCACGCATCTCAAAAAGCGTATCCTTTCTCTCCGGCATTCCTAACTTCATGGCCCTGGCAATGGTGCCGACGGCGCAGTAGGCTTCTAAGGGGGATGTCATGGGCGCCGGGGGCTCAAAACCGGCTTTGATGTCCAGGGCCATTTTTATGATATAAGACATGTCTCAACACCTCTTTTCAAAGATAGGAATATCATACCACAAAAATCCTGCTTTGTCCTCTCTGTTAAGATTTCGTGAAAATCTTCATGGGACACACACTGTAATATAAAACCTAATTGCTGTTAGTTTCAGCTTATGATATGATATATGGGTGAATGACTTGCCGAAATGACGGAATACTTAAGACATAGGAGTAAAGATGTATGAAAAACCCAAGATTTAAAAATTATATATACTGGGGCACCACTGCGCTGGCCGTGGTGGCCTGCAGTGTTGCCTTTGGATTTTTCCTGTCCCGGTTTGAGATTGTATCAAGGTCCGTGGGAAAAATCGTATCCATACTGATGCCCATTATCTACGGGGCCGTGCTGGCCTACCTGATGCTGCCCATCTATAACAAGACCAGGGTCTATACAGCAGAAAAACTAAAACGTTGCATCAAGGACGGACACACGGCAGACAGCCTGGCAAAGGCGGCCGGGACGCTGGTGAGCCTGCTGTTACTCATTGCCATTGTCTGCGGATTGTTCTGGATGGTGATTCCCCAGATTTACACCAGTATCATCGGCCTCCAGGAGAGTCTGGGAGAGAACATCAATAACCTGAGCCTCTGGCTTATGAAGATGTTTGAGGACAATCCCACCATAGAACAGACCATTATGCCCTTTTATGAGCAGGCTGCCACGGAGTTCCAGAACTGGCTGACCACGGACCTGGTGCCCAATATGTCTAAAATCATCGGTGAGCTTTCCACGGGCCTTTTAAGTGTGGTCACTGTTGTCAAGAACATACTGATTGGCGTCATTGTCATGGTCTATTTTCTCAATATCAAGGATACCCTGTCCGCCCAGAGCAAGAAGATCGTCTACAGCCTGTTAAAGCTTAAGGATGCCAACCGGCTGGTGAGCGAGGTGCGTTTTGCCCACTCTGTATTTGGAGGTTTTATAACCGGAAAGCTTTTGGATTCCCTGATTATTGGCATTATGTGCTTTTTTGCCATGCAGTTTTTAAAAATGCCCTATGTGCTTCTGGTAAGCGTGATTATCGGAGTGACCAACGTGATCCCCTTTTTCGGCCCCTTTATCGGAGCCGTGCCCAGCGCATTTCTCATACTGCTGGTGAGCCCTATGAAATGCCTGTATTTCCTTATCTTCATCCTGGTGCTCCAGCAGTTTGACGGCAACATCCTGGGGCCTAAAATCCTGGGGGATTCCACGGGGCTTCCCAGCTTCTGGGTGCTGTTTTCCATCCTGCTGTTCGGCGGCCTGTTCGGATTCGTGGGAATGATTATCGCGGTGCCGTTGTTTGCGGTTATTTACAGGCTGACCGCCACCTATGTGAGCAGCGCGCTGAGAAAGAAGGATTTATCCGCCAGGACAGAGGATTACCTGAGCCTGGATTATATTGACGAAGAAAACAGGCATTATGTTGACAGAGAGAGGGAGGAGTAAAAACAACATATAAGTATTGAGGGAGGAAAGCAATGAGTGATTTGCAGACAAGGTATCTGGAACGGCTGGCTGAATTATATCCAACCATAGCAGCCGCTTCCACAGAGGTGATTAATCTGGAGGCAATCCTTAACCTGCCCAAGGGGACCGAACATTTCCTCACGGATATCCACGGTGAGTACGAGGCGTTTTCCCATGTGCTGCGAAACGGATCCGGGGCCGTGCGGCGCAAGGTCAACGATGTGTTCGGCAACACCCTGAGCAGCCAGGACAAGCAGACCCTGGCCACCCTGATTTATTATCCCAGGGAGAAGATGGCCCAGATACTGGAGCATGTAAAGAACCGGGAGGACTGGTACAAGATTACCCTGTACCGCCTGATCGAGGTGAGCAAGCGGGCTGCCAGCAAATACACCAGGTCCAAGGTGCGAAAGGCTCTGCCCCAGGAGTTTGCCTATGTGATTGAGGAACTGATTACGGAAAAGGTGGATGTGAGAGACAAAGAGTCTTATTACAATGCCATCATACAGACCATTATCCGGGTGGGAAGAGCTGGGGAGTTTATCGTGGCTCTCTGTGAACTGATACAGCGCCTTATTGTGGACCATTTACATATACTGGGAGATATTTATGACAGAGGTCCGGGGCCCCACATGATTATGGACAAGCTGATGACCTACCATTCCCTGGACATCCAGTGGGGAAACCACGATGTGCTGTGGATGGGGGCGGCTGCCGGACAGAAGGGATGTATTGCAAATGTAATCCGTATCTGCGCCAGATACGGCAATCTGGATATCCTGGAGGATGGCTACGGTATTAATCTGCTGCCGTTAGCAACCTTTGCCCTGGACACCTATGGGAGCGATCCCTGCGCCTGCTTCCAGCTCAAAGGGGCGAATGCATGCAGCCCCAGTGAGACGGAACTGAATATCAGGATGCACAAGGCCATATCCATTATCCAGTTCAAGGTGGAGGGCCAAATCATAAAGGAACATCCGGAGTTCTGCCTGGAAGACCGGAACCTGCTGCACCGCATAGATTTAGACAAGGGAACCATACTGCTGGAAGGCGGTGCACAGGAAATGCTGGACAGCCATTTTCCCACCATGGATCCGGCTGACCCTTACAGGCTTACGGCGGAGGAGAACGCCATCATGGAACGCCTTGCGGCCGCATTTCAGAACTGTGAAAAGCTTCAGCAGCATATGCGCTTCCTGCTGGCAAAGGGAAGTCTTTATAAGGTATACAACGGAAACCTGCTGTATCACGGCTGCATCCCCTTAAACAGGGACGGCAGCTTTAAAGAGGTGGACATATACGGGCAGAACTACAAGGGCAAAAGCCTCTATGAGTGTCTGGACGGTTATGTGAGAAAGGCGTTCATGGCAGTGGACCCGGCAGAGCGGGCAAAAGGCAGGGATATATGCTGGTATATCTGGCTCCATCAGGATTCGCCCTTGTTCGGAAAGGATAAGATGGCAACCTTTGAACGCTATTTTCTGGCGGACAAGGAGACCCACAGGGAAGAAAAGAATCCCTATTACTCCATGCTGGAGGATGAGGATACAGTGGGCCGCATCCTGGAGGAGTTCGGTCTGCCGCCCCAGGAGGGACATATTGTCAACGGCCATGTGCCGGTCAAGTCCAAGAACGGGGAGAATCCTGTAAAATGCGGCGGAAAGGTGCTGGTCATTGACGGCGGCTTTTCCAGGGCTTACCAGAAAGAGACTGGAATCGCGGGATATACCCTGATTTATAATTCCTACGGATTGATTCTGGCGGCCCATGAGCCTTTTGAGTCCACGGAGGCCGCAATTGAGAAGGAGAGCGACATACACTCGGAGAGCACCATTGTAAAACGTGTGTCCAGCCGGAAGCTGGTGGGAGACACGGATGTGGGCAAACAGCTTAAGACAAAGATTAAAGACCTGGAAATGCTTTTGGAGGCCTATCATACAGGGGCAATTGTAGAGCGTTTTCCTGTGAGATAGCGGGAAAGGGGCGGAAAATAAGGCAGGTAAGGTCTGGAATAACCGGGGCCGCATTGGGCAGCAGTACAGTGCGGTCCTGTTTTTGCACAAATGGTACAATTTTTTTGTTGTAACTATTACAACAAGTTGACTTTGACATATCTTTGTGATATAGTAATCGGGATGATGCAGGCGCATCACAGGTCAAGGGAGACAGGTTTATTAAAGTCACCCTTATTTTATTTCGATCAGTAGAGGAGGAAGTAATTATGAAGAAATTTATGGCGTTATCCATGGCTGCCGTCATGGCATTTACAGTGGCAGGATGCGGCTCCAAGCCCGCAGAGACCACAGCCACCGGCACAACAGCAGCAGAGACTGCGGCAAACGCAGATACCACGGCAGCTGAATCAGCAGCAGAAGAGGAAACCAGCGGGGCTGCCTCAGGCAAGAAGTACATCATCAACACAGATACCACCTTTGCCCCCTTTGAGTTTGAGAATGAAAAGGGAGAGATGGTAGGCATTGACCTGGATATCTTACAGGCAATTGCCCAGGACCAGGGCTTTGAATATGAAGTGGTTCCGGTGGGATTCTCCGCAGCTGTAACTGCCCTGGAGGCCGGTGAGTGCGACGGCGTGATTGCAGGCATGTCCATCACCGATGAGAGGGTGCAGAAATATGATTTCTCAGAGCCCTACTATGATTCCGGCGTAGGCATGGCTGTCCTGTCTGATTCCGATATCACCTCCTATGACCAGTTAAAGGACCAGAAGGTGGCTGCCAAGATTGGTACCGAGGGATGTACCTTTGCAGAGTCCATTGCGGAGCAGTATGGTTTTGAGGTAATACAGTACGAGAGCTCATCTGACATGTATCAGGCCGTTATAGCAGGAGAGGCAGTTGCCTGCTTTGAGGATTACCCTGTTATCGGTTATGAAATTTCCAGGGGACTGGGCCTCACCCTTCCAACACCCATGGAGAAAGGTTCCTCCTATGGTTTCGCGACCTTAAAGGGCGCAAATCCGGAACTGGTGGAGATGTTCAACAAGGGACTGGAGAACATCAAGGCAAGCGGCAGATACGATGAGATATTGAATACATACATTGCAAAATAGGACTGCCGGAGAACCTCCGGGCAGTGCTGCCCGGCGCCGGTTCCTGCCTTATGCAGGGCCGGCGCCTCAATGCCGCAGGTTATGGATGAATTTAAAGCAATTATACGGTTTTTTACCGGTTATGCTTAAGTGCTTTAAATTTGGCTATAACATTCCATGGGCATGGAAGGATATCCCTGGAATGATGCACGTCAACGAATAATCAGAAAAGGATGATAGTATGCAGATTGTAAACATCATAACACAGTATTACCCATCATTTTTTAAGGCTCTGGGAATCACCCTGCAGATGACCGTGATATCTCTGCTCTGCGCCACGGTTCTGGGCGTTATTTTCGGCCTGTTCAAGGTCTCGGATTTTAAGGTATTAAAACTTGTTGCCGATGTCTATATTGACATTATCCGCGGAACACCCCTGCTGGTGCAGGTCATGATTATGATGTACGGTGTGGGAAGCGTCCTGAAGCCATATGGTTTCCAGTGGAGCAATATAGGCGGCGCCTTTACAGCGGGCTGCGTGGCCCTGAGCCTTAATGCAGGCGCTTATATGGCGGAAATCATCCGCGGAGGAATTGAGGCTGTTGACAAGGGCCAGATGGAGGCGGCCAGAAGCCTGGGACTTTCCTACGGCAAGGCCATGCGCAAGGTAATTCTGCCCCAGGCATTCAGGACCATGCTGCCCTCCATTATCAACCAGTTTATCATCTCCCTGAAGGACACATCCCTTGTGTCTGTCATCGGACCCAGGGAGCTGACCCAGAACGGCAAGATTATTGCGGCCAATTCCGCTTCCATGGTTATGCCCATCTGGATCTGCGTGGCCCTGTTTTATCTGGTAGTCTGCACGATTCTGTCCAGGATTGCCAAGTATGTGGAGAGGAGAGTGTCCTATGGAAAATAAGATTTCAGTCCATAACCTGAAAAAGAATTTCGGAAAGCTGGAAGTCCTTAAGGACATCAGCATCGAGATAAGGGAGGGGGAAGTTGTATGCATGATAGGCCCCTCCGGTTCCGGCAAAAGTACGTTTCTGCGGTGTCTGAACCGCCTGGAGAAGATTACATCCGGCCATGTGGTGGTGGACGGCCATCCCATATCCGACCCTAACACCAACATCAACAAAGTGCGGGAAAACATCGGTATGGTGTTCCAGCATTTTAACCTGTTCCCCCATCTCACGGTGAAGGAGAACATTACACTGGCTCCCACGGAATTAAAGCTTATGGGAAAAGAGGAAGCCGGCAGGAAGGCCCTTGAACTGCTGGCCCGGGTGGGGCTGGCGGACAAGGCGGAGGCCTATCCGGGACAGCTCTCCGGCGGACAGAAGCAGAGGGTGGCCATCGCGCGTTCCCTTGCCATGAATCCGGACATTATGCTGTTTGACGAGCCCACATCCGCCCTGGATCCTGAGATGGTAGGCGAGGTGCTGGAGGTCATGAAGCAGCTGGCAGCCGACGGCATGACCATGGTGGTGGTTACCCATGAGATGGGATTTGCCAGGGAAGTGGCGGACCGGGTGGTGTTTATGGATGACGGCTACATTGTAGAGGAAGGGACCCCGGATGAAGTGTTTGGAAATCCCAGGGAGGAACGGACCAGGAGCTTTCTGGATAAGGTGCTGTAGAAAGCCGGATTTCATGAAGGATAAGAATAGTAAAAACAAAAAATGAAAAGATGGATTATAACAATAACAGGCTGCCCGGCCACAGCGGACCGGGCGGCCTGTTATTGTCCTGCGGAAAGAAAAAGCAGAAGATAAAAAACGTATTCAGGACAGCAAAAAAGCCCTGCACACACAGGGCCTTAAAAGCAGATGACGGGAATCGAACCCGCCTCCCCAGCTTGGGAAGCTGGTGTTCTACCGATGAACTACATCTGCACAACACTGATATTATATCATGTATTTTGGAAAATTCAAGTGTATTTTCATATTTTTGTAAAAATCCGTAATGATTTCTGTGTATTTCTATGAATTGAGTCCGGATTTTTTCCCGTATCTTCCGAAAACAGAAGGGAATCCGTATGCATACGGGAATTTCTCATGGCCGGAACTTGCCAAAACAATCTAAATATGGTTTAATACTATAAGACGAAACATATGTACGCATCTGTACATAGCAATATGGAGGAATAGAATGGCAAAGGAACAATATAACGCGGACAGTATTACGGTGCTGGAAGGATTGGAGGCGGTCCGTAAGCGTCCTGGTATGTATATAGGAGGTGTGGGCTCCAAGGGGTTAAACCATCTGATTTATGAAATCATTGATAATGCGGTGGATGAGCACCTGGCCGGATTCTGCAGCAGTGTGTGGGTGACATTGGAAGCCGACGGTTCCTGCACGGTCCGTGATAACGGCCGCGGTATTCCGGTGGGACTTCACAAAAAGGGCATATCAGCGGCCAGAATCGTACTGTCCACCCTTCATGCAGGCGGTAAATTCGATAACGACGCTTATAAGACCAGCGGAGGACTTCACGGTGTGGGTTCCTCCGTAGTTAATGCCCTGTCGGCCCATATGGACCTTAAGGTTTACAGGGACGGATGCATCTATCACGATGAATATGAAAAGGGACGTCCTGTCATCAAGCTGGAGAACGGACTTCTCCCTGTGATTGGAAAGACAAGGGAGACCGGTACCTGCATCAATTTCCTGCCCGACGGCGATATATTTGAGAAAACCCGTTTCAAGGCGGACTGGCTTAAGAGCCGCCTGCACGAAACAGCATACTTAAATCCCAACCTGACCCTTTATTATGAAAATAAGCGGCCCGGAGAGGGAGAGAAGGTGGCCTTCCATGAGCCGGAGGGTATTGTTGCCTATGTGCGGGAGCTGAACTCCGGCAAAACACCGGTACACGACCCCATCTATTTCAAGGGAACCGTGGACAAGGTGGAGGTGGAGGCCGCCATCCAGTTCGTGGATACATTTGAGGAGAACATACTGGGCTTCTGCAACAACATCTTTACCCAGGAGGGCGGCACCCATCTGGCCGGCTTCAAGACCAAATTCACGGCGCTGATTAACAGCTATGCCAGGGAAATCGGCATTTTAAAGGATAAGGACACCAACTTTACAGGAGCCGATACAAGGAACGGCATGACGGCCGTCATCGCGGTAAAGCATCCTGACCCCATCTTTGAGGGACAGACCAAGACTAAGCTGGCCAGCGCCGACGCCACCAAGGCCGTGTTCACGGTGACGGGGGACGAGCTGCAGCTTTATTTTGACCGCAACGTGGAGGTGTTAAAGGGTGTCATTGGCTGTGCGGAAAAATCAGCCAAGATTCGCCGGGCTGAGGAAAAAGCCAAGACCAACATGCTGACCAAGTCTAAATTTTCCTTTGACAGCAACGGCAAGCTGGCAAACTGCGAGAGCCGGGACGCCTCCCGGTGTGAGATATTCATTGTAGAGGGAGATTCCGCCGGCGGCTCTGCCAAGACTGCCAGGAACCGCCAGTACCAGGCCATCCTGCCCATCAGGGGAAAAATCCTCAACGTTGAGAAGGCGTCCATGGATAAGGTTCTGGCCAATGCGGAAATCAAAACCATGATTAATACCTTCGGCTGCGGTTTCTCGGAAGGATACGGCAATGACTTTGACATCACCAAGCTGCGCTATGACAAAATCATCCTGATGACCGATGCCGATGTGGACGGCAGCCATATCGACACCCTGCTTCTCACCTTCCTTTACCGCTTTATGCCGGAACTGATTTATGACGGTCATGTGTATATTGCCATGCCGCCCCTGTTTAAGGTGATTCCCAAGCGGGGGGAGGAACAGTATCTGTACGATGAAAAGGAGCTGGAGCGTTACAGGAAAACCCATACCGGCGACTTTACGCTGCAGCGCTACAAAGGTCTGGGTGAAATGGACGCGGAGCAGCTGTGGGAGACCACGCTGGACCCGGAGCGCCGGGTCCTTAAGCGGGTGGAGATAGAGGATGCCAGGATGGCTACGGAGATAACCGAGATGCTCATGGGCACCGAGGTGGGACCCCGCCGCCAGTTCATTTATGAGCATGCGGACGAGGCGGAGATTGACGCATAGACAGGAGACAATTAGAACATGGCTGAAAAGATATTACGGACTGAATACAGTGAGGAAATGCAGAGAAGCTACATGAACTATTCCATGAGCGTCATCACTGCAAGGGCCATCCCGGATGCCAGGGACGGCTTAAAACCGGTACAGCGCCGGGTCCTCTATGATATGAGGGAGCTCCATCTGGACCACGATAAGCCCCACAGGAAATCGGCGCGTATCGTGGGCGATACCATGGGTAAGTACCATCCCCACGGCGACAGCTCCATATATGAGACACTGGTTGTCATGAGCCAGAATTTTAAGAAGGGCATGGCCCTGGTGGACGGACACGGCAACTTCGGCTCCATAGAAGGGGACGGGGCAGCCGCCATGCGTTACACGGAGGCGCGTCTGGAGAAGTTTGCGGAGGAGGTATACCTTAAAGATCTGGATAAAACCGTGAATTTTGTGCCCAACTACGACGAGACGGAAAAGGAACCGGAGGTGCTTCCCGTCAGGGTCCCCAACCTGTTAATTAACGGGGCGGAGGGCATTGCCGTGGGCATGAGCACAAGCATTCCGCCCCACAACCTGGGCGAGGTGATAGACGCGGTCCAGGCGTACATTGATAATCCGGAGGTGACCACTCAGGAGCTGATGGAGTTTATGCCGGGGCCGGATTTTCCCACCGGAGGAGTCATTGCCAATAAGAGCGAGCTGCCCCAAATTTACGAGACCGGCATGGGTAAAATCAAGCTCAGGGGCAAGTTCGAGGTGGAGCTGGGAAAGCGCAAGGCGGACAAGGATAAGCTGATTATTTCAGAGATCCCCTATACCATGATTGGCGCCGGAATCAATAAGTTTCTGGTGGATGTGGCCGATCTGGTGGAGAGCAAGAAGCTGACGGACGTGGTGGATATCTCCAACCAGTCCAACAAAGAGGGAATCCGCATCGTGCTGGAGCTGCGCAAGGATGCGGACATTGACAAGATAAAAAATATCCTCTATAAAAAGACAAAGCTGGAGGATACCTTCGGGGTCAATATGCTGGCCATTGCGGACGGCCGTCCTGAGACGCTGAATCTGAAGGGGATCCTGAGAAATTTCCTCAACTTCCAGTATGAGAACACGGAGCGCAAATACAATGTCTTGCTCCAGAAGGAAATGGATAAAAAGGAAGTACAGGAAGGACTTATTACGGCCTGCGACTGTATTGACCTGATCATAGCCATCCTGAGGGGCTCCAAAAACTTAAAGGATGCCAAGGCATGTCTGACCACAGGCGATGTGACCAACATCCATTTCAAGGTTCCGGGGTTTGAGGAGGACGCAAAGAAGCTTGCCTTTACGGAGCGCCAGGCATCCGCTATTCTGGAAATGCGTCTTTATAAGTTAATCGGACTGGAAATCCTGGCTCTGGAAAAGGAGCACAGGGAGACCTTAAGGAAGATTGGGGAGTATAAGAAAATCCTGGGAAGCAGGGCCCAGATGAACCGTGTTATCAAGGAGGACCTGGCTGCCATCAAGGCTGAGTTCGCCACTCCCAGGCGCACCCTGATTGAGGACGGACCTGAGGCGGTGTACGACGAGAGCGCTGTGGCTGTCCAGGAGATGGTCTTTGTGATGGACCGGTTCGGATACTGCAAGCTGTTGGATAAGTCCACCTATGACCGGAACCAGGAAACCGTGGACACCGAGCAGGTCCACGTGGTGAAATGCCTGAATACGGATAAAATCTGTCTCTTTGCTGCCAGCGGCAGCCTTTACCAGATAAAGGCCATGGATGTGCCGGCCGGCAAGCTGAGGGATAAGGGAACGCCCATTGAGAATCTGAGTAAATTCGACGGTGCCAAGGATACCATTGTTTACCTGACCAGCGCAGAGAACATGAAGGGCAGGATATTTGTATTTGCCACTAAGATGGCCATGGTAAAGCAGGTGCCTGCGGAGGAATTTGAGACCAACAACCGGGTGGTGGCAGCCACCAAGCTCCAGGACGGGGATGAACTGGCGGCCGTGATACCGGTGGAGGGCGAGACCGAGGTGGTGATCCAGACAACAGGAGGCGTGTTCCTGCGGTTTGCCCTGGAGGAGATATCCATGCTTAAAAAGGCATCCAGAGGCGTCAGAGGCATCCGGCTGACCAAGAATGAGGAGCTGGAGAAGCTGTATCTGATTGGTGAGAATCCCATTGTGGATTACAAGGGTAAGGAAGTCCATTTAAACCGTCTGAAACTGGCCAAGAGGGACGGGAAAGGCAGCAAAGTGCGGCTGTAGAAAAGGAGGTATATGCCATGTCATTATCCAACACACCCACGCCCCATATCGGGGCTGAAAAAGGAGAGATCGCAGAGACAATCCTGCTTCCGGGAGACCCCCTGAGGGCAAAGTATATTGCGGAGCATTTTCTGGAGGACGTGAAGCAGTTTAACGGGACCAGGAACATGCTGGGCTACACGGGAACCTATATGGGCAGGCCGGTATCTGTCATGGGCACCGGAATGGGGTGTCCCTCCATCGGTATCTATTCCTATGAGCTGATTCACTTTTACGGCTGTAAGAACCTGATACGGGTGGGCACGGCCGGGGCCCTGATGCCGGACGTCCATGTGAGAGACATGGTGTTTGCCATGGGAGCCTGTACCACCAGCAATTTTGTGCGCCTGTTGGGGCTTCCGGGCGATTATTCGCCGGTGTGCAGCTACAGCCTGTTGGAGCGGGCCGTGGCCGCTGCCAGGGAGCGGGGACTGTCCTTTCATGTGGGCAATGTGCTCAGCTCAGACATGTTCTATGCCCCGCCCAAACAGGTGCAGGGAGGAATGACCTGGGCTGACATGGGAGTCCTGGCCGTGGAGATGGAGGCGGCAGCCCTCTATGCCAACGCTGCGGCGGCCGGCGTCAATGCCCTGGCCGTTCTGACCATATCGGATTCCATGGTCACCGGGGAAGCCACCTCTGCCATGGAAAGAGAGACCAGCTTTACCCAGATGATGGAGGTGGCATTGTCACTGGTTTCCTGACCCAATGGCAGTGTTGCATACAAAAAAGAGAGAATGTCCTTGTGGGGCGCACAAATGTATTTTTCTAGCGAATAAATCTTGATTTTTTCCGTTGTTTGGTATAGGATAGGGAAAGATTCGCCGTACCGTGGAATCAATGAGGCTACGATTCAATGTGACTGTCATGGATTCAATGCGACAGGTTCCGTGACAGTTCCGGAGGGCGGGAAAATCAGGATAATGAGGAGAATGATTTATGGAAAAGAAGCTGAAGGTTGGAATATTAGGCGCAACAGGCATGGTGGGGCAGCGTTTCATCGCCCTTTTGGAGAACCATCCGTGGTTCCAGGTAGTGACAGTGGCAGCCAGCCCCCGCTCTGCCGGCAGGACGTATGAGGAAGCAGTGGGAGACCGCTGGAAGATGACTACCCCTATGCCGGAGGCTGTTAAAAAGCTGGTTGTGATGAATGTAAATGAGGTGGAAAAGGTTGCGGCGGGAGTTGATTTTGTATTCAGCGCCGTGGACATGACAAAGGATGAGATAAAGGCCATCGAGGAGGCATATGCCAAGACGGAGACGCCTGTGGTATCCAACAACAGCGCCCACCGCTGGACGCCGGATGTTCCCATGGTAGTGCCGGAGATCAACCCAGAGCATTTTGACGTAATTCCCTTCCAGAAGAAGAGACTTGGGACAGAGAGGGGATTTATTGCGGTAAAGCCCAACTGCTCCATCCAGAGCTATGCACCGGTGCTGACAGCATGGAAGGAATTTGAGCCGTATGAGGTGGTGGCCACTACATATCAGGCTATCTCAGGCGCGGGAAAGACATTTAAGGACTGGCCGGAGATGGAAGGCAACATCATTCCCTATATCGGCGGCGAGGAAGAAAAGAGCGAGCAGGAACCCCTTCGCCTCTGGGGAACCATTGAGGACGGTGTTATAGTGAAGGCACAAAGTCCTGTCATCACCTGTCAGTGCGTAAGGGTACCGGTACTGAACGGCCACACGGCTGCCGTGTTTGTGAAGTTCAGGAAAAAGGTGACAAAGGAGCAGCTGATTGAGAAACTCAGGGAATTTAAGGGAGTTCCCCAGGAGCTTAAGCTTCCCAGCGCCCCGGCGCAGTTCATCCAGTACCTTGAGGAGGATAACCGTCCCCAGGTAACAGCGGATGTGGATTTTGAGAGGGGAATGGGAATTTCCGTGGGCCGTCTGAGGGAGGACGCTGTGTATGATTATAAATTCATCGGTTTGTCCCACAACACGGTAAGAGGCGCGGCAGGCGGAGCCGTACTCTGCGCAGAGCTTTTGACGGCAAGGGGATATATTTAGTACTGCATGGAGAAGGAGCGGAGAAAAACATGGCAATCGAGAAAAATTCATTCGGGAAAATGCCCGACGGTACAGAGGTTTACAAGTATACGCTGACCAATAAGAATGGGGTATCTGCTTCGTTCATCACTCTGGGAGGCGTGTGGGTTTCCATGGTGGTGCCTGATAAGGACGGCATCATGGCGGATGTGGTGCTGGGATACGATGATTTGGACAGCTACCGCAGGAATCCTGCCCACTTCGGCGCGCCCATCGGCCGCAATGCCAACCGGATTGGCGGAGCTGTCATCACCATAGACGGTAAGGATTATAAGTTAGAGGCCAACAACGGCCCCAACAACCTTCACAGCGGACCGGACCTGTACCACGACAGGGTCTGGGACTGCGCCGCTTTAGAGACAGAGGCAGGCAGCAGGCTGGACTTTTATCTGGAGAGCCCGGACGGCGACCAGGGATATCCGGGCAATGCCAGGATCACGGTGAGCTATACCCTGACAGACGAGGACAGTCTTGTGCTGGATTATCATATGGTCTGCGATAAGGATACGGTTGCCAATTTCACCAACCACAGCTATTTTAACCTGGCAGGACATGACAGCGGCGACGTGATGAAGCAGGAGGTGTGGCTTAACGCGTCCCGGTATACACCGGCGGACGAGGTTTCCATTCCAACGGGAGAGATTGCTCCTGTGGCTGGAACTCCCATGGACTTTACAGAGATGAAGGCCATTGGAAGAGATATAGGCGCTGATTTTGAGGCCCTGGTATTCGGAAAGGGATATGACCACAACTGGGTGCTGGATAAAGAAGAAGGAGAACTGGCCCTGGCTGCAAAGGCCATGGACCCGGCCAGCGGACGGGTTCTGGAATGTTATACGGACCTGCCCGGAATCCAGTTTTATACAGCTAATTTCCTGCAGGATGAGATGCCGGGAAAGGGCAATGCCCGCTATGATTACCGCCACGCCTTCTGCTTTGAGACCCAGTATTTTCCGGACGCGGTTCACAAGCCCCAGTTCCCGTCCCCCTTGCTGAAAGCAGGGGACGAGTACAGAACCAGGACCATCTATCAATTTTTGGTTAAACAGGCGTGATTTTAGTTGCATAGGCCCTGCCTTCAAGGGGCTGATAGATTTCCACGATGGCAAAATGGGGCGTCAGATCTGACTGCTCCGGTTCAGCTATGGTCATGAACCGGTAGTTGGTCCCGTTTACCACCTGTTTTGCAACGGCTATGGGCCGGTAGAAGTAATCGGGATGTTCCCCGATTGCATTGTAAAAGATAAATGAATCATATGTGGTGAGATAAGGCTGATACTGCCAGCTTCCAGGCATGGAAGTCACCTCCGGAATGTCGTTATAGTAGTTTATGCAGGAAAACCATGAGGGTTCTGCCATCGCTGGCGCTTCATGGTTTTTTTGATTGCGGCAAAGGCAATTTAATGGTATACTATTATAATATGCGCCCTGCCGCCATGGAAATCTGCCGGAGAAATCCGGGGCAGCGCGTATGAAGAAAGTAAATGAGGGATTGGATGTCAAAATCATTATACATAGCAGAAAAGCCCAGTGTGGCCCAGCAGTTTGCCGAAGCGCTTAAGATACGGGGACGGCGGGGCGACGGGTATATAGAGTCTGATCAGGCAGTGGTGACGTGGTGTGTGGGCCATCTGGTGACTATGAGTTATCCGGAAGCCTACGACATGAAGTTCAAGCGCTGGAGCCTTCAGACACTGCCATTCCTTCCAAAGGAATTCAAGTATGAAGTTATAACCAATGTATCCAAGCAGTTTGAAATCGTCAAGGGTCTTTTGAACCGGCCCGATATTGATACCATCTATGTGTGTACGGACTCGGGACGGGAGGGAGAGTATATATACCGCCTGGTGGCCCAGATGGCCGGGGTAAAGGATAAGAAGCAGAAACGGGTGTGGATTGATTCCCAGACAGAGGAAGAGATATTGAGGGGAATCCGCGAGGCCAAGGATGAGACAGAGTATGACAACCTGTCCGCCTCCGCCTATTTAAGGGCCAAGGAGGACTACCTTATGGGAATTAATTTCTCCAGGGTGCTGACCCTTAAGTACGGACCTGCCCTGTCAAATTATCTGGGAACCAAGTTTACGGTTCTGTCCGTGGGCAGGGTCATGACCTGTGTCATGGGAATGGTGGTGCGCAGGGAGCGGGAGATACGCGGTTTTGTCAAAACCCCCTTTTACAGGGTGATTGGCTCCTTTGAGGCGCCGGGTAAGGACGGCCAGCCGGTTCCCTTTGAGGCGGAGTGGAAGGCAGTGGAAGGTTCCCGCTATTTCGGAACCCCCTGCCTGTATAAGGACAACGGCTTTAAGGACAGGCAGCAGGCAGAGGAGCTGGCTGCCTTATTGACGGCAGAGCCGCCTCTCACGGCCACGGTGCTTGCCAAGGAGAAGAAAAAGGAGACCAAGAATCCGCCCCTTCTCTACAACCTGGCGGAGCTTCAGAACGACTGTTCCAAGATGTTTAAAATCAGTCCGGATGAGACGCTTAAGGTGGTGCAGGAGCTTTATGAGAAAAAGATGGTCACCTACCCCAGAACCGATGCCAGGGTTCTGTCCACGGCAGTGTCCAAGGAGATTCAAAAGAACATAGGCGGCCTTAAGAATTACGGGCCCATGGCAGGGTTTGCGGATGAGGTGCTGAATATGGGATCCTATAAGGGGATTGCCAAGACACGCTATGTCAATGACAAGCAGATAACGGACCACTATGCCATTGTGCCCACCGGACAGGGACTTGGAAACCTGAGGGGACTGCCTCCATTGTCTGAAAAGGTGTATCAGGTCATATGCAGACGGTTTTTGAGCATATTTTATCCTCCGGCGGTTTATCAGAAATACAGCCTGGAGCTGGAGCGCCTGAAGGAACATTTTTTTGCCAATTTTAAGGTTCTGTCCGAACCGGGATATCTCAAGGTGGCGGATGTGAACCTGGCAAAGAAAAATGGGGTGGAGGAATCCTTTGACGAGGCCAGGGATGAGACAAAGGATGAGACAAGGGATGAGTCCAGGGACGAGGCAAAGGAAGGTGTCCCAAATGCCATTTCTCCAAAAGTTGACAGGACAGTATTGCTCCAGATGCTTGCAGAATTGAAAAAAAATGATATACTTACTTTGGTGGAGCTGAATATAAAGGAAGGCGAGACATCGCCTCCCAAGCGATATACCTCCGGTTCCATGATTCTGGCCATGGAAAATGCAGGCCAGCTCATAGAGGACGAGGAGCTGCGGGCCCAGATTAAGGGCAGCGGCATAGGCACCAGCGCTACCAGGGCTGAGATACTTAAGAAACTGTTTAACATCAAGTATCTGAACCTGAACAAGAAAACCCAGGTTATTACGCCGTCCCTTTTAGGGGAAATGGTCTATGACGTGGTGGACCAGTCCATCCGCCAGCTTCTGAATCCGGAGCTGACAGCCAGCTGGGAAAAGGGGCTCACCTATGTTGCGGAGGGTTCCATAACCTCAGATGAGTATATGGAAAAGCTGAATCGTTTTGTTGCCGGCAGGACAGTCAATGTCATCCGCATGAATAACCAGTACAATATGAGAGGTTATTTTGACGCGGCAGCCGCATTCTATAAAACAAAAAAGGAGAATTAATTTATGAAACTGGAACAGATGAAAATCAAAGAACTTTTAGACACAAGCCATACAATCGCTGAAAAGCTGTTTGAGGGCCATGAGTATCCATGGGAAGTTCTGGGTGACATCAACGGGTTCATCGAAAGTCTGGGCGCCAGCCTTCCGGAGAACGAATACAAGAAGATTGGAAAGAATATCTGGATTCACAAGACAGCACAGATGGCTCCCACCACTGCCATGGGCGGACCTATGATCATCGGACCCAAGGTACAGATACGCAACGGCGCCTTTTTAAGAGGAGGCGTTATCCTTGGACAGCACGTTGTCATCGGCAATTCCTGTGAAATCAAGAACTCCATCATCTTTGACGAGGCGCAGGTGCCCCATTTCAACTATGTGGGCGATTCCATCCTGGGCTACAAGGCACATATGGGAGCCGGCGCAGTGACCTCCAATGTGAAGGCTGACAAGGGCCTTGTAAAGGTTCATGCTGAGGATGGTGATGTGGAGACAGGACGCAAGAAATTCGGCGCCATCCTGGGCGATCACGCGGAGATTGGCTGCAACAGCGTGCTCAATCCCGGAACTGTCATTGGACGTAATTCTAACGTATACCCGCTGTCCAGCGTACGGGGCTGTGTTCCCTCTGACTCCATCTACAAGGGCCAGGACAACATCGTTGTAAAAGAGGCCAGGGAAGTGGAAACAGAGCAGGAAGCGCCTGAGGCACCTGAGAAGGGAAAGGGCGGGCTTAAGGTAGTAAAATAAGCCGTCAGTACAGAACGAACAGAAACACGGAACAGTCAGAGAGTTTATAAAAACAGGAAGCCGGACACTGCACATCGCAAGTCCGGCTTCCTGTTTTATCTTTGGTTTGTATATCCCTGATTTTGTATTTGCCTGTAATAATTCCTGTTATTTTGTTCCGAAGATACGATCTCCGGCATCTCCCAGTCCGGGGCAGATATAGGCGTTTTCATTCAGGCAGCGGTCCAGATGTCCCACGTAAATCTGTACATCAGGATGGGCTTCATGGAGACGCTTAAGGCCTTCCGGAGCAGCTATGATAGCCATGAATTTAATCTTTTTCCCGCCGTGTTCCTTGATAAAGTCAACGGCTGAAACACCGGAACCGCCAGTGGCCAGCATGGGATCTGTGACGATGATGGTACGCTCTTCAATGGGGTTTGGAAGCTTGCAGTAATATTCATGAGGTTCGTGAGTCACCTCGTCCCTGTATAAACCGATATGACCTACCTTTGCGCTGGGAACCAGAGCCAGGATGCCGTTTACCATGCCAAGTCCGGCACGGAGAATCGGAACCACGGCCAGTTTGCGTCCGGCAATCATGGGGGTCATGCATGTCTCGATGGGAGTTTCCACCTCCACATCCTCCAGAGGAAGGTCGCGGAGGGCTTCATAGCCCATCAGCATGGCAATTTCCTCAATGAGGGCGCGGAACTCATTGGTTCCTGTGGCTTTATTGCGCAGAATAGAAATCTTGTGCTGAATCAAAGGGTGGTCAAATACCATTACGTTATCCATAAGTTTTGCTGCTCCTTTATCTATTAGAATTACTGATAATTATATATCAAATATCTTATGATATCAACCCCGGTTAAAGGACTATTTGGTGGTGGGGTCAAATGCAACCAGCACATAGTCGCCCAGGGCATGGGGAACAGGCAGTGAAAAGTAGATGGTTCCCTGTTTTTCATAGCTAAAGGATTCGGGCCACTGTGTCTCTGACGACAGAGGGAAGTCCGCGCTGTTAAAGACAGCGGTCAGGGAATCCAAATCCATGGAAGAGCGGTAGCTCAGGACCTGGGCCTCCACATCAGAAGAAATGCCGGAAAACTTTACATCGTCGCTGAGCACATATCCGGCCATGGTATAGGCGTCGGTAAAATCATCCAGTCCCAGGTTCTGGGCCTGAAGCAGATTGACTGTGTTGGAATAAAACAGATTGACCGGGTGGGCGGCTCCTTTTGCGGACAAAGTGCCGGTGTAAGTGGCGGTGAGGCGTTTGCGGTCCACGGAAATCACCTTGCACTTGATGTCCAGGGTATCGTTGGCCTCGTCGATGTCATTGGCCTTTATGAAGGACAGGGCATTGGCCTTTAACAGTTCATTAATCTTGTCCTTCTTTGAGGTGTCATCCATCTGGTCCACCGCAGGATACTGGATAGATACCTTTCCGGATGTATAGGTCTCAATGGAAGCAGAAACACTGGAGGCAGCGTCTTCCTGGCCTTCTGTGGTCTCCTCTGTCTCCGGAGCCTGTGTGGCGGCGGGAAGCGTTTCCTTGGGAGCTTCCGTGGCTGCCTCTGTATGTATGGTGGACAGGTCTGCCTTTTCCGGCGTCTTGCTGAGCAGGAGGCCAATGGCAACGCCGCCGATGACAACAGCAGCGCCAATGGCTCCTATCAATATTTTCTTGTTTGTATCCATAATAATCCTCCTTTGTATTCCGGGCAATACCCGAATTGTAACTATTATACATGATATTCATGGACGGAGTTTGAAGAAATACTTACAAATTATTGAAGGACTTTTGTGCATATTTTTATTTACAATTTTCCTCTCAGCATTTATGATAGATCCGACACAACTTTATACTGGAATTGGGGGAATGAAATGTGGTACAGGAAAGGATCGACTTGAAGAATCTGTTTGTTGAAATCAGGCGGAAGGGCAGTACCAGCCAGGTATCCAGGGATTTGGATGTATCCATGGGAAACATCAGCGACTGGAAAAACGGAAGGAGCGTGCCCAACGCGGTTTCACTGGTAAAACTGGCGGACTATTTCGGCTGTTCCGTGGATTATCTGCTGGGCCGGACCGAGCATCGGGATATGATATAACGGGCGGACAGCATCATGAAAGAGATAGAGGAGGAAATTATGATTCAATATTACAATGGCAGCATATTTGATTCAAAGGCGGATATTCTGTGTCATCAGGTAAATTGCCAGGGCGCATTCGGCTATGGAATCGCAGGACAGGTTAAAAAGCTGTTTCCTGAGGTGGAGAAAACGTATAAGCGGATAACGAAGCAGTGGATTGAAAAGGAAAACGGGGACACATCCAAGCTTTTGGGACGGGTGTCTGCCCAGCCGGTGGAAAAGGACGGACGCTGGTTTCTGATTGGCAATCTGTACGGACAGGATGATTACGGCAGAAAAAAGATGGTCTATACCGACTATGACGCATTGGAAAAAGCGATGGGAGAAATCCGGAGCTTTTTGGAAGCCAGGGGCAAAAACGAGACAGTGGCATTTCCCTATAAGATAGGATGCGGCAGCGCAGGCGGCGACTGGAATGTGGTGGAGGATATTATTAAACGTACATTTGAGGGATATTCAGGTGAGGTGCAAATCTGGAAATACGAAGAATGATGATAGATAATCTTTTTTGGGGGGAGCCCGGTGCTTCCACAACATGGGGCTGTGGAAGCTGCCGGGCTAGCGTCATTTCTGACCTGATGTGAATATACCATAGTTCAGGATGAATTGCAACGGAAGTCAGTGAAATGTAATGAAGCGTAATGTTTCTTACAAAAAGCTGACTTTTTTTAATGGAATGATTAATTTTTACCATAGGGAAAGCGAAAGATTTTCATGATTTCAATGGAATGATATGGCTGCCAACAGGAATATTCTGGAAAAAGCCTGCATATATTATTAGGCCGGCATTTTTAATGGAAGGTTGAAAAAGGCAGAAAGAAGGTGAATCATGACACATTTAGAGCTGGTGGCGGAAATCGGAAGCGGACCAATGGAAATCGTAAAGCTGTACCTCAAAGGCCTGCTTTCCTTTGCAGAGCTGGAGAATATCCTTGGCAGGGATAAGGCCAGTCTGGTCCATACCTTTGCGGCTGACAGCGCAGCGGGGAAAATCGGTGAATTACTGCTGTCGGGACTGAGGGGTTATATGGTATAATCAAAGGAAAGAAATCAGAGGAGGCCAGCTATGAAGAATGAAAACAACACAGTCATAGGTACTGTATTAGGTGATATAACGAAGATAACCGGAATGGATGCAATCGTCAACGCGGCCAACTCATCCCTCCTTGGAGGAGGAGGGGTGGATGGGGCTATCCACAGGGCCGCGGGAAAGGAACTGCTGCATGAATGCAGGCTGTTGGGCGGCTGCAAGACAGGACAGGCCAAGATTACAAAGGCCTACAACCTGGAATGCCGGTATATTATCCACACCGTGGGTCCTGTGTGGAACGGCGGCACATGCGGGGAGCAGGAGAAGCTTGCCTCCTGCTACAGGAATTCCCTTTTGCTGGCCCTGGAAAATGGAGTGAAGCGGATTGCATTTCCCTCTGTCTCCACCGGTATATACCACTTCCCGGTGGGGCTGGCAGCAGAAACCGCCATAGGAACTGCCAGGGAATTTGCGGCAGAGTATCCGGGTGAACTGGAACAGATTCTGTGGGTTCTCTTTGACGCCAGGACAAAACTGGTGTATGATACAGTTTTGAGGAAACTGTGACTTCCCGTTACAGTCATGTCTCCGGAAGGAGGAGTCATATGGGACAGATGGAACGCTTGATAGTGCTGGTATTCATTGTAGCCGCCCTGCTGTTTGCCGGAATCTGGGACAGGCATCACCGCAGGTAAGGAGAATGGCCCGCACAATGACAGAATACGTAAGAAAGAGATGGAATCAGAATGTCAGAAAGAAAATTCGTGATTGTTGACGGCTCATCCCTGCTGTCAACCTGTTACTATGCAGTGTTACCCAGGGAAATCATGTTCGCCAAGACGGACGAGGAAAAGGAAAAGCATTACGGGAAAATCCTCCACGCATCGGACGGGACCTATACCAACGGCATCATGGGGGTGCTGAAGTCCGTGGTTTCCCTGCTGAAAAAGCAGCAGCCGGCCTATGTGGCATTTGTGTTTGACAAGACAAGGGATACCTTCCGCAGGGAGCTGTATCCTGATTATAAGGGGACCAGAAGCAGGACACCGGAGCCACTTAAGCAGCAGTTCGTGCTGATGGAGCGGATTCTGGAGGAAGCAGGTTTTAAGGTGCTCTACAGCGACCGGTATGAGGCGGATGACTATGCGGGAAGCCTGGTCTATAAATTCAGGGAGCAGGTGCCCATGGTGGTGATGACCAAGGACCATGATTACCTTCAGCTTGTGAGCGATGAGTATAATGTAAGGGCCTGGATGGTCCAGGCCAGGCAGGAGAAGGCGGAGGAGCTCTACGACAAGTATTACGGGCTTTACGGCCTGGATAAGGCATCGGTGAACCTGCCGGAAAAGACCTTTGAATTTACGGCTGAGACAGTGTATTCCGAGGAAGGAGTGTGGCCCAGGCAGATTACGGACCTGAAGGGAATCCAGGGCGATACCTCGGACAATATCCCGGGAGTCCGCGGCGTTGCCAGCGCAGCACCGCTTTTGCTGGGAGAATACGGCACTGTGGAACATATTTATGAGGTGATACATGAGGCGGAGCAGGATAAGAAGCAGCTTAAGGAGCTGCAGGACTTCTGGAAGAACTGCCTGGGAATCAGCCGTTCCCCCTACAAATCTTTGACTAAGACAGGGGAGGAAGGGGAACTGTGCGGGGAAGCCGCAGCCAGGCTGTCTAAGGAGCTGGCCACCATTAAGACCGACATACCCCTGGATTTTGAGCTGGAGGATTTTTCCGCGTCCTGCTGCAGGGAGGAAGTGCTGAAGGAGTGGTGCAGGAAACTGGATATTAAGACTGCTTCTGTGTTTGGGAAAAGCTGAATTCTTAATTAGGGAGGATTAACGTGAAAAAAGTCAAATTGTCGGAAGGGCTGTCATTGTCAGCCGTGGTTCAGGGATTCTGGAGGCTGGACAGCTGGAAATGGTCCGCAGAAGAACTGGCCCGATTTATGAATGAATGTATTGATAGGGGAGTCACCACCTTTGACACGGCGGAAATTTACGGAGGCACGCTCTGTGAAACGCTGATGGGGCAGGCCTTTGAACAGGATCGCTCCATTCGAAACAAAATCCAGCTGGTATCGAAAACCGGTATTTTCAAAGAGGGCGGATTTGGATATTATGACACAAGATACGACAGGGTAAAACAGTCCTGTGAGGAGAGCCTGAAGCGGCTTCACACAGACCATCTGGACCTGTATCTGATTCACCGTGAGGATCCCTGCATTGATTTTGAATCAACTGCAAAGGCGCTGACAGAGCTTAAGAAGGAAGGAAAGATAGGGGAGATGGGCGTTTCCAACTTTGACCCTCATAAATTCAACGGTCTTAACAAAGCTGTCAACGGACAGCTGGTAACGAACCAGATTGAGTGGAACCCTGTGTGCTTTGAACATTTTAATTCCGGAATGATGGATGACCTGACTGCGTCCGGAATTCATCCCATGATATGGTCGCCTCTGGCAGGGGGGAGAATGTTTGACCCCAACGACAGTCTGTGCGCTGCGGCCATGAAAACCATAAAAAGGATTGCCGAAAAGCATGACGCGGACCCGTCTGCCATCATATACGCATGGATTATGTATCATCCGGCAGGGGCAGTTCCTATTTCAGGAAGCAACAGGCTGGACAGGCTGGATACGGCCATTAAGGCCCTGGACATCCGTCTGGAGCACTATGAATGGTATGAAATATATAAGGCCAGCGGCCAGCAGGCAATCAGGTAAGGTGAAGGGCCGGAGGGACTGTTTTGGGCGGGCAGATACCTGCCTTAACAGTCTTTTACCAGCCGTCCGGCCACATGGACATTGAAGAAATGGACAATGGGGCCCAGGCCGAAGGCTGACACCAGGGTGCCCAGGCCAATGATTCCTCCTGCCAGGAAGCATATGACGGCGCAAACTGCATCCGTGGCTATCCGATGCCAGAAGTAGGGGATAAGAGGGCGGCTCTTTGCTGTAATCAGGGAAATACTGTCATAAGGCGCAACCCCTGCATTGGGGGTCTGGTACAGGGACACGCCGAAACTGGTGACAATGACGCCGACAAGCACGGTGACCACGCGCCGGAGCATGGTGTCCGGCACAGGAAACAGCAGGGGCCATAAACCATTAAAAAAGGTGACGATATATCCCAGAAGAAATGCATTTACCAGGGTGCCGATTCCTATGAGTCTGCGGCCTGCGGCCAGTTCAAAGATAAAGAGTCCGCCGTTAATGACCAGCAAAAAAGAGGCATAGCTGAAGCCCAGTATATTGGCCAGGGCCATGACCATACCGCTGAAAGGGTCGTTGCCCAGGCCGGACAGCTTGAATATACTGATTCCCATTCCAAGAAATACATTTCCCATAATCATGATGAGCAGCCGGCGTGCCCCGATTTTTTTGAAGTAGTTCACGGCCATGAAAGAGTAACCTGCCTTTTCTGTTATTCTATTTCTTTCTTTTATTATCTGCTTTATTATAGTACCGGAATGGAAAAATGGCAAAGGTTTTGAAAAAAACACTTGCCAAAATATGTATCCTGTGATAAAATAATCAGCGTTGTAAGCCGGCGTGTCGGAATGGCAGACGATGCAGACTCAAAATCTGTTGCGGGTAACCGCGTGCGGGTTCAAGTCCCGCTGCCGGCATCTATACGTGTCAGATTGACGGCACATGAGACAAGAAAAGGCCCATGCAGAAGCGATTCTGTGTGGGTCTTTTGCGTCCGGCCTGTTTCTGACAGACAAAGGCGGCGGCCTGTTTAAATGACGGATGCATAGGGGACATGGGAGGAAGCGGTATATTCCGCAGACAAATTCCGATGTCCCCTGATTTCATCCATCATCTGAAGCGTCTGTATGGAGGATGCAAGCTGACGGTGCCAGCTGCATTTACCCTTTATGAATGCCATGCAGCGGTCCAGTTCCCTGGCGCGGCAGGCTTCATCGGAAAAGGAAACCAGGGGTTTTTTAGCGCCGGACCGGTTTTTATATGTCACTTCCTTTAAATTCCGTAAATCACGGATTAACAGGCTTCCCCTTTCTCCCTCTATCAGGCTTGGTACATGGCTTCCTGATATCTTGGAATAGACTATCTCCACCCGGGCGGTGCCCATATGTCCCCTGACAGTGCCGGCTGCGTCCATTCCGTGTTCCGTGAACACCATCTGGGCATCCATCTGTTCCGGTATGCCGAAGAGATGCACAAGGGGATAGAGGCAGTCGGCGCCCCTCTGAAACAATGCGCCTCCCGGCGGAACGCAGGCGGGGGGACGGACAGGAGAAATGCGTACCCCCTTACAGCAGAAGGCATACTCACAGGAATGGAGACGAATCCGCCGAATGGGCCCCAGGCCTGTCAGCGCTGTCTTTAATGATGCCATACATGGATTAAATGCAAGATGGATGTGATCCAACAGCACTGCGCCATGTTCATCGGCTGTCTGTGCCAGCGCCTTCAGGCTGCCGGCATCTGCTGCGCCCATGGTTCCGAACAGGACGTGTTTTCCTGCCTTCAGAAGTTCGCGCACCTGCCGGAAATCCAGACTGCTGTAATCCGGAAGATATATGACGTCTGCTTTCTCCAGAGTTCCTATCCCCAGAGTTCCTATCTCCAAAGTCCCTTCCTCCAGGGGGCCTTCCTCCAGATACAGGTCCTTACGCCCGGCCGCTGCCTCCAAAAAGGAGCGGCTTTTTTGTGTGGCAGTCAATACAGCCATGGATATCATGGTCATTTCAGCCATGGTCATTCCTCCATTTCCTTGTCTGATTCCTTGTTTACCTTTTGTTGGCTTTATGGTATAACAAAAATAGATGGAATAATACGGATTTTATGGGATTTTTTCTAAAAATCACAGTTTTTTTGCCATGACGGTCCGGTTATAAAGAGAGAGGGAAGGAGAAAAACCGTGTATGAGCAATACCATGATTCTAAAGGATAAAAGCGTTCAGGTCAGCCGTATCAGAAGGTCCTCCAGCTTTGTGATGAAGCGGCCTCATTATCATTCTTACTATGAGATTTATTATCTGTTATCAGGAAAGTGTAAAATGTTTATCAACCAGGACATCTATTACCTGGAACCGGGTGACATGACCATCATTCCGCCTCTTGAGGTCCACAAGGCCCTGTATGAGCCAAGCTGGGAGGCTGAGCGCTTCGGTATCTATTTCTCCAGGGACACGGTCACCTCCTTCTTAAGCCTTTGCGGGAGGGAGGCCTTTGGCCATATCTTTTCACAGCCCAAACGCCCCATTCCTTCGGAATTCCGCCCTAAGATAGAGGAACTGCTGGCTCAGATGCAGGATGAGGAAAAACAGGGCGACAGCTACTGTCAGATACAGCTTTGCAGCCTCCTGCACCAGATTCTGGTTGTATTGGGACGCTGCCAGGAGGCCCGGAGGGAAGGTCATGCGCTGGAGGAGGCAGAGGAGGCCATGGTGCGTGCGGCCAGATACATAAACCAGCATTACCAGGAAGGGCTGACGCTGGGGGAGGTGGCTGCATTTGCCAATATGAGCCCCACCTACTTTTCAAAGAAATTCAAAAGCTCCACCGGCCTTTGCTTCAAGGAGTATCTGAACTACATCCGCGTGCAGAAAGCATCTGATATGCTGCGCAATACGGACCTTTCTGTGACCGGTGTGGCCATGGCCTGCGGGTTCTCGGACGGCAATTATTTCGGGGATGTGTTCCGGAGGCTGACAGGCGTATCTCCCAGGGAATACAGAAAGGGATAGTCTGTCCGGAGCCGGGGATGGGGTGATGGGAGTCCCAATCTTTCATTGAAAAGTAAACTGATTTATTGTATGATGTAAGAAGAATTGGATTAAAATGATAGACAGGAGGTGCTGGCTGTGACCTGCAGGGAAGCGGAGCGTCTGGTGATGCCGTATATCAACGGCAGCATTACGGACGAGGAACTGAAAGAATTCTTAAAACACATCGAGACCTGCGAGGACTGCCGGGAAGAGCTGGAGATTTACTTCACTGTGGACGTGGGTATCCGCCAGCTGGACCAGGAAACAGGCACCTATAACATCAAGGGAGCCCTGGAGACAGCCCTGGAGCTGTCCCGGCAGAGGGTGCACACCCTGGGAATCCTGGAGACAGCCCGCTACGCGGTGAACACCCTGTGCTTCTGGGCCGTGCTGGTAGTGCTGGTGCTTCAGTTCGGGATGTGGTGACAGAGACAGAAAGGAACTCATGTTAATGGACAAATTGGTATTGATTGATGGACACAGTATTATGAACCGGGCATTTTACGGGGTACCGGACCTTACGAATTCGGAGGGTCTGCATACCAACGCAGTGTACGGTTTTTTAAATATCATGCTGAAGATATTGGAGGAGGAAAAGGCGGACCACGCAGCTGTTGCTTTTGATTTAAAGGAGCCTACCTTCCGGCATGAGATGTATGACGCCTATAAGGGCACGAGAAAGCCCATGCCCCAGGAGCTTCATGAGCAGGTTCCCGTGATGAAGGATGTGCTGAAGGCCATGGGAATTCCCATCATGACCCTTAAGGGGTTTGAGGCGGATGATATACTGGGAACCGTGGCAAAGCGGTGTCAGGCCCAGGGCATCCAGGTATCCGTGGTATCGGGTGACAGGGACCTTCTGCAGCTGGCTGATGAGCACATCAAAATACGGATTCCCAGGACCAGCAGGGGTGTGACCGAGATTAAGGACTATTTCCCGGCGGATGTGCTGCAGGAGTATCAGGTGACTCCGGAGGAATTCATTGATGTGAAGGCTCTTATGGGGGATGCCTCCGACAATATACCGGGGGTGCCTTCCATCGGGGAGAAGACAGCAACCAGTATCATCGCCCAGTACAAATCCATAGAGAACGCCTATGCCCATCTGGAGGAGATTAAGCCCCCCAGGGCTAAGAAGGCTCTGGAGGAGCATTATGACATGGCTCAGATGAGCAGGAAGCTGGCGGCCATCTGTACGGACTGTCCTGTGGAATTTAATTACGAGGACGCCCGGATTGAGGACCTGTATACCCCGGAGGCTTACCAGTATATGAAGCGTCTGGAATTTAAGTCCATCCTGGCCCGTTTTGATAAAACCGCTGCCCAGGAAGCATCTGCGCCTGATATAAAAACCCGTTTTACCCTTGTGAAGGATATAAAGGCAGCGGATAAGATATTCGGCAGGGCAGCAAAGGCAGGGCTGGCTGGCTTCCAGCTCATACTTGGCAGGGACGGGGCTTTAAAGGAGACAGCAGAGCAGCTGTCCTTCAGCTTTGACGAGAACGGGGAAGTAAAAGCAGGTAAAAAGGCCAGAACCGGGCTGAATCCCGTGACAGGCCTGGCCCTGTGCCTGGGCGAGGAGGATATTTACTGTCTGGCGGCAGGAGAGCAGATTACCGGAGAGTATCTTCTGGAACAGCTCAGGGCGCTGTGCGGGAGAAATCAGGAGCAGAATAACCAGGAACAGAATAGCCGGGGACAGGATAACCCAGGCGTCAGAGAGCTCTGGGCCCTGGATTTAAAATCCATGCTTGCGTACCTGGAACTAAAGGACACGGATCCTGTGTATGACGCGGGAGTGGCCGGATATCTTCTGAATCCTCTTAAGGATACCTATGCTTACGACGATCTGGCCAGGGATTATCTGGGGCTTACCGTGCCCTCCAGAGCGGATCTGCTGGCCAAGGAGGATCTGGGAGATGCCCTGTGGAGGGGGGAGAAGAATGCCGTTGACTGTGTATGCTACATGGGATATACTGCGTGGAAGGCCGCTGCACCCCTGGCAGGCCAGTTAAAGGATACGGGAATGTACAGCCTGTATACAGATATAGAGATGCCCTTGATTTACAGCCTTTTCCATATGGAGCAGGAGGGCGTGAAGGTGGAACGGGCTGAGCTAAAGGAATATGGGGACAGGCTTAAGGTGGGAATCGCCAAGCTGGAACAGGAAATTTACCAGGAGACAGGGCATGAATTCAATATCAATTCCCCCAAGCAGCTGGGAGAGATTCTCTTTGAACAGATGGAGCTTCCGGGAGGCAAAAAGACAAAGACCGGTTATTCCACGGCAGCGGATGTGCTGGAAAAACTGGCGCCTGATTATCCGGTGGTCCAGAAAATCCTGGACTACCGCCAGCTGACAAAGCTGAATTCCACTTATGCGGAAGGCTTGGCAGCCTACATCGGTGAGGACGGAAGGATTCACGGCAAATTCAACCAAACCATCACGGCCACGGGACGCATCAGCAGCACGGAGCCAAACCTTCAGAATATCCCTGTGCGCATGGCCCTTGGCAGGGAAATACGCAAGGTATTTGTTCCAAAGGAAGGCTGTGTGTTCGTGGACGCGGATTATTCCCAGATTGAACTGCGCATCCTGGCGCACATGTCAGGGGATGAGAGGCTGATCGAAGCATATCGTTCCGCCCAGGACATCCATGCCATCACCGCTTCCCAGGTATTCCATGTACCCCTTGATGAAGTGACTCCCCTCCAGCGCCGCAACGCAAAGGCGGTAAACTTTGGAATCGTATACGGCATCAGCGCCTTTGGACTCAGCGAGGGACTCAGCATCTCCCGCAAGGAGGCGGTGGAGTACATTGACAAATATTTTGAGACCTATCCGGGGGTTAAGACATTCCTGGACGGACTGGTCAAGCAGGGCAAGGAACAGGGCTACGTGACGACCCTGTACGGCAGGAGGCGGCCCATTCCTGAGCTTAAGTCCGCCAACTTCATGCAGCGTCAGTTCGGAGAGCGTGTGGCCATGAACTCACCGATTCAGGGAACCGCAGCAGACGTCATGAAGATAGCCATGATTGCAGTGGACAGGGAGCTGAAAAAGCGCGGCCTGAAATCCAGAATCGTTCTTCAGATTCACGATGAGCTTCTGATTGAGACGGCCCGGGATGAGATTGAGGCGGTTAAGGAGATTCTGACCGACAAGATGAAGCATGCCGCGGATTTAAGGGTTTCACTGGAAGTGGAGGCGGAAGTGGGAAAATCCTGGTTTGACGCCAAGTAGGAAATTTAGGAAGAAATCAAAGCACAAAGCACGGAAAATAAAGACATCAAAAGGGGCAGCTGCAGGATATGGAAAATATAAGAAATGCATTCCCCGCAGGCGGTAAGTTCATATTGGGAATCACAGGCGGCGTGGGGTCCGGCAAGAGCCGGGTGCTGGAGATACTGAAGGAGGAGTATGGCTTCCGTGTCATCCAGGCGGATCAGGTGGCAAAGGATTTGATGCAGCCGGGGCAGGAGAGCTACCGGGCTGTGGTGGACTTCCTGGGGCCGTCCATACTGAATGAGGACGGAACCATCAACCGTCCTGCCATGGCTCAGGTAATCTTTGGCTGCCCTGATAAACGCATCCAGGTGGACCGCCTGACCCATCCCCTGGTATGGAATACGGCCTTTGGGGAGGCGCTTGCCTGCCCTGAACCTCTGGTGGTCATAGAGGCGGCCATTCCCTCAAAAGAATTCCGTGACAACTGCGGGGAAATGTGGTATGTTTATACATCGAGGGAGAACCGCATGGAGCGTCTCAGAGAGAGCCGCGGTTACACACAGGAGAAAACGGAAAGCATCATGGACAGCCAGGCGCCGGAGGCCGGATTCAGGGAGTTTTCTGATGCGGTTATCGACAACAACGGCTCTGTGGAGGACACAAGAAAACAGATCCGCAGACTCCTGAAAAACAAAATCAGAATGCAATAAATAAGACAAAAGGACTGTAAAACATGAGAATGGTAAGTATTGCCAGCGGAAGCAGCGGCAACTGTATTTACATAGGTTCTGACAGCACCCACCTGCTGGTGGATGCGGGAATCAGCAACAAGCGGATTCAGCAGGGATTAAATGAGATAGGACTTACGGGAAACGATGTAAACGGGATTCTCATTACCCATGAGCATTCGGACCACATCAAGGGGCTGGGAGTGCTGTCGCGCAAGTATGAGATTCCCATTTACGGGACCCGGGAAACCCTGGATGAGATTGCGGCCGCAGGCAGCCTGGGCAAATTTGATAAAGGGCTACTGACTCCGGTATGCCCGGATTTGGATTTCATGGTAGGCGATTTGACCGTGAAGCCCTTTAAGATTGACCACGACGCAGCGAATCCGGTGGCATACCGCGTACAAAACGGGGAGAAGTCCGTGGCCGTGGCCACGGATATGGGCCATTTTGACCAGTACATCATAGACCATCTTCAGGGGCTGGACGCCCTGCTCCTGGAATCCAACCACGATGTCAGGATGCTGGAGACAGGACCTTATCCCTATTACCTGAAACGGAGGATCTTAGGGGACCACGGCCATCTGTCCAATGAAAATGCGGGCAGGCTTTTAAACTGCGTCCTTCACGACAGACTGAAAAAGATTCTTTTGGGACATCTCAGCAAGGAGAACAATTACGAGGAGCTGGCCTACGAGACCGTACGGCTGGAGATTGACGAGGGAGACTGCCCTTACGGAGCTTCTGACTTTTCCATTTCCGTGGCCAGCAGGGACTGCATGAGTGAAATCATATATCTGTAAAACGTATGGATATCCGTTCACCGGATTTCAATAAAACAAAAGCGTGAGGAGAATGAAGATGAATAAGGCAATCATTACAGTAGTAGGGAAAGACAGGGTAGGAATCATTGCAGGCGTATGTACATACCTGGCTGAGAACCAGATTAACATACTGGATATCACCCAGACCATTGTAAAGGGATTTTTCAACATGATGATGGTTGTGGACGTGGAGAACATAACCAAGTCCTTTGGCGAAGTAGCCCAGGAACTGGAACAGGTCGGAGAGGAAATCGGTGTGAGCGTGAAGATTCAGCGGGAAGAAATTTTCCTGAAGATGCACCGTATCTAACGGCATCCCCAGAGGATAGGGCGGGCCTGTAATTTCAGAAGAAAGGGACGAAAGAACTATGATTAACGTAAATATGTACGAGGTAAATGAGACCTACAACATGATTGAACATGAGAAGCTGGATGTGCGTACCATTACCCTGGGCATCAGCCTCCTGGACTGTGTGGACAGCAATCTTGAGGCTCTCAATGAAAAGATTTATAAGAAAATCACGACTCTGGCAAAAGACCTGGTTTCCACGGGCCAGGATATTGAGGCTGATTTTGGTATTCCCATTGTCAACAAGCGTATCTCCGTCACCCCCATTGCGCTGGTGGGCGGTTCTGCCTGCAAGCGCCCGGAGGATTTCGTCACCATAGCCAAGACCCTTGACCTGGCTGCAAAGGAAGTGGGCGTAAACTTCATCGGCGGCTATTCCGCCCTTGTGAGCAAGGGCATGACCAGGGCTGACAAGAACCTGATTCTCTCCATTCCCCAGGCGCTGTCCCAGACAGAGCGCGTATGCAGTTCCGTCAATGTGGGCTCCACCAAGACAGGCATTGACATGGACGCGGTGGAACTGATGGGAAGAATCGTGACAGAGACAGCCGAAGCCACCAGGGACCATGATTCCCTGGGCTGTGCCAAGCTGGTGGTATTCTGCAATGCCCCTGACGACAACCCGTTTATGGCAGGCGCCTTCCACGGCGTCACGGAGTCCGAAGCCATCATCAATGTAGGCGTAAGCGGTCCGGGCGTTGTGAAGGTTGCCCTGGCAAAGGTAAGGGATGCCAACTTTGAGGTGCTCTGTGAAACCATCAAAAAGACCGCGTTTAAGATTACCCGCGTGGGACAGCTGGTGGCACAGGAAGCTTCCAAGCGCATGGGCATTCCCTTTGGAATCATTGATTTGTCCCTGGCCCCCACTCCTTCGGTGGGAGACAGTGTTGCTGAGATACTGGAAGAGATAGGTCTGGAGCGCGTGGGCGCACCCGGAACCACGGCAGCCCTTGCCATGCTCAACGACCAGGTGAAGAAGGGCGGAGTCATGGCCTCATCCTATGTGGGCGGTTTAAGCGGCGCATTCATCCCGGTCAGCGAGGACCAGGGAATGATTGACGCAGTCAGCATGGGTGCCCTCACCATCGAGAAGCTGGAAGCCATGACCTGCGTTTGTTCCGTTGGCCTGGATATGATTGCCATACCCGGAGACACACCCTCCAGCACCATTGCAGGCATCATTGCGGACGAGGCAGCCATCGGAATGGTGAACCAGAAAACGACTGCGGTACGTCTGATTCCCGTGGTGGGAAAGAAGGTGGGGGAGACGGCTGAGTTCGGCGGTTTGCTGGGCTATGCGCCTGTTATGCCTGTAAACACATTCTCCTGCAGGCGGTTTGTTACCAGGGGCGGAAGAATTCCGGCGCCAATCCACAGCTTTAAGAATTAAGGTTGTCCGGGTTAAGGCAGTCGGATGGAGGTCAGTCAGATGAAGATTTTTTTGATACGCCACGGCAGGCAGTGCAGTAAGCTGTGCAACGTGGATGTGGATTTAAGTGAAGAAGGATACAGGCAGGCGTCTCTCTTAGGAGAGCGCCTGTTTCATGAAAATATACAGGTGGTGTATTCCAGCAATCTGCTTCGGGCCGTGGAAACGGCTCAGGCAGCCAATCTCTACTGGAATGTAGAGCATATCATACGGCCGGAGCTGAGGGAGATATCCTTTGGCCATATGGAAGGCATGGAAGACCGGGACATCGCGGTGAAGTACAGGGATTTCAAGGCGCAGCAGGCCCTTATGGAGGAGGATCTGCCCTATCCGGGCGGGGAATGCGCCGGGGATGTGGTCCGGCGCGCCGAACCTGTGTTCAGGGAGATGACAGAAAGCGGTTATGAGCGCATTGCCGTGGTGACCCACGGAGGCGTTATCCGTTCCATGACAGCCCACTGCCTGGGAATCCCTATGAACAAATGGAGAATCCTGGGTAAGAACCTGGAAAACTGCAGCATTACGGAGCTTAACTGGGATGGGGTATCCGGCCGTTTTACACTGGAGCGGTTCAACGATTATGCCCATCTGGAGCCCTATCCCGATTTGCTGCGAAAGGGATGGGTCAGTGCTGAAAATTAGGGATGCACAAGTGCTGTATGGCTTCAGAGTCAAAGCCTGCGAATATGGATGGGAAAGGAATGGTAGTGGGTATGAATAAAGGGATATTGTTTGACGTGGACGGTACGCTGTGGGATTCGGCGGCCCAGGTGGCTGAATCCTGGAATGAGGTGCTGGCCCGTTACCCCCGTTTGGGAGTCAGGATTACGGCCCAGGATATGTATGACAATATGGGAAAGACCATGATGGATATTGGAAAGACTCTGTTTCCGGGGCTGTCCCAGGAGGAGTGCCGGAAGGTGATGGAAGAGTGCATGACATATGAGAACCATTACCTGCTGTCACATCCGGGAGTCCTGTATCCGGAGACCAGGGAGATCATGGCGTGCCTCAGCCGCCAGTATGGCCTGTACATTGTCAGCAACTGCCAGAGCGGATATATTGAGGTGCTGCTGGAGAGCTGCGGCCTCCGGGAATACGTCCGTGATATTGAGTGCTACGGCAATACCGGGCTTCCAAAGGGAGATAATATCCGCATGGTGGTGCAGAGAAACCATCTGGAACGCTGTTTTTATGTAGGTGATACCCATATGGACGAGGAAGCGGCCGGCGCGGCCGGGATTCCCTTTGTACACGCGGCATATGGTTTTGGCAGGGCAGAGCGGCCGGTTGGCACCATCGAGTCATTAAGCCAGCTCACCGCCCTTGCAAAGAAACTTCTGGATTAGGAGCTGGACATGAATCAGGAAGAATGTAAAGAAATCAAACAGGCGCTGGATCTGTTTTTAAATGAATCTCTGGAGCGGATTCTCATGAGCAATCCCACGGACAGCGGCAAAATCTCCAGGTCCAGAATCCGGCCTCTGCTCATGAAGGGCAGGCTGGTATTCCAGGCGGAAGAACAGGCGGGAAAGCAGGCATTTCACCGCAATCTGGACCGGGATGAGGCGGCAGATTATGTCACTGGGCTTCTGGACGGATCCTTCCGCCAGGCAGAAATTGCATCCGGCCTGGGAAAAGCCCTTATCCTGGTGAGCAGGAAGGGAAAGGTGACTGTGAAGGTGAAGCAGAATCCGCGGCCGGCCAGGATTTTGTCTGCCGGGAACCTGGCTTCCCGGGAACCGGAACGCGCTGTTTTGTTGTCCCACAACCGGAAGAAGCATTATATCCTGGAGGAGGGAATTCCTGTTCCCTTTCTGGTGGATTTGGGCGTCATGACCAAAGAGGGCAGGGTGGTGAACAGCCGCTATGACAAATACAGGCAGATAAACCGTTTTCTGGAGTTTATAGAAGATATCCTTCCCAACCTGGACCAGGACCGGGAGTCCACCATTATTGATTTTGGATGCGGCAAATCCTACCTCACCTTTGCCATGTATTATTATCTGAAGGAACTGAAGGGATATCCGGTGCGGATCATCGGCCTGGACCTTAAGGAGGATGTCATAGAGCATTGCAGCCGCCTTGGACGCCAGTATGGATATGAGGGACTTTCCTTTTGTCATGGGGACATTGCCTCCTTTGAGGGAGTGGAGAAGGTGGACATGGTGGTCACCCTCCACGCCTGTGACCTGGCCACGGATTACGCCCTGGAAAAGGCGGTAAACTGGGGGGCCAGGGTCATTTTATCGGTTCCCTGCTGCCAGCATGAGCTCAACGGGCAGATGGAAAACAGCCTTCTACGGCCGGTACTCCAATACGGCCTGATAAAAGAGCGCATGGCAGCCCTTTACACAGATGCCATCCGTGCCCAGGTTTTGGAATACAGGGGATACAGAACCCAGATTCTGGAATTTATAGATATGGAGCATACGCCAAAGAATATACTGATTCGAGCTGTGCGTCAGGGGAAGAAACGGGACAATGGCCTCCAGATACGGGAGCTGGCTGATTTCCTGCATGTGAAGCCCACCGTGGTGGAGCTCCTGGCTCCGGAGCTTTGGGAGTCCGGGGAAAAAACAAAAGACAGCTGATATTGGCAGATATATATGAAAATAAAATGACAGGTCCCCATCCAGGCATTGCATCCGGGGGCCTGTCATTTTGCCTTTTATCTTATAAAATACAGATTGGCTGGTTATATTCATTCAGAACCGGCTTTTCCAGCTTTTCTGAGAGCAGGGTCTGGCGGATATGGGAGGCGTAGATGTCCTGTGAAAACATGTCCAGGGCTGTTCCGGTGAGAATGTGGGGGGCGTCGGCAGTCTTGGTAATCAGCGGAATGGCGGTTTTCTGCTTTACCAGGGCCAGCAGTTCCTGAGACTCTTTCCTGAACCCCAGGATTCTGGCGTATGGGGCACGGCCGGCCTCTTTGTAGGACTGTACCCTGGCATCGGTCAGGCCGAGGACCATGTGAAGAAGGGCGCGGCTGATCCTGGTATAGGTATACTGGCGTGTCTTAAGCTGTTCGATCCGGCCTTCCCAGCTGACCTGTTTGAGAAGGCAGTGCTCCAGCCGGCGCGCCATTTCCGCCGACATATCCCCGTATTGTGTATAATGCGTTCCTTCCCGCTTCAGGGACAGGAGACAGAAGTTCAGTATCTCTGACAGGTCGTTGGCCTCCAGGACAGGTTCCCGGCCGTACAGGGGCCGGATTTCCGGAGGAATGTGCGTCATGGCCTCAGGCGTCAGTGTTGCATATGGAAACAGGCCCGCTTCCCCGGATGGCCCCCCGGCTTTAAGTGTCCGCCGGATGGCTGAGGCTGAAGCCTGTCCGCCCTCCAGCTCATTGTCGTGGTATCCCTGTCCCCGGCGGCGGATGGTGAACGGAATAAGCGGACTGTCCTGGCGCAGGATGGCCTTGCAGTACTCGATTCCCAGGAGATTGTTGGGGGAGCCCAGGAGTTTGTCCATTTCTTCTCTCTTCAGAGGAAAATCCTTATCTTTGTCCGCCATCTTAAGCAGGGCCTGGCTGCGGGCCTGGGGCCAGCTGAGGCCGCTTCGCAGTCCAATGCTTAGAAGTGAGGAAAAGTCCCCGCCTTCCTTCGCCAGGATACCGGCAGCCGTCCGAATCCTGCGGATATCCCCGTCCTCACTGCCAAAGCACAGGACATCCACTGCCCCCAGTCCTGTGAGCAGGGCCACGCCGCAGGCGGCAAAATCCTCCGCGCTGCTGACCGCAAAGGCGGAGGGAAGCTCCACCACCAGATCCGCGCCGCAGGAAAGGGCCATTCTGGTACGCAGATATTTGCTGTAGACCGCAGGCTCCCCCCTCTGTACAAAATCGCCGCTCATGGCAGCCACGCACCAGTCTGCGCCGGTCCGTTTTTTTGCTTCTTTTATTTGAAATTTATGTCCGCCGTGAAACGGGTTATATTCGGCAATGATGCCGATTACCTTTGCCGGCTGTTCCAAACTATCTGGCTGTCCCAAGTTCCTTTACTCCTGTCCTGATTCGTTCCCGTTTTATTTTATCATGTCCATTATATCCGCAAACATCCATTCCGTCCAGACGGCATTTGTTAATCTTCAGTTTATAAATCTATAATAATTAGAACACAGATTCTCCACAATCGTTTCACAATTCCACCATAAATGGCGGCTATATTAATAATTGTAAAAAGCAAGAGCAATTAAAAAACAGCCCTTACAGTTAAATAAAATAGAGAAATGTATGAAAGGAGACTTTGCTATGTACGAGAATGAAAATAAGAATATGAATGGTTTGGGAAATGAAAATATGGAACACAGAGATGTACCTGAAACAACCGTAAACTGGACGATTCCAGGTGATGAGAGGAACCGGCAGGGACAGAATACGCAAGGACACCGGACAATGGAGCCGGAGGTACGCAGCCAGGAGGCGCAGGATCAGTATTCACAGGATCAGTATTCACAGGCCCAGGAAGGCCAGAGTTCCCGTGAGCAGCATCGAGAGCAGCATACCCAGGGACCAGATGCCGCATTCGGTTCATACGGCAGCCAGACCCGCCGACAGGACTTCTATGGCGGAAATACTTATCAGGGATATCCGGGAGGCGGCGATAAGCAGCGCAATCACTCCAATAAAGGACGATTTGTTAAAAGAGCGGCAGGAATTACAGCGGCAGCAGTCCTTTTCGGAGCCGTATCAGGCGGAGTCATGACAGGTGTGAATTACCTGGGGAACCGACTCACAGGCGCGTATGGAACCGCGGGCACATTAGCCGAGACCCAGGCTCAGAACCAGATAGCACAGGCGGCACCGGCCAATGCACAGGCGTCTGCAAACCAGGGCGCCACGGCAGTATCCGCTGTTACCGATGTGTCGGGTATCGTGGAAAACGCCATGCCGTCCATTGTGGCCATCAATGATACCATGACCGTGGAGCAGCGCGACTTCTTCGGAATGCCCCAGACCTATACAGCCCAGAGCAGCGGTTCCGGCATCATTGTGAACCAGACTGACACGGAACTTCTCATTGCCACCAATAACCATGTGGTGGACGGAGCTTCCGACTTAAAGGTTACATTTGTTGACAACAAGGATGTGAGCGCAGCGGTAAAGGGAACGGATTCAGCATCTGACCTGGCAATCATCGCGGTGCAGTTAAAGGATATCCCCTCCGATACCATGAGCAAGATTAAGGTGGCCACTCTGGGCAATTCAGATGATATCAAGGTGGGGCAGCAGGTCATCGCCATAGGAAATGCCCTTGGATACGGCCAGTCCGTCACCGTGGGATATGTAAGCGCCCTGGACCGCGAGATTACAGATGAAAAAGGAATTAACAGGACCTTCATCCAGACAGATGCAGCCATCAACCCGGGCAACAGCGGCGGCGCCCTTATTGATTTAAACGGAAACGTCATCGGCATCAACGCCGCCAAGACAGCTTCCACAGAAGTGGAGGGGATGGGCTTTGCCATTCCGATTTCAAAGGCCCAGGATATATTGAACAGCCTGATGACAAAGAAAACGCGTGTGGCTGTATCCGAGGATGCCCAGGGCTATCTGGGAATACAGGGAACCAACATTGACGCTGCCACATCCCAGATGTACGGCATGCCGGTGGGAATATATGTCTATAAAATCGTGGAGGGCGGAGCAGCCTCATCCTCTGATTTAAAGGAAAAGGATATTATCACCAAGTTTGACGGCCAGTCTGTAACCAGCATGGAAGAACTGAAGCAGATGCTCACCTACTATGAGGGCGGAGCAGCCGTTACCCTTACAGTACAGTCCCTGGTGGACGGGGCATATGTGGAGCACGATGTGCAGGTGACCCTGGGAACCAAGCCGGCCGCCCAGAGCTGATGAAGCGGGAATGGATAGTACTGTTTTATGGGTTTGACTGTGCATAAGGTGAATTAAGAAACATTTGCAAAAAAATTACAGATCTTAACTGAAAAATGTGCTATACTAACGTATATAAACTCGCCAAGGAGGTACAGCTTATGAAATTAGTGTATGCTATTGTGAGAAATGATAATGAAGATGATGTTGTAAGCCAGCTGACCCAGCATCATTACAGTGTTACAAGACTTTCCACCACAGGAGGTTTCCTGAAAAAGGGAAATACAACCTTGATGATTGGTGCAGAAGATGATAAGGTACAGGAAGTGATTGATGTGATTAAGCAGGAATGCGGACAGCATCAGAAGTTAACGGTCAACATGCCTTATATATCAGGCACCACCATGGTAAATTACGCAACTATGCCCATGACAGTTGATGTGGGCGGCGCCACTATCTTTGTGATTAACGTGGACCGTTACGAGAAAATTTAATCATCAGATACCTGAATCCGCGGACCGGCAATCATTTGGTCCGCGGATTTTTTGTGTTTTCTGTGCTTCACGGCAGGCGGTTTGGCTATCGCCGCCCGCCGCCCCGCCAGAAAAGGTGGAAAATAAACACAGAAAGACCTCAGGTATACGAAAAAGTGCAATATTTGGATAAAATCGGCTTGTATCTCCAATTCTGTCAGTATATAATAAAGACGTATGCTTAAATACACCAAGGAAAGGGGTAAATTATCATGGGATTTATCGATTTAGTTAAAGCTCGTGCCAGGGCTGACAAAAAGACCATAGTACTGCCAGAGTCTATGGACAGGAGAACCTGGGAGGCGGCCGAAACGATATTAAAAGAGGACATCGCCAATCTGATCATCATAGGAACACCGGAGGATATTGCAGACCACAGCAAGGGACTGGATGTATCAGGAGCAACAGTGATCAATCCTCAGACCTATGAGAAGACTCAGGAGTATATTGATTTATTTGTAGAGCTGAGGAAATCAAAGGGAATGACACCGGAAAAGGCAAAGGAAATCATCATGTCCGACTATGCCTACTACGGCTGTCTTATGATTAAAAACGGAGATGCAGACGGACTGGTGTCCGGTGCCTGCCACTCCACGGCCGACACATTAAGGCCATGTCTGCAGATTGTAAAGACAAAGCCAGGCACAAAACTGGTATCTGCATTCTTCCTCATGGTAGTTCCGGACTGCGAATATGGAGCAGAGGGAACCTTTATTTTTGCCGATTCAGGACTGAACCAGAATCCGAATCCGGAAGAGCTGGCAGCAATCGCCAAATCATCTGCTGATTCATTTGAACTGCTGGTACAGAAGGAAGCAAGGGTTGCCATGCTGTCCCATTCTACCAAGGGTTCTGCAAAGCATCCTGACGTGGACAAGGTAGTGGAAGCCACCAGAATCGCAAAGGAGCTTTATCCGGAGCTTAAGCTGGACGGGGAACTCCAGTTAGATGCAGCCCTTGTACCGGAGGTTGCTTCCTCCAAGGCGCCGGGCAGCGAAGTGGCAGGCAAGGCAAATGTACTGATGTTCCCGGATCTGGATGCCGGTAATATCGGATACAAGCTGGTTCAGAGACTGGCCAAGGCAGAGGCTTACGGCCCTGTTACCCAGGGAATTGCAAAGCCGGTTAACGATTTGTCCAGGGGTTGTTGTGCAGATGATATTGTGGGTGTAGTAGCAATTACGGCCGTTCAGGCACAGGCTGAATAAGCCGGAATAAAGGAGGAGATATCAATGAATATATTAGTTATTAACTGCGGGAGCTCATCATTAAAGTACCAGCTGATTAATTCAGCATCAGAGGCTGTACTTGCAAAGGGACTTTGCGAAAGAATCGGTATTGAGGGAAGCCAGATTACCTACCAGCCGGCAGGAGGAGAGAAGGAAGTAACGGTTTCTCCTATGCCTACCCATACCCAGGCCATTCAGATGGTATTAGATGCCCTGACCAATGATAAGACAGGCGTAATTAAGAGCCTGGATGAAGTTGGGGCAGTGGGACACAGAATCGTTCATGGAGGAGAGGCATTTACCGCATCTACCCTGATTACAGAAGAGGCTGTTAAAGCAATTGAAGAGTGCAGCGATTTGGCGCCTCTGCACAATCCTGCAAACCTGATCGGCATCCGTGCCTGCCAGGAACTGATGCCCAACACACCAATGGTAGGTGTGTTTGATACAGCGTTCCACCAGACCATGCCGGAGAAGGCATACCTGTACGGACTTCCTTACGAGTATTATGAGAAATACAAGGTTAGAAGATACGGCTTCCACGGGACAAGCCACAGCTATGTATCAAAGAGAACTGCAGAAGTTCTTGGACGTCCTTATGACTCCCTTAAAACAGTGGTTTGCCACCTGGGCAACGGCTCCAGCATCTCAGCTGTCCTCAACGGAAAATCCGTGGACACCAGCATGGGACTGACTCCATTGGAGGGACTTGTGATGGGAACCAGAAGCGGCGATGTGGATCCCGGCGCCCTGCAGTTCATCATGCACAAAGAGAATATGGATATTGACCAGATGTTAAACGTGCTGAACAAGAAGTCCGGCGTATACGGTATGTCCGGTGTTTCCAGCGACTTCCGCGATGTGGAGAACGCTGCAAATGACGGCAATAAGAAGGCAGAGGTTGCTCTGGAATCATTTGCTTACCGGGTAGCTAAATACGTGGGAGCATACGCAGCTGCAATGAGCGGTGTGGACGCAATTGCCTTCACCGCAGGCGTGGGTGAGAATGACAAGATTACCAGAAAGAAAGTGTGCGAGTATCTGGGATTCCTGGGAATTGAAATTGACGACGAGGCCAATTCCAAGAGGGGACAGGAAATCGTAATTTCCACTCCTGATTCCAAGGTAAGCGTACTGGTTATTCCTACCAACGAGGAGCTGGCAATTGCCAGAGAAACACTTGCGTTAGTGAAATAAGTATAACGGAGTGGTGAAAAGCTGGCGTACATGTGATTTTAACACATGTACGCCGGCTTTTGTCCTGGTTTCCGGGATGGCGGTCAATGGCCTGGGACAGGACATCGGATAATATAAATAACAAAATCCGGCAATACTCTCCAGGTACACACCGGTATGCAAAACAGTACACAACTTCTGGAAAAAAAACGGAAATATAGTTGACAAAATGTGCAATGGTATGTATAATGCAAGAGATGCGTATTAGGAGGTTAATATGCTAATTAACTTATCTGAGCTGTTTCCCGTTGAGGGAAAGTCCAAAACATATACGCCTGAGCTTGAGATGACCCAGTTCAGGCTGGCCGACACTGTATACGACATTGCAGAAAAGGGACCGTTGTCATTGGTGATAACAAATCGGGGAAATAAGAAGCTGGCTTTAGCGGGAACCATTGATTTGGTTTTGATTATGCCATGTGCCAGATGCCTTGACCCGGTGAGAGTTCCTTTCCATCTGGAAGTTGACCAGGAACTGGACATGAACCAGAGTGATGAAGAACGAGTGGAAGACCTGGACGAGCAGCCCTACGTAAATGGTTATAAACTGGATATCGACCAGCTGGTTGGTAATGAGTTAACCTTGAACCTGCCTATGGCGGTTCTCTGCAGCGATGACTGTAAGGGAATCTGTGATAGATGTGGCACAAATCTCAACCATGAGACTTGTGACTGCGATAATAGGCCACTTGACCCAAGGATGTCAGTTATCCAGGATATTTTTAAACAGTCGAAGGAGGTGTAAACCATGTCTATCTGTCCAAAGAATAAATCTTCTAAAGCTAGAAGAGACAGCCGTAGAGCAAACTGGAAGATGAGCGCTCCAAATCTGGTAAAGTGCAGCAAGTGCGGTGCCCTGATGATGCCTCATAGAGTTTGCAAGGCTTGCGGTTCTTATAACAAGAGAGAAATCGTCAGTGTTGAAGATTAATTTTCAACAAGTCAAACATTAGTGAAAAGTTAGTAAATACGCGGTCTTTTGAGAATACTCAAAAGACCGCATATTTTTTTGCACTCATAGTACAATGAGCAGGCGCATGGAGATTAAAGACAAAACAGTGAGAATGAGTGTCATATCATACAAGAAAATTTTTCGTAGGTATGATATAATATTTTCGTCGCGGAAAAAAAGCAGCGCTTGACAAAACTAATCCGATTAGTTACTATGTATTTAACAGATGATGAAAGGAAAGGTTATGGCGCGGGCAGGACTTGATAAAAATGTTGTAGTGGAGAAGGCTGCACAGTTAGCAAACAAAATGGGAATTGACCAGATTCAGTTGAAAACGCTGGCGGAAAGTCTGAATATACAGCCGCCGTCCCTTTACAACCATATCAGGGGGCTAGATGATTTACGTCATGAACTGATGATTTATGGCTGGAAGCAGGTGGAAGAACGTATGCTGGAAGCGGCAGCAGGTGCTGACGGGTATGCTGCGTGGGAAGCGGTCTGCCGGGCATTCTATCAGTATGCGACCGAAAATCCGGGTGTGTTCAGCGCGATGCTCTGGTACAATAAATACCAGGATAAAGAGACGCAGGGCGTCACGGAAAAGCTGTTTTCCATTTGCTTTGCAATCACATCATCCCTGAACATTTCTGAGGAAAACTGCAATCATCTAATCCGTACCTTTCGGGCATTTTTGGAAGGCTTTTCTCTGCTGGTCAACAACAATGCCTTTGGCCATTCTCTGTCAGTGGAGGAGAGCTTTGACTTGTCCCTGAAGGTGATGATTGGCGGCATGAAGGAACTGGAGGGAAAATAAGTGATGCAGACATTATAAAGAGATGGTTCCGACCAAAGACTTTATTATCGGTCTGTTGGAGGACAGTATCCAGCTTGCACCCGTTTCTGTGTCAGGAGCGGAGATTGCGCAGCTGGCATTTTTCCCCAGGTCCGGTGATAAAACGCTATCAAAAGTATGATATAGGGATTATTCAATTATATACATAAAAGGAGAACAAATCATGGCAGATGCATTAGAATTACATGAAGGTGAAGCAGTTGAAAAGGAGTTTAAATCTGATTACTGGGAGAAAACACTTTGTTTTTATAGCCAGAAACGTGGTAAATACTGGCTTACAAATCAAAGAATCGTATTCAGGGGCGGTTTTGCCACCATATTGGAAATCCCTTATGCTGATATTGAGTCGGTACAGTTATGTAATGTGGGCGGGCTTGTTCAGATCATTCCCACCGGAATCAAGGTGACTCTTAAGTCTGGAAAGAGCTATAAGCTGTCTGTGACAAAGCGTAAGGAAATTCTTGCATTCATTCAGGAGAAAATATAATAGTGTTATAATTGATAGGGAGTGTTGCATTTGATAAAGCAATACTCCTTTTTCTTTAGGGGCTTTAACGGATGGAAATACGTCTGCTGTTTAAAGCGCCTCCATGATATTATTGTACGTGAAATGTAAAGTAAAATTAAAAGAAGAGGCCCTTCGGATGTGATAAAATGATATTATCACATCATGCTTTCATATCGTGTTTTCATATCATGTTTGGGAGGAAAAAATGAAAAATATACGGGCTGTTATTATAGTATTGGCATTGCTGTCAACAGGCGGCTGCTCAGCCAATGCGGCGCAGACATCGGATGAGCCATCGGAAGAATCAGGATCCGGGCTGGGACAAAGCAGGTGGACATGGGAAATGATACATTTGCCCAGTTTTATCCTGCTGTTGACAGTGATGCGGGCCGAGCTGCCGGCGAAAATTATGATACCAGAAGTATAGATGAAATGAAGGACTTATTTGAAACAGAGCGGATAGAAGAAATCAAAAAGTAGATGGCATGAAAAACGTATTGCAGGTGAAAGTACGCCTTACTGGTAAAGGGCGGCTCAGGCGGATAAGGAGGCTTTTCAGATGAAAGAAATTATTGACTTTATGGAAGAGAATGTGGATGGAAGAACGCTGTTTACAAAGGAGCTGGTTTACGAATTGGAAAATGGCGCATTGCAGGGCGTATACTCTGACCAGATATCCTTTTCTAATCTGAAATACTCCCAAAGCGGATTTCAGATAGATATGTTTATTGTATCCAACGAGAAAATATGGCTGATTGGTAAGGAAGGACAGCGGGATAAACTAAGAAAGGATTTCAGCTCGGTATCCATGTTTCGCTTTGAACTGGCCATGCGGAAAAGTACGAACGCCGTAACAGGTTGTTTTCGTTTTATTTCCGCTTCCGGGAAAAATGTGCCGGCAGAAGCTGTCGTAAGTGGAATTTATGATGTGCGTGTTGAAAACAGTGTGCTGAAATTATCGGAATCCCAGGTCTTGTACCGGGATCAGCCGATACAGGACGGGCTTTATAAGCCGGTTGCTTTTCAAGCGGAACATCGTTTTTACTGCATGGACGGAAAACTGCATTATGAATACGATGGACGGTGTTTTGACGTGGACGCCAAAACGATGCAGCGCCGCCATAGCTCCGATACCTTCCCTCCATTTTTTTCAATTGAGAAGTAAGCAGTTCAAGAAAAAATATCGCCTTATCGGCAAAGGACGGCCTTGGAGGATTCCGCCCCCACACCCCACATCCCAAAAAAACAAGCGGCCAAGCCAAATGAAAGGAGAAGATCATGATTAAAAAAATAATGTTGGTATTAAGTGCAGTGTTTATAATTTCGACATTTGCCGGAGCCGGTTATATTTTCTTACATAGAGGCAGGGTTAATCTGTCTTCTGCCGGAGCAGAAGCCGAAAAAGAAAGCGGAGAAGCGGACCGTCCTTCACAGGCACTGTCTTTAACAGAGAAAAGTACAGAAGACAGTGCAGAGGATAGTACAGCGGATAGTGCAGCAAACAGTGCAGCGGATAGTGCAATGAACGAAGCAGAGAACCGTGCAGAGGACGGAGCAAAAAACAACACAGAGAACGGAGCAGGTGAGGATGGGGAGGGAGATTACGATACAGTGCTTCTGGACGGAGCCAGAAGGCTGTGCAGAACCTACTTTAAATCAGGAGACTTTTCCTATCAGATCGTAATCACGCCCGGAGGGCGCAGGAACAGAAACCAACTGAATGTAGATGTAGTAAAGAAAGATGGGATAGGCTACACCGTTCTTAACCGGCTTTCCATGTACTATGATCCGGAGTATCCGTTCTGGATGCAGAGCAGTATGGATCAGGCCGCCTATCAGGCGGATGGAACTATCAAGGAATACCAGATTGCTCCATCTGAGAATGGCTTTATAGGGCTTTACGGACAGCTGGAGGCGCAGGGAAGCTATTTTCCTCTGGATGATTTATTTATGCCGGAATTTTTCTCCAGACCTCTCAACGAGACAGATCTTATTGGCATGACTGTGGCTGATATGAAAATCCTGAGAAACCAGTATTACGCTGTCCATGGAAGGATATTTGAAAAGCAGGAGCTGAAAGATTATTTTCAGGAAAAAACATGGTATCTGGGAGATAAAACAGCGGATGAATTTGACGAGACCGTGTTTGGCGGTCTGGAAAAAAGAAATATTGCATTTTTAAAGAAAGCAGAAGCTGAATTTGACGAAGAAAAGAGCAAAGAGGTGAAAAAAATTTATGACGGGCTTTTAACGGCTCCCTATGCCTCTCTTCTTACTGCCCATACGGAAATGGGAGTAAGCCTGTATTCTGATATTCAGCACAGGGCAGATAAAGGGATATATTATGAAGCAGAAGGCACGATTTACACACCGGTCATTCTTTCACCCAAGCAGTATGAAGCGGTCATGAAAGAGGGAAAAGAAGAAAGGATTTGTGTGAATGAGCTGACGAAAGAGACGGCTGCTGTAAGAAGGACAGACAATTCCGATTATGGCGACTGCATGCTTTTTTATGATTCTGGTACAGAATCAGGAAAAACATCGGGAGAGGATACGCCCCATTACTATTTTCTGTCCTACGAGCCTTATTCAGGAAATTATACTTTGTGGGCAAATAGCGCCGATACGCTGTTTAAAAATATTTATAAAGGTACGGTCTATGTGCTCAAGGGAGCGGAACATGAGTGGTATCAATATTTTAGTATCCCGGATAAAGAGTATTTGGAAAGCGGCGAAAGAGTGATGCGGTTCGATGATATAACCAATCAAGGAGCAGCTGGTTACGGCGGAGGCCAGCCGGTGTTCGATGAAAAGGGATATTTAAAGGCGATTTATTATTATGGAGACTGATTCTGCCCTTGAAAAGGGAATCGGAATGGGAAAACCAGCCATAAGGGTGTGAGTGTATGGATGAGAGACTGTCAATGACGAAGTCCGGATAACCGGAAGAGTAAACAATCTCCTATTAAAAAAAGAATGAAACTCCGCAAAAAATATCATGAATGGGGAAGTCCCATTTGATATGATGCAGTCTGGAAGGTGTCAGGATTCCGACCTGATAAGACAGAAGAGAAATGGGCGAAACAATGAGGCCAGGGCAGATTGTTTTAAACCCTGGCGTATAATCATATGAATACCTGATAAGGTATACGATAGCGTTAATGGAAAGAGGTAAAAAATGGCAGATATTCTTGTGCATGGGCTGACCCAGAACAATCTGAAGCACGTCACATTCCGTATTCCAAAGGAAAAAATTACGGTGTTTACCGGCGTGTCCGGTTCCGGCAAGTCCAGTATTGTTTTTGATACTATCGCCGCTGAGTCACAGCGGCAGATGAACGCCGCCTACCCGGCCTTTGTGCGCTCCAGACTGCCGAAATATCCGAAGCCGGCAGCAGAGCGCATAGACAACCTGACGGCCTCAGTGGTGGTGGACCAGTCTCCCCTGGGCGGAAACGCCCGCTCCACGGTGGGAACTATAAGCGGCCTGTATGCCAGCCTCCGTCTGCTGTTTTCACGCATCGGGAAGCCCTATGCGGGTACGGCTTCTTACTTCTCCTTCAATGATCCCAACGGAATGTGCAGGACCTGTTCCGGCCTGGGAAAGATTACAAAGGTCGATGTGGAAGCGGTTCTGGATATGGATAAATCATGGAATGAGGGCTGCGTCAAGGACTCCCTTTACCGCCCCGGCTCCTGGTACTGGAAACAGTACGCCCAGTCCGGTCTCTTCGACTTAGACAAGCCAATCAGAGCGTATTCCGGTGAGGAATACAACCTGCTCTTATATGGCTCCCGCGACGGCAAAGGCGAACCGGAAAACCCAAAGGTGACCGGGCTGTACCACAAGTACACAAAGACGCTTCTCAACCGGGACATCAGTAATAAGAGCAGGCACACCCGGGAGAAATCCCAATCACTGGTTGCTGAGATGGAGTGTACCGACTGCCATGGGAAGCGGCTGAACGGGGCAGCGTTGAGCTGCAGAATAAAGGGTTACAATATCGCTGATCTATGCGGTATGGAGCTGACCGGACTTCGGGAAGTTCTGGCTGAGATTACCGACCAAAGGGTGGACGTCCTGGTGCAGACCATCATTGAAGGTCTGGACAGGCTGATTGAAACAGGCCTTCCCTACCTTCACTTGAACCGTGAAACTCCCTCCCTTTCCGGCGGCGAGGCCCAGCGCCTGAAGCTGGTCCGATACATGGGCAGCAGCCTGACCGGCCTGACCTATATCTTTGACGAACCAAGTGCCGGAATGCATCCCAGGGACGTTTACCGGATGAACAATTTGCTGCGGCAGCTCCGGGACAAAGGCAACACGGTTCTGGTGGTGGAGCATGACAAGGATGTGATTTCCATTGCTGACCATGTGATTGACGTGGGACCGGGGGCCGGACAAAACGGAGGAGAAATTGTATTTGCAGGCAGCTATCCGGAGCTGCTTCTGGCCGATACCCTGACAGGAAAGGCAATGAGACGGGTACTGCCCATCAAGGAGACGCCGCGGCAGGCTGCGGGAAGCCTGCCTGTCAGGGGGGCCTGCCTCCACAATCTTAAGCATGTGGATGTGGACATCCCGTTGGGGATTATGACCGTGGTGACCGGCGTGGCCGGTTCGGGCAAGAGTACCCTGATCTCCCGGGTATTTGCAAAGCTCTATGAGAGCAATATCGTAATGGTGGACCAGGGACCCATCACAGCCACCAACCGTTCCACACCGGCCTCTTACCTGGGCTTTTTCGATGAAATACGAAGGCTTTTAGCAGGAGAGAGCGGCAGACCGGACAGTCTGTTCAGCTTTAACTCCGCCGGGGCCTGCCCGGTATGCGGCGGTAAGGGCGTCATTGTCACCGAACTGGCCTTCATGGATCCTATAGTGACTGAATGCGAGGCCTGCGGCGGTGTGCGGTATAATGAGGAAGCGCTTGCCTGCACCTACAAGGGAAAGAATATTGTGGAGCTGCTGGGCCTGACTGCGTCCCAGGCCCTTCAGGTGTTTGAGGACGCCAAGATCCGCAGGCGCCTTAAGGTGATGGAGCAGGTGGGATTAAGCTATCTGACCCTTGGCCAGCCCCTCAGCACCCTGTCCGGAGGGGAGCGCCAGAGAATCAAGCTGGCGAAGAACCTGGGCAGAAAGGGGAGTATTATTGTGATGGATGAGCCCACCACCGGACTGCATATGTCCGACATTGAAAACCTGCTCAGTCTGTTTGATTTGATCGTGTCCCGCGGCAATACGCTGGTGGTGATTGAGCACAACCTGGATGTGATGAAGCAGGCGGACTGGATCATTGATATTGGGCCGGACGGCGGGAAGAACGGCGGCCAGGTGGTATTTACCGGCACACCTGTGGAAATGCTGCGCTTCGCCAGGACATTGACAGCGGACAGCCTGAGGGCATCCCTGGGCTAAGGCGCAAGTTATTTTATAGAAAAACGGCATGCGGCAAAATTGCTGCTGTTTTTAGGAGAAGGGATGGGAATGGAGAAAAAAATACTGCTGGTTGACGATGAAAAAGATATTGTTGACATGATGGAAGAAGTGTTGAATAAAGAGGGATTTTCCCATATACAGAAGACATTTACCGGAGCAGATGCGTTGAAGCAGTGCCGTGACTTCCAACCGGATATCGTTATTTTGGATATCATGCTTCCGGATATGGACGGACTGGAGGTATGCCGGCAGATTCGGGAGTTTTCCTATTGCTCGGTTTTGTTCCTGTCCTCAAAGAATGATGATGTTGATAAAATCCTTGGACTTTCCTTGGGCGGCGATGATTACGTTACCAAGCCGTTCAGTCCCAGGGAGGTGGTATTCCGCATAAAGGCCCAGCTTCGCCGCCAGCAGTATCAATCGGCCTCAACATCAAAACCGGAAGCGCGGTTGTGCGCCGGCCCGCTTTTGATGGAGCGGGAAAGCTGCCGGGTCTATAAAGAGGGACAGGAAATCCAGCTGACCGGCCGTGAATACCTGCTGCTTGCCTATTTTATGGAAAATGCGGATAAGATCATCAGCAAGGAGCGGCTCTATGAACAGGTTTGGGGAGAATACAGCAGTATCTGTGATAATACCATCATGGTGCATATACGGCATCTGCGGGAAAAGATAGAGAGGAATCCTTCCAACCCGCAGCAGCTTATTACTGTGAAGGGCTTGGGCTATAAGCTCAAAAAGAGGAGCGAATAAATGAAACGATCTGGCTGCCGTACGATTTTTCATATCTGTCTGATTTTTGTTCTGTCGCTGCTTGGCGCTCTTTTGATGGCAGTCTGCCTTTTCTTTATGACAATCACCATCCGAAAGCCGGACGGCAAGACTGCGAGAAGCGATTGGCCCATACGGTTTACTGAGGAATTCAAGGATCAAATTATTTTTGCCGGAACAGTCTGGCAGGTTAAGCAGGCGGGGCTGGCAGCTTTGCAGGACAATGGGATAGGAGTCCAGCTTTTGGATGCTTCCGGCCGTGAAGTATTCGGTTATCAGAAACCGGAGCAGGCTGGTACTGCATATACCAATGCGGAATTGCTGGAGCTTTATCATAGGGGACAAATGGAAAACAGCGCAACAACCCCCTTTATGGGCGCGGTTTCCCATGCCGGGAAGGAGTGCGTTTATATTCTGTACTTCCCTGTGAGTATCTCTAAAGTCACCATGTATCTAAGCGGAGAGCGGTTTGCAGGCGGCAGGGCCATACTTTTGCCGATTCTGCGGGCGCTTCTTTTGCTGGTTTTGTTTTTAGGCGTTCTCTATGGACTTTTTATGACAAAGGCAATGAAGAGGCTGACGGCCGCCGTTAAGGAGATTTCAGACCGCAGTTATCTTCCGGTTCAGGAGCCGGGCCTGTTCCGTGACCTGTATGGCAGCCTGAACATGCTGGACGCGGAAATCAGAGCCGGCGACCGGCTGCGGGCACAGACGGACAAAATGCGTGAGGAATGGATAGCCAATATCACCCATGACTTAAAAACGCCCCTTTCACCCATCAGGGGGTATGCGGAGCTGCTTGGAGAGGACGGCGGCAAAACCGAAGAACAATGCCGGCGTTATGCCGGAATCATGCTGAAAAATGCAGCTTATATGGAGGCGCTGATTGACGACCTGAAGCTGACCTACCAGTTAGAAAACGGGATGCTTTGCGCTAACCGGAAGGAGCAGAACCTTATCCGGTTTCTGAGGGAGTTGGTGATTGATATTCTCAATACCCCGGAATATGAAAACCGCGCCATTGATTTTGAGAGTACAGCAAACGCCGTTTCCTTTTCCTTTGACCAAAGGCTTTTTACAAGAGCCTTCCGAAATTTAATCATCAATGCCTTTGTACATGGAAAAGACGATACGAAGGTCTTTCTGTGCCTGCGGGCCTCTGATACCATGCTGAAAATTGAGGTGGCTGATAACGGAAAGGGCATGAGTCCGGAACTAGCGGAGCATATGTTTGACCGCTATTACCGGGGAACCGGCACAGAACAGAAGACGGAGGGAAGCGGCCTGGGTCTGGCAATCTCCAAAGGCATTATTGAGCTGCACGGCGGCAAAATTACAGCTGTCAGCGTTCCTGCGGCTGGAACCACTTTTTTCATTGAGTTTTTAAGAAGTTAAGGTTAATTAAGGTTACATGAATATTAGATTAAGGTTGGCAGATTATCATTATATTTAGTGATAGCTGCCGGCCTTTTCTAATATAGGGGGAAATCATGTTAAAATATATTTTTATGAATGTCAAAGAGAGAAAAATGCGGACCGCCGTGATGCTGCTGTCCATTTTACTATCCACAACCCTGTTGTTTGTGTCATTTTCCATTGGTGCGTCCTATGAAAGTGCCCAGCGGAAAATGGCAAGGGGAATGGCCGGAAGCGCGGCAATCTCCGTATCCGCGGTTTCCGGAGATATTAACCCCCATGTCTTGCCGGAGCTGTCCTCCATCCGGGCCAGCGCCGGTATAGTGGAAGCCACGGCCCTTTACCATGAAGAAGGCTACTATGAAACCATTGACCTGATTGCGGCCGATCTGACAGAGCTTGCTGAAATCAACCCGCCCCGCCTGGTAAGCGGAGGTGAGATCACAGGCTTTACCGGGAACCAGGTCATTCTGCCGGACCGATTCACCTCAAAATACGGAATTGAAAAGGGCGATGCCATTACGCTGAAAATCAGCGGAAAACCAGTCTCTTTCCAGGTTGCTGAAATCGCCGCTTATGACACGGTTTTTCTCAGGCACACAAGAGGGGCCACCGCTCTTGTACCTCGTTCAACACTGTCTGAATTATCAGGCCAGACAGACGGCTGCACAGAAATTTTGGTAGAGCCTGCCCAGGGTATTTCCGCTGCCCGGCTGAAGGAAGAACTGGCTTCGAGTCTGCCTTTGGGGGAATACCAGGTTGACGAGGTGGTGAGCGAATCACAGATCGCCGCGGACGCAAGACAAAAAACCATGCCGTTTTTCTTAATCAGTTTCTTCTCCCTGACCATGAGTGTTTTTATCATTTACAGCAGCTACAAGGTCATCACTCTGGACCGTCTGCCGGTGATCGGTACATTCCGCAGCATTGGCGCGACACAAAAAGCCGTTGTACACATTCTTTTGTCGGAAAGCGCCCTTTATGGCGTGGCGGGCGGCCTGATGGGGATTCCTGCTGGCGCATTGGCCTTAAAAGCAATCCTGGGCGGGATGGGAACATCCCTATCTCAGGGAATCCAAATCCCTGTTATGATTTCTCCATTCAGTATCCTTTTCCCCTTTGCTGCTGCGGTCGTTGTTTCACTGCTATCCGCATGGCTTCCGGTGCGCCGGGCAAGCCGGCTGCCGATCAAGGACGTGGTAATGGGACGGGCGGAGGAGAGGCATATTCCCAGGCAATGGACTGCCGCAGCAGGAGCCGCTCTTTTTACAGCGTCAATCCTTTTACCCAGGCTGACATCGGGAACAGGGCTGTATCTGGCAGGGGGATTGTCCCTTCTGGGGATGATTGCCGCTGCAATACTGCTGGTTCCGCTGCTGACCAACCTGCTCTCCCGGTGGCTGGAAGTGATCTGCGGGGCAATTCTGGGAAACGAGGGCAGGCTTTCCGCCCGTAATATGCGGGATAATAAAAATACCGCGCAGAATATCACACTGCTGTTTATCAGCATCTCTGCCGTGATTGTCATTACTGTTGTGGGCAGCTTTGTGACTGCCTATGTGGGAGATGTGTTTAAGGACGCAGAGCTTCAGGGGTTTGCGGACGGAACCATGGATTCGGAATTTGTAACGAAAGTGGGAGAGATGGAGGGCATAGAAAAGGTACTTCCTCTCTATGTTTACAAAAATCAAATGCAGGCGGACGGCGCTATCCTCAGCCGCCTGGAGGCGACCGGCAATCTGGAGTGGTACAATTCCATGATGGCGCTTCACTATACGGATAAAGAGATGGAGGAACAGGCGCTTCTGGCCTTTGCCGGGAAACGGGCTATTTTGTTCAGTGAGAGCGGCTTAGATCGCATTGGCTGTTCTGTGGGAGATACCATCACCCTGACCTGCCCGGCCGGACAATATAGTTACCGGATCGCGGGCAGCTTCAAGTCAAGGGCCACGGATGTGGAGGCGGTAATTTCTTCCGCTGACGCGGTTTCTGATTTCGGCCCATCTGCCTATGGCTTCCTGGCCTATACCGCCGCTGACCCGGACGCCATTATGGTACAGATTCGCGATCTGTTTGGTGAAACCCCAAATTGGAGCCGGACCGTGGAGGAATTCAATACGGACGCGCTGTCTACCGTGAACGCTTTTTTACAGCCCATGCACAGCATGACCTATTTCATCCTGCTGCTGGCAGCCGTGGGGATTATCAATAACCTGCTCATCAATTACATGCAAAAACGGCGAAGCATCGCCATGTATAAGTCTGTGGGACTTTCCAACAGGCAGAACGTGAAAATAACCTTGATAGAAGGATTCTACGTGGGCCTGATTGGCGCGGCCCTTGCCGTTTTTGTTTCTTATATGGAAATACAGACAATCTTCCTTGTAGCCGGGCCCAAAATCGCAATGACGCCGAAACTGAGCGCAGGGACATTTCTCGCAGGAGGAGGAATGGGAATCCTTGTAACTTTAATCGGCTCTGCTGTTCCGATTTATAAAAGCCGCGGCATGAGGATAGTGGAAGAAATCAAATTTGAATCGTAAAGAGAGAAAGGAGAGCTTATCAATGAAACAGCCGGTTGGCAGGATTGCCGTCGAGGGAAAGCATATTGTCAGGGATTTTCGCCTTGGCACTGCAACCACAAGGGTACTAAGGGATATTTCATTACAGGTTATGAAAGGAGAATTTGTATCAATCATGGGGCCGTCCGGCTCCGGGAAAAGCACGCTGCTATACATTCTCGGCGGACTGGACAATCCAACCAGCGGCTGCGTCCTTCTGGACGGAACAGATATTTCCCGTTTGGGAGACGAGCAAATGAGCCGTATCAGGCGGCAGAAAATCGGCTTTGTTTTTCAATTTTACAATCTGATTCCCAACCTGAGCGCAGAGGAAAACATTATGCTTCCCCTGCTTCTGGATGGGAAAAAGATGGGCAGCTGCCAAAAACAGCTGGACCAGATTTTAGAGGTGGTGGGGCTGTCCGGCCACCGGAAGCATACGCCCCGCCAACTATCCGGGGGCCAGCAGCAGCGTGTGGCAATTGCCCGCGCCCTGATTGGAAAGCCTGAAATTTTATTTGCAGACGAGCCTACAGGAAACTTAGACAGCAAAACCGGGGCTGAGATTATGAAGCTTCTGCGGGAAATCAACCAAGGCACCGGACAGACGATTATCATGGTAACGCATTCCATGGAAGCTGCCGGCAGCAGCACACGCATGCTGACCGTGCAGGACGGCCTGATTCTTTAGGCGTGTTATGAATTTATCTCAGTTCATTCAGTTTTCCCGCCTGTATTGCATGTAGGTTTTGGGCAATCCGCTCCTCCGGCCAGTCCCACCACTTCAGTTCTGACAGGGCGGCTATGGTTTCCTCCGGATACCGCTTTTTAATCGGTTTTGCGGGAATGCCGCCGGCAACCATATATGGAGGGACATCCTTTGTCACCACGGCCCGGGCCCCGATTATGGCTCCGTCTCCAATCGTAACCCCTGCCATAATGACTGCCTCATATCCAATCCACACATCATTTCCGATGACAATATCTCCTTTGTTGTCCCAGGAAGCGGCCACATTCCTTTTTTCCAGTCCCCATTCCTCAAAGAAAAGGGGGAAGGGGTAGGTGGAGAGAGAAGAGAGGGTGTGGTTTGCGCTGTTGAAGAGAAACTTTGCGCCGCAGGCAATGGAACAAAATTTTCCTATGATCAGGCGGTCACGGTTTATGGGATAATGGTATAAAACATTATTTCTCTCAAATCCAACCGGATCATTGACAAAATCGTTGTACATTGTATAATCCCCCACGGTAATGGACGGATCTGTAATCACGTTTTTTAAATAAACAGTCTGTTTATCCCCGGTTCTGGGATATAATTTTTTTGTATCTGTCATTTTTTTAAATCTCCTTTGAATTTAATCTGTAATAGTATTCTGATAATTCCCGGGAGTCATCCACGACTCTGCCGGTATTCAAGCACGGTGCAGGTGAAGGATTCTTTTATTCTCCCATCCTTTACTCTTAAAATAAATCAATCCGGCTGCAGCAGGAAGAAGCGGAGAGAGGGCCTGACCGATATATATGCCCGGATAGCCAAGTCCGAGGGGAAACGCCAGCAGCCAGCTTACCGGAAGTCTGACAATTACTGCGTCCAGCAGCGCGTTGAACAGGGCAATAGTTGCAGCTCCTGTGCCGATGGCAAAGGAATCAAAGGTATACATGGCCGCGTATACCAGGCTGTTCACACCGCAGCATATTCTTAAATACACAATACCCTCCGCAAGTACTTCCGGGCTTGCCGGGGTGAACAGGAGAATGAGCTGCTTTCCAAAAATCTGCACCAGCAAAACCATGACAAGCGTTATAAACAGGTTCAGGCAAAGCCCTGTACTGGTTGTTTTCCGTACACGAATTGTATCACCCGCACCAATATTCTGGCCTGCCATGGCTGTCACCGCCTGACCGATTGCCCAGCAGGGCATACCGGCAAAGGTATTGATTTTCAGTCCCACGCCGGATGCGGCGGCCACAGATACGCCAAATTGATTGAGCATTCCCGTAATCAGGAGATAGGAAAGATTGACGACAACCATTTGTGCTGCCGTGGGAAGCCCAATTTTCAGGATAGCCGCCAGTTTGTCGGTTTTTACAGCAAAATGGGACAGCTGAAAGTCAAAAACAAAGTCTGTCCTCTTTAAATGAAACACGGAGATGACAAAGGAAATCCCCTGCGAAAAAATGGTTGCACAGGCAGCGCCTTCAGTGCCCATACCAAAGGGACCTACCAGAAGAAGATCCAAAACAATATTGATCACTGTTGCAACCGCCACAAAATAAAGCGGGCTTTTGGAATCTCCCAACCCCTTCAGGATGGAGCAGACTGCGTTATAGCCAAATACAAATACGGTTCCATAACAGATGATTTTCATATATCCGCAGGCGTCCTCCATGGCAGGCGCAGGTACATGCAGCATACCAAAAAGCGGCCTGTAGGCGGCCAGACCGGCTGCGGTGACAAGGACTGCGGCTATGAAAGCGGCTGTGAATAAGGTTCCGATTGTCTCAAGCTGTCCGTGTTCGTCGTTTGCTCCTTTATACTGGGCCGCCAATACCGTACCGCCCATTGTAATGCCGATACACACAGAGTTGATAATGAAACTAATCATAGAGGCGTTGCTGATTGCGGCAAGCCCGGTTTCTCCCACGATTCTTCCAACGACCAGCATATCCGCAAGGCTGTAAAATGACTGGAGCAGATTTGCGGCCAGCAGCGGGAGAGCAAAGGCAATTAACTTTTTGGGGATGTTTCCTGTTGTTAAATTTTGTTTATCATTCATTCTTTATCGTTCCTTTCCAGGCATAAAAAACAGAGGGCGTACAAAAGCCTGCACGCCCTCTGCTCTCAAAGAGATAGAATCATCGCCATCAATCAAAAAGGCGGCAGACAAAACACTGTCCGCCGCCGCAAAAAATAAACCGCTGTTTATTGGAAAATACGAAAACAAAACCCCAAAACTAATAATTTGGAATCTGATAGCTGCCGGCTATTGTTTTCGTATTTTCAGGCTCCGCACAATGTTTTAAAATATCAAATTGTCCGGAGCTAAAATCAATGCAGAACTTACCGAATAACATTGCACTCACCCTTTCCTTTTCGTATTATAAGTCATTATAGCCACTCATGGGTATGATGTCAAGCGTTATACACGTTCCGGGGGCGGTTCCACTGGCTGTCCGTATACGTTTGCTGTCTTATACCTGCCGTTTCTTGACAAAGCTATCTCCATTCGTTAATATGTGGTTATTATATCAGAGACTGGAGCACGGTGTTTTAATGGCCATGCTTTGGTAGAGAAGTTTTTTTCTGGTTGGCCGCGCTTCTTTATTCTACACACAAAAAACACACAGAGAATATAATAAGCATAAAATGCCGCAGTATACTGTTTTTGCAGACAAAACAACCAGCAGGTTATGATGAAAAGGAGAAACAAATGAAAACATTAAAAAAAAGCAGTACGGCAATTATCACCACACTTGTATTAGGACTTCTTCCGGCCCTGCCGGCAGCGGCCCAGACAGCGCCGGAGACGACAGCTGCCCGGAAGTACTCCGTTCAGGTATCCCAGGCAGAGAGCGGAGGGCAGGATTCACCGATGAAATTCACTGTAACGCAAAAAACGGGCACTGACAATGAAGAGGTAATTATCACATTGGTTAAAGATCCAAAGGCAAAAGCAGAACCGGAAAAAGGCCATGCGTATATCTCCACGTCAGAATACGATGTCACGACCGCTAAGAGTAAGGCAGTCAATGTCCGGTAGACATCTGATAATATCAGATGATACTTACGGAGGTGCAGGGTGTGAAAATTCTGGTTATAGAGGATGACAGGGATATTGAAGAACTTCTCCAGTTTTTTCTGGAGGACAACGGCTACCAGGTTGCCATAGCAAGAGACGGCCTGGAGGGAATTACCATGTTTCGGGAGGGAGGATTCAGCCTGATTCTTTTGGATATCATGCTTCCTAAGATTGACGGCTATGCAGTGTGTGAGCTGGTCAGGAAGGAATCGGATATCCCCATCATCATGGTCACTGCGTTAAGTGATGAGGAAGATCAGATGAAAGGGCTTGATCTTTTGGCAGACGACTATATTACAAAACCATTTTCCATGCCTGTGCTGCTGCGAAAAATAGGAGCTGTACTGAGAAGAAGCCAAAGGAACCAAAAGGGAGAGGCAAACCGAATGCTTTTGTATCAGCAGCTGCGGCTGGATCTGGATAACTACCAGGTATTTGTGGCCGGCGAGGAGACGTCTCTTACGAAACGGGAATTTGAGATACTGAAAATGCTTTTGGAGAACCAGGGAAAAGTGATGACCAGAGAGATTCTTCTGGAACAGCTTTGGCAGTATGAGTTCTATGGAAATGACCGGGTGGTTGATAATCACATCAAGAATCTCCGAAGAAAGCTGGGAGGAAGCTATATTGAGACTGTGAAGGGAGTGGGATACCGTATTGCTAAATTATCTGAAAAGCCATTTGACAGCTAAAATTTTCTTGATAACCGCCGCCGTGCTTTTAGTCACCGCCGCGGTCACATACGGTTTTATCGCACTGTACACCCCTGGACGGTATCTTATCGCTGTGGAGGAAAATATCTCCCGGGAGGCGGAGGACCTGGTGGGCGAGATAGAAAAGTCCAATAAAGACGACGCACAGAAACTGCTGGAACAGTTAGGGGGCAGGTATTCTGTAACAGTGACCCCCAAAAGTGCAGATGCCGCAAAGACCGTGGACGGCCAGGAGTACCAAGGAAACGTAAAGGAACCAGAGGCCATGTATGAGTTCCGTTATAAGGACTCGCCTGATACGTATACACTGTCAATTGGAGGAAGCAGTCACACCACCGGCCCGCTTACAGCTGCGCTGAATCAGGTACTGCTTCCTCTGACAGCGGTTGTTTTAATACTTGCACTTATCATATCGGCCTTTTATTCCAGATACATTACAAGGCCGGTGATCGGGATCAGCGAGGCGTCTAAGAAAATGGCGTCCCTGGATTTTGATATTTTCTGCGATGAAGCCAGGAATGACGAACTGGGGGTACTGTCTGGAAATTTAAATGAGCTTTCCCTCTGCCTGTCGGCCGCTCTGGAGGACTTAAACCATGCCAACGCGCTTCTGAAGGAAGACGTGGAACGGGAGAAGGAGCTGGAAGGCCAGCAGCTGGCATTTTTTTCTGCTGTCTCCCATGAGCTGAAAACCCCTGTTACCATATTGAAAGGTCAGCTGCAGGGTATGCTTTACGGTGTCGGGGGATACAAGGACAGGGATAAGTATTTGAAGCGGGCATTTGAGGTCACATGCGCCATGGAAAACCTTGTGATGGAGATACTGACGGTGTCCAGAATGAAATCCTCTGGTTTTTCTTTGCAGCCGGAAGCTATCCGGCTGACAGATTTTGCCGCAGGTATTCTGGACAGCCACGGGGAATTGCTGAATGAAAAGGGTATTGATGTGGTAATGGAAGCGGACGGCAGTGACCCGCTCATCATTCAGGCGGATAAACGGCTTTTTGCCAAGGTACTCAGCAATCTCATCAGCAATGCCTGCCATTACTCCCCGGCCGGGGAAGAGATCCGCATTCAGATCGCCAAAGCTGATGACGCTGTGGGATTTTCCATTGAAAATACAGGAGTCCATATTCCTGAGGAGGAGATTCCGGGATTGTTTGAACCATTTACAAGGGGGGAGCCGTCACGTAACAGGGAGACAGGCGGAAGCGGTCTGGGGCTTTTTATTGTGCGGATGGTGCTGGAGCTGCATCATTTTTCTTACCGGCTGGAAAATACAGACGACGGCGTCAGATTTAGTATTATATTTGCCGTGCCGTGAGATTTGCGTTATCTGCCGTTGCTTTAATCTGTCGTTACTTGACAAAACTATTCCGATTAGTTATTATACAATTAACTAATTGAAATAGTTTTTTCTAGTATGCAGTGCAGCCTGCGTCATTATCAGGGGATATCCCCAGTTACGGGCTGACGGGCCAGTTTGGCCGAGCATCATATAGACGCGGGATGACAGGAGACCAACGGATTAATGCCACAAAAGGAGAAAAAAATGAGAGATGTGTTCAGCGAAATCAGTTTGACAACCGTGGAGAAATTTAAGTTTGCGCGGTATGTAATCATCAGCCCAAATCCGGAAGACGATGTCATGGGATATATGGAACGCTGGGCGAAAAACAGCGGGCTGTTACATTATCCGGGTTATACCCCCAGAATGATTGGCTGGGATTTCCCTTTTGTCTCTGAGGAGCAAAAAGAGCAGTATGGACTGCGGGGATATGTGGCGGCATATATCATTCCGGAGGAGTTTGAACCCGCCTGCGGCGGAGCAGAACTGGGCTATCAGGAGACAGATCATTATGCCAAAATAACGGTTACCGACCCGTTCTCAAATCCTTTCGAGAAGATAACCGGCGCCTATGGAAAAATATATGAATTTGCCAAGGAACGCCACATTATAGCAAGAAGCTATAAGGATCGGATCTGCATGGAGGAGGTCTTTATTAAAGATGGAGTAACATATATGGATGTCTACGTTCCCGTGGACAACGGATAAACTGTGCCGTATTGGACAAAGCCTCTGGTAAAAAGGGGGCTTTTTGTCTTTACAGGCCAAATAAAGATAATATTCCCTGCTGCCTGCAACTTTTGACCGCGGAAAAGAGTCTAACAATATGAGCGTGTCAAAAGAGAGGGTAAGAAAATGGTCTTCAGCAGTTTGGAATTTGTATTCCGGTTTCTTCCGGTGTTCCTGGTGATTTATTATATTGTTCCGGGAAGGTGGAAAAATCTTTGGCTTTTTATGGGGAGCCTGGGTTTTTATTTTTACGGAGTAAGAGACACTCCGTTTTATTTTGTGCTTCTGGTATTATCCATCCTGGTCAATTATCAGATTGGAATTCTGATTGGAAGGTGCAGAATCCGCAGATTCCGGAAAAGATGGCTGGTGTATGGAGTTATATATAATCTTTTCTGGCTGATACTGTTTAAATATGCCGGTTTTCTCATTCAGAATCTGAACCTGCTTTTAAATATGTTGAAAATACCTGTAAAATGGCCGGTCATTGCCCCGGTCCTGCCTGTGGGAATTAGTTTTTATACCTTCCAGGCCATCTCTTACCTGGCGGACGTATACCGGAAAACAGTTCCATGTGAACGCTCACTGGTGGGATTCGGCATGTATATCACCATGTTTCCTCAGCTGATTGCAGGTCCGATTGTGACTTATTCTTCTGTCAGACGGCAGATTGGCCGGCGTCGGATTACCTTTCAGGCCATAGAGGACGGTTTACGGGAGTTTACAATAGGGCTTGGATGCAAGGTATTATTGGCCAACCGGATAGGAGGTTTATGGAGCGATGTCCGGACAATCGGCTATGACAGTATATCCACGCCCCTGGCCTGGCTTGGCCTGGCTGCCTTCAGCCTTCAGATTTATTTTGACTTCTGCGGGTATTCCCTTATGGCAAAAGGACTGGGCTCCATGATGGGGTTTCAGTTTCCGGATAACTTTCATCATCCATACATGTCCCTGTCTATGACGGAATTTTGGAGAAGATGGCATATGACCCTGGGCAGTTGGTTCAGGGAATATGTGTACATTCCATTGGGAGGCAACAGGCGGGGCCCCCTTTTGGCCTTCCGAAATCTGCTGGCCGTGTGGTTTCTGACCGGATTCTGGCATGGGGCAAGCTGGAATTTTATAATCTGGGGCCTTTTGCTATTTTTCATCCTATCCGTGGAACGTCTGGGTCTTATCCGTATACTGGAACGATGGAGGATGGCCGGCCATCTCTATATGGCATTCATGATACCGCTTACGTGGCTTGTTTTTGCAGTCACGGACATAAGACAAATTATTCTGTATTTCCAAAGGCTGTTCCCGGTCTTTGCACGGCAGCAACGATTCTTTTATTTCAGCGGCGATTATGTGAAGTATGCAAGACTGTATGCAGTTTCCCTGGCAGCGGGGTTATTGTTCATGACAGACATTCCCATACGTATATATGCCCGGTTTAAGTATTCCATGATAACGGCGGCTGCGCTTCTGGGTATTTTCTGGCTGTGCGTATATTGTATGCGTATGGGAATGGATGATCCGTTTTTGTATTTCAGATTTTAGGCAGGGGTGTGAAAATGAGAAGATATTGGTACAGTATTTTATTGACATGCAGTATTGTTGTCATGGCAACAGCAAATCTGCCGCCAAACAGACACAGCGCCCAGCCCGCTGTCCGGGAATATGACAGAAGAAATATCTGTGAAGATACCAGTGAATGTGACGGTGAGTATGCCAGAGAGTATACCAGGGAAAGGCCGGCAGAGAAAGAAAGGATGGACACGGCGTCGGAAGGACAGAGCCGGGGGCAGGATGAAGCGGCAATCAACACGCAATTAAGCCTGGAAATAACGGAAGCAGAAGCCGCCATACATACAGCAGAACAGGCACAGAGGGAAAACGGCGTACACAAAGATTTTTCAGATACCCTGTTTATTGGTGATTCGCGGACAGTAGGACTATCTGAGTACGGTGATCTGGGGAAGGCAGTGGTATTTGCCGATTCCGGCATGTCGGTATTTAACCTTCTGGACGCTCAGGTTTCCCTTGGGAACGGGCATAAGCAGAATCTGGACCAGGTTTTATCATCGGCAAACTTTAAGACCATTTACCTCATGCTGGGTATCAATGAGCTGGGATATGACAACCCCAGCATTGTCCGCCGATACCGGGAGATAGTGGACTGGATTGGCAAAAAGCAGCCGGAGGCAACTCTGGTATTGGAGGCCAATTTACATGTTACAGGGGAAAAATCCGCCAGGAGCGGCATTTACAACAATCAGAGAATTAACGCACTGAACCATGCTATCCGAAACATTGCAGAGGACACGGGCTGCCCTTATATTGATGTCAATCCCATTTTTGACGACGGGAACGGGAATTTGTCTGCCGCTTACTCCACGGACGGAGCTCATATTCTGGGAAAATACTATTCTGTGTGGGTCGATTGGATACGAGGCAGCTGACGTTTACCATCCCCATCCCCACAAAGAAACCAACCCGCGTTTAAGCTGGCAGATATGATTTTCTTGTACCATGCAGAATGTTCCTATCAGCATACAGCAAAAAAAGGGGTGGACAGTTATGCCCACCCGAAACTTTATACGTAAAACAGATCGATATTGCAGGAAGAAATAAAGGTTACATTATTAGCAGCTTCATTAGCAAGTACTATCATACCGTATTCATTTTCTATGACCGTTCCCACAGTGGGAGTCTGAGTACTGGTTGTGATATTCGCGTCAGTTCCGACAGGCAGAAGAGAACGAATGATTGTGTCGCAATCAGCGTAACAATCTGTGGGAGCGGGAACCGGTTCCGGCAGATAAACGATAGCATTATTATATACTGCGTTGTTTATTTGAATCGTGTCTATACTGCAAATCGGCAAATACTGCGGAAAATTCTGAGGATTCGTCACCTCAAATACTCCGGTACGCCCATTTGGGCCTAGAATCAGGGAACCAGGACGGCCAACAACGGCATCGCCACTCTCCAAAGTGACCAATAAGTCGTTATTTGGATATAAAGTAATTATTTGCTGTATTATATTTCTCAGCTGCTCTTTGCAGCCGCAGCAGGCGGAATTCGTATTAGCCGCAGGACCGGTCGGCCCGGTGGCACCAGTCACTCCGGTCGGCCCGGTGGCGCCGGTCACTCCGGCTGGTCCGGTGGCGCCGGTTACTCCGGCTGGTCCGGTGGCGCCGGTTACTCCCATGGGCCCGGCGGGTCCCATGGGACCAGTGGAACCAGTAGTCCCTGCCGGGCCGGCCTGACCAGCAGGACCGGTTGGCCCCATGGGGCCGGTTGGGCCTACATATCCCTGAGGACCCATTGCTCCGGTTGGTCCGGTAATCCCCTGAGAGCCAGGGCATCCCCGGGGGCCCATGGGACCGGGCAGGCCCGGACAACCACGCGGGCCGGTGGGACCTGTCGGACCTTGGCAGCATCCGCCGCAAAAGGGATTGGGATTTGTACTCATGGGGTCTGTGTACCTGTTATCATTCTCACAATATTCATTTGATTCACCGTATGGGTAGTCGCCTCGGTTCATACTGTTCGTATAATCATATCTCATTCAAAATCACTCCTTCATATTTATTGCAGACTGAACATGGTATGCCCGAATAAGAATCCAATCAATAACACGCTTCCGTATTCCTGTAAAAACGGTTACCTGGAAACCATGGGTAAGGACAAGGGTTTCAGCTACGATATAATATGAACGAAAAGCTGTTTTCGTGTTTTTAATGGGATATGGCGGCGGACTCTATAGGGCTGTCATTGTCTGCGCCGGTAATGGTCCGGACGAATCATCCGTGACTGCAATGACGGGCTCATGGTTCCTGTACCCTTCGATGGCCAGATCCAGCTTATTTAACATGTTCTTCCTGTCGTCAGGCAGGGTACCGCGCACTCTGAATTCAATACGGTCATGGAACCCGTCGTAAGCCAGCGGCCCGTCCGTTTTCAGAAGCTCCAGAAGCAGCCGTTCCTCCTGCAGGTTCTCCAGCTCAGTGGCAGGGATGAAGGTTTTTGCCTGCGCTTCCTGAAACAGCGGGGCGCTGCGAAACAGAAACATAGAAAAATTTATAATGCGCTGCGGCTGGGTGCGGTTAAAGAATTCTGCGGTGGCAGTTCCGTTTTCAAGTCCCCGTCCATGTCCTGCGATTCCGGTCATGATATGGGCGTCGAACATAAAACCAGCCCTTTGGATGCGGTCGATCTGACGGTATGCCTGGTCCAGATTGTGGTCCTTTCCCATATAACGCAGGACATCGTCCAGACCGCTTTCAATCCCCAGATACAGATGACATATGCCTGCCTTCCGAAGAGCCAGCAGCTCTTCCCGGGACTTGGCCTGGATATTGGTGATGGTCCCATCCATATTAATGGCCTGGCAGCCCGGAAAATAGCGGTGAATCAGGTCTGTTATCTCCAGCAGACGTTTTGTGGCCAGGCCAAAGGCATTGCCGTCACCGAGAAAGACATGCTTTGGATTGCCGCCCAGACTGCGGACTCGTTCCAGTTCCGCCTCAATTTGCTCCATGGGAAGTTCCCTGTATTTCAGATGCCGGAACAGGGTGCAGAATTTACACCGGTTGTAGGAACAGCCAACGGCAACCGGTAGCATATAGGACGAACGCTCCATGGGACCGCGGCAGATTTGTCCTTCATAATTCATAAAAATCCCTCCTGGATATGCTGAACTATCATGGTTTTATCTGAGTATATTTTACCACGCTGGCGCCCGGTTCACAATGCGAATCTTGGTGCAGACGCGTCTGCCGGAAACATTGCTGGAAACATAAGGAATTTCACATTGAAGTTTTAAGACATTAGGGTTACAATATGTTTATATAGCATGATTCACCTGTTTCCTCTGTTTTTGGGGAATGGGGACCGGACCGCAAAGAAAGAACAAAAGCAAGGAATAATAAAGCAGAAGATCTGCTGGAAATACATTGCGGCAGAACCGGCTTGCAAGGTAAACAGAAGGGGATTTTTCCATAAGGGGGAATCCCCCTCTCTGTCTCAGCGGTATAGGGTATGATTTACATTGTTATATGTGGTAAGCTGTTATATAATGGATGAAATATCATGTATTTGAATAATAGATATAAAGGACCAGGAGAGTATCCATGAATCAATTGATTAGAAAATATATAATGGTTTTGGCTGCCATATTCTGCCTTATGCTGACATGCAGTTCTGTTTCCTATGCAGAGGAAGCAGAGTCTGTGATTCGGGTGGGATTTCCCATGCAGCCGGGCCTGACCATGAAGGATGAAAACGGTAATTATACAGGTTACACCTATGATTATCTGAAGGAGATTGGGCAGTACACAGGATGGACTTATGAGTTTGTGGAACCTCAAGACAGCGGCACCATAGATGAACAGTTGATTCAGATGATGGATATGCTGGAACAGGGAGAGCTGGATCTTATCGGCGCCATGAACAACAACAATCAGACTTCCTCTGTTTATGATTTTCCCAGTGAAAACTACGGCAACGCATACAGTGTGATTGCGGTCCGGGATGATGACGACCGCATTGATGAATATAATCTTTCTGATTTCAAGGGACTGCGCATAGCGCTTTTAAAACAGGCAGATTACCATAACGAGAAATTTTACCAGTATGCAAAGCTCAATGGCATCCGGTATGAGATCGTCTGGTGCGAGAGGGGTGGGGAGCAGGAGGAGAAGATTTATTCCGGCAAGGCGGACGCAATGCTGTCGGTTGATTTATCCCTGCCCCAGGGATTCCGCCCGGTTGCCAAATTCTCGCCCATTCCCTTTTATTTTGCCACCACTAAGGGGAATACCCAGATTATCAATGAACTGAACCGTGCAATCTCTTATACCAGTGAGAATAATCCCACCCTTCAGATGAATCTGTATAATAAGTATTTTTCCCGGTCCAGCAGCCAGCTGTTTCTCAACAGCAAGGAGCGGGAATACATACAGGAACATCCGGTACTTAAGGTACTGGTCCATGACGGATTCGGCCCTATCCAGTACTATGATGGAAAGGGACAGGTGCAGGGTGTGGCCCGGGACCTGCTCAGCAGCATTGCCCAAAAGGCCGGATGGACGCTGGACTTTGTTTACGCGGATGATTACAGTGAATTCGAGCAGGCCCTGAATGAGGGCAGAGCGGATGTGATTCTGTCGATTCTGTATGATTATGATACAGTCCAAAAGAAGAATGTTCTTTTAAGCAATCCATATCTGGAGACAGAGAGCGTGCTGGTGGCCCACGACGGGGTTGATATGACAAACCTTAAGGGCAAGATACAGGCTGTGTATATGGGTATGCGCAAAACAGATGATGAACAGGCAGACGTGCGGTTCTATGATTCTCTGGAGGAGAGTCTTAACGCAGTTGAAAAGGGGGAGTGCGATTACACATACAGCAACAGTTACACTGCCTCCTATTATCTGAGCCGCAACCGGTATGAGCATGTGTCCATCTATCCCCAGGCCGGCAGTGACAGTGTGAAATACAGCATAGGTATTCTGAGAAAGGACGATAAACAGATACTGGCAATCCTGAATAAGGGAATCCGTTCCATTGAGACGGGCGAACTGGAAAAATATATCTACAACAATGCGCAGCAGAAACAGAAAGTGACTCTCGGAACCTTTATCAGGGATAATTCCGTTCCCTTTATTCTGTTTACCCTGCTGGCTGCCTCCGGCCTTCTGGCCCTGATTTATATTCATTACAGAAGCCAGATGAGGATGAAGAGGCAGATAGAACTGGAAAATACACGTTACCGCTATCTCTCAGACATATTGAAGGAAGTGACCTTCACCTATGACTATGGCAGCGATGTGCTGACCCTATCCAGGGAGGGCGTTGAATTATTCGGCGCGGATGAAAGCATCGGGCAGTATTCACGGTATCAGGGAAACGGCAAACAGGAGAACGGGCTCCCTTCCCTGTATTACCTGCTGGAGCAGAGGCAGGATGTGGATGCAGAGATTCTGATGGCGCTGCCGGATGGGGACGCGGAGTGGTACCGGGTCGTCATAAAAGTGATTTTCGACGGAAGCCAGGCTGATTCTGCCATCGGACGCTTACAGAATATCCACGGCGAAAAGCTGGAGAGGGAGCGGCTGGAGCAGCGCAGCAAGCGGGACGGTCTGACAGGAATTTACAATATTGCGGCAGCAAAAATGGAAATCACCCGGATGCTGGACCGTCATACAGGCTCCCTTGCCCTGGCTGTCATAGACTTAGACGGTTTTAAGGAAATCAATGACCGTTACGGCCATTATACGGGGGACCAGGTGCTGATTTATACAGCAAAAGCGCTGAGGGAGTCCTTCTGTGAGGAGGCCGTCACGGCGCGGCTGGGCGGAGATGAATTTATCGTCTGTGTTCCTTATACAGGACAGAACCATCTGGCAGAATGCTGCAATGCAGTGTTTGATTCACTGCAGGCCGGGTGCAGGGCGTCCGGATACCCTGCTGCGACTGTCAGCATCGGTATATCCATAAGCCGCAGGGAGGACGACTATACCACGCTTTATCAGAGGGCGGATACCCTGCTCTATGAAGTTAAAAACAGCGGTAAGAATAATTTCCGGATAGAAGATGAAGCGGGAAGGGCTTCCCGGCCGGACACGGAACAGGAACATCACACGGTACTATAAAAAGGGAGACAACCATGGAGCAGGATATGATTTTATATGAAACACCGCTTTTAGATGAACTGGAGGAAATCATCTATGTCAGCGATATCCGGGACTACAGCCTTCTTTATCTTAACCGGGCAGGCAGGGAGCTGACAGGTCTTAAGCAGGAGGACGTGCAAAACTGCAAATGCCATCGTGTACTTCAGGGCAGGGATACCCCATGTCCCTTCTGCACCAATGCCAAACTGAGTAAGGACGGCTTTTATGTGTGGGAATATGAGAATCCCCACTTAAATAAGAACTTCATTGTAAAGGATAAGCTGGTGGAATGGGAGGGAAGGCCTGCCCGCATGGAAATCGCAGTGGATGTGGGAGACCGCATGAAGGAGCGCGGCAGCCATACATCCAAATACCATATGGAAACCGTTATGCTGGAAACGCTGCGGGTCCTGAATACTGCGGACTGCCTGGATGATGCCATTAACCGTACACTGGAAATAATAGCTGGTTTTTACGGCGGAGAGCGGGCCTACATCATAGAAATTGACCGTGCACAGGGGTTTGCCCGTAATACCTATGAATGGTGCCGGGCCGGAATTCCTTCCCAAAAAGCTGCCCTTCAGCAGGTGCCTCTGGACGGGATTCCCTATTTGTTTGAGACCTTCAACAAGAAGCAGCACCTGATTATCGCCAGGACAGTGGAGCTTAGGGATACCTGCCCCAGCGAGTACCGCTACCTGACCGCCAGAAACACGGACAGCCTTTTTGCAGTGCCGTTTGAAGACGAATCCACCTTCAGCGGATATATCGGAATCGACAATCCCAATACCAACCATGACACCATTAAGCTGCTGGATTCCATTGCCTATAACATTGCAAATGAGATAAAAAAGAGACGCCTATATGAGCGCCTGGAGTATGAAGCCACCCATGACAGCCTCAGTGGCCTGCTTAACAGAGAAAGCTTTGTGCGTTTCCGCAATGATTTGATGAGAGGCGGCAGAAACGTATCCTGCGGAATTGTGGCCGGGGATATCAATGACCTAAAGCAGTTAAACCGGGATTACGGGCAAAGCAGTGGCGACACCACCATCAAAGAGGCGGCATCCGTCATGGTCTCCTCATTTGCCGGGGCCAGCATATTCCGGCTCAGCGGGGACGAGTTCATCATTGTCAGCCTGGAATCAGCATATGAGGAATTCATGGAGCAGGTCAGGAAAATGGAATGGATGTTAGACAGCCGCACTCCAAACGGTGTCTCGCTGGGGTGTACCTGGGAAGAACACCTGACGGATTTTGACCGGCTGATGCGCCATGCGGAAGAACTGATGCTTGTGAACAAACAGATATATTATAAGGACAGCAGCCAGGAGCGCAAGCACTATTCGCCGGAATACCTGAATCGTCTGCTCCGGGACATGGAAGACGGCTGTTACCGTCTCTGTCTCCAGCCAAAGTATAATCCACTGACCGGTAAGGTGTGTTCTGCCGAGGCCCTGGTGCGTTATCGGGCAGCCGGTATCGAATCCACGCAGCCGCTGAATTTCGTGCCCCTTCTGGAGAAGACCAAGCTTATACGATATCTGGATTTTTATATGCTGGAGCAGGTATTCAGACTGCTTTCGGACTGGAAGGAGCGGGGCAGGGATCTCATTCCTGTTTCAGTCAATTTTTCACGAATCACGCTGCTTGAAAGAGACCTGTTCCAGGTGCTGACGGACATGCAGAAAAAATATAATATCCCCGCCCGCCTCGTCATGATTGAGATAACGGAAAGCATAGGGGATATTGAGAGAAAGGTTATTGAATCCATTGGATCAAAACTTCGGGAAGCGGGATTTCGCATCTCCCTGGACGACTTTGGGGCCAACTATGCCAATATGTCCATTCTTTCCATCATGAAGTTTGACGAGGTAAAGCTGGATAAATCCCTGATGGATGACCTGGCGGCAAACCGGACCAACCAGACTGTGGTAAAATGCATCATTGACATGTGCCACAGCCTGCAGGTGGAATGTGTGGCAGAAGGGGTGGAAAACCAGGAACAGCTGGAACTGCTGACTTCCTTTGGATGTACCGCCATTCAGGGCTATTATTACAGCAAGCCTCTGGAGATAGAGGAATTTGAGAAAATCTAAAACAGGCTTATCCTTTATGCGGATGCTTTATATGCCGTTCCTCAAATTCCTCAGGCGTTACCGGCTTTGAGAAATAAAATCCCTGTACGGAATCAGCCTCCAGACTGAGAACGGTTTCCAGCTCACCTTTTTCCTCCACTCCTTCTGCACATACGGATATTCCCACGCTGTGACAGAGATTTATCACGGACCCGATGAAGGAACGGTTGAAGGAATGGGACTGGTCACAGATTCCCCTGATGAATTCACGGTCAATTTTCACAATGTCGGCCGGTGTACAGGACAGGCAGCTCAGGGACGAGTAGCCTGTGCCGAAATCATCCATGGCAAGCCGTATGTTAAGGCTGCGCAGACGCATAAATGTATCGTTTAAGCGGTCCTGGTCCGTGACAAAGCGGCTCTCCGTCAGCTCCAGCACAATATGGCAGGGATCCAGTCCGTAGCGGTTAATGATTTCATTGACGGACTGCACAAAGTCCTCATCCAGCATCTGTAAATAGGAACAGTTGACATTTATCACAAAGTCCGGTGCACAGGCAAGCCATTTGCAGCACTGGCGGACAGACTGCTCCAGCACCCATTTTCCCACCGGGATAATGAGGCCGCTGGATTCCAGCAGGGGGATGAATTCAATGGGGGAAACACTGCCCATGTCCTCGCAGGACCAGCGCAGCAGTGCCTCGGCCTCAGCAACCTCTGTGTCGCTGGAACGCACAATGGGCTGGTAGACCACAGAGAATCCTTCCATATGGTTCATGACGCTGCTTCTTAAACGGTCCATGATTTCCAGGGAGCGCAGTCTGGTGTGGATCAGCTCCTCGTCATAGAGGGTGCACTTATTTTTGCCCTTATGCTTGGAGGCTTCCAGGGCGCCGGAAGCACTGGTCAAAAGCTCTGTGTAGCTGGAACCATCCTGGCAGAACACAGCGATGCCGCCGGAAACCGTACAATAGTACTGGATTCCGTCCACCTCATGGCGGCAGTCGCTGTAGCTGTTTATAACTTCGTAGAGCAGGGCTATCTCGCCGTAGGACGTATTTCTGCACACAATTACAAACTGGTCCCCGTCATGGCGGTATATGCTGGCGTAATCAGGCAGAAGCCTCTGGACGTTCTGTGCGAACTGGCGCAGGACGGAATCGCCGTATATGTGCCCTTTTAAATTGTTGATGCCAGAGAAATCATCCAGGCCCAGGAGGAGGATTCCGCCACTTTGTCCTTCCGACAGGCATTCCTCCACCACACGCTCACATTCCTGCTGCATAAACAGACCGGTAACATAGTCCACCTTGCCTCTGTGGCTTAAATTGGTCACAATACCCGCAAACATGGCGGGATTTCCCTGCCGGTCCCTCTGGAGGACGCCGCGGCATACCACCCAGACGTACTCGTTCTTTCTGTTGCAGACCTGATACTCCACATCGTGTACATCCGTCAGGCCGCTTAGCATTTGTTCGATGGATTCATCATATCTCGCCCTGTCACGTTCGTGAATCAGGCTGCCCCAGAGAGGTACCAGTCCGGGCACGATTCTGCCCGGAAGCTGGAAGTCCCTGACCATATTTTCCGATACCAGGGATGTGTCGGTTTTCATATTGACAATATAGACATAATCGTCCGTACTCTTTACGATGGCATCGTAAAAAAGAGCCGCATCCAGTTCAAATCCGAATTCTCCCAGAATATCTGTTTTATCATTTGTCATGTTATTCACCTGCTAAATGGAGTGGGAGGGGCATTGCTTCATATATGCCCCCACAAGGTCTATAGAACTTATTTTACCATGTTATGAACCGATTGTCTAACGACTTTGTAAAGTTGCAGAAGTATGCATATTTCTGACGTTTGTACGCCTGGAACGGACAGAAACAAGGGCTCTCAATTCCCCGAAAACCAGTGAAAAAATATATTGATTTATAGAATGATATCTAGTATATTATAAGTTGTATGCAGGACCGAAAGGAGAGTCATTATGATTAAAGTAGCGGTGGACGCCATGGGCGGAGATTATGCGCCGGGCGAGATGGTAGCCGGAGCAGTGGAGGCTGTGAACGCAAAACCTGGCATTCAGGTGCTTCTTGTGGGGCAGGAGCAGGCAGTTGTTTCAGAACTGTCAAAGCACACCTACGACAAGGACCGGATTCAGGTTGTGAACGCCACAGAAGTCATTGCCACTGAGGAGCCGCCGGTAAACGCTATCCGTAAGAAGAAAGACTCTTCCATTGTGGTAGGCTTAAACCTTGTAAAACAGGGGGAGGCCGACGCCTTTGTATCCGCCGGAAGTTCCGGGGCAATCCTGGTAGGCGGACAGGTGATAGTGGGGCGCAGTAAAGGTGTGGAACGTCCCCCGCTGGCACCGCTTATTCCTACGGAGAAGGGCGTATCACTTTTGATTGACTGTGGAGCCAATGTGGATGCCAGAGCGTCCCATCTGGTGCAGTTTGCCCAGATGGGTTCCATCTATATGGAGCACGTGATGGGAATAAAGAACCCGCGGGTGGCCATTGTCAATATCGGTGCGGAGGAAGAAAAAGGCAATGCGCTGGTAAAGGAGACATTTCCCCTGTTAAAGGAATGTAAGGGGATTAACTTCACCGGAAGCATTGAAGCCAGGGAGATTCCCCATGGCGGAGCGGATGTCATTGTCTGTGAGGCATTTGTGGGCAATGTAATCCTGAAGCTGTATGAGGGGGTTGGGGCCACCTTGATCAGTATGGTAAAGGGCGGTATGATGTCCACCCTGCGCAGCAAGATTGGCGCCCTTTTGGTTAAGCCGGCCCTCAAGGAAACACTTAAATCCTTTGACGGCAGCCAGTACGGCGGAGCACCCCTGCTGGGTCTGAAAGGCCTTGTGGTCAAGACCCACGGCAATTCAAAGCGCACGGAGGTGCGCAATTCCATTATTCAATGTGTGACGTTTAAGGAACAGGATATCAATGGTAAAATCCAACAGTGCCTGAACGTTCAGAACGAAGAATAAGTCCGAAGGACGAAGTAAAAATCAAGATTTAAGAAAGAGGAGCTAAGAGATGGAATTTGAGAAATTACAGGGTATTATCGCAGAAGTGTTGAACATTGAACCGGAGGAAGTGACAATGGCAGCTACATTCGTAGATGACCTGGGTGCGGATTCACTGGACATTTTCCAGATTATCATGGGAATTGAAGAGGAATTCGACATTGAGATTCCAAATGAGGCTGCAGAACAGATTGTTACAGTAGGCGATGCAGTAGAGCAGATTAAGAACGCTTTAAACTAACGGACAGGCACAGGGGCTGTAAGCACAGCCCTTTTTGTGCGTTTGGGAGGCTTGTTTTAAAGGCCCTCCCCAAGGGTATCTGAAGAAGGAAGGATCATTATGAACAGTCATTTAAAAGAACTGGAAGAGAGGATTGCATACGAGTTTAAGAACAAGAACCTGTTTACCCAGGCTCTGACCCACAGCTCCTATGCCAACGAACACCGTCTGGACCACAGCAGATGCAATGAGCGCCTGGAATTTCTGGGGGATGCTGTCCTGGAAATCGTGACCAGCGAATTCCTCTACCGCAAGTATGAAACGCTGCCTGAGGGAGATTTGACGAAAATCAGGGCCAGCATTGTGTGCGAACCCACCCTGGCTTACTGCGCAGGGGACATTGAGCTGGGCCAATACCTGTATCTGGGCAAGGGTGAGGATGCCACCGGCGGCAGGAACCGCAATTCCGTGGTGTCAGACGCCATGGAGGCCCTGATTGGCGCGATTTATCTGGACGGTGGTTTTGCTAATGCAAAAGAGTTCATTCATCGTTTTATCTTAAACGACATTGAACACAAGCAGCTCTTTTATGATAGCAAGACTATCTTACAGGAGATGGTGCAGAGCCGCCAGGAGGCGCCCCTGTCCTATGAGATCATCCGTGAGGAAGGGCCGGATCACAATAAATCCTTTGAGGTCTGCGCCAAAATCGGGGATGAGGAGGTGGGCCGCGGCGCGGGACGTACCAAGAAGGCAGCAGAGCAGGTGGCTGCCTATAACGGCATACTGAAGCTTAAGGCACAGGAAGCCGCAGCAGAAGAATAAGCAGGTGGACTATGTATTTAAAAAGTATTGAGATTCAGGGGTTTAAATCTTTTGCCAATAAGCTGGTATTTGAATTCCATAACGGCATCACCGGCATCGTGGGCCCCAACGGCAGCGGAAAGAGCAATGTGGCCGACGCCGTGCGCTGGGTGCTGGGCGAACAGCGCATCAAGCAGCTGCGCGGCGCCAGCATGCAGGACGTCATCTTTGCGGGAACCGAGATGAGAAAGCCCCAGGGGTTTGCCTACGTGGCCATTACCCTGGACAACAGCGATCATCAGCTGGCCATTGACTATGACCAGGTGACGGTATCCCGCCGACTCTACCGTTCCGGTGAGAGCGAATATATGATAAACGGCAGCGCCTGCAGACTTAAGGATATCAACGAGCTGTTTTATGATACGGGTATCGGCAAAGAGGGATACTCCATCATCGGACAGGGACAGATTGACAGAATATTAAGCGGCAAGCCGGAAGAACGCCGGGAGCTTTTTGATGAAGCTGCCGGTATCGTTAAATTTAAGCGCCGCAAGGCCATTGCCCAGAAGAAGCTGGAGGACGAGCAGGCCAACCTGGTCCGTGTAAGCGATATCCTCTCTGAGCTGGAGAAGCAGGTAGGTCCCCTGGAACGTCAGTCCAGGGCAGCCAGGGAGTATCTTCAGTTAAAGGACAGCCTTAAGATTTGCGATGCCAATCTCTTCCTCATGGAGACAGAGGGAACAGGCAAGCAGCTGGAGGAAGTGGAGAAGCGTCATCAGGTTCTCTCCGGCGATATGGAGGACACGGGCAGGGAGTCTGAGCGCCTGAAGGCCGGATACGAGGAGCTGGAGCAGACTCTGGCGGACCTGGAGCGCCGCATGGCAGCTGACCGGGATGAGCTGAGCCAGGGCACTGTGCTGAAGGGGAATCTGGAAGGCCAGATTAATGTTCTGAAGGAACAGATACATACGGAGGAGATGAACCAGGAGCATCTGGAGCACAGGCGGGACGTGATCAAGGAGGAGCTGGCTGCCAAGAATCAGCAGCTGGCCTCCTATAGAGAAGAACGAAAGGCCATGGGCGACCAGGTGAGGGATGCTGTAAAGCGCCAGGAGGAAGCCGGAGCCCGTCTTGGGGACCAGGACGAGTCCATCCGCCGGCTGGAGGAAGCCATTGAAGGGGCAAAGGCAAGTATCATTCAGGCCCTCAACGAGAGAGCCTCCCTGACTGCCAGACAGCAGCGGTATGAGACTATGCTGGAGCAGGTGAATTTACGGCGCAGCGAGGTATCCCAAAAGCTTCTCAGATTCAAGAGCGACGAGTCGGTGCAGGACGAGCTTATCGGCAGGGAACGGGCTTTGTTGGACCAGCTGAATGAGGAGCTGGAGAAAAAACAGTTCGCGGCTCAGGAAGCCGAGGACGCCCTTCTTAAGGCTGAGCAGGAATCCCACCGCCTGAACCGGAATTTAAACGATACCCAGCAGGAATACCATATGGCCTACACCAAGCTGGAATCCCTTAAGAACCTGGCGGAACGCTATGACGGCTACGGCAACAGCATCCGCAGGGTCATGGAGGTGCGCGACCGGGTACACGGCATACATGGGGTGGTGGCGGATATCATCACCACCAGCCAGAAGTATGAGACGGCCATCGAGACAGCCCTGGGCGGAAGCATCCAGAACATTGTGACGGATTCAGAGGCAACGGCCAAACAGCTGATCGAATATCTGAAGAAGAATAAATACGGCAGGGCAACCTTCCTGCCGTTAACCAGCATTAACGGCAAACAGACATTTTCTCAGCCGGCCGCCCTGAAGGAGAAAGGGGTTCTGGGGCTGGCCAGTGATCTGGTCCAGGTGGATTCCCGGTATGAAGGCCTGGCCAGATATCTGTTAGGCCGGGTGGTGGTGGCAGACACCATCGACAATGCCATTGCACTGGCCAGAAAGTATAAATACAGTCTCCGCATCGTCACCCTGGAGGGCGAGCTCTTAAGCGCCGGCGGTTCTATGACGGGCGGCGCCTTTAAGAATTCCAGCAACCTGCTGGGGCGGCGCAGAGAGATTGAGGAGTTAGAGAATACCTGCAGCAAGGCCCTGGTCCAGGTGGAGAAGATTCAAAAGGAGCTGAACCTGGAAGAATCCATGGCCCAGGAGAAAAAGGGAGAACTGGAGAAGCTGCGCGCCGACATGCAGTCCATGGCCATCCGGGAGAATACCATCCGCATGAACATATCCCAGCTGGAGGATAAGAAAGCTGAGATAGCGGAATCATCCACGGATCTGGTGCGCGAGCACGGCCAGCTGGAAGAGCAGGTAAAGGAAATCAATGAGAGCCGCACAGCCCTCACCCAGGACTCCAGGGAGCTGGAGCAGGTGAGCACCCAGGCCAACCAGGAGATCGAGGACAAGACAGTTCTTCTGGAGACCTCCAGAAAAGAGCGGGAGACCTGCGCTGCGGCCTTGTCGGCCCTTCAGATGGAGGCAGCCAACCTGCGCCAGAAACAGGACTTTATCCGCGAAAATGCAGACCGTGTGTCCGGAGAAATAGAGAAGCTTACGGAGGAGTTTGACTCACTGGCCGAAGGTACGGGAAATTCCGAACAGGTGATTGAGGGCAAACGCCGGGAGATTGCCCATCTGGGAGAACTGATTCAGAATGCCATGGTGCATATGAAGGAGCTGGAACAGGTGATGGCTGGCCATGAGTCCGAGAAGGAGGAGATGTCTTCCAGACAGAAGGCGTTTCTGGCAAAGCGGGAGGAACTGACCGCCCGTCTGGCAGAGCTGGACAAGGATATGTTCCGCATCCAGGCCCAGAAGGAAAAGCTGGAGGAAAAACTGGAGGCATCCACGGCCTATATGTGGTCTGAATATGAGATGACTTATTCCACGGCCCTGGAGCTTAAGAGAGAGGAATACCAGTCTGTCCCTGAGGTAAAGAAGCTCATAGACGAATTGAAATCCAGGATAAAGGGACTGGGCAACATCAATGTCAACGCCATCGAGGATTACAAAGAGGTATCGGAGCGCTACGAGTTTATGCGCACCCAGCATGAGGACCTGGTCACTGCCCAGGCTGAGCTGGAGAAAATCATTGAGGAACTGGATACCGGGATGCGGCGCCAGTTTGAAGAAAAGTTCGGTGAAATCCGGGCTGAATTCGACAAGGTCTTTAAGGAATTGTTCGGAGGCGGACGGGGCACACTGGAACTGATGGAGGATGAGGACATCCTGGAGGCAGGCATACAGATCATTGCCCAGCCCCCCGGTAAGAAGCTGCAGAATATGATGCAGCTCTCAGGCGGTGAAAAGGCCCTTACAGCCATTTCCCTGCTGTTTGCCATCCAGAACCTAAAGCCGTCCCCCTTCTGTCTTCTGGATGAGATTGAGGCGGCCCTGGATGATTCCAATGTGGACCGCTTCGCGGGATACCTTCACAAGCTGACCAGGAATACCCAGTTCATTGTCATCACCCACAGAAGAGGCACCATGGTCTCAGCGGACCGCCTCTACGGCATCACCATGCAGGAAAAGGGCGTATCCACGCTGGTCAGCGTGAACCTCATTGCGGATGACCTGGATAAATAGTGCAACTGGATAAATAGTGAAAGTTATGATATGATGATTCATATATATATTTATTGTATATAAGACCTAAATGTAAGACACAAAAAGGAGAATGATTTATGGCAGAGGGAAGGAAGGGCTTTTTCGGGCGCCTGGTAGAGGGCCTGGCCAAGACCCGCAGCAATATCGTGTCAGGGATAGACTCCATTTTCAGTGGTTTTTCCGCCATTGACGATGATTTCTATGAGGAGATAGAGGAGACCCTTATCATGGGAGATTTGGGAATCCAGACCACCATGTCCATTGTGGAGGATTTGCGCAAGAAGGTGAAGGAGCAGCATATCCGGGAACCGGAGGAGTGCAAGGAGCTTTTGATCAACAGCATCAAGGAGCAGATGGACTTAGGGGAAAACGCATACGAATTTGAGCACAGGAAGTCCGTTGTTCTGGTTATCGGCGTCAACGGAGTGGGCAAGACCACGTCTGTGGGCAAGCTGGCCGGACAGCTTAAGGACGACGGGCGCAGGGTCATACTGGCGGCTGCGGATACCTTCCGGGCGGCTGCCATTGAACAGCTGACCGAATGGGCATCAAGGGCCGGCGTGGAGCTGATTGCGCAGCAGGAGGGATCCGACCCGGCGGCTGTTATCTACGACGCAGTGGCGGCAGCCAAGTCCAGGAAGGCGGACGTGCTTATCTGTGATACGGCCGGAAGGCTCCACAATAAAAAGAACCTGATGGAAGAGCTTAAGAAAATCAACCGCATCATTGACAAGGAGTATCCGGATGCCTACAGAGAGACTCTGGTGGTGTTAGACGGCACCACGGGACAGAATGCCCTGGCCCAGGCCCGTCAGTTCATGGAGGTGGCCGACATCACAGGCATTATCCTGACCAAGCTGGACGGCACAGCCAAAGGAGGCATTGCCGTGGCCATCCAGTCTGAACTGGGAATTCCTGTAAAATATATTGGAATCGGGGAGAAGATAGACGATTTGCAGAAATTCAACGCAGATGACTTTGTCAATGCCCTGTTCCATGTGCAGAAGCAGGCGGAGGAGAATCCATCTTGAATTTAATACATTGACGTGCTATAGTATAGGATAAAAGTAAGGGAAAGAAGGACCAAGATATGGAAGAACTGACACTGGAAAAATTTGAAGAGGCCTCCGAGCTTGTGAAAGATGTGACCACAGAGACAAAGCTGGTATACAGTGAGTATTTCTCTGCCCAGACAGGAAACAAGGTGTTTTTCAAGCCGGAGAACATGCAGTACACGGGCGCCTATAAGGTGAGGGGAGCCTACTATAAGATACACACCCTGACCGAGGAGGAGAAGTCCAAAGGGCTGATTACTGCATCAGCCGGCAACCATGCCCAGGGTGTGGCCTACGCAGCCAAGCTGGCCGGCGTAAAGGCAACTGTTGTCATGCCCACCACCACGCCTCTTATGAAGGTGAACCGAACCAAGAGCTACGGCGCCGACGTGGTGCTGGAGGGGGATGTGTTCGACGAGGCCTGCGATCACGCCTATAAGCTGGCGGAGGAGTTCGGATATACCTTTGTACATCCTTTCGACGACCTGGACGTGGCTACGGGACAGGGCACCATTGCCATGGAAATCATCAAGGAGCTTCCCACGGTGGACTACATCCTGGTTCCCATCGGAGGCGGCGGTCTCTGTACCGGTGTTTCCACACTGGCCAAGCTTCTGAACCCGAAGATTAAGGTTATTGGCGTGGAGCCGGCAGGCGCCAACTGCATGCAGGTATCCCTTAAGGAGGGAAAGGTGGTGGGACTTCCTCAGGTGAACACCATTGCGGACGGCACGGCGGTGAAGCGTCCCGGCGAAAAGCTGTTCCCTTACATACAGGAAAATGTGGACAACATCATCACCATTGAGGACAGCGAGCTGATTGTGGCTTTCCTTGACATGGTAGAAAACCACAAGATGGTTGTGGAGAATTCCGGCCTTCTGACCGTGGCGGCCTTAAAGCATCTGAACGTACAGAAAAAGAAGATTGTATCTATCTTAAGCGGCGGCAATATGGATGTCATCACCATGTCCTCCATCGTGCAGCACGGCCTGATTGAGAGGGACCGTGTGTTTACCGTGTCCGTGCTGCTTCCTGACAAGCCGGGAGAGCTGGCCAGGGTATCTGCCCTTCTTGCAAAGGAGCAGGGCAATATCATCAAGCTGGAGCACAACCAGTTCATCAGCATCAACCGAAATGCTGCCGTGGAGCTGCGCATCACCATGGAGGCGTTCGGCACAGAACATAAGAATCAGATTGTATCTGCCCTTACCAGCGCGGGCTACCGTCCCAAGCTTGTAAAATTCAAGGGCACCTACAGTGAGATGTAGGCATCAGGCCAGAAGGATACAGGGGGAAACGTTATGCAGCCGGAAGAACATACGGTTACTCATACCATTAACCGTTACCGGAGTTTTCGTTATGAGTTGATTTTAGAGGGGGTAGTGGTGGGAGCCCTGGCAGGCGCCGTGGTGGTGGCCTTCCGCTATCTCATCGGTTCCGCGGATATACTGCTGAACATGATACTGGACTATGGTAAGAGCCATACCTGGTTTGTGCCGGTATGGATTCTGATTCTGGCCGTTGCCGCGTGTGTGGTGTCCCTTCTCCTTAAATGGGATTCCCTGATATCAGGCAGCGGCATTCCCCAGATTGAAGGAGAAATCATCGGGGAAATTGACGAAAAATGGTGGCGTGTGCTGCTTGCCAAGCTGGGCGGGGGCATTATATCCCTGGGATGCGGATTGTCCCTGGGACGCGAGGGCCCCAGCATTCAGCTGGGAGCCATGACGGCAAAGGGGTTCTCAAGAGCTGCCAAGCGTGTGAAAACAGAGGAAAAACTTCTGATTACCTGCGGAGCCAGCGCCGGATTGTCGGCCGCCTTCAACGCGCCCATTGCAGGCATACTGTTTTCTTTGGAGGAGGTACATAAGCATTTTTCGCCGGAGCTTCTCCTTTCCTCCATGGCGGCATCCATTACTTCGGATTTTGTATCCAGGAATGTATTCGGCCTTACGCCGGTATTTTCCTTTCACATCACCCATATGATGCCCCTTGGCACCTACGGACATGTGCTGGTTCTGGGCGTGCTCATGGGAGCCATGGGCGTGGTTTATAATACAACCCTGTCCAGGAGCCAGGATTTATACGGAAAAATCCCCTGGGGCACGGTGAAGCTTCTGATTCCCTTTCTGCTGGCAGGTGTGTTTGGGTTTACATACCGCAGCGTGCTGGGCGGAGGCCATGCCCTGGTGGAGGAGCTGTCCACGGGCGAGATGGCGCTTGGGGCACTGTGTCTACTGCTGGTGGTCAAATTCACCTTCAGCATGATAAGCTTCGGATCCGGAGCGCCGGGAGGCATCTTTCTGCCCCTGCTTGTGATGGGGGCCATCATAGGAAGCATATATTACAATGTGGCCCTTCTTGTCAGCCCCTCTCTGAGCGGCCTGGTGGGGAATTTCATAATCCTGGGCATGGCAGGCTATTTCTCGGCCATTGTGCGGGCGCCGATTACAGGCATCATACTGATTAGTGAGATGACAGGATCCTTTTCCCATCTGCTGACCCTGTCCATGGTTTCACTGGCAGCCTATCTGGTTCCGGATATGGTTCACTGCGCGCCGGTGTACGACCAGCTTCTGCATCGCCTTCTGGCAAAGCAGAATCCGGACAAAAAGGTTACGCTCACAGGGGAAAAGGTGCTGGTGGAAGGTATGATTTACCATGGAAGCCCGGCCGAGGGAAAGAAGGTTTCAGCTATCGCCTGGCCAAGGACCTCTTTGGTGGTGTCCCTTATGCGCGGGGAGGCCGAGTTTGTGCCCAGAGGAGATACCGTGCTCAGGGCAGGTGACAAGATAGTGGTTCTGTGCGACGAGACTTCACAGGGGCAGCTTCACAGGGCGCTGCAGGAATATTGTGAGACGGTGGCTCCCATGCAGAAAGGGCAGTGACCTGTGCATGGACGGATGGAAGGAGGAATTACATGAATCGAATCAAAAGGTTTATGGGCAGAAAGGGTATTCTGCTGGCAATAGCGCTTACGGCCCTGCTGGCCGCAGGATGCGGGAGCAAAAAGGAGCCTGTTAAGACGTCTGAGGCAGAGACATCCGCCCCGGCAGAAACAGCAACAGAGCCGGAAGCCGGGAACCAGGAACTGCCCAATCCCATGGTGGAGGTAGAGGATGTCCTGGCCTTTGAGGCCATAGGCGTCCATATGGTGCTGCCGGAGGGGGCTGAGGATACCAGCTTTTTCATCATCAACCAGGAGGTGGCGGATGCCCAGTTCACTTTGGACGGTGTGGCATACACCTACAGGGCCTCGGATACGGCAGAGGACTTTGCGGGAATTTTCGAGCGATTTAAGGATGAGGCCATTGCACAGAACTATGATTACGGTGAAACCAGCCTGGAGGTCCTGATTAAGACCACGGACAGCGGCGGCCGCCTGGCTTCATGGGAGTGGGGAAGCACCAAGTACACCCTCTATACGGCAGCCCAGGTGGACGATGAAACTATCACGGATCTGACCATGAACCTGGTGGAGCTGAGCCAGTATGAAAAGTAGTTTAAAAGAGGATAGCATATGCTGGAGTTAAAGGATTTTATGCCCGTTAATTTCCTGAAAAAGGAGAAGTTTACAGGAAGCCACAACGGCATGCGTTTTCGTATGGAGAAGCTGGATTTGGAAGGTGAGGACGGCCCCCGCCTGGGTGTTACCATTTGGCCTGAGCCCTATGGCTATGACGCTACTCCGGAAGAAGAAAAGGAACAGCAAATCCTGTCCTTTGACGCGGACGGCATAGCAAAGGGAGTGGACTGGCTGAACGAGCAGTTTGAAGGCCAGAAAGCCAGATGGAAGGCTGTGAGCCGGGGTTAAAAATAAATCTGATTAGTCATTGACTTTTCGTAAAGTGTAAACTATAATAAGCCACATAAAGAAAAGCGCCGGTGCTTAGACATCCGGCGCTTTCTCTATTTTCTGCGCAGATAACAGATACACAAAGAGGTGTATTGCCGCAGCCAGGTACCGGCGGGCAATGCACCTCTTTTTGCGTATTCCCCCATGAATGCGCATCCCCAACAAAAATAAAACCTCAAGGAGGAATGTATGATGGAATTTTCAGCGGTAAACACAATTTGGGTCCTGTTAGGCGCGGCCCTGGTTTTCTTCATGCAGGCAGGCTTTGCCATGGTGGAAACCGGTTTTACAAGAGCGAAGAACGCAGGCAACATTATCATGAAGAACCTGATGGATTTTGCCATTGGTACCCCTTTGTTCTGGCTTACAGGCTTTGGCATCATGTTCGGAGGAGCGGGGGCTTTTATTGGAGGATTTGATCCGCTGGTGCGGGGAGATTATTCCGGAATCCTTCCGGCCGGCGTCCCCCTTCCCGCCTATCTGATTTTCCAGACTGTGTTCTGTGCCACGGCAGCAACCATCGTATCAGGTGCCATGGCGGAGCGCACCAAATTTATTTCTTACTGTATCTACAGCGCTGTTATCAGCGCAGTGGTTTATCCTGTATCGGGACACTGGATTTGGGGCGGCGGTTGGCTGGCCCGGATGGGGTTTCACGATTTCGCGGGATCCACAGCTGTCCATATGTGCGGCGGGGCTGCAGCCCTGATTGGAGCCAGGATACTGGGACCGCGTATCGGAAAGTACACTGAGGACGGAAAGCCAAACGCGATTCTGGGCCACAGCCTTACCCTTGGCGCCCTTGGCGTGTTCATCCTGTGGTTCTGCTGGTTCGGTTTTAACGGATGCTCCACCGTAGCCATGGACAGTGACGCGGCCGTATATTCTGCCGGCAATATCTTTGTAACCACCAACCTGGCGGCTGCCACAGCCACCGTAGCCACCATGATTATCACCTGGCTGCGCTATAGAAAGCCGGACATCTCCATGACATTGAATGGTTCCCTGGCCGGTCTGGTGGCAATCACAGCCGGCTGTGACATGGTCAGCCCGGCGGGCGCGTTTTTTATCGGACTCATAGCAGCCTTTGTGGTGGTATTCGGCATTGAATTCATTGATAAGGTGTGTAAAATAGACGATCCGGTAGGTGCCATCGGGGTCCATGGCATGTGCGGGGCCGCAGGCACCCTTCTCACCGGCGTCTTTGCGGTGGATGGAGGCCTTGCATACGGAGGCGGTTTCTCCTTCCTGGGAATACAGCTTTTAGGTGTTGTTTCCGTTATCCTTTGGGTAAGCGTGACCATGATTATCACCTTTTGTGTGCTGAAGCATACCATTGGTCTCAGGGCCAGCGAAGAGGAGGAGACAAAGGGACTGGATGTAACGGAACACAATCTGGCCAGCTCCTATGCGGATTTCATGCCAATGGTATTTATGGGAAAAGCAAAGGAAGGAGCAGCAGATACCGGTGTCCCTGTTGAAAAGGCAGTTCCGGTGGAGCATTACCCTTCGGCAAAGCCGGTATCCGCTAGTGTCAAGCTGTCCAAGGTGGTGGTGATATTCAACCAGGCCAGGTTTACCGCCCTTAAGGATGCGCTGACGGAGCTGGGAGTTACCGGTATGACCATCACGCAGGTCATGGGCTGCGGAACGCAAAAAGGCCATGTAAATTACTACCGCGGCATAAAAGTGGAGGAAGCAGCCCTTCTTCCGAAGATGAAGCTGGAAGTGGTGGTGAGTAAGGTTCCGGTGGAGGATGTATTAGAGACAGCCAAGAAAGCTCTTTACACAGGCAATATCGGAGACGGGAAGATTTTTGTGTACGAAGTGGAAAATGTAGTGAAGGTCCGTACCGGAGAGCAGGGGTATGACGCGCTCCAGGGAGAGTAAAAGAACAGAAATTATAATCTGAGATGAAATAGTAGATAAATATGGCATTGAATATGAATTATGGTATTCAATGCTATATTTTTTATGTGCCTTCTGCTATAATATAACAGAATCAGGTACGGATACAGGGGGAACAGGAATGAAGGGAAAAGGCAGCAGGTGCAGCATCCGGAATGTGGTTACGTTTGCAGGAGCTTTTATTGCCTGGATTATCGGTTCAGGCTTTGCTACGGGTCAGGAGATACTTCAGTTCTTTACCAGTTACGGATACTACAGTTATGGTGTGGTGCTGCTGAATCTCCTTGGCTTTTTATTTTTGGGCCAGGTATTGCTTACCACGGGATATGCCCACAGGGAAGAGGTGAATTTCAATCACTTCACTTTTTTCTGCGGAAAAAATGTGGGAAGGTTTTATTCATGGCTGATTCCGGTCACGCTGCTCATGATTATGGCTGTGCTGATTTCAGGAGCAGGGGCCACGATTTCAGAGTATTACGGGATAAACAGTTATCTGGGTTCCATGATAATGGCTGTCATGGTCCTGTGTGCATATCTGACCGGATTTGAAAAAATGGTACGTATTGTATCCACCATCGGACCTGTCATAATCGCGTTCACCCTGATGGTGGGGCTGACAACCGTAATCCGCGGCGCCGCAAATCTCTCCCATATCCGCCAGTATGAGACCGTGCTGGGGGCGTCACGGTCTGCGCCAAACTGGCTTATCAGCTCTGTCCTTTACATATCCCTGAACTTTCTCAGCGGCAGCACCTACTTTACGGCTCTGGGGATGACGGCCCGCAGCAGGAAGGAAGCCAAATGGGGGGCTGTATGGGGCGCCTTAACTATGATACTGGCCATTGCCATCATGAATACCGCCATCCTGCTCCACTCAAAGGATGCAGCGTCCCTGGCGATTCCCACTCTGTATCTGGCCAGACATATTTCCAATGTGCTGGGCGCTGTTTTTTCCGTTGTCCTTGTCCTGGGTATGTTTTCCTCCTGCTCCACCATGATGTGGACGGTCTGCAGCCGTTTCTCATTCTCTGCGCCCGGCAGAAACAGGATGGCCGCAGCTGCGGTGGCTGTATTTGCGTTCCTGCTGGGAATGCTGCCATTCAGCCGCTTAATCAATGTATTTTATCCCTTTGTGGGATATATGGGACTGATTTATATAGGATGTGTGTCCTGTAAAGGGCTGCGGCCGCTAAAAACATACAAGAAGGGGAACAGGGATGGGAAGATTTCTGAAACATGAGTTGTCAGGCTGGAAGGCCTGGGAGATTATATGGCTGGCAGCTGCCTGCACCGTCATCACGGCCCTGTCCCTACACTGGGGTGACGACGCCCTGGGCATTACCATGGCCCTCACCGGTGTGCTCTGCGTCATACTGACCGGAAAGGGCAAGATGAGCTGCTATCTGTTCGGACTGGTGAATACGGTTCTCTATGCCTGGATTGCATTTGGGGCCAGATATTACGGAGAAGTCATGCTGAATGCCTGCTACTATGTCCCTATGCAGTTTGTGGGATGGTTCATGTGGAAAAAACACATGGACGGTAAGACAAAGGAAGTGGAGAAAACCAGGCTTACCGTTTCAAGACAGATACTACTTCTGGTTTTGTCCGCTGTCTCCATCTACGGCTACGGGCTGGTATTGAAACGATTGGGCGGAAACCTCCCCTTTATCGACAGCATGAGCACCTGCCTGTCCGTGCTGGCCATGCTTCTCAGTGTCAGGCGCCTTATGGAGCAGTGGATAGTATGGATTGTGGTGGATGTGGTGACTGTATTCATGTGGTTTGCGGATTATCAGAAGGGCGGGACCGATATTGCCACCCTGCTGATGTGGTGCATCTATCTGTTAAACGCCATGTTTATGTTTGTAAAATGGTTCAGGGAAAGCGGGGAACATGTCAATGAAGTATAAGACGGGAATGTTCGGGGGATCCTTTGACCCCCTGCACACAGGACATATCCACGATATCATCCGGGCAGCCGCCATGTGCAGGGAGCTCTATGTGGTTATCAGCTGGTGCCGGGGACGGGAGTCCACCTCAAAGGAGATGCGCTACCGGTGGATTTTAAACAGTACCAGACATCTTCCCAATGTAATGATACGGATGGTGGAGGACCAGGCCCTTACCAAGGAGGAATATGATACGCCGGGGTACTGGGAACAGGGTGCCAGGGATATAAAGGCAGTCATAGGAAAGCCTATTGACGCTGTGTTCTGCGGGACAGATTATCTGGGAACAGGCCGGTTCGAGGCTCTGTACGGACCTGAGAGCCAGGTGATTTACTTTGACCGGAGCGAGGTGCCGGTGTGCTCCACGGACATCCGCGCCTGGGCGCTGGGACACTGGGATTACATTCCCTCAGTGTGCCGGGATTACTATGCCCGGCGCGTGCTGGTTCTGGGGAGCGAGAGCACGGGAAAGAGCACCCTGGTCCGGAATCTGGCCCTGGCCTATAATACCAACTATGTCAGTGAGGCCGGCCGGGATACCTGCGATTATGCGGGCGGGGAAGATCTGATGATAGCGGAGGATCTGTACGAAAACCTGCTGCGCCAGAAAATCAATGTGATGGAGGCTGCCAAACACAGCAACCGAATCCTGTTTGTGGACACAGACGCCGTAACCACTTTGTTTTACAGTCATTTTCTTTTAGGGGATAAGCAAAAGGAGTTAACGGTGTGTACGAAGCTGGCTGAAGCCATACATGAGACAGACCGCTGGGATCTTGTGCTGTTTCTGGAACCGGATGTGGAATTTATCCAGGACGGGACACGCAATGAAAAGATACGGCAGGACAGGGAGGGATGCAGCCTTCGGATTAAAGAACTGTTAGACCGGTACAGGGTGGAGTACCACTGTATCGAAGGCACATATCTGGAGCGTTTCAACCGTGCAAAGGAACTGATACAGGAACAAATCGGACTGGTCACAGTGTGGTGACATCTGGGAGAGGAACGCAAAAATGCATGAAGTAAAAGCCAAATCCATATTGTCGGCCAGGAATGGGATGAATCTCTACCGGGGGTGCAGCCACGGATGCATTTACTGTGATTCCAGAAGCACCTGCTACGGCATGGACCATGCATTTGAAGACATTGAGGTAAAGATAAACGGCCCGGAGCTGCTGGAGCAGGCCTTAAAACGCAGGAGAAAGCGGTGTATGATTGGCACAGGGGCCATGTGCGACCCATATATGCCGGCGGAACGCAGCCTGGGGCTTACCAGGAAATGTCTGGAAATCATTGAACATTATGGGTTCGGAGTCTCTATATTGACGAAATCAGACCTGATTCTGCGGGACCTGGACCTGCTTAAGCGAATCAACCAAAAGACAAGGTGCGTGGTCCAGATGACCCTGACCACCTGCGACGAAGACCAGTGCAGGATAATTGAACCCCATGTATGCACCACCAGCCGCAGGGCCCAGGTGCTGGAGATCATGCGGGATGAGGGGATTCCCGCCATTATCTGGATGTGTCCCATCCTTCCCTTCATCAACGACACCGAGGAAAACATTCAGGGTATCATCGAGTACGGGGAGAGGGCCAGGGTCCACGGCATCCTGGCCTTTGACATTGGAGTGACCTTAAGGGATGGAGACAGACAATATTTTTACAGCAGGCTGGATGAACATTATCCGGGCCTGAAAAAACAGTACATGGATATGTACGGAAATGCCTATGAGGTGGGAAGCCCCCGCAAAAAAGAGCTTATGGCGTTTTTTAAGCGCCTTTGCAGAGAACGGCAGATGGAAACCGATATCAATAAGCTCTTTGCCTATCTTCAGAAATTCGAGGACAAGGGAGCGGGAGAGCAGCTGAGCTTCATGGACCTTATATAGAGCCTGCCTGTGATACAGGGAATATCTCGGGGCTGCCTGTCAGCTTCTCCAATACAGGCAGTTTTCCTCTATGTAAGCCTCCATTTCACCCATATCCTTAAGCCAGGACAGGTAGGAACGTATCGTACTTCCCACCAGCACATGCTGCTGGAAGGTCATGACCAGCCCATAGTGGTCAAAGACTTCCTTAAGAAGCGTTTCAAAGGTTCTGGGGACGCGGCACAGCTCCAGAAGCAGGTCCTTTATCTCCATGACGCAGTCCCTGTTATAGGAAGCCAGGGCTGCCACGTTGTAAGAGACTTCCGCGTGGGCCGGTACAAACAGGTTTGCCTTCATGGACGCCACCTTATCCAAGGTTTCCAGATAGGCTGCCACATCGTAGATAAAGGAGACCCTGTATTTTTCCAGGGTGGCGCGGCTGCTGAGACAGTCGGCCAGGAACACGGTGTCATCCGGGGTGCGAATGCCTATCATCTGGAAAAAATGCCCGGGAAGGGGAATCAGTTCCAGGTCTTTAAGCAGCTGGTCCTCTGACAGCCGGGACACATCACTGACATCGCTTTCCTGTGCCATCAGGAACTTATGACGCAGGTCCTTAAACGGATAGCCGCCGTAGAGAAAGGCCGGTTCCAGTATGGGATGTCTGGTGAACGCAGCTTCCATGCTGCTGGCATAAATCCTGCATCCGGTCTGCTGCATCAGATATTTGTTGCCGCCGATGTGGTCCGCATTGGAATGGGTGTTGATGATGGCGTAAAGCGACCACTTCTCCCGTTCCAGAATCTGGCGCACCTTGCGTCCGGCATCCTTATCATTGCCGCTGTCAATCAGACAGACTTTCTCATCATCAATGAGATACACACCTATTTTGACCGGACTGTTAATATAGAAACTTCTGGGACCGGCCTGAATCAATTCATACATGGAATTTCCCTTCCTTTCACAATTTAAATTATTACTATGATACCACAGGAACAGATTAAAAGGAAGGAAGAAAAACAGCAGAACGCAGAAACAGCAATGAAAACCGTGCTTGAATTTTCTGTCAGTTCCTGTATAATGATTCAGAGAAAACATGCTGACGTTCCGGCATAACCGGGTGTCAGCAAAATGACAGGAGGAAAATTACGTGCTTTTAAATGGAATAAGAGGTTTCTGCATGGCCCTGGCGGACAGCGTTCCGGGGGTATCCGGAGGAACCATTGCTTTTTTGCTGGGTTTCTATGATACATTTATTGAATCCCTGAACGACCTTATGGGCCGGGACAACGACAGAAGGAAGGCTGCCTTTTTGTTTCTGGTAAAGCTGGGAGTGGGATGGGTCATCGGCTTCTGCATGTCGGTTCTGATTCTGTCCAGCCTTTTTGAGGTTCACATCTACCGGATCAGCTCCCTGTTCCTTGGGCTTACCTTATTTGCCATTCCCATGGTGATCCGCGAGGAAAAGGAAGTTCTTAAAGACAGGTACGGAAATATTGTATTCACCCTTATAGGAGTTCTGGTGGTATTTTGCATCACCTATTTTAATCCCTCCGGCGGCGAGGGGATCAGTGTATCGGTGGAGCATCTGTCACTGGGGCTGGTGGTGTATGTATTTTTCACAGCCATGATTGCCATTACGGCCATGGTGCTGCCGGGTATCTCAGGTTCCACACTTCTTCTCATATTCGGGCTCTATGTGCCCATCATAGGTGCTGTGAAAGAATTCCTGCACATGAATATGGACTATTTCCCCATCCTGATGGTATTTGGTCTGGGCGTAGTCACAGGGATTGTGGGAATCATAAAAATCATCAAGATGTGCCTGGAGCGGTACCGTTCCCAGACCATTTACACCATCATCGGCCTGATGACAGGTTCCCTTTATGCCATTACCATGGGGCCCACCACCCTGGATGTGCCCAGGGCGCCCATGAGTCCGTCCACCTTCAGCATCCTGTTTTTCTTACTGGGCGGCGTGATACTGGCAGGGCTGGAGTTTTTGAAGGCGCGTCTGGACTGATTTGTGCTTTTTTAATACTGTTCTATTAACTTGCTCCTGATCTATTAAACCATTATGAACTTCCTTAACCGGCAGACAGGCCTTTCGGCCTTCTGCTTTTTTTTGCGCCATAAAGGTTATGGAGGTATACCGTGACGCATACGTCAGGCTGGAAGACATATTCCGGAAGTTGAAAGAAATCAATGATTAATTTAAGCCGAACTACTGGAATCCTCTACAGTTGCATGTTATAATCAATGTAATGTTAGGATAAACAAATTATAACCTGTGGGTGATGGGATGAAGAAGTTGGCGGCAGTTAAATACAGGATTTTTCTGATTGTGACAGCAATCCTTTTGTGCCTTTGTTTTGCCTTGCCTGTGCGGGCAGCGGATAAAGTGCGGGTAGGCTGTGTGGATATCGGAGATTTCATCCAGATAGACCAGGACGGCTATGCAATAGGATATGGGGCGGATTATCTGAATAAAATAGCAGAATATACGGGATGGGAATATGAGTATATCCAGGCGCCCTGGGGAGAGTGCCTGGATATGCTGCGCAGAGGGGAACTGGATTTATTGCTCCCTGCTGAATACAGCGAGGAGCGGGCAGAGGATTTCCTTTTCAGCAGCTACGAGTGCTGTTTTGATTTTGCCGCCCTGGTTGGGCGCAAGTCGGACGAACGTCTGTATTATGATGATTACCACGGGTTCCAGGGAATACGGGTAGGCATGATTAAGGATAACTTCCTGAATCATTTATTTGACGAATATGCAAAGAATCATGGATTTTCCTATGAAGCTGTATACTATGATACCGGCACCCAGATACTGGAGGCCCTGGAGCGTAAGGATGTGGATGCCATTATCAACGGCAACATGGAATATAACATGAACCATAAGCTTCTGGCCAAGATTGATTATATGCCGGCCTACTTTATCACGTCGGTGGATAAGCCGGGGCTGATGGTGCGGCTGAACAAGGCATTGAAGCAGATTTTCATAGATAATCCCTATTACTCGGCCGGACTTTATGAAAAATATTACCATGAGATGGACCGGCAGTTTGCAGAGTTTACCCGTGAGGAGAGCCAATTCGTAAAACAGAGCAGGCCGGTATCAGTGCTGGTAGCCCGGTCCGACTATCCCTTTGAATGGTATGACGAGAAGGAAAAAACATGCAAGGGGGCCTACGTGGACTATATGAGGCACCTGTCCAAAGTGAGCGGTCTGAACTTTGAGTTTATTCCTCTGGATCCGGGTGAGGCTTTTTCGGATGAATTGTTCCAGGAAAATGCCCAGATTCGTTTAAGCATATTTAAGCAGAAAAGAGGCGGGATGTCCGGCAGTCTTAAATATACCATCCCCTACTATAACTGCAGCTTCAGCCTGGTGGGCAAAAAGGATGAGCCTCTGAATCTTTCTTCCCACCAGCGGATTGCCATGGTGGAAAAGGTGGACGGCCTGCAGGACGTATTGGAAGACAAATATCCCAAATGGGAAATTGCCACCTATGATACCCCTAAAGACTGTCTCACGGCGGTGGAAAACGGAACTGCTGACTGTGCCATGGTGTCCTCCATCAAGCTGTCGGCGGATCGGAATCTCTTGGGCATGAATCTGGTTGTGGTAGACGGCAGCACTGCTGTTGCCCCTGTTTACATAGGAGTATCAGACAATGCCAATCCCTTGCTGGCCCAGGTCCTCTCCAAATCCATTGCAAAGGCGGGAGAGGGTGCTATGGATGAGGCTGTGTATGCAACCCTTCTTTCGGGCAAGGAAAACAAGGATTTCAGCTACTTCATACAGACTTATCCATTATATTTTGCATTTGGGGTCATAGCGGTTTCTCTGCTGGGAGTGGGAATCCTGTTCATGCGTTACGACGCCCGCCACCAGAAACTGCAGAATCTGATTCTCCAGAAAAAGAATGAGGAGCTGAAGGCGGCCATTGCCATGCAGACACTGCTGAGGCGTAAGGCGCAGACGGACTCCCTGACCGGATTGAAAAACAAAAGCACTACGGAGGAGCTGTGCCGCACCTGTCTGGAACATGCGCAGGGAGACATTTGTGCCCTGTTTATCCTGGACCTGGATAACTTTAAGCACATCAATGATGAGAGGGGGCATCAGGCCGGTGATGTGGTACTCAGGGCCTTTGGTGATACCATACACAAATGTGTGCGGCAGGATGACGTGGCCGGACGCATTGGCGGGGACGAGTTCATGCTGTTCATGGGCGGGATCAAGGATGCGGACCATCTGACACGGTTTGCGGATCGTGTATATAAGGCTTTAAAGGATAATCCTGATTTCAATGCCACCTGCAGCATGGGTATCGCAGTGGCCAGGGCCGGCAGTATATCCTATGAGGAGATGTTTGGGATGGCTGACCACGCTTTATATAAAGCAAAGGAAAACGGCAAGAATAAATACCATATTGAATATATTCAAGGTAAGACAGTGGGAGGCAGGGACTCAGAAGCCGCCGGAAACTCTGAGTCTGCCGGGGCTTCTGAAGCTGTTGCACCTTCCAGAAATGTATAGTAACCACTTACAGCCGCGGCAGTTTTTACTGCCGCGATTTTTTTACATTGATCCCTTTGGGCTGTTCTCAAAACACGTTTTTCTCAATCTGCATATAACCTTATCTGTGAATCACACATTTCGGTAATAATCCAGTACAATATTTAAAAATTCAGCACAGGCCTTTGAATGTACCGCGTTGTCCTTCCAGGCAATGGTCTGATAACGGCGGTATTTTGTATCATTGACTTTTATTTTATGGATGGTCCCATCGTTAATGAAATGTTTTGAAAAGCCCAGGTCTGAGATTAGCACCACTCCGTCATTTTGTTTGAGATGGCTGATTCGGGTAAAATAATTAGCTTTTATGATTCGTTTTGGTTTGAAACCGTAAGCGCCGCACAGCTTTTGAACAAAATAATCAGTCGTGGGATTATCGTCCCCTAATGTAATAAATGTTTCGTTCTTTAATTCATCTACCGCAATTGTCTTGCGGGCAGCATAGGGGTGCAGCTTTGAGACAAGAAGCAGTGTGGTTTCTAATTTTCCCAGTCTTTCAATCGTCCAGCCTGATTCATTAATATCCCAGCCATTCCCCATAAAAAAATCATACTTAAAATCCGAACTGTTTAATTCATCCAGAGAAATTACCGTGGAGTCCAGCCGGATATCCGGGTAGCTTAATTGAAATTCCTGGAAAAACTGATTCCATATTAACGGACTTGTAAGCGCAATACGAATCGTGTTGTCTGTTTGATGCCGGATTTCATTCATCTCACGTACTGCATCATCCATTAACTCTAAGGACTGTTTTATTTTACTATAAAAAAGCCGTCCGTTTTCATTGAGATAAATCGTCCGTTTTTCTCGGTTAAACAGCTTGACCCCTAGTTCTGCTTCCAGCTTTGATATTGTCAGACTTAATGATGGCGGCGCAATCATCAGTTTTTTGGCCGTATTGCTTAAGTGCTGGCTTTCCGCCAACGCGCAAAAATAACGTAACTGAAGCAGCTCCATTATATTTCCTCCTCTAAAAAAACGTTCCTCGTATCATATTATCAGTATAAGCATCAAATCGTTTTATTGCAATCTAATATTCATTTGATAATTATGTAATTTTTTTATCACTCGGTTTGTGTATAATTATATTCATAAACACAGGGAAAACACATTGGCCAATGATTAATCTGTTGTGTGAAAAAGAAAGGGGATTACAAATGGGAAGGAAAAGTAAATCACTGCCGCTTTTTATCACCGCAGCACTAATCTGGTTTGGTTATCACTGCGGAGCGGGGTTTGCATCGGGAAGACAAGTGTGGCTGTATGCGGCGCAATATGGAACTATCGGCATTGCTGCACCGCTTATAATCTGGGTTTTGAATGCTTCGTTCATGTACATTTCCGCCGAATATGCCAGACTGAAAAATGCTACGAATTACAGAGACATGGTATCTATCTACTATGACCATCCGACCGTTAACAAAATCGCGCTGTTTTTATGGGATATCTTGATTTTCATGGCAGCCATAACTGTATCGGCCTCCTGTACCGCGGGAACCGGTTCGCTGCTGCAGGATGTGTTTGGCTTTCCTTATTTTGTGGGATGCGCTGTTTTCATTGTGGGGATGGCACTGCTGTTAAGTCTTGGAAAAGGTATTTTGGAACGTTTGGGGAAATTTGGTGTGCCGTTGATTATCATTTTCTTCATCATCTGTCTGACAGCCATCGGCGCTAACATCAATCATCTTGCAGACACTGTAACAACTGCTGTGCCTGTAACGGAGATCACGTTTTCCGCATTTTTAAAGCGCTGTTTTATATACGCGATCACGCAGTGTTCTTTCTTCCAGGCCCTTAGTATTCTGGCAGGAAAATTTGAAAGCAGGAAGCAGAGTATCGCTTTCACAATTACCGGATTTTTAATGAACGGATGTGCAATGTTAGCCTGCTACCTGGCGTTGATGGCTTATTATCCGGAGATTGGGCAGTCCAATATTCCTATTTATGGAATCGTAAGCCAGTTCAAAGGAGTAATGGGAATCACCTTGACTATCGCCTACAATTTTGTGCTTATGCTGGCTTATATTACCACAGCCGGTTCCGCCCTTGTGGGTGCCCAAGCCAGATACACGCCGGTCCTGATTAAATGGATTAAGAGCGATTCCGCCTGCAGGGCACTAGTAACTGTGCTGTTTCTGGCAGGGGCCTCCCTGCTTTCAACACTCGGTCTGGACGGAATACTCAATACGGTAAATACCATTAATTCAACCTGCAGATTCCCCATATGGTTCCTTCCGTTTTTTATCTGCGGACCGATATCCATATACAAACTTACTAAAAAAGAAGATCAATAAATTATATCAAACAGGAGGTTTTTATGAAAATAACAAAGGTAGATGTATTACAGGTACAGACTCAGTTAAAAAAAGGGCACTGGCGTCCAACAGTATGCAGAATTTATACGGATGAGGGGATTTATGGAGACGGAGAGGCTGCTTTGGCCTATGGGGAAGCCCAGGATTCCGCATATGGTATTGTTCAGAATTTCGCCAGACTCATCATTGGGATGAACCCCCTTGAGCATGAAATCATATGGGATAAACTTTACCGAAGCACTTTCTGGGGACAGAATGGTGGACCGGTTATCTTCGCCGGTATCTCAGCTATTGATATTGCCCTGTGGGATATAAAGGGCAAGTACTACAATGCGCCTGTACACGAACTTCTGGGCGGAAAACGCCGTCCGCAGCTCAGAACATATGCAAGCCAGCTTCAGTTTGGCTGGGGGCCGGATGTTATTCCCCAGAGAACCCCGGAGGATTATGCCAGAGAGGCAAAGCGGGCAGTGGACGACGGATACGACTGCATTAAAATCGACTTTTTCACCTTTAAACCGGACGACGGCACCTACACGGACACAGACCGCCTTGGTCTGTTAAGCAAGGAGTACCTCAAAATGTATGAGTCCAGGCTGAAGGCTGTCCGTGAAGCGATTGGGCCTGATGTGGACATTATTATTGAAAATCACTCCTTTACAGATGCCCAGTCCTCCACTCAGATTGGCCTGATGGCCAAAAAATATGATATATTTTACTTCGAGGAGCCCACAACCCCTACGCCGCAGCTCAGCAAATATGTTCACGATAACACAGGACTGGCCATTGCAAACGGGGAACGGATTTATACAAGATGGCAGTACGCGGATTATTTTAAGGAGAATGCAATCCAGGTAATCCAGCCGGATATCGGAACCTGCGGAGGCATTACAGAGGTAAAAAAGGTATGTGATATGGCATATGTATACGATGTGGGTGTGCAGGTGCACGCCTGCGGAAGTCCGATTTCAACGGCAGCGGCTCTGCAGATTGAGGCTGCAATTCCGAATTTTGTCATTCATGAGCATCACACCTATGCGTTAAGCCCATACAACAGGGAGCTTTGCATTTACGATTACCAGCCGGAACATGGCAGATACCAGGTGCCGGACCGTCCCGGTATCGGACAGGAATTATCAGAAACCGCCTTTAAAAACGCGAAGATTGTGACAATCCAATAGAGTCCATACAGAAACGGCACAGGGCAGGACGACATATATTTGTTATCCTGCCCTGTGCGTTTTTTCTATATCCTTACAAAAACAGCATCAGGACCGGAATGGTTGCCAGGGTGCAGTATTGAAGGATGCTCTTTTTCTTCTGCGGGTATTTGTTATATATAACCTTCCCCAGCAAAAAGGAGAGGATGGATATACTAACCGCCACCACCAGGATTAAGGCTGTCTGTTTCATTACCTCCGGGGTCAGGGGTTTGTTGAAGGAGTTGAAAATCATGTACGGCAGGGTGATTCTAAGGATGATGTCCACCAGCTTTTCCTTGGAGTCACGGTCAATGAGCCCCACCTTCACGCAGTACATTCCCACAGCCAGATAAACCAGAAGTATCATCTGTGCATTGAGCATTCTCAAAAAGCTTTCCATAGGTTCCTCCAATATGGTGTAAAATAACGGCACTGATTCCAGAATATTCCATATAAAGTATACCGCAATTCCCACTGCATGGCTAATTCGTTTTTCAACGAGATACAATTAGTAATTTTAATTCATTGACAGCGGCCCTTTATTAAAATATAATCATGGGTAGGCTGTTTTATTTTTATAAAAAAGAAGAGGTAATTATGCGTCGTATATCCTACATAATCACAAGTCTAATCATGGTCTTTTCAATGGCCACCATCACCGCCTTCGCAAAACCGGACTGGCCCATAGACACAGGGATTCAGTCAGAAGCCGGCATTGTCATGGATATGGATTCCGGGGCCGTGCTGTTTGCCCAGAACATACATGAGCAGAAGATTCCGGCCAGCATCACCAAGCTGCTGACAGCCCTTGTGGTCATTGAAAATACCAATGACCTGGACGCACCAGTCACATTTTCCCATGACGCCATCTACAATGTGGAATCCGGGGCCGGCAACAAGTTCAACCTGGAGGAAGGGGATGTGCTAAGTGTCCGCCAGTGTCTCTATGCCATGCTGCTCCAGTCATCCAACCAGTCGGCCAACGCTCTGGCAGAGTATGTGGCGGGAAGCAGACAGGCTTTTGTGGATATGATGAACCAGCGGATTGCGGAGCTTGGCTGTAATGAAAGCCATTTTGCCAATCCCTCCGGTTTGAACGACGACACCCAGCGCACCACGGCCTACGACATGGCTATCATAGCCAGGGCCTGTTTCCAGAACCCCACTGTGCTGGAGATTGCCTCAGCCAGGACTTCTACCATACCAGCCACTGCCAACAACCCCAATGGGCGGACTTTTTCCATTGAGCATAAAATGCTGCTGTCGGATGATTCCAACTATTATCCCGATGCCATTGCAGGTAAGACCGGCTGGACATCCCAGGCCGGACAGACTCTTGTCACCTATGCCAGACGGGAGGGCAGAGGCCAGATTGCAGTTACCCTTAAGAGTACCCAGAAAACCCATTATTCAGATACAAAGACCATTCTGGATTTCTGCTTCGCAAGATTCAAGAATGTGAACATAGCTGACAATGAAATCGAATATGTCACAGGAGACACGCCTGTAACCATTGCCGGGGAGACATATGATCCTTCGGAACTATCCATTGACAGCGGGGCGGTTATCACCATACCCCATGACGCGCAGTTTACAGATGCGGACAAGGCGCTGGAGACGGATTTGCCTGAGGACCATCCCCAGGAGGCCGTGGCCAGGCTGGTCTACACCTATAATGAGCGGAGAGTTGGAGATGCATGGATTTACAGCTCCAGGGCCCAGGCTGTTAACGCAACTCCCTCCGAGCCCGGTGAGGATACTCCCCAGGAAAGCCAGCCAGAAAAGGACGGACAGGACGTAAAAACCGGCCTTAAGCTTCCAAGGGCAGTGCTCATAGGCGGTGGTGCTGTCCTGGTCTTGGCACTGATTGCAGGCGGCGGAGTATTCTGGTTTAAAAGACGGCAGGCAGCGGAGCGGGAACGCCAGCGCATCCTCAGGGAAAAGCGCAGACAGCGCCTGGCGGACATAGGTTATACGGAAGAGGATTTTGAACGTCTGTTGGATGAACGAAGAAAGCAGCACGACATGCGCTGATTCTCCTCATGCGGCAGAAAAAAACAGCAGGAAAGAGACGCAGACAGGAGGTTTTGTGAATGGCTGTCTGCGTCTTTTTCGGTACGTTCGCCCGGACGGATCTGTCCGGAGATAGAATGAGAGGAGCGAACTTCATGGCATATTTTCCGTTTTTTGCAGATATTGAGGGAATGAGATGGCTGATTGCAGGCGGCGGAGGTGTTGCCCTGAGAAAGGTGCGGGATCTGCTTCCCTATGGAGCGGTCATTGAGGTAGTATCTCCGGACATGTCCCCTGACCTTAATGAGATGGCAAAAGACAGCGCATACGCAGACACCCTCAAGCTGACCAGAAGAGCGTTTGAGGACAGGGACCTGGACAGGGCCGACTTTGTCATTGCGGCCACGTCTGAGCCCGGCCTTAACAGCAGGATATCCGATCTGTGCAGGTCAAAAAGGATTCCTGTAAATGTGGTGGATGTAAAGGAGGAATGCTCCTTTATCTTCCCGTCCATTGTGCGGGACGGACCTGTGGTGGTGGGAATTTCCACCGGCGGCATGAGCCCTGTCATAGCCAGGTACCTGAAGGCCAGAATCCGGTCCGTAATGCCGGACAGCCTGGGAGAGCTGACAACCCGGCTGGGGGCTTACAGAGAGACAATCAAAAACCTGTTCCCTGACTCGCCCAGGGTCCGCTCAGCCCTGTTTTACGAGCTGGCGGAGGAAGGGCTCAGCCATAACGGCTGTCTCACACAGGAACAGGCGCAAATCATAATAAACAGAAAGCTGGAACAGGAACATGAATGATATCATCCGCATTGGAACCAGAAAAAGCGCACTGGCGCTGATTCAGACACAGCTTGTAGCTGATGAATTAAGGCAGGTCTGTCCTGGCATACAGGTGGAAATCGTAACAAAGGATACCCTGGGGGACCGGATACTGGACAAGCCCTTACAGGAATTCGGGGGCAAGGGTGTCTTTGTATCTGAGTTTGAGCAGGCCATACAGGAAGGCGTCATAGACCTTGCGGTCCACAGCGCCAAGGACCTTCCCATGGAGCTGGCCCAAGGACTGACCATTGCAGCGGTATCCGGGCGGGAAGACCCAAGGGATGTGCTGGTCACCATGAGAGGCCATAAAATCCGGCCGGAGAGCGTGGTCCGTATCGGCACCTCCAGTCCAAGACGGCAGCTTCAGGCCCGGTTGATGTATAAGACACTGTGGCCTGAGGCTGCCGGGGCAGAATGCAGCACCCTCAGGGGCAATGTTCACACCCGCCTCAGGAAACTGGAAGAGGAGAACTTTGACGGTATCATCCTGGCGGCTGCCGGATTAAAAAGGCTGGGACTGCTGGAACAGGATGCCTACGAATATACGTTTCTGGCTCCGGAAGAATTCATACCGGCGGGAGGCCAGGGACTGATGGCGGTGGAGGCAAAAGCAGGAACCGCGGCCCACAGTCTCACCCTGGCCATGGACCATGCCCAGGGACGGCTGTGCCTGGAGCTGGAGAGAAGCGTCCTTAAACAGCTGGATGCGGGATGTCATGAGCCCATCGGCATCTACTCTGTCCTTCAAAACGGGCAGTTGGAGGTATGGGGAATCAGCAGCCCCAGGGGTGAGGTAAAGCGGATTCACCTGACCGGCGGTACATCCCGGAGGGATATGGAAAAACTGGCGTCAGAAGCATGGAAAGGATTGATGTGATATGGAGAATAAGGGAATGGTATATCTGGTGGGCGCAGGTCCGGGAGACCCGGCCCTGATGACCTTGAAAGGCCAGGCGCTTCTTAGCTCCTGCGGCGCCCTTGTCTATGACCATCTGGCATCCAGACAATTCCTGGAATGGGTGCCCTCTGCCTGCCGCAAAATCTATGTGGGCAAACAGGCCGGACATCACTCCATGAAACAGGATGAGATAAACGCCGTTCTGGTGGAACTGGCTCTTTCAGGGCTTACGGTGGTCCGGCTAAAGGGTGGGGATCCCTTTGTGTTCGGGCGGGGCGGCGAGGAAATCCAGGCGCTGGAGGCCCACGGGATTCCCTACGAGACCGTTCCTGGCGTAACATCCGCCATAGCGGTCCCGGAATGCGCCGGCATACCCGTAACCCACCGCGGGGTAAGCAGAAGCTTTCATGTGATTACAGGCCACACCCGGGACGGAGAGGATTGTCTCCCTCCTGAGTTTGAAACATACGGTTCCCTGCCGGGCACCCTGGTATTCTTAATGGGCCTGGGACAGCTTCCGGCCATTGCAGCCAGGCTGATTGAGGGAGGAATGGCCCCGGACACACCTGCGGCTGTCATTGAAAAAGGCACCCTGCCGGACCAGAGGACAGTCCGGGCGCCGCTTTCCGGGATTTACGCCAAGGTCATGGAGGCGGGGATCGGCACCCCGGCCATTATTGTTGTGGGCGAAACAGCCTCCTTTGATATGAAATGCGATCTGAAATGCCGTTCTTTTGGTCCCCTGTCCGGATACAGAATCGGCATGGTTGGCACACGGCATTTTACAGACAGTCTTGGACATGCCCTTAAACAGGAGGGAGCGGTTGTCTCACCAATCCTGGAGATGAAAGTGATATCCCATGCAAAATGCCCTGCCATGCAGGAAGCCTACCGAAATCTGGCTGCATACACCTGGCTGATATTCACCAGCGCCAATGGTGTGCGCCTGTTCTTCCAGGAAATGCAGCAATCCGGCATGGATTACCGCTTGCTGGGTCATATAAAATTTGCCGTTATCGGCGACGGCACCGGCAGGGAACTGGCGAACTTCGGTTTCCACGCAGACTATATGCCGGATTCCTTCTGTGCCGAGGCTCTGGCCCGTGGACTGGCATCCATCCTTACAGACAGAGACCGCATCCTCATTGCCCGCTCCAAAGGCGGATCACCTGTTCTGACCAGTATACTGGAAAAAGCCGGACTTGTTTACGATGACATTGTTCTTTACCAGGTGGAAGGCAGGCTGGTGCGTGAACAGAGGCAGGCGGATACAGAAGAACCGGGGGATGCCAAATTGCCGGCGGAAGAGGGATTTGACTATATCACCTTTGCCAGCGCGTCCGGTGTAAGGGCTTATCTTTCAAGCGGCCTGCATATAAATCCCGGACAAAGGACAGGACAGACCAGGCTGGTATGCATCGGGGACATAACGGCAGGGGAGTTAAAAAAACATGGAATAAAGGCAGATATCACTGCCGGAACATACCATATACAGGGGCTGGTGCAGGCCATTGCAGATGACGCCATATCCCGCGAAGCGGAAGGTTCTGCATCCGTATAACCTGTAGTTATGAAAAATATATAAATAAAGTATAAAGAAAGTGTTAAAATATCATTGATTTCTCTGTGTTAAAGTGGTAAACTTCTTGACATCAAGAGTTTGATACTTGAGAAAAGCAATGACTGGGACATGTCATGGTTTCAGATTCCGGCACAGAGAGCAGCCCGGCTGGTGGAAGGGCGCGCGCGAGGAATCATGGCCTCACCCAACAGCTTCTGTTCTGAACCCCTTTCCCGAGAGAAAGGCCAGTAGGGATGGACGGGTTTCTTTCCGTTAACAAAGATTCCGGCTGACTGAGAGCAGCAGGAACTTAAGGGGCTGTCCTTTTACGGGGCGGCAAACAGAGTGGTAACGCGGATTGATTCGTCTCTGCATCGCAAGGTGCAGGGACCTTTTCTTTTTACGGGGCCGGTTATTGTTCTTTTCAGTGCAGGGGGCTTAAGCAGGACGCAGAGGCATTTCCCGGAAAAACTCTTTGAAACCTACTTTATATACGTGAGGAGACTTGATGATGAATGGTTTAGTTATGATGCTTTTAGCCGTAGTGGTATTAGGCGGTGCCTACCTGATTTACGGCAGATATCTGGCAAAGAAATGGGGCGTTGACCCCGATGCAAAGACCCCGGCCTATGAGATGGAGGACGGTGTGGACTATGTGCCGGCTGATACCAACGTGGTATTCGGCCACCAGTTTGCCTCCATTGCAGGAGCAGGCCCCATCAACGGACCCATCCAGGCCGCTATGTTTGGCTGGCTGCCCGTTATGCTGTGGATTCTTCTGGGAGGCGTATTCTTCGGCGCGGTTCAGGACTTTGCCGCCATGTATGCTTCCGTCAAGAACAAGGGCCGTTCCATTGGCTACATAATCGAGGTTTATATCGGCAAGCTCGGCAAAAGGCTGTTCCTTTTATTCACCTGGCTGTTCTCCATCCTGGTAGTGGCTGCCTTTGCTGACATTGTGGCAGGCACATTCAATGGTTTTGATGCAGCCACAGGCGAGAGAATCGCTGCTAACGGAGCCGTGGCCACCACATCTCTTTTATTTATTGCATTTGCAGTGGTACTGGGATGCTTCCTGAAGTATGGAAAATGCAGCAAGCTGGTAAATACCCTGGTTGCCATCGGACTTCTTGTTCTGGCTGTCGCCCTTGGACTGGCATTTCCCGTCTATGTGCCCCAGAGCGCATGGCTCATTTTCGTATTCCTGTATGTGATTGTTGCCTGCGTGACTCCTGTATGGGCTCTGCTTCAGCCCAGGGATTATCTGAACAGCTACCTGCTGCTGGCCATGATTATCGGTGCGGTTCTGGGAATATGTGTTTATAATCCGGCCATCAACCTTCCCTCCTTTACATCATTTGTGTTTACAGATGCAAAGGGAAATATTTCCTATCTGTTTCCAACCCTGTTCGTTACAATTGCCTGCGGTGCCGTATCCGGCTTCCATGCACTGGTATCCTCCGGAACAGCCAGCAAGCAGATTAAAAATGAAAAGAACATGCTGCCGGTATCCTTTGGCGCCATGCTGTTAGAAAGTCTTTTGGCCATTACCGCGTTAATTGCTGTCGGTGCGCTGGCTACCAGTGAAGGCCTTCCAACCGGAACACCTCCACAGGTATTTGCCAAGGCCATTGCCATGTTTCTTACCACATTGGGAATGCCTGATTCCATCAGCTATACACTGATCACGCTGTCCATTTCCGCCTTTGCCCTGACCAGCCTGGATTCCGTGGCGCGCGTGGGACGTATTGCTTTCCAGGAATTTTTTACCAACGACGATATTGACCCGTCAAAGCAGAGTTCCCTGAACAAGGTGCTGACTAACAAATATTTCTCCACCATACTGACCCTGGCTCTCTGCTACGCATTATCCAGGGCAGGTTACGCGAGCATCTGGCCTCTGTTCGGCTCTGCCAACCAGCTGCTTTCCGCACTGGCCCTGATTGCCTGCGCCGTATTCCTGAAAAAAACACACAGACAGGGCGTCATGCTCTGGGGGCCCATGGTTATCATGCTGGGCGTCACCTTTACGGCCCTGAGCCTTAAAATCAAGGACCTTATATCGGCCCTGTCAAGCCAGTTTGTATTCGGCAACGCGCTTCAGCTGGTGTTCGCAGTTCTTCTTCTGATTCTGGGCGTGATTGTTGCCTTTGAGGGCATCCGCAAGCTTTTGGATAAGGATACAGAGGCAGATAAGGCAGCTCCGGGCAAGGGTGTGACTGCGTAGAGGGCGTAACCGCCGCATTGTTTATCTGCAATAAAAGGATGCAAACTCTGTAAAGAGAACATGCATCCTTTTATTGTGTTTTAAGCAGAACCCATCCAGGGATGCCGGAAGCGTATTTTTTGGAAAACCGTTCAATTTCTATGTTCATTTTACTTGAAAAGCCAGGACAGGTAATGCATAATGATAAAAGATGAACCTTCTGATATCTTACTGTAACAGCTTTAGCAATACGGATACGGGTTCAGGAAAGCAGGATTTCACATGAAACACAGATACAAATGGCTCCGCATACTGGCCGCTCTCGTTGTCATGACGGTTTTTGCTGCCGGTATCATGGCTTATCTGATATGGAACGGACAGATTCTCTTAAACAATCCTTCAAAAACACGTTATCCGGTACGGGGTGTGGATGTGTCCCATTACCAGGGCGAAATTGACTGGAAGGTGCTGGGACGGCAGGATATTGATTTTGCTTACATCAAAGCCACAGAGGGCAGTTCCCATGTGGATGAGAAATTTTCTCAGAATTGGTCTGAGTCGGCCCTGTCCGGCCTAGCTGTGGGAGCATACCATTTTTTCAGTTTTGACAGCAGCGGGAAGGACCAGCTGGCGCATTTCATCCAATGTCTGCCTGACAGGGAAGGAATGCTTCCGCCGGCAGTTGACGTGGAGTTTTACGGTGACAAGGCTGCCAATCCTCCAAATCCGGCGGACGTGGAGCAGGAGCTGGGGACCTTGCTGGAAGGACTGGAAGCACAGTACGGGATGGTCCCTGTAATCTATGCCACAGAGGAATCCTGGAACCTGTACATCCGCGGAAGGTTTGACCGGTATCCGCTCTGGATTCGCAACGTGAAAACAAAGCCCCGCACCGAGGGGGAACCATGGCTGCTGTGGCAGTATACCAACCGCCAGCGTCTTGGGGGCTATGAGGGAGACGAAACATTCATTGATATGAATGTGTATTGCGGGAGCCGAGAACAGTGGGAAAACTGGTACGGGAATCGTAATAAATCGTAAGGAGTGCCCAAAGACTTTTCTTACTTCTCCTGCTATACTTTTGACAAAGGCCATTGGCGGGATTATCCCGGTTTGTAAACAGATAAAGGGGCAGGTAAGGAGGAGCAAATATTTTATATGGAACCAACAACAAAAGAAAAAAACGGTCAAAACCAGGAGGACAGACAGGATACAGAACCAAACAGCATCAAACCTCATAAGCCGGGAAAGGGCAGATACATGATTGTGTCAGCCCTGATCGGCATACTGGTTTTAGCTGCCGTTCTGGCTGTATTCATGACAAGGAACAGGGAGACCGGCAGCGTAATAGCCGGGATGGATTACCACGAAGCTGTTGTGGATAATAAAATCTATACCTCGTATTCCCAGCATGATACGCGCTGGAGCAGCAATCCTCTGGGCAGTTCAAAGGACACCATGGGAAGTTCCGGATGTCTGACCAGCTGCATCGCCGCATCCCTGACCGCTCAGGGGGTGCACAGTTTTTCGCCGGGGGAACTGAATCAGATTTTCAATGAAAATAAGGTTTATAATGACCGCGGAGCCATTGTGTGGAAGGAACTGGAGCAGGCATTGCCCTATGCCAGAGTCCGCCTGGACTGCGGTACCACCAGCGAGAGCATCGACCGCCTGCTGGATGAAAAAATGTATCCCATTGTAAAGGTAAAGCGTAAAAGCGGGGCCGTGCACTGGATTATGCTTACGGGTACGGAAAAGGATACTCTCGATATCACAGCCATGGATCCCATTGACGGTTTCGTCCATATGAGTGATTATGATAACCGTATCTATGGCATCAGGGTGGTAACCGGCAGCGGAAAATCATTGGAAACAACAGGAGATGAGACGGAAGCATCAGGTAAACCCGATGAAGTTTCCGGTACCTTGTCTGGACAGGGACAGGATAAAACCGGTAAAACAGAGGACAGGGATACAGCCCCAGTGACAGGCAGGGCGGAGGAAGGATTCTGGAAAACAGAGGAAGCCTTTGCACGCAAGGAGATTCAGCCTGTATTCTTAGAAGAACTTGGAAAGGCGCCTGATGCGCAGGGCATAGTATTTTTATCAGCCCTTTCCCAGAATAAATTCCGTCTCTACGGCTATGCAGAACCGGTAGGACATTACAACGGTATTTACATCACGGACTGGGAGGGCAACATGAATTCCTTTCCCTCCATTCCCTATACTTCTCCCCGGTTGATTCTTCCTAAAATGGGATGGGACCAGGAGAACGGCATATTGAAAGCCTCTTTTCATACCATGACCGGCACTTCCTTGTCCAGAGAGCAGTTTTATGCCTTCCTGCGATATGACACAGGACATCTGGAACCATATGAATTCCGGGAAGAGGATTATGAAAAACAGCTGGACCGGCGCCTGTCCTATAAACTCGACAGGGAGAAAAACATGGTCACATTCTACGATGAGTCGGAAAAAATCGTATCCTTACCCTTAGAGGACCTGGACAGCAGCCGCATCCGGGATGTCATTTATACGGATTTTGTTGCCTTTAATCCGAATCAGCCCGTGACAATGGCATTTACCCCTGGTTTTATAATAGAAGGAATGATGGCCCCTCAATACCTGGAGTCGGATGTCCGTCTGGAAGCAGCCATTGATGTCATACGCGACTCGGATTCCAGCGGAGCAGATGTGGTGAAATTCCATATCAGGGACATTGAAAAGGGCGGGGCCTGATTACGGGATTCGATTGCCCTTCACGGCATTTGAGAATATTTTATATATATAACAGCATTTTACGCTCAATTTCCTCAATTTTCCTCAATTTCTCTTGACTTGGAGTTGACTTTAAGTTGTAGACTCTCATTACAGCTTAACAACAACATTTCAAGGAGGACAATCATTATGTCTATTGTTTACATGACAAGGGAAATCACGCCGGAAAGTCTGGTCCGGATTTACCGCGCATTGGGTGTCGCATTACCCGGCAGCGCAGCAGTAAAAATCTCCACAGGTGAGCCGGGCGGCCGCAACTTCCTGCAGCCGGAGCTTATCAGGAACCTTGTACAGGAACTTAAGGGCACCATTGTGGAGTGCAACACAGCCTATGAGGGAAAAAGGAACACTTCCAAAGCTCACTGGGAGACCATGCGGGACCATGGGTTCACAGCCATTGCTCCCTGCGATATCCTGGACGAGGAGGGCCATATACCCCTTCCGGTAACAAACGGTCATCATCTGAGGGAAAATTATGTGGGATCCCATCTTCAAAACTATGATTCCATGCTCATGCTTTCTCATTTCAAAGGCCATGCCATGGGAGGCTTTGGCGGGGCTTTAAAGAACATGTCCATTGGTCTGGCATCCTCTTACGGCAAAATATGGATTCATTCTTCCGGCACCAGTACCCGGTTTGAGGATGTATTTACAGCGGACCACGATTCATTCCTGGAATCCATGGCGGACGCGGACCGCTCCGTCATGGACTATATGGGCCGTGAAAATATAGTGTACATCAATGTGGCCAACCGTTTATCCGTGGACTGCGACTGCGACGCCCATCCCCATGACCCGGAGATGGGGGACATCGGTATTTTCGCATCCGTTGATCCTGTGGCCCTGGACCAGGCGTGTGTGGATGCAGTATACGCTTCTGAGGATGACGGAAAGGCTGCCCTGATAGAGCGCATAGAATCCCGGAACGGGATACACACGGTGGAGGCAGCCCATTCTCTTGGCCTTGGCAGCCGCAGATATGAGCTCAGATGTATTGATTCACACAAAAATTGATTCATACAAGATTACCGGGTAAAGGAGTTGATGAAGGTTGACTATTGCAGAAGTCAGCAGACAATATGACATATCGGCCGATACACTGCGCTACTATGAACGGATCGGCCTTCTACCCCATGTGGGCCGTACGTCCGGCGGCATCCGCAATTATTCCGAGGATGACTGCCATTGGGTGGAGTATATCAAGTGCATGCGCAGCGCTGGGGTTTCCGTGGAGACATTGCTGGAATATGTGACATTGTTCCATCAGGGAGCTTCCACCATCCAGGCCAGAAAGAACCTCCTTCTGGAACAGCGGGAGCAGATTGCTGCCCGAATCAACGAGCTGAACCAAGTCCTGGCAAGGCTGGACTGGAAACTGGACGGCTACGAGGAACGGATGCTGTCATACGAGGAGCATTTAAAATAAAATTCAACCGGGCATGGAAAAGCCTTATATTATAAGGGTGCAACAGATTATTGCGTGACACCGGAACCAAAAGCAGATAATATGAATTCAGAACAAAGACGATTATAAAATGGTTCCCGGAGGTACCGCTATGAAAAATACAGTAGGAAAGAATATTGTAAAATTGAGAAAGGAACAGGGGATGTCCCAGGAACAGCTGGCCCAAAAGCTTCACGTCACCCGGCAGGCCGTGTCCAATTGGGAAACAGGCAGGAGCCAGCCGGATCTGGATATGCTGGAAGCCCTGGCAAGCGCCTTTGAAACCGATATTCTTGTAGTCATATACGGTCAGATGCCAGCCGGCGAGGATGAGGAAACCAGGTCTGCCGTCAGAAAGCGTCACCTGAAAAAGGCCGTGTTCTGGGGCATCCTGACCCTGGCCTCATACCTCATTCTGACAGCGTTAGGACGGCATCTGGATGTGCTAAAAACCAGGACATACAATTCCATGCCTTATATCCTGCTGCAGACATCCGTCATGCCTCTTATAAGTATGGGATTTGCTGTCAGCCTGATGCATGTGCTGAATGTGGCAGGCACTGTACGGATAACCGAGTCAGCCATAAGAAAAAAACTTCTTGTGGTGGGAGGACTGTCAGCCGCACTCTACATGCTCTGTATGCTGTGGCTGTTTGTCCCCCTTCCGTTATTCCCGGGAGCCCCCCTGTGGATTTGGCGCATGTCCTTTTCCGTTATCCCCCATATCCTGTTTTTTTCCATAGGACTGCTTCTTTACCTCGGACTGGACCATGACAGCGAATGAAAACCTGTGCCGGGAGACTGGCTGTTTAAGCATTATAACAATCCCAGTCACACACGCCGTACATTCCTGATAAGGAGGATACCACATGATAAGCGTCGAATTTCACAACACAGTGGATGATTCCCTGCTGAAGTTTGCAGTCATCCTGTCCCGATACCAGGGGAAATGGCTGTTTTGCCAGCATAGGGATCGGGATACCTACGAGTGTCCCGGAGGCCGCAGGGAAGCAGGGGAAAAGATAGAACACACGGCCCGCAGGGAATTATACGAAGAGACTGGTGCAGTGGGCTTCACCCTGACGCCGTTAAGTGCATATTCGGTCCGTGAGACAGCTGGAGACCCTGATACGCCTGGGATAAGCTACGGAATGCTCTATTACGGCCACATTACAGAGCTGGGACCCATACCGGAGGGGTATGAGATAGCCCGCACCGCACTGTTTAAGAAACCGCCCGCCAACTGGACCTATCCTGACATCCAGCCTGTCCTTCTCGGATATCTGAAAGCCTGGCTCCGGGAGTCAGGAGATAGCGGGGTCAATGATTTCTGATTGTCACTTCCGGTGTTTCCTGTTATAATGATAGGGAAATACGGAGGTTTATAAATGATACTGATGAATGAAATACCAGACCGGTTCTGGAGCCTGTTCCGCTCTGTCAACCGGTCTACTTACATAGAGGCACTTCTTAAAATCAACGAGGAGTATGAGTACAGCAATTACTTTCTCAGCAGGGAAGTCTGCATCCAGCTTTTAAGTGAATATTTCTCCCGGAAAAAATATGTTATATGGCAGGACGAGACCGAGGATGACTGGGATGAACTGGAACCGCCTGCCACCAGGGTTCTTAACTGGCTCCTGAGGACCGGCTGGCTCCGCAAGGTGGATGATTACGCCAGCATGACGGTCAACATCGTCATTCCGGATTACGCCGCGGTGATGATTGAGGCATTTTCACGTTTATTAGGCGATGATGAGGATGAGACCCAGGTTTATATCCAGAATGTCTATGCCATTCTATTTTCTCTGAAAAACGACCCCCGCTCCAGCGTCAGCCTGCTAAATACGGCTCTCGTAAACACGAAAAAACTGAACAAGTCCCTTCAGGACATGCTGCACAATATGGATAAGTTCTTTGGCAGCCTGCTGGAACAAAAAAATTACGGGACCCTGTTAAAGGAGCACCTGGAAGGATACGTGACGGAAATCGTCAATAAAAAATATCATATATTAAAGACCTCGGACAATTTTTATCTCTACAAGACAGATATTAAATCCTGGATAGCCGCCATGCGGGAGGACAGTTCCTGGATAAATAAAATGTGCGCAAAAAGCGCGGCTTCAACCAGAGGCCAGAAAAAGGCCCCCCTGACAGAATACGATATTGTGGAGAAGCTGGACCAGCTGGAGCGCGGGTTCGACGATATAGAACACCGCATCTCCAACATGGACAAGGAGCACTCCCGTTACGTCAAGGCAACTGTCACACGCCTCAACTACCTGTTAAACCAGGAGGACAACATGAAGGGGCTTGTAATCAGGCTTTTAAACCATCTGTCGGAATACGGCTGCCCGGAAGAGGACCTGACAGCTGTAAGCGCCAGGATGAACCTGTCCCAGATGACCATATTGTCAGAAAAATCCCTGTACAAACGGCGTAAGACCAAGGCAGACTTTACAGAACAGTTAAAGGATGAGGAAGAATCCGAGGAACTGTCCATGGAGGAAGTTCTGAACCTGAACAAGGTCAGGAACCGTTACAGCCAGAAGGAGATTGAAGCCTTTATAGAAGGCAGCATGACAGACGGAAAAATGGTGGTGGACGAACAAACCATACATTCGGACCAGGACTTTGAAAAACTGATACTGGCCTATGACTATTCCACCAGGAGAAAGAGTCCTTATAAGGTGGAAGAGGAAGATTCGGAAATGGTGCACTGCAAAGGCTATACCTATCCGCGGCTGGTATTTGTCAGGAGGGCAAGATAGTGGAAAACATGGAATTGGAAAACAGCATGACAGACATCGCGCCGGCGGCCGGATACACCGGAAACGGTGTTCCTTACTACGACAATCTGATGCAGTCGGAGCAGATGGAAGTGACGGAAATCATCCGTCTCCTGTGGCGCCAGACCTTTATACTGGAACACAAATATGACAAGCGCACCGGAAGATTCCAGTACAACAGAGACTACCGGGTATGCAGCAAACACCTGGAATTTATGAAGAATTATTTTGCCATCAGCGGAGTGGAGCTGCGCGAAAACAGCCAGATGGGCGTCATGTACATCCAGGGTGAAACTGTGGTGGGAGACAAGCTGCCCCGCCTGGCCACCCTGTATCTGCTGGTGCTGAAGCTGATATACGATGAACAGATGGAAAGCGTTTCCACCAGTGTCAATGTCTATACATCCCTGCGGGAAATCCACGAAAAGCTGGGCAATTACAGGCTGTTCAAGAAGCAGCCCGCTCCCACGGATATCCGCCGGGCAGTGACCCTCCTGAAAAAATACCAGGTCATAGAACCTTTGGACCTGCTGGAGGACTTAAAAAGCGAAAGCCGCATGATTATATATCCCTGCATCAACGTGGTGCTCATGGGAGACGATGTGCGCTGCCTTCTTTCCTCCTTTGAGGATGATTCGGATGAAAGCGGAGTCCAGTTGAAAGCTGATTTGGAGGAGGAAGAACCGGATGCCACGGACGAAATGACGGAGGATGAAATGGCGGAGGGAGAAATGTCACAGGATGAAATGGCGGAGAATGAAATGTCACAGGATGAGATGACGCAGGATGAAATGACACAGGGTGAAATGACATCTGAGGAAGGAGAACCATGGAACAGAAAATAGCAAACGATCGTTTTCTCGCCCTTTCCAGGATATGCTTGAATAACTGGCACTATATAACCAAAAGGACCCTGTCCTTTAATGATGAAATTAATTTTTTTACCGGACATTCGGGCAGCGGCAAATCCACAGTTATAGACGCCATGCAGATTGTGCTCTATGCCAATACGGACGGCAGGGGTTTCTTCAACAAGGCGGCTGCCGATGACTCTGACCGCAGCCTGATTGAATACTTAAGAGGTATGGTAAATATCGGTGAAAACAACGAGTTTTCCTATCTGCGCAACCAGAATTTTTCCTCCACCATTGTGTTGGAGCTGAAACGAAGCGATACGGGCCAGTGCCAGTGTGTGGGAATTGTCTTTGATGTGGAGACAGCCACCAATGAGATATCCCGCCGTTTCTTCTGGCACAAAGGACCCATGTGGGAAAATGGCTACAGGGGCGGGAAACGGACCATGTCCATCGTGGAAATAGAAGACTATCTTGAGGCGAATTACAGCCGGGAGGATTATTTCCTGACCTCCCACAACGAGCGATTCCGCCGCATACTCTATGATTCCTACCTGGGGGGCCTGGACTCTGAAAAATTCCCCCTTCTCTTCAAGCGGGCCATCCCATTCAGAATGAATATCAAACTGGAGGATTTTGTAAAAGAATACATCTGCATGGAGCAGGATATCCATATCGAGGACATGCAGGAAAGTGTTATGCAGTACGGCCGCATGAGAAAGAAAATAGAGGACACATGTGCGGAAATCCAATCCTTAAAACAGATTGAGGACAGATTCATAAACTATGCTGACAAGGAACAGCAGATCGAAAAATGTTCCTACTTTGTGCAGAAATTGGAGATTCTGCAGCTTCAGTCAGAGGTCCGTACCCTGGCTGACAGGGCAAAGCTGGCAGGAGAGGACCTGAAAAAGCAGGTTCAGGCCAGAAGCTCAGTGGACGAACAGATTGGCGAGCTGACCCGGCAGAGCGACGAGCTGCTGCGCCGTATTGCCTCCACAGGATATGAGGAGCTGAAAAGCCAGCTTAAGAGCCTGAATGAACTGTTGGAACAGCTGGGAAAAAGCGAAGCCAGGTGGCAGCAGACCGCAACCGCCTTAAAGCGCTGGGAGGAAGAGGACATCACCTCCAACCAGACCCTTTGGGATATGGAGGAATTTGAAAACCGCACCATTGACCTGGAGACATTGGAACGACTGAAAAAAAACATGGTATCCATGCGTACAGATACGGAAAAACAGCATCAGGAAACTGCCGCCGCTGTCAGAGAGCTCAAAAAGCAGGAAAAGCAGACAGGAGATGAACTGGAAAAACTTCGTTCCGGCAGCAAAGCCTATCCCAAATACCTGGAAAATGCCAGGAGCTACATCCAGCGCCGCCTTCTGGAGAAAACTGGTAAGAGCGTGGATGTGCATGTGCTGGCCGATCTGCTGGATGTAAAGAGGGATGAGTGGCGCAACGCGGTGGAGGGCTATCTGGGAAACAATAAATTAAATCTGGTGGTAGCTCCTAAATACGCCAGAGCCGCCCTGGAAATCTACGGGGAACTGGATAAAAAGGAATACTTCAATGTGGCTGTGCTGGATACGGAAAAGGCATCCCAGAACCAGCCCCAGGTACAAAAAGGCGCCCTCTCAGAGGAAGTGACTGTGAGGGAGTCCTACTTAAAACCCTATATAGACCTGCTGCTTGGAAAGGTCATCAAGTGCAATACCATAGAAGAATTAAGGGAATGCCGTATCGGCATCACCAGCGGCTGCATGCTCTACCACACCTTCCGCCTGCAGCATATCAACCCGGATAACTACACTAAATTTGCCTATATCGGCAAGGACAGCGTCAGGAGGCGTATCCGTCTTCTGGAGCAGGAACTGGCGAGCCTGGAGGAAAAGAAAAAGCCTTTGGATGAAACGGCCAGGGAGTCCCTAAGAATCCTGGCCCTCCCCTGGCTCTCAGCCGAACCCGCGGAATACATGGACTGGCTGAATGACATAAACAGCTACAAAGCCAAGGAGCGTGAAAAGAAAAAACTGATACAGAAGCTGGAGCTTTTAAAGGAGCAAAATGTAGACCAGTTAGAACGGGACCGCCAGGCGGTTATCACGCTCTGCGACGGTAAAAAGAGGGAGAGGGACAGCCTGAATGTGCTGATCCGTGACAAAGAGCGGGAGATAGAAGGGTGCCGGAATAAGTCCATTGACAGCCAGTCCCTTCTCACGTCAAAGGAACGGGAGTTAAAGCAGAATCCTGACTATGACAACGAACTGTCAGCCTATCTGTCCTCCAGGGATACGGTGCGCTATGACAGGGAAAAGGAAACCTTCATTGCCAGGTGCAGCAAACTGTCTGAGGCCAGGGAAGCAGCTTTTCAGGTGCTTCTGGCCGTCAGGACCAGCTATATCAGGACTTACCCCAACCGCAATTTTACGGTAAACGCCAGAGATAATGCTGCCTATGACCGCCTTTTAAGCGACCTGAAATGCGATAATCTGGAAGAATACAAGCAGAAAGCCACGCAGCAGGCCAAATCCGCGGTAGAACATTTCCGGGATGACTTTATGTATAAAATCCGCAGCGCAATCCGGGAGGCCCTGATACGCAAGGATGAGCTGAACCGCATCATCAGCCGCCTGGATTTCGGAAAGGACAAATACCAGTTTGTTATCGGCCGCAACAAAGGACCTGACGGGCGTTTCTATGATATGTTTATGGATGATTCACTGGACATCAATCCGGCCGACCTCAATTATTCCTATGAAAACCAGATGGACCTGTTTACCATAGAACATGAAAAACAGTATGGGGATTTGATGAATGAACTCATCAGTATTTTCATTCCCCCGGAAAACGCTACCCCGGAGCAGATGGACGAGGCCAGGCGGAATATGGATAAGTATTCAGATTACCGCACCTACCTGTCCTTTGACATGCAGCAGCTTATACAGAATGAAGACGAGGTAATCAAAATACGGCTGAGCAAAATGATTAAGAAGAATTCAGGCGGAGAAGGACAGAACCCGCTGTATGTGGCTCTTCTGGCCAGCTTTGCCCAGGCCTACCGCATCAATCTGCCCTCCAAGGTGGAGCGCAATCCAACCATACGTCTGGTGGTGCTGGACGAAGCATTTTCCAAGATGGACGGGGAGAAGGTGGCCAGCTGTATTGAACTCATCCGCGGCCTTGGGTTCCAGGCCATCATCAGCGCCACCAATGACAAAATCCAGAATTACGTGGAAAACGTGGACAAGACCTTTGTCTTTGCAAATCCCAACAAAAAGTCCATATCCATCCAGGAATTTGAACGGGAGCGCTTTGTTGAGCTGATGCAGGATATAGAAGATGGGGATGAATTCGCGGAAACGTTATAATAACCGTCATTATAAAAAGGGAGGGGAAGCCGTTTATGAATGCACCGCTGGAATGTATTATCCAAAAATACGAGAAGAGTACTGTGGACTGGAAGAAAGGTATGAGCGGAAAACGCTCTGTCATATTCAGGGAACAGGATTTTAAAGAGACAGGAAAACGGGACTTTATGAACCAGCTTATGGAACTGGAAATGGAAGGGCTGGTGAAGGTCAAATGGTATCAGTACGGTATCGAAGCGGAGAAGGCGTGGTACAGCCTGGAACAGATGGAGACTATATACCAACGACTGGGAAAAATACCGAAGTTCAAGCGTATCGATAAACTGAAAGAAGAGGTGGACCAACAGCTTGCTTTGATACAAAGCCAGTGGATACGCAGCTATTACCAATCCTTTCTCCAAAGTCTGGATAAAGGAGATGTTCCCAAAGCACTGGATACCCCAAAACGGGAACTGCTGTTTACTTGTTTCAAGGCCATAGATTGTCTACAGGAACCAGTCTACAAAAGGATTTTCAGTAAAAAATATCTGGGTAAATCCAAGGCATTTGAAAAACATCTGCAATCCAAAGTCTTATCTGCTGCGAGGGCTTATCTGGACACGGTAAATGATGACATGGATGACCGGCAGGTACTGGATCAGCTGATGATTAACGGCTATGCCCAAGAGTTAGCCGTGAAAGGAAACCTGATTATTGAACTGGCAGGAAACAAGATAAATCTTTCCCTGTTTCCCAGTGGATTTGTCTTTAATAATCAGACGCTCAGAAGCGCATCTATCCCACCGGAGCAGTCCATTTCAAAGGTGATTACAGTGGAAAATAAAGCGAATTATGAAAGCATGCCCTATGAGGAAGGGACTCTAATCATATATTCACACGGATACTTTTCTCCGGATGAGCGTGCGTTTCTGATTCAGCTGGAACGGGTTTTGTCCGGCATTCATACTTCCTGTGGGACGGCCTATCTCCACACAGGCGACTTGGATTATGGAGGAGTTAAGATATTTCAATATATTAAGAAACGCATTTTCCCGAAACTGTATCCATACCTTATGGATACACAAACGTATGATCAGTATATGGCCTACAGTGAACCTATAGAAACCAGTAAACTGGAAAAACTCCAGCGGACAGCCGAACCCCTCCTTCAGCCCCTCATAGACAAAATCTGCGCCGAAAAACAGGTGATAGAGCAGGAATCCTTCCTGTTTTGAACTTTTATTTATACAAAAAAGTAAAAAAAGTTTGCAAAAAATCTTAAAATGGAATAAAATAGTAAAAATACCACTTTTACAGGAGGAATTTTATAAGAGAAAATCAAACAGTCGAAAGGAGAGGTTTTGCATGATTGAAACAAAGGAATTTATGGACAACTTGAGCCAGTGGTCAGACATTTGTCTGAGCGATGAGAGGATTGATTTGGAACTGTATGAAAAGTACGACGTAAAGCGTGGGCTCCGTGATAAAAACGGAAACGGCGTGGTAGCGGGTCTGACGAAGGTGTCCAAAATCGAAGCCAACAAAGTAGTGGATGGAGTAAAGGTCCCCTGCGAAGGAAAACTATTTTACAGAGGTTATAATATCTATGATTTGATTGGCGGTGTAGTGAGAGAAAACCGATATGGTTTTGAAGAAATTGCATACCTGCTTCTGTTCGGAGAACTTCCTAATGCAGATCAGCTTACAAAATTTAAAGAAAGCCTGGCATTCAGCCGTACACTTCCCACAAATTTTGTCCGTGACGTAGTAATGAAAGCACCGACAAAAGATATGATGATATCCCTAAGCAAGAGTATTCTCACCCTGGCTTCCTATGACGAGAAGGCCTGGGATATTACGGTTCCCAATGTACTCAGACAGTGCATGATGCTCATTAGCGTAATGCCCATGCTGGCTGTGTACGGCTACCATGCCTATAACCATTATGAGAGGGACGGCAGCATGTACATACACCGCCCGGACGAGAATCTCTCTACCGCAGAGAATCTGCTCCGCCTTCTGAGGCCCGACATGAAGTACTCGCAGGTGGAAGCCCATGTACTGGATTTGGCGTTAATCCTGCATATGGAGCATGGCGGCGGCAACAACTCCACCTTCACCACCCATGTGGTTACCTCCTCTGGCACAGATACATATTCTGTCATCTCCGCAGCCCTGGCCTCCTTAAAGGGACCCAAGCACGGCGGAGCCAACATCAAGGTAGTGGAAATGATGCAGGATTTAAGGAGTGAGGTAAAGGATGTCACTGACAGGGATGAGGTGGAATCCTATCTGAAGAAACTGCTTCACAAAGAGGCATTTGACCGCAAAGGCCTTATCTATGGAATGGGCCATGCAGTGTATTCCAAGTCAGATCCGCGTGCCGAGATTTTCAAACGCTTTGTGCGCCAGCTTTCAGAGGAAAAGGGCCGTATGGAGGAATTTGCCCTCTATTCCATGATTGAGGAGCTGGGACCCAAGGTTATTACTGAGGAACGCAGAATCTACAAGGGAGTCAGCGCCAATGTGGACTTCTACAGCGGATTTGTATACAGCATGCTGGATATTCCGGAAGAAATGTTCACGCCCATCTTTGCAATCGCCAGAATCGTGGGATGGAGCGCGCACCGTATTGAGGAATTGATTAATATGGATAAGATTATCCGCCCTGCCTATACAAGCATTATGAAGGAAGAGAATTACAAACCCCTCTGTGACCGATAATAGGAATCATTCCTGAATCTATATATAATCTTTATATGCCCTTTATAAATTCCAATAGTATCTTTATGATATCCGGCGCTATAATAAGTGCAAATATCAAAAGAGAAAGAGCTGCGGATATGGGAAAATATGAATATAATTTTGTGGAAGTTCCATTTGACGGGGATTTGAAAAGTGGTAATGCTGAAACAATTGAGAAGTGTAAAGATATTATCAGGAAGGAATCTGCCCAGGGATGGCGGCTGGTCCAGATTATAAGCCCATCCAGCGAAAAAAGGGTACTTACAAGCAACAGCAATTATGCCATTGTTTTTGAAAGGGAAAACTGAATTGTTTTCCCTTTTTAATTGTGTTAATTCCTTCCGGGATTCAGGGAGTGCCAATATAAAACAAATAAAATTCACTCATTTCCCTTGACTGTACAGTTGGTGGATACCTTATAATCAAATCAGAAACAGAAAGGAGATGAGTTTATGAAAATGAAAGAAGCCGAGGCCCGTACCGGCCTGGACCGGAAAAATATACGTTATTATGAAAGCGAGGAGCTTTTAGCGCCCCGGCGCACAGAGGGAAACCGATACAGGGATTACAGCGAGGACGATATACAGCGTCTGCTGGAAATCCGTTTTCTGCGGCAGCTGGGCATTCCCATCCGGGATATCCGCGGATATTTTGAGGGGCGGCTGAGCGTAAGCGATCTGATGCGCATGCGTCTGGACCGGATTGACGGGGAAATGTCACAGTTAAAGAAGCTTGAACAGATATGTTCCAGACTGGAAGAACAGCAGACGCTGAAACCTTCCATCGTGGAAAGCTGTCTGGAGGAATTCAGCCGTGAAGATGGCAATACCACCTGGCTGGAGGATATAAGAAAAGACTGGAAGATGTTTCAGAAGGAACTCCACTCCCAGTACATCTATTTTGAACCTGAGGGGGAAATCCTGACACCGGAGGACTTTGCGCGGGAGACAGCTCTTTACGCGGCCAGAAGGAATCTGGATTATGAGACGATCCGGCTGGAATTCACCTATGCCCTGGTCCGGCTGGAGGGAATAGCCTATCAGGCATCCTTTACCTTCGGTCCCTGTTTCCGCCTTGGCAGGATTCCTCTTGTGAAGCTGGTGCGGTGCACACCGCCTCCCCGCAGTGTTTCCAAGGGAAAATATATGTTTTTTGTGCTCCTTCCCACCATCCTGATGTTTGGCAGTATCCTGTTCTGCCTCATTGACAGCCAGGTTGGCGCCCGTTTTTCCGGAATATACCGAATTCTTATTATAGGATGCTTTATCGCTGCCATACTGCTGATATCTGTAAACAAAAATGTTTACTATCAATAATTTTCAGGATTGTCAAGTGAAAATGCTTGACAATCCTTTTTCTATCGTGTATGATAGCACAGGTGGTTGAAATGGAAAAGATTGTGGAACAGGGTTTGTTATATGATTTTTATGGAGAACTGCTGACAGAACATCAGCGCAGGATATACGAGGACGTGGTGTTCGGTGACCTTTCCCCCAGCGAGATAGCGGGAGAGCAGGGAATCAGCCGTCAGGGTGTCCACGATTTGATAAAAAGATGCGACAAGATACTAAAGGATTATGAGGCCAAGCTTCATCTGGTAGCCAAGTTCATTAAAGTCAAGGAGATAGCCGGCGAGCTGGAACGTCTCTCTGATGAATGCATACGCACCAGGGATATGGCACTCATTGACCAGATTAGGCGGTTGTCCGCAGAAATCACCAGCACGCTTTGATGTGTGATTCATTGAATGCAGTGCAGTCTTAGGAGGATTATTTCATGGCTTTTGAAAGCTTATCCGATAAATTACAAAATGTATTCAAGAACCTTCGCGGTAAAGGCCGTCTTTCAGAAGCCGATGTAAAAGCCGCGCTAAAGGAAGTCAAGATGGCGCTTCTGGAAGCAGATGTAAGCTTCCGTGTGGTTAAACAGTTTATCGGGTCCGTTCAGGAACGGGCGGTGGGCGAGGATGTATTCGGAAGCCTGACACCGGGACAGACTGTCATCAAAATCGTGACCGAGGAGCTGGTAAAGCTCATGGGTTCCGAGACAACCGAGATTTCCTTAAAGCCCTCCAACGAAATCAGCATTATCATGATGGCTGGTCTCCAGGGCGCGGGTAAGACCACGACCACGGCCAAGATTGCAGCAAAGATGAAGGCAAAGGGACGTAAGCCCCTGTTAGCTGCCTGCGACATCTACCGGCCGGCTGCCATAGAGCAGCTGCAGATTAACGGCGACCGGGTAGGTATTCCGGTGTTCTCCATGGGCAACAAAAACAAGCCTGTGGACATTGCCAAGGCGGCACTGGAACACGCATCCAAGAACGGACTTAACGTGGTTATCCTGGATACAGCGGGACGTCTCCACATTGATGAGACCATGATGGATGAGCTGGTAGAGATAAAGGACAATCTGGATGTCTGCCAGACCATACTGGTGGTGGACGCCATGACCGGCCAGGATGCAGTGAATGTGGCAGGTACATTTAACGATAAGATAGGTATTGACGGTGTCATCCTCACAAAGCTGGATGGCGATACCAGAGGCGGTGCGGCCCTTTCCATCCGCGCAGTCACAGGTAAACCGATTCTATATGTTGGTATGGGCGAGAAGCTGTCTGATCTGGAACAGTTCTACCCGGACAGAATGGCTTCCAGAATTCTGGGAATGGGCGATATCCAGTCCCTGATTGAGAAAGCGGCTGCCGAGGTGGATGAGGAACAGGCCAAGGAGCTGAGCCAGAAGCTGCGCAAGGCGGAATTTGATTACAATGATTTTCTGACCCAGATGCAGCAGATTAAAAAGATGGGCGGTATGGGAAGTATTCTTTCCATGATGCCGGGGATGGGAAACCAGCTGTCCGGTGTGGATATGGATGAAGGTGAAAAATCCATGCACAGAGTAGAGTCCATCATCCTCTCCATGACAAAGGAGGAGAGGGCCAATCCAAACCTCATAAACCCTTCCAGGAAACAGCGCATTGCAAAAGGCGCCGGTGTGGAGGTCAGCGAGGTCAACCGTCTGGTAAAACAGTTTGACCAGATGAAGAAAATGATGAAGCAGATGCCGGGCCTTATGGGCGGCGGCAAGCGAAAAGGCGGATTCGGCGGTCTGGGAGGACTGCTGGGCGGCAAGATGAAGATGCCCTTTTAGGACATAGAATGCTGATACCACAATCCGCAGACCAGGCTAGTCAAACAGGAATACTCCTGTATGTCTAATATAAGAACAATTCACAAGGAGGTGAAATCACATGGCAGTAAAGATGAGATTAAGAAGAATGGGACAGAAGAAGGCTCCTTTCTATAGAATCGTAGTTGCTGATTCCAGATCCCCAAGGGATGGCAAATTCATCGCGGAAATCGGCACTTATGACCCAACCAGGGAACCAAGTGTCATCAAATTTGACGAGGAAGCAGCTAAGAAGTGGTTAGCAACAGGTGCACAGCCAACTGAGACCGTAGGAAAGCTCTTAAAAATCGCCGGCATTCAGTAGTTGACAATGAGGTGTTAAGATGAAGGAATTAGTCGAAGTGATTGCGAAAGCACTGGTCGATAACCCAGAAGAAGTTGTTGTTACCGAATCAATGAAGGGCGAGGACACCCTGATTGAGCTTAAGGTGTCTCCTGCCGACATGGGCAAGGTCATCGGCAAGCAGGGCAGGATTGCAAAGGCAATCCGTTCCGTTGTCAAGGCCGCTGCATCCAAGGAAGACAAGAAAGTAATCGTTGAGATTCAGTAAGCAGGATTCAGTACGCAGACAATGAAGGACCGCTGGCCGCAGGGCTGGCGGTTCATTTATTGCCCGGGGATATTGTCCCGCAACATTTATCCGTAAAATTACTTATCACAGAAAGGTGACAGGTGTATGGAAAACATGCTGAGAGTGGGAGTCATAACCTCCGCCCACGGAATCAAAGGGGAAGTAAAGGTATTCCCCACCACAGATGACGCCAAGCGTTTCAAAGAGCTGAAGGAAGTCATCCTTGACACAGGAAAAGAACATATTCCCATGGAAATCGAACATGTGAAATTCTTCAAGAACATGGTCATCCTCAAATTCAGGGGATATGACAATATAAATGAAATAGAAAAATATAAATCCAAGGACCTGCTGATAACCAGGGATCAGGCTGTGGACCTGGAGCCCGATGAATACTTTATCACGGACCTGATTGGACTCGCTGTGGTATCGGACCAGGGCGCGGAGCTGGGAATCCTTAAGGATGTGCTGGAAACAGGGGCCAATGATGTATATGTGGTTGCCATGAAGGACGGAAAGGAACTGATGCTTCCCGCCATCGGTGACTGTATTCTGAATGTGGACCTGGAGCAGGGACGCATGGAGGTCCATGTTCTGGAGGGACTTATGGATTTGTAGTGCCCATAACCTGGTAAGACCCATGGTTCAAAGGCCCATGGTTCTGTAAAAAGAGCTTGTGTTTTATCTGGTTTTGTTGTATATAAAGAGAGGGGATAAACCGTACTGCATCATGTAATGCAGTATTGGGGCGGAAGGCCGCCGGTGCAGCAAGGAAAAGGAATCTGATATGATAACAGAAGACCCGCAGGCTAAGACCCAGTCCGCCTGCTATACGGTTGACATGAAGATGAACCAGGAATCATTATACCATATGGTTTCCGTGGAAAAACACTTGAATCCGTCCGCGCCTCTTTGGGTGTGGCTTACATTCACGGCACTTTTATGGACATGCCGTGCCGGCTGCGTAATTTCCATTCTCCTGCGTATATCCGGCATTTTCCATTCCCTGACCCCTGCCATTATCTTCCTGATTCTGGCGTATCTGGTCCGCACCATGGGGCCGGGCTTTATCCGCAGCGGCCTCTTTAATTCAGACCGTTCCAACCGGATGCAGCTGGACACTGCATGGAAGCGTTTCCTGGTCAAAAATGGGGAACCCCTTACGGTAACCTATGAATTTTACAGGAATTATTTCAGAACATCCGGAGGAAGGGCAGTCCACGCATACAGCCAGATATCCCACATATGCGAGACACAGCGGTGCCTGGTGTTATATACCATGGACCATGGCGGCTATCTTCTGGATAAGAGACAGATGGGCGCTGTCTGCATAAACGGCCTGCGCACGTTCCTTTCCGAACGTTCCGGCAAGTCGGTAAAGTGGATACAGGTCAGGGATTATATACCTGTAAAAAGCAACTGATAAAGCCGGCCCTGGCATCTGAGATTGGGGCCGGCTTTTAGAGATACTTTTTGGCTGAGTACAGACAGAAAGGAACTTAAACATGGCCAACATAACTGTTTTAGACCAAAGCACCATCAATAAAATTGCAGCCGGCGAGGTCATTGAGCGGCCTGCTTCCGTAGTGAAGGAGCTGCTGGAAAATGCCGTTGACGCCCATGCCACCGCCGTAACCGTGGAAATCAAGGACGGCGGCTGTTCCATGATTCGCGTCACCGACAACGGATGGGGCATCCCAAAGGAGGAGATACCCCTGGCATTCCTGCGCCACGCCACAAGCAAAATCAAGACAGTGGAGGATTTATTCACCATTTCCTCCCTGGGTTTCCGCGGCGAGGCCCTGGCCAGCATAGCGGCCGTGGCCCAGGTGGAGCTGATTACAAAGACAGGGGACAGCCTTACCGGTTCCCGGTACCAGATTGAAGGCGGGGTTGAGAAGGGGCTGGAGGAAATAGGCGCCCCTGATGGTACCACCATCATTGCCCGAAACCTGTTTTACAACACGCCTGCGAGGAAGAAATTCCTTAAGACCCCCATGACAGAGGGCGCCCATGTGGCGGCCCTGGTGGAGAAGATTGCCCTTTCCCACCCAGATATTTCCATCCGCTTCATACAGAACAATCAAAGTAAGCTCTACACCTCAGGAAACCACAACCTGAAGGACCTGATATATACTGTATTCGGACGGGAGATTGCAGGAAACCTTCTCCCGGTGGAAATCAATGAGGACTGGATTACAGTCACCGGATTTACAGGCAAGCCGGTCATAGCCAGGTCCAACCGGAATTATGAAAATTATTTCATCAATGGCCGTTACATCAAGAGTTCCATTATATCCAAGGCCATTGAGGAGGCATATAAACCCTATATGATGCAGCACAAGTATCCCTTTACCATGCTGCATTTCCATATTGAGCCGGACACCCTGGACGTAAATGTGCATCCCACCAAGATGGAACTGCGCTTTGCCGACGGGGAAAAGGTGTACCATGCAGTGTTAAGGGCTGTCAGCAATGCCCTGGCCCACAAGGAGCTGATCCCCCAGGTCAGCCTGGAGGCAAAACAGGAAAAGGAGGCCAGGCAGCTGGCAGAAAAACTGGCTCCCCGCCCGGAGCCGTTCGAGGTGCGCAGGCGGGAGAACCTAAGCCAGAAAATCTCCGGCAGCCCCGTCCAGGTACAGCACGGCGGCCCGTCCTCCGGCGCCGGTTCAGTTTACGCCCAGTCAGCCCCGCCCAGGCCATCCTTTGTCAATGAGCTGATGCCTGACTGGCTGAAGGAGAGAAGAAAGGAACAGGAAAAACGTTCAGTCTCCCCGGCCGCAGTTAATCCCCATCAAACGGAGAACACGGTTTCTGCCGGGAAGGACATTGGAGCCGGCGGGCCAGCTTCCGGCCAGACAGCGCCCAGTCAGACAGACTCCAGTCAGACAGTCCCCAGTCATCCGGAACCCGGTATGACCGGGAATTCAGACACAACCGGTACAGCTTCTGCCCATGCAGCAGCCGGTACAGCCGGCTGCACCGCCGAGCCGGAACAGCTGGACCTGTTTGACGGCAAGCTTTTGGACCCCAAGGCCAGACTGAAGCACAAGCTTATCGGCCAGCTGTTTGACACCTACTGGATGGTGGAGTACAATGAACAGCTGTTCATCATTGACCAGCATGCTGCCCATGAAAAGGTGCTCTATGAGAATACCATCAAGTCTTTAAAGACAAGGCAGTACGACATGCAGATGGTGGACCCGCCCATTATCCTAACACTGAACATGAACGAAGAACTTCTCCTGGAGAAATATATGGATTATTTCACGGGAATCGGTTTTGAGATAGAACCCTTTGGCGGCAGGGAATACGCGGTGCGCGGCGTACCTGCCAACCTGTTTTCCATTGCCAAGAAGGAACTGCTGACAGAGATGATCGACGGGCTCTCGGAGGATATGTCTGTACATAACCCGGACATCATCTATGAAAAGGTGGCCTCCATGTCCTGCAAGGCAGCTGTCAAGGGACATCATACCATGTCCTTCCAGGAGGCCAATGTGCTCATTGACCAGCTTCTGGACCTGGAAAACCCCTATGCCTGCCCTCACGGCAGGCCTACCATCATCTCCATGAGCAAGTATGAGCTGGAGAAAAAATTCAAACGCATTGTCTGAAAGGAGCTTATAACATATGAAGCAGCCGCTCATTGTCCTCACAGGACCCACGGCAGTGGGAAAGACCGCCCTTTCCATCCGGCTGGCAAAGGCCATTGGCGGGGAGATCGTCAGCGCGGATTCCATGCAGGTATACAGGCATATGGATATCGGCTCTGCCAAAGTGACTCCCGGGGAAATGGACGGGGTTCCCCATTATCTCATTGACGTGCTGGATCCCCGGGACTCCTTTAATGTGGTCACCTTCCAGCAGATGGCAAAGGAGGCCCTGAGGGAGATTTACAGCCACGGCCGCATTCCTGTCATTGCCGGCGGAACCGGATTTTATATACAGGCCCTGCTGTACGACATTGATTTTAAAGAAAATGAGGACAGCAGTCCTGTCCGCAGGGAACTGGAAGCCCTGGCTGAGAGGGAGGGAGAGAGGGCTCCCCAGCTCCTTCATGCCATGCTCCGTCAGGTGGACCCGGAGGCAGCTGCCCAAATCCATGCCAACAATATAAAACGTGTCATCCGGGCCATTGAATACTTCCGCCAGACAGGGGAGAAGATTTCCCTCCATAACCAGCAGGAGAAGGAAAAGGAATCCCCCTACAATTTCCTCTATTATGTTCTGAACACGGACCGGGCTCTGCTCTATGAAAGAATTGACCGCAGGGTGGACCTGATGATGGAACAGGGACTGGTGGAGGAAGTAAAGGCATTAAAGGATATGGGCTGCCGGAGAGGCCATACCTCCATGCAGGGGCTGGGATATAAGGAGATTCTGGACTATCTGGAGGGCAGATGCAGCCTGGATGAGGCTGTATATATACTGAAACGCGATACAAGACATTTTGCAAAACGCCAGCTGACCTGGTTCAAACGGGAAAGGGATGTGCGTTTTTTGAATCTGCCTGATTTCGGAGGGGATGTCTCAAACGTCCTGAAACGGATATTAGAGGATTGCGCAAAACAGGGAATCGTGCTACAATAACAAACCGGAAAACGGAGGATTATAAACCAATGGATATAAATGGAATGAACCAGATGTACGAAAGCCTTGGCATCAGCCGGGAAGTCAGGGAGTTTGCGGCTGAGACGGAAAAAGCGCTGAGAGAACGCTTTGAGGCCATTGATGCTGTGGCGGAATACAATCAGATGAAGGTTATCAAGGGAATGCAGGACAACCGTGTCAGCGATATCCACTTTGCAGCCACCACAGGTTACGGTTACAATGACCTGGGACGCGATACGCTGGAGGATGTGTATGCCAGCGTATTCCACGGTGAGAGCGCCCTTGTGCGTCCTCAGCTCATGAGCGGCACACATGCCCTTCATGTGGCCCTGTCAGGCAACCTGCGTCCAGGGGACGAGCTTTTGTCGCCTGTGGGCAAGCCCTATGACACCCTGGAGGAAGTCATAGGAATCAGGGATTCTGTGGGTTCCCTTAAGGAATACGGGGTGGTCTACCGCCAGGTGGACCTGTTTGAGGACGGTTCCTTTGACTATGAGGGCATTGCGGCAGCCATAAATGAAAGGACAAAACTGGTGACCATACAGCGTTCCAAAGGGTACGCCACCCGTCCCACATTGTCTGTGAAGCGGATTGGGGAATTGATTTCCTTCATAAAGAACATAAAACCGGACGTTATCTGCATGGTGGACAACTGCTACGGTGAGTTTGTGGAAACCCTGGAGCCAACCGATGTGGGGGCGGATATGATTGTAGGCTCCCTGATCAAAAATCCCGGCGGCGGGCTGGCTCCCATCGGCGGCTATATCGTGGGCAGAAAGGACTGTATTGAACGGGCATCCTACCGCTTAAGCGCTCCCGGACTGGGCAAGGAGGTAGGCGCCAGCCTGGGGTTAAACCAGCAGCTGTACCAGGGGCTTTTTCTTTCCCCTGTTGTGGTGTCAGGAGCCTTAAAGGGCGCCATATTCGCGGCCAATATTTATGAGCGCCTGGGCTACGGCGTGGTGCCAGACGGCAGTGAATCCCGTCACGACATCATCCAGGCCATCACCTTTGGCACGCCGGAGGGCGTCATATCTTTCTGCAAGGGAATACAGGCAGCCGCGCCTGTGGACAGCTATGTGACACCCGAACCATGGGATATGCCGGGATACGACAGCCCTGTTATTATGGCGGCAGGCGCTTTTGTCCAGGGATCGTCCATCGAGCTCTCGGCTGACGGCCCCATTAAGCCGCCCTATGCCGTATATTTCCAGGGAGGACTGACCTGGTACCACGCCAAGCTGGGAATACTCAAATCATTGCAGCAGCTGTTGGATGACGGGGTTTTGAAAATCTTAAGATGACACCCCAGGAAACTTATGGTAATATATACTAATTAGGCTGAACCCAGGTCCTGCGGCCCAGGGGTTTGGCCTGACTGACCGGAGGGTAAGACACATGCATTACAAGAATTTCTGGATACTTTTAATCATGCTGCTGGCAGGCATTGTCCTGGGGGGCTTTATGGGACAGCTGGCAGAAGGGATTTCCTGGCTGAACTGGCTGAATTTCGGACAATCCTTTGGGCTGGATTCGCCTCTGGTAATTAATTTCGGCATCCTGGTCATCACCTTCGGACTGACCATCAAGATTACCATGGCCAGTATTATCGGCGTGGCAGTGGCACTCATCATTTACCGGTATATATAATTTTCCTGACTTTGTGCTTGGAGAGGTGCGTAGTTAGGAGAGAGATGGAAAGAATAAGAATTAAGGATCTGCCCCACAAGGACCGCCCCTATGAAAAATGTCTGAGTCTGGGTCCGGACAGCCTGTCCGACACAGAGCTTCTGGCAGTCATCCTGCGCACCGGAAGCAGGGAAGGAAACTCCCTGGACCTGGCAGACAGCCTGCTGGCTCTGGGAAGCCCAGGTGACGGCCTGCTGGGCCTTTTGCATCACTCCCTGGATGACTTTACGGGAATCAAGGGAGTTGGTAAGGTAAAGGGGGTCCAGCTGCTTTGTATAGGAGAGCTGTCAAAACGCATCTGGAAGCGGAAGGCCAGCGAGCATACTCTTTACTTTGGCCGTCCGGAGGAAATATCGGACTATTATATGGAAGATATGCGCCATCTGGAGCAGGAGGAAATCCGGGTCATGTTTCTGAATACCAAGCAGGCCATGATTCGTGATCAGATCATGGCCAGAGGAACGGTAAATGCATCTGTCATGACGCCCCGTGAGGTACTCATAGAGGGACTCAGGTGCAGGGCCGTGTCCATGGTGCTGGTTCACAACCATCCCAGCGGAGACCCCACCCCCAGCAGAGCGGACATGCTGCTCACCAAACGCCTGAAGGAAGCAGGGGACCTGGTGGGAATCACACTGATTGATCATATTGTCATCGGAGACAGGCGGTATCTCAGTTTCCGCGAAGAGAATTTAATGTAAGAGGAAGTTTATCCATGGAAACCAAACACAGTAAATATATTCTGGCAGGACTTACGGTGCTGTGCGTACTGCTCATCTGCATCACATCCCTGAAGGACGGCATCATGGAACCCCTGCGCACCGGTGTGGGCTATTTTCTGATTCCCATACAGACAGGAGTCAACGCAGTGGGAACCGGCATCTATAACGAGTTAAAGGATTACGGCAGCTTAAAAGACGCGCTGCGGGAAAATGAGGAGCTGAAGACCCAGATTGTACAGCTCACAGAGGACAATAACCGTCTGCAGGCAGAGCAGTTTGAACTGGACCGCTTAAGAAAGCTCTACGAGCTTGACCAGGATTACATGCAGTATGATAAAATCGGGGCCAGGGTCATTGCCCGTGATTCAGAAAAATGGTTCCAGGTATTCCGCATCAACAAGGGTTCTGCCGACGGAGTGGCCGTGGACATGAACGTGGTTGCCGACGGCGGCCTGGTGGGCATTGTGACGGATGTGGGCGCCAATTACGCCACGGTGCGTTCCATCATTGACGATTCCAGCCGTGTGGGAGCCATGAAGCTGGATTCCTCCTATAACTGTATTGTGGCAGGAGATCTGACCCTCTATGAAGAGGGGCGTCTTAAGCTTACGGATTTTTCAAAGGATGCGGTTCTCAGGGACGGCGATCAGATCGTCACCTCCAACATCAGCACCAAGTTCCTTCCGGGCATCCTGGTTGGATATGCTGCGGATGTGTCCATTGACCCGGACCACCTGACCCAGTCGGGCTATCTGATTCCGGTGGCTGATTTTAATAATCTGCAGGAGGTTCTGATTATTACAGATATCAAAGATACAGGAGAGGCGGCTGCCCAGTGATTCAAGCAAAGATAAAACAGGTACTTATCAATATATTGTTTATCGTGCTGGCATTTACGGTGCAGAACTGTGTATTTCCCCTGCTCCCGTTTTTGTCGGCAACGCCCAATCTGCTTTTGATCCTTACGTTTTCCTTCGGCTTTATCCATGGGAAGAATGCGGGGATGTTTTACGGCGTTCTTTCAGGCCTTTTACTGGACCTTTTCTACAGCGGGCCTTTTGGCTTTTATACCCTTATCTATATTTATATCGGCTATGCCAACGGCATTTTTACCAAGTACTATTACGAAGACTACATCACCCTTCCGCTGATACTCAGTATTTTCAACGGAATCTGGTACAGCATGTATATATATGTATTCCGTTTCTTAATCCGCGGACGTCTGAATCTTCCTTATTATTTCAGGAACATCATGCTTCCGGAGATTATATTTACTGCAGTTACCACTCTTTTGATTTACAGGCTGTTCCTTTCCGCCAGCAGACGTGTGGAGGATATAGGAAAAAGGAGAGACACAAAACTTGTTTGACGAACTGTTAGAAATTGTAAAAGAATTTTTCAAGAAACTGTTCAGCTCACGGCTCTTTGCCCTTTCCGTGATATTTACCGTCATGTTTGCCGGGCTGTTAGGCAAGCTGTTCCAGATGCAGATTCTGGACGGAAGTGAATACCAGGAAACCTATATGCAGAGGACGGAAAAAAACGTCACCACACCGGGGTCCAGGGGCAACATCTATGACAGAAACGGCAACAGGCTGGCTTATAATGAGCTGGCTTATTCCGTCACCATACAGGACTTGGGGGATTATCCCAGGCCCAGCTCACGCAACCAGATGCTGTACCGCCTGGTACGGATACTGGACCGCCGCGGTGAGACTGTGGAGGGAAAATTCGAGATTGCCCTTGATCAGAACGGTGAGATGTTCTTCACATCCAGCTCTGATTCGGCCAGAACCCGTTTCTTCCTGAATTTTTACGGTCTTTCCTCCACCGCAAGCCTAAATGACCCAAAGGGCAAATATCCCACCAACATCACAGCCAGGGAGGCCTTTGAGCGCAAGAAGGTGGATTATGAGCTGGATAAGATGAAGGATGAAAAAGGCAATCCCCTGGTCATACCGGACAACATAGCCCTGGGCATGATCAATATTATCTATACCATGAAGCTGACCGAATACCAGAAGTACGAGACCACCACCGTGGCCACCAATATCAGCAATGAGACCATGGTGGAAATCAATGAGAACGCCGCGGACTTAAAGGGCGTTGCGGTGGAGCAGTCCTATGTGCGCAAGTATGAGGACAGCATCTATTTTGCCCCTATCATCGGCTATACCGGCAAGGTTCAGGAGGATCAGCTGTCCGCCCTGAACGAGCAGTGGCACCAGTCCGATGAGGCCGCCGGCCTGCCGGAAGACGCTCCGGACAAGTACGATCTCAACGATATTGTGGGCCGTATCGGAATCGAGAAATCCATGGAGCTGGAGCTTCAGGGAGAAAAGGGCTACTCCAGGATGTATGTGGACAACATGGGGCGTCCCCGTGAAATCATTGAAAAGACGGACGCCAAAGCCGGGGATGATGTGTACCTGACCATTGACAGGGATCTGCAGATTGCTATTTACAAGCTGATAGAGCAGCAGCTGGCCGGTATCATCAGCTACCATCTCCAGTACGATGATTTGGACCCCGACAAGACTTATGACCCTTCCAAAATACCCATTCCTGTAAAGGACGCCTATTACCAGCTGATTAACAACAATGTGCTGTCCCTGATGGATATGTCCCAGGAAGGGGCGTCCGACATTGAAAAACAGATTTACAGCAAATACGAGACATCCAGGGATCAGATACTCGGGGCGATACGCAACGAGCTTCTCAGCTCCCATGCCCTGGCCATGAACGATCTTCCCAAAGACATGGCTACCTATATGAATTATATCTATGCTTATCTGTCTGACGGGTCCGTGGGGATCATACAGAAGGATAAGATTGACCAGTCCTCGCCGGAATACCAGGCGTGGAGGGATGGCACTATCAGCCTGAGGGACTATATTTACAGCGGAATCGCGGGAAACTGGGTGGACACCACCCGTCTGGACGTGACCAGTAAATACTCCGATGCAGACGATATATTCACCCAGCTGGTGGACCATGTCATCGAATCCCTGCGCAGCGACAACAAATTTACAAAGCGCATGTTCCGTTACCTGATTAACGATGAGGTCATAACAGGCCGTGAGCTCTGTCTGGCCCTTTATGCCCAGGGCGTACTGGCATATGACGCCCAGGCCATAGCCGCCCTCCAGATGGGGGATTCCACCTACACCTACCAGTTTATCAAGGAAAAGATATCCAACCTGGAGCTGACGCCGGCGCAGCTGGCTCTTGACCCGTGTACGGCAGGAGTGGTGGTGACGGACGTAAAAACAGGCGAAGTCAGGGCCCTGGTCACATATCCCAGCTATGACAATAACCTGATGTCGGGCAGCGTGGACGCGGCTTACTTCAGCCAGCTCCAGGACGACATGTCCAGACCCCTTTACAACAACGCCACGCAGGCCCAGAAGGCCCCCGGTTCCACCTTTAAGCCCATCACGGCTGTGGCAGCCCTGGAAGAGGGCGTGATAGGACTTCAGGACACCATCGAGTGTACCGGTATATACGATCAGATTTCCAAGCCCATCAAGTGCTGGATCTGGCCCGGACGCCATAACAGCGAGAACATCGAGGAAGGCATACAGAACTCCTGCAACTACTTCTTCGCCGAGCTGGCCCACAGGCTCTGTATGAAGCCGGACGGCACCTATTCGCCGGACCAGGGTCTTGCCACCCTGCGCAAATACGCCACCCTTTTCGGTCTGGATCACACCTCAGGTGTGGAGATTTCCGAGAACGAGCCCCAGATATCATCGGAGGACCCGGAGCGTTCCGCCATGGGACAGGGCACCCATTCCTACACCAATGTCCAGCTTTCCCGCTATGTGGCAGCTCTTGCCAACCGCGGAAATGTATTTGAGCTGAGTCTTTTAGATAAACTTACCGACTCTGACGGCAACCTGATTAAGGACTATACCCCTGCCATCAGCTCCCATGTGGATGCGGCTGACAGTACCTGGGACGCGGTCCAGACCGGTATGCGCCGGGTAATCACGGACAGCTCCGCCAAGAGTATTTTCTCCGACCTCCCTGTGGAGGTGGCAGGCAAAACCGGAACAGCCCAGGAGGACAAGAGCCGTTCCAACCATGCCTTCTTCGTTTCCTTTGCGCCTTACAGCCATCCGGAAATTGCCGTGACTGTAAATATTCCTTACGGATATGCGGGAACTAACGCCGCAACCCTTGGCAAAAAGGTGTACGAGTATTATTATAAATATACCACCCTGGAGCAGATAGAAAGCTCCGGTGCATTAGGTGTATCAAATGTAAATATTGGTGACTAAACCAGCAAAAGAGGTGATTGTATGCGCAATGCAGTTGTAATCAAGAGCAGCAAGGCAGGAATGACTGTCATCCTGGACCCTGAACTGCCCTTTGACGAGCTTTTGGACGCCATCGGGAAAAAGTTCAGTGAGAGTGCCCGTTTCTGGGGTTCGGTCCAGATGACCCTGACCCTGGAGGGCCGGGATCTGACTGCGGCCCAGGAATTTGCAATTGTCGATACGATTACGAAGAACTCACAAATTGAAGTCCTCTGTCTTCTGGACACGGATGCGGAACGGATCGAACGCTGTGAGAAAGCACTGAATGATAAGCTGATGGAACTGAACTCCCAGACAGGGCAGTTCTACCGGGGAACACTGAAGCGCGGAGACTGCCTGGAATCCGAGGCCAGCATCGTGATCATAGGAAATGTGGATCACGGAGCAAGGGTGACGGCCAAGGGCAATGTCATTGTACTGGGAGAACTTAAAGGTACAGTGACAGCCGGCGTGTCCGGCAATCCCCAGGCCGTTGTCATGGCCCTTGACATGGCCCCCCTGCAAATCCGCATCGGGGATATGAGCAGCCGTTTCAACGAGAGAAACAAGCGTCTGGGGCGGGGACCCATGATAGCCCTGGCGGAAGATGGGGCCATTGTTATGCGGTCTTTAAAAAAGTCATTCCTAAACAATATGTTAAATTTTGCTTAATGCCAAAAAAATACTGGTAAATTTACGAAATTTAATGTACAATAGGAAGGTAAAGTAATTTTCAGGAGGATTTCATCATGAGCGAGGTCATTGTGATTACTTCTGGAAAAGGCGGGGTAGGCAAGACGACTACTTCTGCCAATGTGGGAACAGGACTGGCTATCCTGGGTAAGCGGGTAGTGCTGATTGATACAGATATCGGCCTGCGCAACCTGGACGTGGTCATGGGACTGGAGAACCGCATTGTCTACAATCTTGTAGACGTGGTGGAAGGCAACTGCCGTATGAAGCAGGCCCTGATAAGAGACAAAAGATACCCGAACCTATACCTTCTGCCTTCGGCCCAGACACGGGACAAGACATCCGTGAATCCGGAGCAGATGATAAAGCTGGTTGATGACCTGAGGGAAGAATTTGACTACATACTGTTAGATTGTCCCGCAGGCATTGAACAGGGATTTTACAATGCCATAGCCGGTGCTGACAGGGCACTGGTGGTCACGACGCCGGAGGTTTCGGCCATCCGCGATGCAGACCGTATCATCGGGCTGCTGGAACATGCGGAGATAGACGAGATTGACTTGATTGTCAACCGGATCCGGGCCGACATGGTCCGCAGGGGAGACATGATGTCTTTAAGCGATGTGACGGACATTCTGGCAGTAAACATCATCGGAGCAGTGCCCGATGACGAGAACATCGTCATTTCCACCAACCAGGGAGAACCTCTGGTGGGACTGGGCTCTACGGCCGGACAGGCTTATCTTGATATCTGCCGCAGGATACTGGGAGAGAGCATACCTATGACAAATCCCGGTGAGACGGAAACCTTTTTTGCCAGGCTGCGCGGAATACTTAAGAGAGCATAGAAGGGATGGTGTCAAGGTGAGATGGTTCCAGGGGTTTCAAACCAGGCGTTCCGGAGAGACAGCTAAGATGCGGCTAAAGCTTTTGCTGGTATCCGATAAGGCAGGCTGCTCACCGGAGATGATACTGATGATAAAAGATGACGTGATACACGCCATTTCCAAATATATGGAGATAGAAAAGGACAAAGTCCAGATACAGATGGATACAGAGGGCAGTCCCCAAAAGGGCGGCTGCCGGACACTGCCTGTGCTTCATGCCAACATACCGATTCGTTCCATATCGAACAAGGGGCTATATTAAATATGTTTTTGGATTATGATTTCAGACATTTTAATTTTCGGCTGATATTTTATATGATTGTACTCAACGTCATCGGCGTGCTGGTTATCCGCAGCGCTACGAATATGAACGCGGATGCAGTCAATAAGCAGCTTTTAGGAGTGTTCATAGGACTGGCTGTGGCCATTGGTCTTTCCCTGGTGGATTACCACAAAATCCTGAACTTCAGTACCCTCATATACGGCCTGTGTATTGCAAGCCTTGTGGCCGTACTGATTTGGGGCAATGTGGTGAACAATGCCAGGCGTTGGATTGAGGTTCCGGCCATCGGCCAGCTTCAGCCATCAGAGTTTGTTAAGATAGGCCTTATCATAACCTTTTCCTGGTATTTCATGAAATACCAGGAAAAGATTAATCAGGTCAGCACTGTGGCCATAGCAGCCGTACTGTTTGCCATTCCGGCGGCATTGATCTTTGAACAGCCGAATCTGTCTACCTGTCTTGTAATTATGGTAATGGTACTGGGAATCGTATTTGCAAGCGGCATAAGCTATAAGTGGATTGCAGGAACCCTGGCTGTTACCATTCCCGTAATGGCCACCTTTGTCTACCTGCTGCTTCACGGCATGATTCCATTCATAAAGGATTATCAGGCAGGACGTATCCTGGCCTGGTTTTATCCGGACCAGTACGGAGAGGCCCGTTATCAGCAGAACAACTCCATCATTGCCATCGGTTCAGGCCAGCTAAAGGGCAAAGGGCTTTTCAACACCACCATAGCGTCTGTCAAGAATGGTAATTTCCTGTCAGAGGAGCAGACGGACTTCATCTTTGCCGTGATCGGCGAGGAGCTGGGCTTCATCGGCTGTGTGGTGGTCATCGCCTTATTTTTATTAATAATTTATGAATGTCTTATGATGGCTGCACGGGCCAGGGATTTATCCGGCCGCCTTATCTGTGTGGGCATGGCAACACTGATTGCGTTCCAGGCATTTGCCAACATCGCTGTTGCCACAGGCATCTTTCCCAATACAGGACTTCCCCTTCCGTTCATCAGTTTCGGAAGCAGTTCTTTAATCAGTATTTTTATGGGAATAGGGCTGGTGCTCAATGTGGGGCTTCAGAGAGAAACAAGACATATCTAATCCAAGGAGGGTTAATTTAATATGACAATTGGTTTGATTGCACATGACGCAAAAAAGAAACTGATGCAGAATTTCTGCATCGCATACAGAGGAATACTCAGCAAGAACACACTGTATGCAACAGGTACCACCGGCCGCCTGATAGAAGAGGTGGCTAATCTTAATATTCACAAATATCTGGCAGGGCATCTGGGCGGAATGCAGCAGATGGCAGCTCAGATTGAGCACAATGAGATGGATCTGGTCATCTTTTTACGTGACCCGCAGAATCCCAAATCACATGAGCCGGATGTAAACGATGTGGTCCGCCTGTGTGATATCTACAACATTCCCCTTGCCACCAATCTGGCATCTGCCGAACTGCTCATCAAGGCGCTTGACAGGGGCGATATGGAATGGCGAGAGGTAGTCAGGTAATGAAGGCAGTGCGGACGCGCAGCTTTCTGTGTGCGCTTCTTCTGGGGGCTGTCGCCCTTTCCACCACGGGCTGTCTTTCAGGCATTAAGGAACCCTACAGCCTGGAAGAGCGAATCCCGGTCATGGAGGACAGCCTGTCCCGGACCGTGCGCTATGCAGACGGTTTTGCTTCGGATTTATGTGTAGTGGAGGATGAAGGCAGCTTTGACGAAAATTATGTGACATCGGAGGCAGCTGCCCTTTTTGATGTCAGCGACAGGGAAACACTCTACAGCAAGGAAGCCTTTGAACGGCTGTATCCGGCCAGTATCACCAAGGTTATGACCGCCCTGGTAGCCATAAAAAACGGCGATTTAAACGCCCGGGTAGTTGTGACGGATGATGCTGTTATCACGGAATCCGGGGCAACCCTGTGCGGCATTGAACCGGGCGATACCCTGACATTGGAACAGCTTTTATACGGGCTTATGCTTCCTTCGGGCAATGACGCAGGCGCTGCAATCGCGGTGCACATTGCGGGCAGCATTGACAAGTTCGCTGATATGATGAACCAGGAGGCTGCCAGTCTGGGAGCCACCGGAACTCATTTTGTAAACCCTCACGGGCTTAACGATCCGGACCATTATACCACGGCCTATGACCTGTATCTCATTTTCAATGAGGCCCTCAAATATCCGGTATTCCGGCAGATTGTGGGTACCACATCCTATACGGCCAACTACCACGACAAGGACAGCCAGGCCGTCACCAAGACATGGAAAGGCGGAAACTGGTTCATGACAAGGGAGCGGGAGACGCCGGAAGGCCTGACCGTATTCGGGGGAAAGACAGGCACTACCAACGCAGCCGGCTATTGTCTCATCATGGCTACCAGGGACCAGAATGATAAGGAATATATATCTGTTGTACTGAAATCAGACAGCCGTCCCGGCCTATATGATAACATGACAAATATAATTTCTAAAATCGTCAAATAGTGATTGCGCTTTCTATGAATTTATACTATAATTAGAGTAATCTTAATTGATTTTTTATACAACATATATAACTCAAGGAGGAGATTGGTATGGTTCAGATTATTGCAGGAAAAAAAGGTAAAGGCAAGACCAAACATCTGTTAGATATGGCCAATGCAGCAATCAAGGGGGCCAACGGCACTGTCGTATATCTGGATAAGAGTGCCCAGCATATGTATGAGTTAAACAACAAAATTCGTCTCATTAATGTCAATGAATTCCCACTTACAAACAGCGATGGATTTTTAGGATTTATCTGTGGTATTATCTCTCAGGATCACGATTTGGAGACTATGTACCTGGATAGCTTTTTAAAGCTGTCATGCCTGGAGGGAGCAGACATTTCTGATACATATATGACATTGAAAAATATCGGTGAAAAATACCATATAACCTTTGTGTTAAGTATTTCCATGGACGCTGCGGAGCTTCCTGAGTGTGCTAAGGGCGATGTGATTATTTCATTGTAATGATACATTTTCTGTGATAAAATACAGACAGGACTTATAGGCTGCCAACCTGCTGGGATTAAAATGCCTGGTATGGAGGGCAGCTTTTTGTGAAGTGATGTGTATTTTGTAAAAGGAGGCCGGATTTATGGCCAAAAAGAAAAACAAAAAAGTCATACGTTACCGCAGGCCTCTCAACATCAACGTGGGAATGATTATCTTCTTTATCATTTTTATTTACCTGGTATTCAGCGTTTATACGTATCTGAAACGGGAGAAGATTCAGTTCTATGAGGTAGTGGACGGCGGAATCGTCAATAACCGAATCTACAACGGGCTGATTCTCCGTGAGGAGCAGGTGCGCACAGCAGACCGCTCCGGCTATATCAATTATTATCTGCGTGAGGGAAAACGTGCTTCTGTGGGAAGCCGTATTTATTCTTTGGACGAGACAGGGAACCTGGAGGCGCTGTTAAAAGAGAATGCCGAGGAGGGCAGTTCTCTTTCCGATGACAGCCTGTCGGACCTTAAAAAGCAGCTTACATCCTTTGTCCTGTCCTTTCAGAACCAGGATTTCGGAACCATCTATGACGCCAGAATTTCTCTGGACGCCTCAGTGATGGAATATTCCAGCTTCAGCACCCTGGATCAGCTGGACAAGCTGGCGGAACAGTCCGGGGCTGTCTTTGAACAGGTCCGATCCGATGTATCAGGAGTGGTTTCTTACGGAATTGACTCCTTTGAATCCATGACAACGTCAGACGTGGAGGCTGCTTCCTTTGACCGAAGCACCTACGTCAAGACAGTACATAAATCAGGGGATTTGATTGACAGCGGTTCTCCGGCCTATAAAATTGTTACTTCGGAAAAATGGTCCATTGTTTTTCCGCTGAGCGAAGAGGACGCGGCCCTTTATAATGACAAGACTGTCCTTCGGGTCGTATTCCGCGACTATTCCCTCAGCACACCGGCCGCCTATTCCACCTTTACGGGCAAGGATGGGGCTGCCTACGGGAAACTGGATTTTTCAAAATATATGGAACAGTTTATCTCAGACCGATTCGTGGATTTTGAGATAAAAGTGGATAAGGCTGACGGCCTTAAAATTCCTGTCAGCGCAGTGACGGACAAGAATTTTTACCTCATACCGCTGGAATACATGACCCAGGGCGGCGATTCCTCGGAGGACGGTTTTTATAAGGAAGTTTATACGGAAAACGGCACATCCATTGTCTTCGTGCCCACTACGGTCTACTATTCGGATGAGGAATTCTATTACGTGGACATGGGAGAGGAAAACGGCTTCAAGGCAGGGGATTATGTGGTCAGGCCCGAATCCTCGGACCGTTACCAGATTGGGAGGACTGCTTCCCTGAAGGGTGTTTACAATATTAATAAAGGCTATACTATTTTCAAACAAATTGATATACTGGATTCCAACAGTGAATATTATACTGTGCGGAAGAACATGAAATACGGCTTGTCCGTGTACGACCATATCGTGCTGGATGCCTCCATGGTGGAGGAAGGACAGCTGCTGTACCAATAAGGGAGGAAAACAATATGATAAAAAATCAGCTGGAAGAAGTAAGAAAGCATATTGAAGATGCCTGCCGCAGGGCGGGAAGAAATCCTGAGGAAGTGACTCTCATCGCAGTCAGCAAAACAAAACCCGTTCCCATGCTTATGGAGGCTTATGATGCCGGGGCCAGGGATTTCGGTGAGAACAAGGTACAGGAAATCCTGAACAAAAAACCGGAGCTTCCGGAGGATATCCGATGGCATATGATTGGTCATCTGCAGCGCAACAAAGTTCATCAGGTCATTGACAAGGCCGTGCTGATTCACTCTGTGGATTCCCTGCGCCTAGCCCAGCAGATTGAGGCCGACGCGGCAAAGCTCGGACTGGATGTAGACATCCTTTTGGAGGTCAATGTGGCCCGAGAGGAGAGTAAATACGGGTTCCTTATGGAGGAAGTGGAGGATGCCATTATGCAGATTAAGGATTTCCCCCATGTGCATATTAAGGGACTTATGACAATTGCGCCTTTTGTAGATAATCCAGAAGAAAATCGTGGAATTTTTAAAAAATTATTTGAATTTGCTGTTGACATAGATGGCAAAAACATTGATAATGTTACTATGAGTGTGCTCTCAATGGGAATGACTGGGGATTACGAGGTTGCCATTGAAGAAGGAGCGACCATGGTCAGGGTCGGTACCGGTATTTTCGGTTCACGATAAGGTGTTTCCCCCAGTAAGCACTTCATATAGAGATTGGAGAGTGTAAGATGAGTCTGTTAGGTAAGTTAATGGATACCATGAGATTAAATCCTGATGAGGAAGAGGATGATTACTACCTGGACGATGACTTTGAAGAGGAGGCCCCGCGCAAGGGACTGTTCTCAAAGAAGAATACGGAATATGATGAGGAAGAGGAGCAGGACAAGCCCCGGTTTTTAGGAAGATCCAATCCCAAAGTAGTACCTATGAGACGCAGCATGGAAGTGACGATGATTAAACCCACATCCATGGAGGATTCCAGAGACATCTGTGATTACCTTCTGGCAGGCAAGGCGGTGGTACTGAATATGGAGGGTATACATACAGAAGTGGCTCAGAGAATCATAGATTTTACCTCAGGAGCGACCTATTCCATGAACGGCAATCTGCAGAAGATATCTAATTATATCTTCATTGCAACACCTGATTCCGTGGAACTGTCCGGGGATTTCCAGGACATCCTGGCCGCAGGCAGTGCCATGGGCATGGATGTCTCAGGACTCAATATCCATTTGTAATTGACAAGGAAAAGAAGCCCCTGTACAGGGGACAAGTATGCGGCAGACCTGGTGTGTCTGCCGATTTGTTGTATAAAATCAGGAGGACACTGGCATGGCTGACAGGATAAATGTATGCAGGGATGGGAAGGCTATCTACGATATCGTACTGACCCAATCCTTTGACGGTTTAAAGGAGGCAGTATCCTGCCTTCCTGTTAAGGAACACAAAATTTGCATTGTAACGGATTCCAATGTGGCGCCCCTGTATCTGGAGGAGGTGCGCGCTGCTCTGTCCGGATGCTGCAAGGCTGTTTCGGTTTTTACCTTCCCGGCCGGGGAGGAAAATAAACATCTGGATACGGTGCGAAACCTGTATGAGCACCTGATTCTGGAGCATTTTGACAGAAAGGATATGCTGGCTGCCCTGGGCGGCGGTGTGGTGGGCGATTTATGCGGTTTCGCAGCCGCCACTTATCTAAGGGGAGTTGACTTTATTCAGATTCCAACCACCCTGCTTTCACAGGTGGATTCCAGCATCGGCGGCAAGACCGGGGTGGATTTTGACGCCTATAAAAACATGGTGGGCGCATTTCATATGCCCAGGCTGGTTTATGCCAACCTGCGCACCCTTTTAACCCTTCCTGAGGAACAGTTTTCCTCAGGCATGGGCGAAGTGGTGAAACACGGCCTGATTAAGAACCGGGAGTATTACCAGTGGCTGAAGGACAACCGTGAAGGCATTGCTGCCAGGAATCTGGATCTGTGCCAGGCCATGGTTTATGAGAGCTGTATGATTAAGAAGCGTGTGGTGGAAGAGGATCCCACGGAACAGGGAGAAAGAGCTCTTTTGAATTTCGGCCATACCCTGGGCCATGCGGTTGAGAAGCTGGAGAATTTCACCATGCACCACGGCCACTGCGTGGGGCTGGGCTGCATTGGGGCTGCCCGTATCTCCCAGCTCAGAGGCATGCTTACAGAGGAGGAGATGGCGGACATCAGAAATACCTTCCTTTCCTTTGGAATTCCTGACGCTGCGCCGGGTCTTGTGTGGGAGCAGGTCCTTAAAACCACCCAGAGCGATAAAAAGGTTGACGCCGGTGTCATCCGTTTTGTCCTGCTTAAGGCCATTGGACAGGCGTACGTGGACACGACTGTTACGGCTGATGAGATGAGGGCTGGTTTTGATGTGATAGGAGGACAGGCATAATGACAAAACAAAAGCAATCCCTGATTGCCAGCTTCCTCATTGGTTTCGCCATCCTTGTGGGTCTGGACCAGTGGACCAAGGGACTGGTGGTACAATCCTTAAAAGGCCAGAAGCCCTTTGTCATCTGGAACGGGGTATTTGAACTCTATTATTCGGAAAACAGGGGCGCTGCCTTCGGAATGATGCAGGAAAAACAGCTTTTCTTCTTTCTCATTGCAGTCCTTGTGCTGGGAGCCGTGGCTTACCTTATATATAAGATGCCGTCAGACGGAAAATACCGCCCCCTTGCTGTCTGCCTGATGATGATAAGCGCAGGCGCTGTGGGCAATATGATTGATCGGGTCAGCCAGGGATATGTGGTGGATTTCCTGTATTTTAAACTGATTAATTTTCCTATCTTTAATGTGGCCGACTGCTATGTAACCATCGGCGCTGCCTGCCTTGTGTTTTTAATCATGTTTTATTATAAGGACGAGGACATGGCATGTTTCTCATTGAAAAAACAGTAGTATCATACATCAGACAGGAGGAGACACCCCTTTGAAACAGGAATTTTATCCAACGGATATGGAGGACCATGTGCGTATTGATAAATACCTTGCTGAAGCCTGCCCTGATTTAAGCCGCTCCTACATCCAGAAGCTCCTTAAATCAGGGCAGGTCCTGGTTAACGGCCAGGGCGTAAAGGCAAGCTATATCGTGGAGGAAGATGACAGGATTGAGCTGGAAGTGCCGGAGGCCGTGGAGCCGGAAATCGACGCAGAGCCCATGGACCTGGATATTCTCTATGAGGACCAGGACCTTATCCTCATCAACAAGCCTAAAGGAATGGTGGTCCATCCGGCTGCCGGACATTACAGCCATACCCTTGTAAACGGCCTCATGTACCATTGTAAGGACCAGCTGTCCGGTATCAACGGCGTCATGCGGCCGGGCATCGTGCACCGGATCGACATGGATACCACCGGGGTCATCATAGCGTGTAAAAATGATATGGCCCACAGCTCCATCGCTGCCCAGCTCAAGGAACACTCCATTACCCGCAGGTACCAGGCGATTGTCCATGGCGTCATTGCAGAGGATGAGGGGACCGTGGACGCGCCCATTGGCCGCCATCCTGTGGAGCGCAAGAAAATGAGCATCAATTATCAGAACGGCAAGAATGCAGTAACCCATTACAGGGTTCTGAACCGTTTCAGGCAGTACACCCATGTGGAGTGCAGGCTGGAGACAGGCCGCACCCATCAGATTCGCGTCCACATGGCCAGTATCCGCCATCCTCTTTTGGGGGATGCTGTGTACGGGCCTGCCAGGTGTCCCATAAGCGGTCTCTGCGGACAGACACTTCATGCCGGCATCCTGGGGTTCATTCACCCCAGGACCGGAGAATATATGGAATTTTCAGCGCCCCTGCCGGATTACTTTGAAAAACTCCTTCGCACCTTAAGCTGAAACCAGGATGAAAAAGCGCAGTAAAAACATACTTTAATAGACAAGTTGTCACTTTTGTCGCAAAGCTTTATACTATTTTTTACTTTTTTGTACATTTCTATATACTTTTCTGAATTTTTGAGTTATAATACTTAATAGATAAAATATGACTTATGACCTACAGGACAGACAGTGCAGAAAGGGGAATGTAGAATGACAAATAATCTTATTATCACCATTGGCAGGCAGTGTGGCAGCGGCGGCAAAATGATTGGCGAATTACTGGCAGAAAAGATGGGTGTTAAGTGCTACGACAAGGAATTGTTATCCATGGCTGCAAAACACAGCGGACTTTGCGAGGAGCTGTTTGAGAAACACGATGAACGGCCCACCAGCAGTTTCCTCTACTCACTGGTTATGGATTCCTATTCCATGGGCTATACGGCATCGGGATATTCCGATATGCCTATTAACCATAAGATATTCCTTGCTCAGTTTGACACCATCAAAAAGCTGGCGGAAGAGGCCTCCTGCGTCATGGTTGGACGGTGTGCGGATTACGCCCTGGAGGACTACCCCAATGTGGTCAGCGTATTCATCACGGCCAACGACGATGACAAGCTGAAACGCCTTCAGGACCTGTACAAGGTAGACGCGTCCAAGGCAAAGGACATCATGATTAAGACAGACAAACAACGCGCCAGCTACTATAATTATTACTCCAACAAGAAATGGAGCGATCCGCGCAGCTATGATCTGTGTCTTAACAGCAGTGTCACAGGACCGGAGGGCGCAGTGGATGTCATCCTGAATTTTGCAAAAGTGAAGCAGACGTGGAGGAAACAGAAGTAGTTTCATTGAAATGCATGGAGATACGTCAAAATAGGCGTCTAAAACAGCAGATGCAGCAACGCCGGCAAAAGCCGGTATTGCTGCATCTGTTTTAATGTCAGTGTAAATCTTTACCCAAATCAATCATATCCTCAGCCATGGCCACCAATTCATCCCTGGTCACAATCTTATTGATGTCCATAAGAATGTAGCGTACGTCCCCGTCAATCCAGGCCAGGGAATTGGCTTCTGCCGTACTATAATACAAGTCTGTCTCCCCATATTTTATAACAGACGCATTGCTTGAAAGGGACTGGCCTGACGCTGGTTCTGCGGACAGGGAAACGGATTTGGAGGTATTATTGTCCTTTTTTATATATTTAAAGCTTATACCTTTCTGTTTGTTGACAGGAGCGCCATTTGAATCAAGATCAAATGATTCCGTAATATTTCCGCTGCCAAACAGATAACCGCCAGCCAGGCTTGCAGGCGCCTTTGGCCTGAATCCCACATCCTTTTGCAGGGTATCCCCGTCAGGAAGCGTGGAATATTGATTTTCTTCGGAACTTGAAACACTTACCTTCATTGACGGGGACGCAAAGCAGGGCACGGTGTTTGCCAGACAAATCCCTGTAATCAGCAGTAAAGCAATCTTTCTTTTCATGGCTCGTATCTCCTTTTATTTTTCAGATGCAGTATTCTTTGAATAACCGTTATGGTATGTATCATACCGTATAGTTCTCTAATCCACATCTAAAAATGCCGTATTCCGGAAATTCATGTCAGGAATCCATTCCGGAAAAAGATGAGCCGTGAGCTGTCACTCCACCGTAACAGATTTGGCCAGGTTGCGGGGCTGATCCACATCCAGATGTTTGCCGATGGAAGCATAATAGGCAATCAGCTGCAGGGCCACTGCAATGGGAAACACGGTGAAGCGGTCTTCCAGGTCCGGTATCCGAAGTTCTATATCAGCCACTCCATCCTCTACCACAGACTGTTTCTTGGCCAGAAGGATGACATAAGCCCCCCGGGCCTTTACCTCCCGGATATTGGAAATGGTCTTGGCAAATACATGGTCCTGAGTTGCAATGGCTATGACAGGCACATTGTCATAAATCAGGGCAATGGTTCCGTGCTTCAGTTCACCGGCAGCATACGCCTCTGCGTGGATATAGGAGATTTCCTTAAGCTTAAGGGCCCCTTCCAGGGAAAAGGCGTAATCCAGGCCCCTTCCAATAAAAAAGGTGTCCCTCTCACGAATCAGGTGGCGCACAAAGGACTGGATAAATTCAGACTGTCCAATAACAGTTTCCATGGCCGGTATGACATCCAGCAGATCCGTCATAAATTCCCGTGTCTCATCCTGGCCGAAGGCCCCGCGGACCAGGGCCATGCGGCAGCCAATCATGTAGAGGGCAGCCAGCTGCACGGAATAAGCCTTTGTACTGGCAACAGCAATCTCAGGGCCTGCATGTGTATAAAATACGTAATCGCTTTCCCTGGCAATGGTGGAACCCTTTACATTGACAATGGAGAGGGTGACAGAGCCAAGACTTTTTGCCAGGTTCATGGCGGCCAGTGTGTCAATGGTCTCTCCTGACTGTGATATGACTATGACCAGGGTGCTGGAATCAATCAGCGGCTCCTCGTACCGGAATTCAGATGCAATGGACACGGTGACGGGTATACGGAGCATGGGCTCCATCAGTGCTTTTGCCACCATTCCCGCATGCATGGCTGTACCGCAGGCAATAATCCGCACCTGGGAACACTCTGCGAATAAGGAGTCCGGAATACCGTCATCTCTAAAATCCGGCAGACGGTCCAACATCCTTGGAAGAATGGTATTTTTAAGGGCTTCCGGCTGTTCGTGGATTTCCTTGAGCATGAAGTGGGGGTATCCGTTCTTCATGGCCGCGTCCATGTTCCAGCTGACCTCCAGTGTTTCCGGCTCCACACGGTTAAAGTCCATATCATATACACGGACTTTGTATGGCGTCAGGCGCACAATACAGCCCTCCGGGACCACAAAATACTCCCTGGTATAAGAAATCAGGGCCGTAAGATCCGAGGCTACAAGCGCTCCTGAGTGGGTGTAGGAAGCAACAAGGGGGCTTACCTTCCTTACGGCATATATCTCACCGGGACGGTCCGCAAAAAGGATACAGAAACCATAGGAGCCTTCAAGCGTGCCTGTAAAAGCTGCGATGGCCTTCAGCGGATCCTGGCCGCATCCCCTGTAAGCAGAATCCAGAACAGCCGCAGCTACCTCGCTGTCGGTCTGGGAGACAAGACGGCCTTCCAATCCATATTCCTGCGTTAGCTGGCGGTAATTTTCGATGATTCCATTGTGAATCAGGGTTACCTGTCCGCAGCTGTGGGGATGGGCATTGGCGTCCGTTACACCTCCGTGAGTGGCCCAGCGGGTATGGCCGATTCCGCAGTGGGATATCTCGCAGGTTGATTTTACACATTCCCTAAGGGCGGCTACCTTTCCCACCTTTTTAATGCTCCTGATCTGGGAATCCTGGTTGAAGTAAGCAATACCGGCGCTGTCATATCCTCTGTATTCCAGTCCTGCGAGTCCCTTTAACAATACATCCTTGGCCTCCAAAGGGCCTGTATATCCAATTATTCCACACATAATTTGTTCTGCCTTTCTTTGTTAGTCACAGTTATTTTAACTGCAATTGTTGTTCCTGAAAAAGACAACAAAAAACCAAGCTGTCTTATACAGGCAGTTTTCAGCATTCCATTTTTTATCCATTTTTACTGATATCATTCATCCGGTCACACTGGCTTTGTTTTGCAGTTACCCGCATATTTTCCAGTATGCAACACGCCCGGACAGCATGGGAGAGCACCCGCCGAAATTCTCGATTCTCTCTCCACCTCGTTAACCTTATAAACGGCAGCAGACGTTCCTGCTGTTCACGTACCCGCTAAAAGGTGCATGGCGCTTAGCTTTGCTATGTGTCTCTATCCCTCCTGTGACAGATTGTGAATATTATAGCTCACTCTATTTTATGCGTCAACCATATTTTGGGTGAGCCGTCCTGCCGGTACCCGGCATAATCCCTGTTTTATGCGCGATTTTAAAGATTCTTTAAGACTTTTGTTCTATTCATTCACCTGCCTGTGTGATATAATGAGGGGCAGTGCAATTATATGATTTATGAATCACAACAGGACGCACAACATGAAAAGAAGCGATTACATACAGGTGATAAAAAAATACAAACAAGAGATTCTGCAGTGTTCGGCTCTGGCCGTGACTGTAGTGTGCGCCTGCGCAATGTCCTATATGGCGGGGCGTTACAGCGGGAGACTGAATGTTCCCGCTGCCGGCAGTTCTGAGGGAGGGGCCGTAGAAACCACCTCACAATACATAGATCTGGCTCCGGGTTCGCCTTCCTTTCTCTTTCCGCCAGGTGCTGCCTGCCGGGATGCAACTCCCTCCAATGCGGACATGATGGATTCCCAGGTACTTAACCTGGCCTATCTCTATGAGGATGGGGCAGATTCCACGGATCCGGCTGACAGCTATGCGGGCCGGCTCTATGATCTGCTGGCTTTAAAGGACGCGTCGTGGATATCGGGTCTATATGACCTGTACAATTATACGCCCCAGCAGCTTGCAGCCCTGCTGGGACTTCCGGAGACAGCCGTCACTTCAACGTCCGGCATCATACCGGAGTTCCGGAACATATCCGTGCACTTTGTCAACAGCGAACAACAGGAAACCGGAAGCACTTCCAATGCTAGGGAAATCATTTCTATTATCAATACCCTGCATTACTTCGGCATACTTAAAGATATGAAAACAATGGAGGACTGCGCGGACAAGCTGTGGAACGCTTCACACAAGTACTCTGTGCGCATAGGCGGAATTTATTACTGTGACGGCAGCTGCCTGGACGAAACAGCAGACGGGCGAAAGGACGCGGATGAATCCGGGGCGGAAGCAGCTGGGGCACAAACAGCTGGTGTTGAAACAGCTGACGCAGTAATAGCTGGGTCGGAAGCAGCTGGGACGGAAACAGCTGGCGCAGAAACCGTTGGAACAGCAGCCGCTGGGACGGAAGCAGTTGAGTCAGGAGCAGCTGTGGGAGAACCGGTTGGCTCAATGGCAGCCAGTGCGGCAGCAGAAGCTGAGACTGCAGCCGTGGCCAGTTTTTCTGATGCGTCATCCATTGTATCCGGGGCTTCTGATACAGGTCCGGCAGACAGCTCCCGGACCTGTCCGGGCCATGTGGACTGTACGGTACTGGCCGTGGTCAAAGGCACTGCCGAGGCAGACAGTCTATTCCAGGCAGCAGATACACTGGAAGCTGTCAAGTCTTCCGGCTGGACAGGCTGGAATGCGGATACCAGAAACATGGCAGGCGCGCTGCTTGCCCAGGATTGGTCCCAGGAATATGGTCTTTATACAGTTGACTATCCGGTAAAAGGACTTTTGAATTCCCAGGAGATTGAATTATACATGAGTCTGGTTCCGGAAGACGCCAGCCGTCAGCGGAAGGATTTCGTGCGGTATGCCCTTACATCGGTAGGTAAGATTCCTTACTACTGGGGAGGCAAACCATCAGCACCTGGTTATACCGGAAACGGCTTCGGCTCACTGACTGTCCCGGACGAGGACGGCAGGCTTTTAAAGGGACTGGATTGTTCCGGCTGGATAAACTGGGTATACTGGTCGGTCACCGGAAAAGGGCTGGGGGCCCAGAGTACCGGTACACTTTTGGGCTGCGGTTCGCCGGTAGCCAGGGATGAGCTGCTGCCGGGAGACATCTGCATCCGGTTTAATCCCATGGCCCATGTGGTAATATTCCTGGGCTGGACAGCAGAGGGGAATATGCTCTGTATCCAGGAGACCACAGGCAATTCCAATAATGTGGAAGTGGGAACCGTTACAAGTAACTGGGAGAGTTACCGGCGTATTCTGGAATGATTTCCGCATAAGAACCAAATAGATAAAGAGGAGTATAATCATGAATAACAGAGAAAATGACGATGAGCTGGAACGCATGAGGGCACGTGCCAGAAGAGGCAGCGGCAGGCAGGACGGCGGCAGACAGAGCAGCAGGGCATATCCGAGGCCTGTGCAGCCAGCCAGTGAGCGCAGAAGTGCCAGACAATCCTATAACGGCCGCGAGGAGTATGACGAGGAGTACTATTACGGTGAGGAATACGATGTAGAAGAGGACAAGCAGATTGATTTTCCCATGGAAGACTATCTGGACGACGAACCTCCCATGCCCGCCCGCCGGCTTAGGCCCTCTTATGGTTCGTCTGGTTCTGCCGAAGGACGGCGTCAGGCGCAGTCCGCGGGAAACAGAAATGCCCAGGGCAGGAAATCACGTCAGCCGGGAAGTGCCACCTCTAATCCGGACCGGGCCAGAACAGCACAGTCCGTTTCAAGGAATCAGGGGCGCACCGCAAAAAGGCAGCAGGATACTATGGAAAGGGGCAGGACATCTGCCGGACGGCAGCAGGGACAAATGGCAAAACGACGTAAAAAAGGCAGATGGAAGGGGATTCTTTTGCTCCTTCTGGTTGCACTTATAGGGTATGGGGCCTGGCTGTTCCTTCACAAACCTACAGGCTACTGGAATATAGCTGTTTTTGGAGTGGACAGCAGAGATGGCAATACCAAAAACGCACTGGCAGATGTTCAGATGATATGCAGCATTGACAGAGCTACGGGGGAAATCCGCCTTGTCAGCGTTTACAGGGATACATACCTGAAAATCAATTCAGAGGGAACCTATCACAAAATTAATGAGGCATACTTTAAGGGTGGACATAAGCAGGCAGTGTCAGCCCTGGAGGAAAACCTGGATATCAAGATTGATGACTATGCCACCTTTAACTGGAAGTCAGTGGCTGAGGCCATCAACATTCTGGGCGGCATAGACCTGGAAATCACGCCTGCGGAATTTAAGTATATCAACGGCTTCATTACAGAAACCGTCAATTCAACAGGTATTGGTTCCTATCAGCTGGAGCAGGCCGGGATGAACCATTTAGACGGCGTTCAGGCTGTGGCTTACAGCCGTCTGCGTCTCATGGATACGGATTTTCAGAGGACGGAGCGCCAGAGAAAGGTGGTAGAGCTTGCCCTGGCAAAAGCAAAGCAGGCTGACCTCTCAACGCTGACCTCGCTGGCCGGCTACATGGTGCAGGAAATTTCCACCAGCGTAGGAGTAGATGATGTACTGCCTCTGGCAAAGGATATCGGTAAGTATCACATCGGAGAGACTGCCGGTTTCCCATTCTCAAGGCAGACCATGAAAATCGGAAAGATGGACTGCGTGGTGCCTACCACCCTGGAAAGCAATGTAGTCCTTCTTCATCAGTTCCTGTACGGCCAGGAGACGTCCTACAGTCCATCCTCCGCTGTCCGTAAAATCAGCGCCCATATCTCGGAAGAAACAGGGCTTTATGAGGAGGGCAAGGCAGCTCCTTCCGGAGGCGGCTCCTCAGGAGGAAGTTCATCAGGAGATAAGGCGCCTGCCCAGAATGTACCGGCAGAGACACCTCCGCCCGAAACAACAGCGCCTGTGGAGACAACCCAGGAGAGTATCGGGGAGACGGAAGAGACAGAGGAGACAACCCTGGAGAGTACCGAAGAAACAGAAGAGACCGAAGAAGTGGGGCCGGGCGTATCAGACAAACCCACAAAGGCTCCTGAAAGCACCAAACATACAGATGAGGAACAGGGACCGGGAAGCAGCGGCCCGGGCGGCGCCGCCGCAGAACCTTCCGGCAGCCATCCCACAAAGGCCCCTGAGACAGAGAAGCCTGGCTCCGGTTCCTCCCCTGGCTCCGAATCTGATTCCGGCAGCAACGGCCCTGACCCAGGAAGCCAGGACAACGGCCCGGGCCAGGCTCAAAGCGGTACGGACGAGGGCGGCCCAGGCATCTAAAGCAGGTTCCGGTATCTAAAGCAGGTTCCGGTATTTAAAGCAGGTTCCGGTATCTAAAGCAGTACCGGCATCTGAAGCAGTACCGGCATCTGAAGCAGTACCCGGCATCTAAAGCAATACCCGGCATCGAAGACCGCCCCGGAACAGAAGCACAGGGGTAAGCATAAAAGAATGGCCTCAGGCATTATTTCAACGCCTGGGGCCATCCTTTTATGCTGCCGTCAAGGATTGCCCGGAACATGCAGTCTTTTATATGAGGATTGTCCTCCTGCAGCCTGTGTATCAGCTCCTTAATATACTGCCGCTTTGTGTATCCGTCCATGGGGCATGGGTTTTTGCATACAGGAAGCTGGTATTTGTTCCGAAACCCTATGACATCTGCCTCTGTGACAAAAATCATGGGACGGATGACAGTCAGGTCCATGCGGTCCAGATAGGTAAGGGGCGAGAAGGAGTGGAACCTTCCCTCATAGAACAGCGACATCATCATGGTCTCGATCACATCATCCCTGTGATGAGCATAGGCAATCTTGTTGCATCCCATCTCCTTGGCCTTTTCATTGAGAGCGCCTTTTCGCATCTTGGCGCAAAGAGAACAGGGGTTGGTTTCCTTGCGGATATCAAAGAGGACCGCGCCAATTTCTGTGGAAATGATTTCATATGGGATCTCAAATTCCCGGCACATGGCCGCCACCGGTTCCAAATCCATATTGCCAAGCCCCAAATCCACCGTAATGGCGCACAGTTCATATTTTTCAGGATAAAACCTCCTCAGATGATGAAGGGCATGGAGCAATGTCAGGCTGTCCTTTCCGCCGGACACTCCTATGGCGATACGGTCACCGTCCTGAATCAGCCCGTATGTATCAAGAGCCTGGCGTGTCAGGCTCAGAAGACGTTGTAATTTCATGTGGGTTCCAACCAATCCTTTCTGGTCTTTTCTGGATTTTTTCTTTATCCGCCGTTCAGCGCCCTGGGTATTTTGTCTTTACAGGAATGCTGCACGGCTTTTTCTATTCTACCTGTCCACACACCTGGTTGTCAAGAAAAGTTAACTATGTTAAAATGGGGGGAGAATAAATTAAGGGTGATGATGAAATGATAACTTATAAATATGTAGTATCTGACAAGCAGGGGCTTCATGCTACCAATGCCATGAGTCTGAGCAGGGCGGCCTCTGAATATGAGAGCCGGATAACCCTTAAAAGCCAAAAGGGTACAGCGGACTGTAAGAATGTCCTTGCTCTCATGAGCCTGGGCGCGCACCAGGGAGAAAGCCTGGAGCTTACGGTGGAAGGGCCTGACGAGGGCCAGGCCTCCGGTTTCTTAAAAGGGCTCATGCGCACTATTTTATAAACATGCCCTGACTGGCGGCCATGATGAAATAAATCCCTTTCCTAACAGCTAGGAAACGGGTTTACCGCAAAATCCCTTCTTGACAGGCTATAGTTAATATCAAAGAACTGCTTTGCAGTTCAAATCTGGAAAGAGGGGTTATTATTATGGCAAGATTAGGTATTTCTATTTATCCGGAGTATTCCACAGAAGAACAGGACATAGCGTATATCAGAAAGGCAGGTAAACTGGGTTACAGGAGGATTTTTACCTGTCTTTTAAGTGTTGGGGAAAAGAACAGGGAGGAAATCATCGGACAGTTTTGCCGCCTGGCTGATGAGGCCCATGCCTGCGGCATGGAAATCATCCCGGATGTAAGCCCTGCTGTATTTTCAAGGCTGGGAACCTCTTATGAGGATCTGTCTGTGTTCCGGGAAATGCATGTGGACGGCATCCGGCTGGACGAGGGTTTTGACGGCATGAAGGAAAGCCTTATGACCTATAATCCACAGGGGCTGAAGCTGGAGCTGAATGCCAGCACCAAGCTGGTGTATGTGGAGAACATCATGGATCACCATCCGGACCGTGAGAAGTTAATTACCTGCCATAACTTTTATCCGCAGGCATACACGGGACTGAGCCTGAAGCATTTTAACAGGTGCAATGACAAGATGAAGTCACTGGGTCTTAAGGTGGCTGCCTTTGTATCCAGCAATGCGCCCGGTGCTTATGGTCCATGGCCTTTAAACGAAGGACTCTGCACCCTGGAAATGCACCGCGGCCTTCCTCTGGATTTCCAGGTGCGCCATATGTTTGCCACCGGCATGGTAGATGATGTGCTGATTGCCAATGCCTATGCAACGGACGAGGAGCTCCATGCCTGCGCAGCAGTCAATCCCAGCATCCTTACCTTCGGCATTGAACTGGAAAAGGAGCTGACGGACACAGAGAAGCAGATCCTGGACTATGAGCCAAAGCATGTGGTGAGAGGAGATATGAGCGAATACATGATCCGCTCCACCTGGCCCAGGGTAATATTTGCAGACCAGTCCATTCCGGCTGGCAACACCAGGGACTTAAGGCCGGGCGATGTGGTCATTCTCAATGACGGTTACCTGAAATACAAAGGAGAGCTCCACATTGTCACAAAGGATATGCCCAATGACGGCCGCAAGAACGTGATTGGACATCTGCCGGAGTATGAACATGTACTGTTAGACTATATCGAGCCCTGGAAGGTGTTCGCGTTCCGTATTGTATAAGACTGTAAGAGAAGGAGTTTAACCATGCAGAATAAAAGACAGGAACAGCTGCTTGCCATATTATCAGAGCGGAGGGACTGGATGACCAGCCGGCAGCTGGCCGGCCTTCTGCAGGTGTCGGACCGGACCATCCGCTCCGATGTGGAGGCCATCAATAAGCACACGGACCCGCCGCCCATCGAGTCCAATGTGCGTCAGGGATACAGGCTGTGCGAGGACGCACGGCCTGCCCTGGCGTCAGGGGCAGAGACAAGGGAGGCAGACATTCCCCAGACCCCCGGCGCCCGCTGTGCATACATGATACAAAAGCTGCTGTTTGAGGTGAAGGAGCTGAACCTTACCATGCTCCAGAGCCAGATCTATGTCAGCGGTTATTCCATTGACAATGATTTAAAGCGCATACGAAAGATGCTGGAGCCTTACAGCGGCCTGAAGCTGGTACGGAACAAGGAATGCATCTCCTTAAAGGGAGACGAGGCCAGTAAGCGCCGTTTTTACCGGGATTTACTGGTGGCTGAGGTGCAGGAGAACTTTCTTAACCTGAACACCCTGGCCCATCTCTACAGAAGCTTTAACCTGATTGAGGTCAAGGATATCTTTGTGGATGTGCTGGAGGAATATGACTATTCCATCCATGAGTCCATGTTTCCCATGCTGATTCTCCATGCGGGGACCAGCATTGAACGGATGAACTGCGCCAATTACATCAATATGGAGGAGGGGATGCAGGGGCTGGAGGATACCATTGAGTACCAGATAGCCCAAACCTTCTTTGACCGCATTTCCAAGCGGCTGCACATAACGGTCCACGACGGCGAGGTGGGCATGTTTGCCCTGGTAATCATGGGCAGGCGGGCTTCCAACTATACCAGCGATTTTGTCAATTACAACGGAAAATGGATGAATACCAAGAAGCTGGTGGCTGAGGCCCTGGAACAGGTCTATGCTCTGTTCGGCCTGGATTTCAGGCAGGACGCAGATTTGGTGGCAGGGCTTAAAATGCATTTTCACGGACTCATCGAACGTGTCAAGAACCAGGTGCGGATGGAGGATGTGTTTGTGGAGGAAATCAAACGCAAATATCCCCTTGTTTTTGAAATGGGAATCTATGTGCTGGAGTTTCTGGAGCAGCGGCTGGGACGACCCATATCAGACGTGGAAAGCTGCTACATCGCCCTTCACCTGGGAGCGGCCAGTGAGCGGATGAATTCCGTGAGAAAATACAGGGCTGTGATGATTCTGCCCCACAACCAGTCCTTTTCCGACATGTGCGTGAAGAAGATATCCGACATGTTCCGCGAGCGTATGGAGGTGGTAAAGGTATTCGGCTATTTTGAGGAGGATGAGGTGTCGGCCCTGGACCCGGATTTGCTTCTCAGCACCTTTCCGCTGGAGCACGGACTGGATGTGGAGACTGTTTCCATCAACCTGTTTGTGGATTCGGAAACAGAATCAAAGATCCTCCAGGCCATTAACCGGCTGGATAAAAAAGGCTTCCGGCTGGAGTTTACATCCCATATCGGGAACCTGATACGAAAAGAGCATTATCACTCCCAGGTAGACATGGACCAGCCGGAAGAAATCATCCGTATGCTGTGCGCGGGCCTGGAAAAAGAGGGCATCGTGGAACCGGAATTCACGGAAGTGGTCTTAAAGAGGGAGCAGATGTCGCCCACCTCCTTTGTGAATACATTTGCCATACCCCATGCCTTTGGCGCCTTTGCCAGAAATTCCACCATTGCCGTGGCACAGCTTAAGAATCCGGTGAAATGGGGAGCCTTTGAGGTGCGTCTGGTCATGCTTTTCGCTATCAACGAAGGGGATGCCAGAATGATTAAAATTTTCTTTGACTGGGTATCCAATGTGGTAAACCAGCCGGAGGAGCTGGCAAAATTAGTGGCTCCATGCAGCTATGAGGAATTTATTGACAGAATTATGGGTTGATTTTCCTAACAGCTAGGAAATGTCTTTAATGAAAAAAAGTGAATAACTGCCTTATAATTAAGGCAACTTAATAAGAAATGCAGCAAACAGAATGGTTTTGTTGCATTTTCTCGTTTCAAAAACAATAAGGAGGCAGCAAAATGGTAGAGGGATTAGAAATGATTTGCTTCAAGATTATCTCCAATGTGGGAGGCGCGCGTTCCAGCTACATCGAAGCAATCCAGAAAGCAAAGCAGGGAGACTTTGAGGGAGCCAGGGAATGTATAAAGGCAGGCCAGGAGATGTTCCTGGTTGGACATGAGGCCCACTTTGAACTGATTCAGAAGGAAGCACAGGGAGAGCAGGTAGGCGGCTCCATGATTCTGGTTCATGCGGAAGACCAGCTCATGAGCGCGGAAGGCTTTAAAATCATCGCGGAAGAGATGATTGCCAGCTACGAGCGAATCGCTGAACTGGAAAAAAAGCTGGAAAACCGTTAATTCAGACATTGTATTTTACCCATCGGTATAAAACAGGAACAATAAAAGGAAACTATATAGATATCAAGGAGGATTTAATCATGAAACGAGTATATTTATTTTGCAGCGCAGGAATGTCCACCAGTATGCTGGCAAGCAAGATGCAGGACGTAGCCAATTCCCATGACCTTCCCATTGAAGTAGAGGCATTCCCGGACGGAAAGATTGGCCAGATTATTGATGAGAAGCACCCGGATGTGATTCTCTTAGGGCCCCAGGTCAAATACCGCTATGGCGAGATTGTTGAAAAGTACGGCGACAAGGGCATTCCGATTCAGGTTATCGATCAGACGGATTACGGTATGATGAACGGTGAGAAAGTACTGAAATCAGCGATCAAGCTCATGAAAGCAGCAAAATAACAGTCCGGCGCAGCACCTTAGCCCGCCTGTGCTAAAACAATCATAGTTGAAATGGGGGAACATGAATCATGCTAAATAAGTTAGAGTCCGTACTCATGCCTCTGGCAGAGAAAATCGGAAAAAATAAATATCTCATTGCCATCCGTGACGGCTTCCTGCTGTCCATGCCGCTGTTAATCGTAGGGTCCTTTTTCCTGCTGGTTGCCAACTTCCCAATACCGGGATGGACGGATTTCTGGGCGCGGTTTTTCGGGGACAACTGGGCATCCTATTTTTCAAAGCCCACTGACGCCACCTTCTCCATCATGGCAGTGCTGGCCGTTATAGGCATTGGCTATTCCTTCGCGGAGCAGATGAACGTAGATAAGCTGTTCGGAGCAGCCATTGCCCTGGTAAGCTGGTTCCTCATCATGCCCTATGAGATTCTTGTGGACGGCGGTTCCAGCGTCACCGGAATTCCGTTAAACTGGGTGGGGTCCAAGGGTATTTTCGTGGGAATCATCGTGGCCTTCCTGTCAGTCCATATTTATGCGTGGGTAAACAAAAAGGGCTGGGTTATCAAAATGCCTGACGGCGTTCCTCCTACAGTATCAAAGTCATTCTCGGCCCTGATTCCTGCAGGTGTGTCCATACTGGTATTCTTTATCATGAATATCGTGTTTGCAATGACGCCTTATAAAAACGCATTTAACTTCATCTTTTCGATTTTACAGACACCGCTTTTAAAACTGGGCAATACACTTCCGGCCATGGTAATCGCATATATATTCCTTCACTTCTTCTGGTTCTTTGGAGTGAACGGCGGTTCCGTTGTAGGCGCTGTGTTCAATCCCATCCTTCAGACACTGTCCGCCGACAACCTGGCTGCATTCCAGGCAGGCCAGCCGCTGCCCAATATTATTTCCCAGCAGTTCCAGGATTTGTTCGCAACCTTTGGAGGATGCGGTTCCACATTGTCGCTGCTCATTGCAATGCTTTTATTCTGCCACTCCAAACGTATCAAGGAATTAGGCAAACTGGCGTTTATACCCGGCGTATTCGGCATCAATGAACCTCTTGTATTCGGCCTTCCCATTGTGCTGAACCCAATGATTCTCATTCCCTTCATGCTGGTGCCCACTATAAACATCGTAATTTCTTATTTCTGCATGAGCATTGGTCTGGTTCCCCTCTGTACAGGCGTCGCCATTCCATGGACCATGCCCGTGGTACTGTCCGGATTCCTGGCAACAGGATGGCAGGGAGCTGTACTGCAGCTGCTTCTTCTCATACTGGGAGTATTCATCTATATGCCGTTTATTAAGATGATGGATAAGCAGTATCTGGAAGATGAGGCCAAGGCTTCTGACAAATCAGATGACGATGACATTGACTTTGACGACCTTTCCTTTGACGACCTGTAGGCCGGCTACCTTTGACGGTCCGTCCATCCTTTGACAATCCCTGTGGGGATACAAGAATATGAGGTGAAGATAATGAAAATTATTATGATATACGACCAGATACAGTCCGGTCTTGGAACAAAAGATGACACAATGGTTCCCCTTACAGGCAAAAAGGAGCCTATTGGTCCCGCAGTTATGATGGAGCCCTTCTTAAAGGAGGTGGACGGCCATGTGACAGCCTGCCTGTGCTGCGGCAACGGAACCTTCTTAGCTGACCCGGAGGAGGTCAGCCGCAAGCTCTGCGCCATGGTAAACAAGCTGCAGCCGGATGTGGTTATGTGCGGCCCTGCCTTTAACTTCGCTGACTATGCGGGCATGTGCGCCAAGGTGGCATGCGACATCAACGCTACCACAAAGGCAAAGGCATTTGCAGCCATGTCTGTTGAGAACAAGGATACCATCGCCGCCTACAAGGATAAGGTGGCCATTGTGGAAACTCCAAAGAAGGGCGGAATGGGACTAAACGACGCGCTTAAGAACATGTGCGCATTGGCAAAGGCACTGGCTGACGGCAGCGATACAGCGGAACTGGAACATAAATTCTGTTTCAAATAGAGGAGGATATATAGGATGTGGGGTATGATTGCAACCTGGCGCATGGCAGTGGAAGGAATTACTAAGGGCGCCGAAATGCTGAAGGACGGCGGGGACGCAGGAGATGCCATCGAGTCTGCTATCCGGGAAGTGGAGGATTTTCCTTACTATAAATCTGTGGGCTACGGCGGGCTTCCCAATGAGGAGATGGAGGTGGAGATGGATGCCGCCTTTATGGACGGCAATACCCTGGATATAGGCGCTGTTGCGGCCATCAGGGACTTTGCCAATCCTGTGTCCATTGCCAGACGTCTGAGCCGTGAAAAGGTCAACAGCCTGCTGGTGGCGGAGGGTGCTGAAAAATTCGCCCATAAGGAGGGATTTGAGCGCAAAAATATGCTGACGGACCGGGCAAAGGCCCATTACAGAAAGCGTTTAAAGGAAATGTCCGCCCAGGCGGCCCTCCAGGAAGCCTCAGGAAAGCTTAAGCCATACTCAGGCCACGATACCGTGGGCATGGCCTGCCTGGACATGAGCGGCAAAATGACAGCTGCCACCTCCACCAGCGGTCTCTTTATGAAGAAAAAAGGCAGAGTAGGAGACTCTCCCATATCCGGATCCGGTTTCTATGCTGACAGCAAAAAAGGCGCTGCCAGTGCCACGGGCCTGGGCGAGGACCTGATGAAGGGCTGTATTTCCTATGAAATCGTCCGTCTCATGGGGGAGGGTATGCATCCCCAAAAAGCCTGCGAGACCGCCGTGGCCCGCCTGGACGCAGAGCTTAAGGAACGCAGGGGCGAGGCGGGGGATTTATCCCTTATAGCCATGAACCCAAAGGGGGAGTGGGGCGTAGCCACCAACATAGAGGGATTTTCCTTTGCCGTTGTCACAGAGGCCATGGAACCAACCGTGTATCTGGTGACCCGCCGGGAGGACGGCCGCTGTACCTACGAAAAGGCATCGGATGAGTGGATGGAAAACTATATGAAGACGCGCATGGCGCCCATTGAGGAATAGGAATATGGATGAACAGAATCAGATTGACAGAATGCTTCTGGACTATATCGACGAAAACCGGGACCGGCTGGTGGAGCATGTTCGTCAGATGGTGCGTATTGACAGCGTGGAAAGGGAGGCCCAGGATGGGGCTCCCTTTGGTCCCGGTGTAAAGAAGGCCCTGGACCTGGCGCTATCCATCAGCAGGGATATGGGCTTTGAAACTGTGGATTTGGACGGATACATCGGATACGCATTCTATGGCAGGGGAGAAGACTATGTCTGCGCCATGGGACATGTGGATGTGGTGCCGGCCGGAGAGGGCTGGAAGGAGCCGCCTTTTAACGGCCATATGGAAAACGGAGTCATATACAGCAGGGGAGTATTGGACAATAAAGGGCCAGTCATGGCATGCCTCTACGGCCTGGCCGCTGTCAGGGCGCTGGGGCTTCCCCTCAGGCATCCGGTACGCATCATCTTCGGATGTGACGAGGAAACGGGTTTTGAGGATCTCAGATACTATCTGTCAAAAGAAAAGCCTCCTGTTTACGGATTTACGCCGGACTGCAAATATCCTGTGGTATACAGTGAGCGGGGAAGGGCAGTTGTGCGCATCACCGGCACAAGGGAATACCTGGGTACATTTTTCGACTTTGTAAACAAATATTTTATCGGAGCAGGCAATACAGGCGACCGATTGGGTATTGACTATTACCATGAAGAATATGGTATGATGGAGATGCGCGGTTACAGACTGGGACTAGATCCCGTCTGGAAGGCCGGTCAAGGGAACATCCGCCGTGAAAATGCCGGAAACAAAAACACAGAAGTAAGTGCCGGAAACGGAAACGCGGCAAACACGGTATACTTTGAGGCTACCTTAAGCTATCCGGGCGGTATCACCATCCGGGAAATCATGAAGCCCATAACGGAAAAGGCAGAGAGCTGCGGTCTGAAGGCAGAGCTGGTACAAAATTATGATCCTGTGGTTTTTGCCAAGGATACGCCTATGGTAAAAGCCATGCAGGACAGCTATGAGCGAGTCACCGGCATGAACGGCACTCCCGTAACCACAACCGGCGGGACCTATGCCAAGGCCATGCCCGGTATCGTCCCATTCGGTCCCAGCTTTCCCGGCCAAAAGGGAATCAGCCACAATCCAAATGAGTGGATGACCGTGGACGACCTGTTAACCAACGCAAAAATATATGCACTGGCTCTGTACCGTCTGGCACAGCTTTAGGCTTTTTGCCGGTACTGTGCCGGCGGACAGGAAGAAGGAGAGGTTTTTATATGTTGGAGATATGCTGCGGCAGCTACTATGATGCCATGCAGGCTGCGTCCGGAGGAGCCGGACGGATTGAACTGAACTGTGCCCTGCACCTGGGCGGGCTTACGCCCTCCCTGGCATCCCTGGAACTGGTGAAGGAGCACTGCAATGTGAAGGTAATTGCCATGGTCCGGCCCAGAGGTGGCGGATTCTGTTACAGTGAAGAGGATTTTAATGTGATGCTCAGGGAATGCGAACATCTGGTCCGCCATGGAGCGGACGGCATTGCCTTTGGCTGTCTGAGGGAAGATGCCTCCATTGACAGGGAGAGGAATGCCCGAATGATTTCCATTATCCACAGCCATGGAAAGGAAGCTGTATTCCACCGGGCCTTTGACTGCACCTCCAACCCCTATGAGTCCATTGAGACACTGATTGAGCTGGGAGCGGACCGTCTTTTGACCAGCGGACTGAAGCCAAAGGCCGTCGAGGGAAAGGCTCTGCTTGGCGCCCTTCAGTCGTCATATGGAAACAGCATAGAAATCCTGGCCGGAAGCGGCATCAATGCCTCCAATGCCAGAACGCTCATGGAAGAGACCGGAATAAGGCAGGTTCACAGCTCCTGCAAGGACTGGATGACAGACCCCACCACCACTTCCCACGGGGTGACCTACGGCTTTGCAGAGCCGCCCCATGAAAACTGCTATGACGTGGTGTCAGAGACACTGGTCCGTAAGCTTCTAAACAGCCTTGGGGAGTTGGGGAGATAGGCCATGATAGCAAAATACAAAAAGAACATACTGGTGAGAAGGCTCATAACCATCCTGGCTGTCGTGGCGTCCGCCCTGCTGCAGACCTATGTGATCCAGGCATTTATACGGCCGGCCAACCTTCTGTCCAGCGGATTTACCGGTGTGGCTATCCTCATTGACAGGATTGCCTCCCTCTACGGGCACAATATTTCCACCTCCCTGGGAATGCTGGTCCTCAATATACCGGTGGCCATCCTCTGCAGCAGGAGCATAAGCATGCGTTTTACCTTTTATTCCATGCTGCAGGTGTTCCTGGCCAGCTTTTTTCTGAAAATATGCAGCTTTCAGCCCTTGTTCAACGACGTGCTGCTGGATGTGGTTTTCGGCGGTTTTCTGTACGGGCTGTCCATTGCCATTGCCTTAAGGGGAAATGCCTCCACAGGCGGCACGGACTTCATAGCCCTGTATGTTTCCAATAAGACAGGAAGGTCCATATGGGAATATGTATTTGCAGGCAACTGCGTGATTCTCTGCATCTTCGGATACATGTTCGGATGGCTGTACGCAGGATATTCCATCCTGTTCCAGTTCGTATCCACCAAAGCCATCTCTGCCTTCCATCACAGGTATGAACGGGTTACACTGCAGATTACCACCACCAAGGCGCCGGATATCATAAACCAGTACGTCAAACAGTACAGACACGGCATATCCTGTGTGGACGCGGTGGGCGGTTACAGTCACAAGAAAATGTATCTGCTTCACACCGTGGTGTCCTCCTATGAGGTGAACGACATTGTGCATCTCATGCGGGAGCAGGATCCCCATGTCATTGTCAATATGATTAAAACGGAAAACTTTTACGGCGGATTTTATCAGGCGCCTATTGATTAGTACTGCTGTTGCATAATGCTGCTGTTCGGCGCGGGGCGTATGGGATGGGGGGAGGGGATGAATCAGGCTGCAAAACCTTCGTTAGTTGACATAACATTTTTATGTCAACTTTTTCTTTCATCCGGGTCATTGTCCGGATGATCGGAGGTTTTCACTTCCAACTATACTTCGGAAAAATTAAGATATATGAAAGGGATGTTAAGTTGATACTTACATCCTTTTTGTTTACAATAAAACCAGACATAACCGTTGGAGATGACGGATTTTATATGGATTACATGAGGGAGGATTTTAAATTGAGGAATTCAGGAAAAATACTTTGCATCGCAAGTCTGCTGGGGCTGCTGGTTCTGTCCGGCTGCGGCCGGAAGTCAGAGCATGCTGCGGGGATCGGGGCGGATGGAGCTGCTGTTGAGGCAGAAGGAACAGCGTCTGCCGGAGCGGATGAGGGCAGGGCGGATGAGGAGATTCATATTTATTCCGACACCCGGGCAGGGGCTACTGCCGGTGATGAAACTGCACCGGCTGCAAACGGCGGCGCAGCCATCATCCAGGACCAATCCTTTGACGTGGAACTGGACAGCTGGGGTAAGGTACGGTTTGTGTCCTGCGAACCGGAGGATACCCTTGACACACCCCATTTTTACCTCATGAAGGACAACCAGGTCCTCTATACCTTTCCCTGGGAAGACCGCACCGGAACTCCCGGCGTCTTTGACAGCGTCCGTTTTGTATCCTTTCCGGATATAGACAAGGACGGAAAAAAGGATGTGGTCATTGGTGTTGGAAAAATATTCCAGAATACAGACAGTTCCATCCCCTACAGCGTCATATCCATTTATCTGAACCGGGGGCATGGTTTCGATACGGCTGATTCACTGACCAGCCGGGTAAACGAGGCCGTCATGTACAAAGAAGCAGAGTATAAGGATGTCTCTGCCCTGATAGGGCAATTTATGGAGGAGTCTTTAGACAGCATGGAGGAGTCCTCAGACAGCATAAAAGCAGCGGAACCACCGGCAAAAGAGAGCATAAGTGAGGCCCGTGTTGTTTCTGAGGAAATCATCCGTCAGGCCGCCGGTTCCTGGACCCTGAACGGGCCGAAAACAGATGCCGGACTACGGCAGCATGGCTCTCTGCTGGAAATGTTCGGAACCGGCCTGCATATGGGAAACGGCCTGGAAATCAGCGATAACGGAGAGATTGAGTATTATATCGGCATCGGAACCGGCGGAGAGGGGCAGTGTACGGAGACAGGCGGATCTGCTGAAACAGGCAGTTCCATTACTGCCTCCATCACGCCCTATGAGGACCATGGGAACAGTCTAAACAGCCTGACGCTCCACCTGATAACGGAGGATGACACAGAATATCTGACCATGGAATATGACGGCGAGATACTGTACTGGAACAGATAGCTGCAAGGTAAAAACCTAATATCCAGACACTGTTTTACAAAGAATTTACTAAATGTGCCTCTTGGAATTTACATGGATTTTATATAATAAAAGCATAAAATAAAATCCGGGAGGCATGCGGTATGAAATCATTTAACATTATAAAAGAATATTGGCGTCTGGCAATTCTGGGGCTGGCCTATACAGCCGTGTTCGCCGCCGCCGTTACAGTTATAATATTACAGTTATAATCAGATAGTCAAAAGCAGCCGTCATAACCGGCTGCTTTTTTGAATCCTGTTCTGTTTATACTGCAAATTTCTATACTGCAAATTTCGCAAGTCTGTTTTTTATATCCCCGGAGCCATCCTCATCAATGTGAAGAATCAGCTCCACTGTGCGGGATACCGCCAGGTAAAGAACTCCCAGAACGGACTTGGCGTCTACCATACGGCTGCCATATTTAATATCTGCATCACAGTCATAATGGCTCAGCGTATTCACAAAATCTACCACCTGTTCCGGCTGTTCAAACTTAACTAACATACTTGTCATAATCTTACACTCCTTTGCATATCACCGGCTTCTGTTTCCTGCCGGATTTGTCATATGGTGTTGTTATAAGTATAGGAGCCCTGCATGGATTTTTCCATGGTAAGATCTTTGGATTTCCTGTAATATTTCACGTTTTTTGACTGATTTAAGGAAAACACAGGATGTAAAATGACAAATTGATGTTAAATCCGCACTCCGTCAAACGGCAATAGCAGGGGTTACAGCCAGATATACGCCCGGAGCACAGCCGCTCCCAACATGACTAAAAACATAATTCCCAACCCCGCCATATCACTCCAGAATTCCTTCTTCATATCAATACGCCTCCTTTATATATCAAATCACTTCTTTGGATGAGATGATAGTAGCACCATACGGTTTAAAGATTCCATATCCATATTATGAGGTAAATATAAAGATTTCATGAGGAAGGTTTTAAATCCCCGGCAGAACCCGTCAGGCCCAATATATAAATACGTACCGGGAAATCTGCAAAAGTGAAAAACAGCCCAAATGAATACGAAATGTGAAAAAAGTGTGAAATTAGCACTCGACTCTTGACTTTGCTAACAACGCGTGTTATATTACATATAGAACAGATAGAGAAGGGAATGTAAGAGGAGATGAGATAAGTTTTACAGTTTCCTTCCTATGCGGTTCCAGAACAATATATAACAACCTCATAGATTATTAAATAAAGGAGAGATGACATATGTTGATGCCTAGTATTTTTGGAGAAAACTTATTGGATGACTTTTTTGATTACTCATTCGGCAGCCACAAGACATTCGATATGATGAATACCGATATCAGGGATACTGAGAACGGCTATGAGATAACCATGAACATGCCGGGTGTCAGGAAAGAGGATGTAAAGGCGGAACTCAAGGACGGCTATCTGACCATACAGGCCACAACAGATTCCAGCAGGGATGAAAAGGATTCCAACGGAACCTACATCCGCAGGGAGCGTTACTGCGGATCCTGCAGCAGAAGTTTCTATGTAGGTGACGCAGTGACCCAGGAGGACATCAAGGCCAAATTCGAGGACGGCACCCTGAAGATGCTGGTTCCCAAGAAAGAAGCCAAACCGGCCGTGGAGGAGAAAAAGTATATTGCAATCGAAGGTTAAACTCAAATATGACTTACAGACCTGACCATACATGGCTCCCGGAACTGTTTCCGGGAGCCGTACAAAAAACAGAGGAGGAATGACGTATGTTAATGCCCAGTATTTTTGGTGAAAATATGTTTGATGAGTTTTTCAGGGATCCATTTTTTGACAGCAGGGATATGAAGAAGCTGGAGAAGAAATTATATGGACGCAGAGGCAAAAACCTGATGAAAACCGATATCCGTGAAACCGATACAGGATATGAACTGGAAATGGATCTGCCGGGATTTAGAAAGGACGAAATCAGGGCATCCCTCAGGGACGGATACCTGACCATCAGTGCTGCCAAGGGACTGGATAAGGACGAGCAGGAGAAGACGAGCGGCAGATATATCCGTCAGGAGCGTTATGCCGGCGCCTGCGAAAGAAGCTTTTATGTGGGCGAGGATATGACGGACGATGATATAAAGGGCGAATTCAAGCACGGTATCCTGAGACTGTCCATTCCAAAGAAGGAAGCGAAACCTCTTGCAGAGGAAAAGAAATATATCTCCATTGAAGGATAAACCCGGAATAACATAACAGAACCCCGCAGTGGCGGTGATGCAGCACCACATCATCAAAACCGCGGGGTTCCTTTTTTATATCCTGGATTTTATTTGTATGGTATAATGCAAATGACAATTCATGCCTCAGGAGCCGATACACCTTGATCCGGGCATACAGCCAGTGCTGACAGGAGGAACGAAAGGTATGAAAAAGTATAAGGGGTATGGACTTTTATGGATGCTTGCGGCAGAGGTGGTCCTGTTTATTTTCTTCCTTGCCATTGCTCCGCGGCTGAATGCTGAGGGACTTCTGTACCGGTCCGCCGTGCCCGTAACCCCAGAGGAAGTGCTGTCAAAAGACGATAGCGGCAGGTTTGAGCTGAAATACGGGGCAGGTTACCCCTGTACGGAGCCGACCGGGTACATGACCTCTGTATCGGATTTACAGAACAACTATATCGGCGCATGGGAGGCAGATGCCTCTCTCTTTCAGGCAACCGGTATCTATAAACAAATCAGCCACAGAACCCGGCCGTCAACGCAGCGCGGCTATTACAGCAGCCGCAGCCCAACCTACGGGGTCACTGCCCCAGCCATTACACGGAGCCGGTGGACCACCTTCTGGATGAGGCCGTATGCGGATTATGCCCAGTATTACCTGATTACGTTTAAGGACGGAACCAGAACCTGGGCTCTGGTGGACAACGCAATCACCAGAATACCTGCAAAAGGCAGGGTGGCCCTTCCTGTAGGATATTACTGGGACGAGGGAGCCGCCCGCTTTCTGACTGATAAGGAAAAAAAGGCATACCGCATAACAGACCGTGATGTGCTGGAAGATAACTGCCTGGGAAATGCCCTGGACCTGTACAGCGGCTGGATAGAGGGAGACGAGATGAGACAATACCATGAAACATGTTCCTTCGTCCAATCCGTTGCGCTGGTAATAATCGGCATTCTTTTATTCATCACCCTGATTCTGTTCATGTTTTCGGGCAAAACGTCCGGCAGGCATATGCAGAACCGCTGATATTAGGAATTTTGCAAGGGAAAATTAAGAGTTCTCTGCCCACACTTATAGTATACTTTTAGTATAAAAATCAAACGCGCAGAGAAAGGATGGAAAGAAATGATATGGTCCCCAATCGTGACAATACTTGCTGTGACTGTCCTCCTCTGCGGATGCGGCAGCACAGTATCTCCCGCAGCAGCCAGCAGCCTGGCGCGGGAGTCTGCCCTGCCGGAGAGCATGGAATATCTGTCCGAGGTGCCGGCGCCGGAAACAGCGTCAGAATCACTGCCTGAAATTACAGTAAAACCGGAGCTGCTGACCGACGCCAAAACCCTCTTCCCCATGGAGTACGGAACGGACGCAGACGTTATATTCTTTGCAGATCTGGACCATGATGGAGAACCGGAACGCATCACTGCCGGACTGGATGATTTCCAGGCATCAGGAGGACAATATGCCTCCCTTAAGGTACTGGCAGGAGAATCGGCTGATTCCCCGGTCATCTGGGAGCATGACTACAGTGTGGTCCATGCGGGCTGGACCATGCTGTATCTCTACAGAGAAAACGGGGCGGATTATCTTATGGAATATTCACCTTATATGAACCAGGGATATGGCGCATACAGCATTCGTGTCTTTTACATAGGTCCGGATAAAATGACAGTGGAAGCGCACTCCCACACAGCAGATTTCGCACTCCAGCAGGAGGGCAGGACAGGCTTTTTCGGAGACCCGGACGCTCTTGCAGCATTCATGGATACGGCAGAGGGCTACATAAAGAGCAGTCTTTTGCTGGTAAGCACCGACCAGGGCCGTCTGGCATACAGCACCCCGGAACGTCCGGTTACCCTGAACCATGACGATTCCTTCTTTACAGATTCATGGAATGTAACGGGAAAATGGGACGGGCGGGAAACCATTGAATAGTCCTGTCATGGTAACCAGCAGCAGGAGAGGAGGACGAGTATGGTCAGTATCCTATCTTTCATCATCGTAATTTTAATCATAAGCATCCTGTGTTTTTTGTCAGGGCGCAGAATAGCGGAAAACAGGGCGGAAAAAAAACAAAATCCGGAAAACCCGACAAAGGGAAGCAGGGCGGCCCAATCCATAAATCATTTTATTATGCGCCATCCTGTCATGGTAAAGGGTCTGCTTTTATTTTATATTGCCTTTGCGGGCTGTTTTACATTTCCCATAAGAAGCCAGCCATATCCCCTGGATTTCACCAAGGCTTATCTGCTGATTTGCTCTTACGGAATCATAGGTTTGGGATTTGCAGGCCTTTACGGGGAGGCAAAAGAGAGGACTGTCTATCCTCTGACCCTCCTTATGACCATTCTGGGCATGGTGTGCAGATATGTTCTTGAATATGGAGAGGCATCCAATGTCTATAATTTTACCATGCTCAATATTCTGTCTTACATAATCCTCATACCTGCTTTTACAGTGGGTGCATACCATTATATTGTAAAGTATCTGATTTCCGCCAGGTAGAGCAGTGAAAGGTTCTTTGCAAAACAGGTTTAGCTGCGTCCGGCTTTCTTCATCACTTCATCCAATGCTGCCTGCGCGGTCCTTGCCGCCTCATTAAGGGCATCTGCCGCCGGTACATTTTCAATCTCCACCTTGTCCGCTGCAATGGCCAAGGCATCAAATATCTTACCGCCGGTGGGGTCTACGGGGTCAGGGGACGCGTGCATGGCCTGGTCCAGAGGAACAAGGGCCTGGGGATGGTCCTCTATATATTGTTTGTATTCAGGGATATCCAGGGCAGTCCGGCGGACCGGTATATAACCTGTTGCCATAGACCATCTGGCCTGGCTGGAGGCCTCTGCAAAATACCTCATGAACTGGTAAGCCCCATCCTTTGTCTTATCTTTCCCCGTATCCACCATTACCAGCTGTAATACTCTGGCAACAGGTGCAGACGGATACCCTCCGAATCCAGGCTGCTCCATGGCCCCCACCTTCGTGAAATCCAGGTCCGCCTGGTCGCCGGAGGAGCCGGTATATCCGCCGGTCTTATCCTGCAGCACATCATCCATGGTATCATACCAGTATTCCCAGCCCTGGCCTCCATAGTGGATTGCCATAATGTCATCTTCGTGAATCCATTTGCGCACTGCTTCCCAGGCTTCAATCCACGGTTCCGAGTTTATGAGCACAGTGCGGTTGTCGTCACTGAGCATGGCGCCTCCGTTGCTGAGAGCCATATCAATGAGATTGTCCTCCCCCCACATGGGCTCCCATCCATAGACGCCGGCCTCTGCGCCATCTGTACTCTGCCGTATGACCTCAGACGCTTCAGCTAAATCCTCCCATGTCTTTATGGAGTCAGGCCTGATGCCGTACTTCCCGAACAGACTTCTGTTATAATACATAACCTGTGTGGTGCCGTATGCAGGCATTGCATACATGGTGCCGTCCTCCCCAAGGCACTGCTGATGGAATACGGGAATCAACGTATCCGGATCAAAAGATGTATCCTGGTCCGTATAGCCGTCCAGGGGGACTAATAATTCCTTCTTCATAAGATTACGCGTCTTGTCAGAGTCCAGAAGAGCTATGTCCGCCGCATTCTTTCCAGCGATTCCGGCCTGAAGCCTGGTGTATGTCTCATCGTAGTCAGCCTGCTGGATGCCGGTCACTGTGTATTGGTTCTGGGACTGGTTGAAACTGTCAATGATTTCCTCCATGACCCCGGCTGCCGTCTTACCTCCTGAATACCAAAGTGTCACCTGGACCCTGCCGTCAGCTACAACGGTATCCGCCGGAGCCTTGGCCCCGCAGCCTGTGAGCAGAGAAAAACAGCCGGCCGCCAGTACCGCGCCTATGGTCTTTTTGCATATGGTTGTCTTGTAATGATTGATTGGGCTCATATTTGATTCCTCCTTGTTTTGTTTTTCTTAACCCTTACAGCCAAAGTCAGTAATTCCTCGGACAATTAAAGGCCAGGCGACTGTAAATAAAATCAGCAGCGGCACCACGGTTACCGTGCCCGCGGCCATCACCAGGGACCACTGGGTTCCATAGGCACCTCCCTCGTACAGAAAACGCCGGAGTCCCTGGGACACCAGGCTCAGTTCTGGCGTGTCGGTTATAAGGGACGGCCACATATAACTGTTGTAGGTATTGATGAAGGACAAAAGGATGAATGTGACAAAAGAGGGGCGGGTCATGGGGAATACAACCCCTGTGAGAATTCTAAAATGACCTGCGCCGTCCATCCTGGCCGCCTCCATGGTTTCCATGGGAACGGCCTCAAATGCCTGTCGGAGCAAAAAGATTCCCAGCACGCTTACGCCATTTGACAGGATAAGTCCCTGATAACTGTCTAAAAGCCCTAACCTGGACAGTATGATATAACAGGGAATATAGGTCACGGCAGTCGGCACCATATAGGTAAAAAGAACCAGCCGGAACAGCATATCCCTGCCCCTGATCCTCATGAACGTCACACCATAGGCAAAAAAGGAACAGCACATAACCTGGATTGCCGCCACGCTGACCGCCACCAGAAGACTGTTGGCCAGGTAACGTGGAATGGGAGAGTGGAATACTATTTCCAGGTAATTTCCATATTGGGGCGTTGAGGGAAGGAAGGCATCTGCTGCCATAACCTCTGCCTTTGTTTTAAGGGAGCTGACAGCCATCCACAAAAAGGGAAAAACAGTAAAACAGCACGCGGCCGCCAACAGCATATGGACAGCGCCCAAACGGATCATACGAAAGGTGCGGGGGACAAAAATCATATGTAAACCTCCTTTTTCTTCCATTGTATCTGGAACAGGGACAGGCCCAGTCCTATGGCCATAAGAATGACCACGGCCGCAGACGCCCTTCCCATGTCAAATTGTTCAAAGCCCAGCTGATAATACAGATAGAGAAGGGTCCTGGTGCTGCCTGCGGGGCCGCCCTGGGTCAGAATCTGAATCTGGTCATAGGCCCGCAGGGAATCCGCGGTCATGATAATTCCTGTCATCAGAATGGTGGGGCGCAAAAGTGGTAGAGTGATATGTAAAAGCCGCCTGATGCTTCCCGCACCGTCAACAGAAGCAGCTTCCGACAGTTCAGACGGCATTCTGGATAAGGCGCCGGTAAAAAGCAGCATAACATACCCCAGGTTCTTCCATACAGTGACCAGGGCCACGCTGCTTAAAGCCGTGTCAGAGCTGTGCAGCCAGGCAAACCCCGGCAGGCCCAGCATATGCAGCAGCTGGTTGGCCAATCCTGCATCCGGTTCAAATATCCAGGTCCACACAATGGATACAGCCACAGCCGGCGTAATCCAGGGAGAGAAGAGTATAAGGGAGTATATGGTGTTCCTCCCGGCAGACCACACCAACAGGGCCAGTATAAGACCCAAAACCAGGACCGGAACCACCGTCTGCGCAGCAAACAAAAGGGTGTGGGAAAGGGCTTCCCAAAAAGCCTTATCCTTTAAAAGTCCCTGATAGTTGGCCCATCCGGTCATCTGGAATCCGGAGGTCATATAATCCCAGTCCGTAAAACTGATTCCAATGGCCGCTGCAATGGGTACCAGCCAGAACAGCATAAGGAAAAGAGAGGCGGGAGTCACGAACAGCATGAATGTAAGTCTGGATTTCCATTGTTTATATAAGTGAGAATTGCCCATCAACCGTTCCTCCGTTTTGTTTTTTGTTCAATAAATTAAAATTACTTATTGTATTGAACACGAAAGATAGTACCACGAATGCCAATTGCTGTCAATATTCTTGTTCAATAATTTTTTAATTTATTATAAAATGAACACTTTTAAAAGAGAAGGGTGGTTTTCAAGCCTGACAGATAATAATTTAAAGAATTTGGAATAAATTGGGCTGGATTTTTTATATCCAGAGTGAGATAATCAGAATATCTTTATTAAAGGATATCTTTATGTGGGATATATTGATAAGTGCCAGCCATGGGTAGCGGGCAACATCAGACAGAAGATGGAAATGGAAATAAGACTATGTCCCGGCTGCCAAATCGCGGCTGCCGGGACATACATGAAACGGATTCCGGGCCGCAGTTAATGCTTGGGCCTGTAAATGATTTCATTTACCGTATACACGGTGACAAAAGCATCCTTATCTGTTTTCAGAACATAATTCATCAGGGTTACATACTCGTTTTTATCAACAATGGTGATGATCTCCCTCCTTGGCTGGCCGTCATAGGCTCCGATGGCTTCATAAATCGTGGCGCCGCTGTGGAGATGATGCAGGATAAACTCCCTGATTTCTTCCTCCCGCTGGGAAATGATGCACACCCTCTTTTTAATGTTAAAGCCAAAGATGAAATGGTCCAGCACGATTCCGTTGAGATAGGTGCCAAGGATACTGAGCACTACGATTTTCTTGTCATAGACCAGGGCCGCGGACAGTGCCACACACATGCCTGACATGGACATGGCCCGCCCAAGTTCCATATGCAGGTATTTGTTCAAAAGCTTTGCCACGATATCCAGACCGCCTGATGACGCATTTCTGTTAAACAGCATGGCCAGTCCGATGCTTACCACAAAGATATAGCAAATCATATCCAGAAACGCATCATTGGTGATGGAAGCATTTTCCGGAAATGCCGTCTCAAACACAGCCAGGACCACGGGCAGCAGGAACGAGGTGTAAACAGTCTTTGCCCCGAATTCCCTTCCGATGAGCAGGAAGCCCAGAACCAGGAGGAACATATTGAGGATAAAGGTAATTGCTGAAATCTTAAGGGGAACAAAGTTTCCCAGAACAATTGCCAGACCGGATATACTTCCCACCGATACATGGCTTGGCATCAGGAAGAAAAAGACAGCTGCCGCCACGATAACGGTGGCAAAGGTTATCATGATGAACTCCCTGATCGTTTCCCACTTTTTCATAAAAACAAAGCCTCCAATACATACATTTTTTTACATATACGGTCCCCTCTGAACGGTCCGTCAAACGTCCCGTGTGGTATTGTATCACATCGCGGTCCTTCCTGCAATTCATAGAATCAACGGTTGATATATTTTCCATCCGAGGTTATATAAAAACTTATGTGAGGAAATCAAATGACAAAAGAAGAATTTTTAAAACGCGTAAAAGAAGACAAAGAATGGGCGCCGGGCTGGGAAACCATTGAACATGAATTTGAGCGGCTCTACCCGGGACAGGAGCCCAGGCACTATGGCACAAACATGATGGCCAGGGCCATATTTGGCGGCGACTGCTACCTGGACGGCTATTCCATCTATGATTCTCCCAAGGGATATAAGCATATCGTGACATTTGGAATGACGGAGCTTTATGCAGATGAGGAGTCCTTTGGCGGAGAATGGAATAAGTGGGGTTATGAGATGACCATCAAGCTTAGGGAAAAGGAGCCGGAGGATTGTCTCTGGGCAATCAATATGCTCTCAAATCTTGCCCGCTATACCTATACCCAAAATCAGTTTTTTCTCCCCAACCAATATATAGCAGGTAACGGCACATCCCTTCATGCAGGGACGGATTCAGCCATCACGGCACTGATAACCACCACGGACACAGAGGCGATGTCTCAGGATTCTGTCTATGGAAAGACGGAGTTCATCCAGCTGGTAGGTATTACGGAACAGGAATTTAAGAACATTCAGGGAAAAACAGCGAACATTGAACTTCTGCTGGAACGGATGAAGCAGGATAACCCGGATTTGGTGACAGACATGACCAGGACAAGATCTTACTTGTAGCGGGACGGAAAACACTGGATTGACTGAACGATATAGACTGTATCTTGACTGAATCTTAAAAATCAAAAGCACATATGAAAACGAAGGTAACTGAATATGAAGTATATTACCAGCAAACATATCTCTAACAAACATATTTCCAAAAAACTGACAGCACCTTTACTCTGCATGGCGCTGTGCGGGGCATTGACTGCCTGCGGGCACAAGGAACCATCCCATGCGCTGTCCCCGGAACAGACAGAATCCCAAAGCACTGAGGCAGAACCGGAAATCAGGATTGACACCCAAAGGGGTTCCCAGTCTGATAAGGCATCGGAGCATCCCATAGGCAGCGGCAGCACCGCTGCAACGGCTGATTCAGCCCAGGGGGAGGCCGGATATCGGCTGATTAAAGACCAGACGTTTGATGTGGACCTGGAACCATTGGGAGGCGTCACATTTGCGTCCTATGAACCGGACAGCCTTCAAAATCCTCTTGCAGATGTCATGTTTGAGATAACGAAGGAGGGGACAAACGTTTGCCTTCTGGACGGCGTGTATGAGGACAATATACGAAGCAACGAGACGTTTATCAAGGTGGAGGCAGTGTCCTTTCCTGACTATAACAGCGATGGTTTCAATGATATCATCATCATATGCAGCTACTCACCGGCCTCCGGGCCAAAGACAGGCACAGGATATCCTGAGGTGAGAATCTACAGCGGAAAAGCTGACGGCAGCTTTACCCTGGAGAGAAATCTGTCGGAAAACGCCAACTCAGCCCTTGCCGAAAAGACCGTACAGTCTGTCCTGGGATATCTGGGCGCGGACAAAGGCGGGACCAGGGTATCCGCCTCCGGCTGGCAGCAGGCCTATACCGGCCTTCTCCAATCCCAGGACAGCGGTCAGTGGCAGGGGTATAATTTAATTTACATCAATGACGACCACATCCCGGAATTGGTGGAAATCGGCATCGATGAGGCAACCGGCTGCAAGATAGTCAGTTTTGCAGACGGGGCTGTCAATGAAACGCAGCTGTCCAGGCTCTATTTCTCTTATATTGAACGCGGAAATCTTCTGTGCAATTCTGAGGGAAATATGGATTACTACTACGATATTGTGTACAGTATGGAATCGGGCCGGCTGCTTCCCATTGCTTCCGGATATTATGGGGCTGAGGATAATTCCCATTTGCAGTTTGATGAGGAGGGAAATCCCATCTACCAGTATGAATGGGAAGGTGTCATGATGACGCAGGAGGAATACAATCAGGCATTCCGGGCTGTCTATGACACATCCTCTGAGAAGCCGGGATATGAGTGGGATAAATGGTATTCTCTGGAAGAGGTAATCCAGGCCATCGGAGACATCCAATAAATGCCTGATTGGGAGGGCAGAGCATTCTGATGAAATGATGCTGTATTTATGTCCATGTCTTTGATATAATAGAATAAATCTGCTTATACTGACAGAGAATCACGCCTGACAAGGAGGAGACAGGAACATGCTTTTAGTGGCTAAAAGGGACGGGGAAACCGTGGAATTCCAATTGGATAAGATAACGCTGGCTATCAAGAAGGCCTTTAAAGCAACAGGTAAATCATATACGGCTGATATTATTGAGCTATTGTCGCTCCGGGTTACCTCTGATTTCCAGGAGAAGATAAAAGACAGCCGGATTAGCGTGGAAGATATCCAGGACAGCGTGGAAAAGGTACTGGAAGAATCCGGCTACACCGATGTGGCCAAGGCCTACATACTATACCGGAAACAGCGGGAGAAAATCAGGAATTTAGATAAGACCATCCTGGACTACAAGGATGTGGTGGATAACTACGTAAAGGTGGAGGACTGGCGCGTCAAGGAAAATTCAACCATTACATACTCTGTGGGCGGGCTGATTCTGAACAATTCCGGCGCAGTGACTGCCAATTACTGGCTTACGGAAGTCTATGACAGGGAGATTTCCGATGCCCATGTAAACGGGGACATCCATATCCATGATTTATCCATGCTGACCAGCTACAGCTGCGGGTGGTCCCTCAGGAAGCTTCTGTTAGACGGACTTGGCGGCATCACCGGGAAGATTACCGCATCCCCGGCCAAGCACCTGGCCACTCTCTGCAACCAGATGGTAAACTTCCTTGGAATCATGCAGAATGAGTGGGCTGCCTCCCAGTCATTTTCCTCCTTTGACACCTACCTGGCTCCCTTTATAAAGGCAGACAGCCTGTCCTATGATAAGGTTAAGAAATGCATGGAGGCGTTTGTCTTTGGAGTCAACACCCCCAGCCGCTGGGGTACCCAGGCTCCGTTTTCCCATATTTTCATGGACCTGAAGGTGCCGGGGGACATGGCTGGCGAAAAGGCCATTGTGGGCGGCAGGAGAATGGATTTTACATATGGGGATTGCCAGAAGGAGATGGACATGGTCAACCGGGCATTTCTGGAGACCATGCTGGAAGGCGATGCCAATGGCCTGGGATTCCAATATCCCATTCCGGCTTATGGGATAGGAGCGGATTATGACTGGTCGGATACCGAACAAAACCGGTTATTGTTTTCCCTGGCATCCCATTACGGGACCCCGTATTTCATCAATTACATGGGAAACGGCATGAAACCGGAAGATGTAAGGACTTCTTATGATGGAATCCGGCCGGACTTCCATGTGCTGCGGAAAAAGGCCGGCGGCTTTTTCGGATACGGAGAGCATACTGGTTCTGTCGGCGTGGTCACGGTCAATCTGCCCCGGATTGCATACCAGTCAAAGGACGAGAAAGAGTTTTATGCCCGGCTGGACCAGATGATGGACCTGGCTGCCCGTTCCCTGAGCATTAAGCGGAATGTGATCTCCACCCTGTTAAAGAATGGTCTTTATCCCTATACGGCCTGTTACCTCACTGATTTTGACAACCACTTTTCATCCATCGGCGTCATCGGCATGAATGAAGCAGGGCTCAATGCGCGGTGGCTGAAGGCCGGCCTGGAATCCGGAGAGACAAAGAAGTTCGCTGTCTCTGTCCTGAACCATATGCGTGAAAAGCTGATTGGATATCAGATGGAGTACGGTAATCTCTACGGCCTGGAAGCGACGCCGGCAGAGTCAGCCACCTTCCGTTTCGCCAGACTGGACCGGGAGCGTTTTTCCGGGATCCGGACAGCCGGCCATGAAGGCGACGTCCCCTATTATACAAACAGCACCAAACTGCCGGCGGATTATGACGGCACCTTGCAGGATGCACTCATAAACCAGGATTCCCTGCAGCCCCTTTATACCACAGGCACTGTATTCCATGTGTACATGGAGAGGGAACTGGAGGACTGGAGAAAGGCACGGGATCTGCTCAGCGGCATGATTACAGAACACTGTATTCCCTGTTTCACGCTGTCTCCTGTTTACACCATCTGCCAGACCTGCGGTTATCTGCCCGGCAGACAGGAGCGTTGTCCGAAATGCAATGGCGCTGCAGATGTTTACAGCAGGATCGCCGGTTATTACAGACCAGTCCATGACTGGAACGACGGCAAGGCACAGGAGTTTAAGAACCGGGTTATGTTCCCCATCGGAGAATAACAATGGATGTTTATGTGGCAAATGCGTTCAGCAAAGATAACAGTGGCGGAAACAAGGCTGGCGTAGTTCTGCGGCAGCACCGCCTGAATGAAGCAGAAAAAACAAAAACAGCCTTTCTGATGGGATATTCAGAGACAGCCTTTGTCGCTGATTCAGAGCTGGCTGATTTTAAATTAGAATACTTTACCCCTGCGGGGGAGGTCCCTCTGTGCGGTCACGCCACAATCGGGACTTTTGCTGTGCTGCGGCACTTGGGGATGCTTGAAAAACAGGAGTATACCATTGAGACGAAATCCGGTATACTGAGAATACGTGTGGATGAAAACGGCCTGATTTTCATGGAACAGAATACCCCGGAATTCTACGAAAGGCTGGATAAGGCGGATGTGGAGGCATGCTTTGAGCCGGACGGCATCGCCGATACCTTACCTGTGCAAATCGTGTCCACAGGATTAAAGGATATTATGGTTCCTGTGACGGACCCTGAGATTCTGGGCAGGATGACACCTGATTTTTCCGCCATCACCAGGCTGAGCCTTGAGAAAGAATGCATCGGCATCCATGCCTTCTCCCCGGCAAAAGAAACGGACCTGACTGCCATATGCAGAAATTTTGCCCCGCTTTACGGCATAGATGAGGAATCCGCCACCGGCACCTCCAACTGTGCGCTGGCCTGCTATTTATACAGGTACGCATCAAAACAAGACCAGTATATCTTTGAGCAGGGGCGTAATCTAAACAGCATTTCCAGAATATACGTTAAGCTGGATACCGAAGATAATACGATTACAGGGGTATGGGTGGGAGGATACGGATATTTGTCCTCTGTGAGAAGTGCTGCTGTTTAACCGTCCGCCTTCCCATCCATACCAGACAGATATCTCAATCCAGGCTTCATAATAATCGCAGCTAAAACCGCGCTTTCTTTTACAGGCCTTCCTTTACAGTCGGAAAATAAGTTGTTGGTCCATGAAGTATATGGTACAATCTGTTTGTGAATGACAGAAAAGACGGAAAGGTAACGGACAGATTATGATAAACAGAGATGACATGCTGGAGCTTACAAGACGGATGACCCTTTCCCGCACCTCTTTTACCAGGATTGCAGGATGTTATGTTGACAGGGACGGGGATTTTGATGGGAGTTTTAATATTAATTTTCTGAAATTATCAGCATCAGAACGGACAAAGAAACTGAAGCTGGCTAAGGAAATTCCCTTTTCAGCCACGAATGTGAACCTGAAAAAATACGAATATCCTCAAAGTGCGCGGAAACCTGGAAGTATGTGGCAGCTGCTTATGGCCATGAACGAATGCGGCCTGAAAAACGATGCCCTGATGGATACCTTTTATGATGTTGTCATGGAGCATTACCGTGCAGACAGGGCGTATGCCATCCTGGTTTTCCATGACCGTTATGATATCCCGGCAAAAGGTTCTGACAAGGAACGCCAGTGGGAATCAGAGGAAGTATTTGAATATATGATTTGCGCTGTCTGCCCCCTGAGCGGGGAGTATGAGCCGGATAAACCTGTGTGCGGCTTTTTGTTTCCTGCCTTTACGGACAGAAGCGGAGATCTGAATCATATTGATGTATTCCAGGCAGATGCAGACAAGCCACACATTGAAATACTGAAGCTTTTGGGAATCAACTGACAAAGTTTGGGCTTCCGGATTTTGGAGGATATCAGGCATATACTCCAAAATTCCGGAAGCCTTTTGCCGGCAGATGTAAGAAATAGCGGACCGTATGATTGGACCGTATAATTAGAATGTATGTTTAGAATTTATGTTTAGAATTTATGTTTAGAATTTATGATTATGATGTAATGATAGGGCTAGTTTGAAGAAATATGATTGTATTCCCTGATTATACCTATAATCGCAGAGGAACATCATTTCCCTGTGGGACTTAATTCTTTACATCTGCCAATGGTGCATGCCCCTGTCATTTGTTTTATATCGTTTAAGTTCCGGGCTCCGTTATCCAGAGCTTCCAGAATCTGTGCCTTAGTGACACCAGCGCAGTAACATACCATTTCCCCACTATCCATTCTCATTCTCCTTTATCATTTTCTGATAATTTCACTATACCACAAACAATACAATATATCCATAGAAGCACTTTGCGGCTTCCTTTTTCTGGCATATCCAGGTGAGGTGTGATAAAATAGAGCCAGATAGATTTTGACAGAAAACCCTCACTGAAACAGACAGACAGCGCCAGGCACCAATGGGCTTTTGGCGGGAAAGGCTGACCGTACATGAAAAAATTAAAATGCCCCATTTGCCAGAAAGAGCTGGAACAGGACCGTATACAATGTCCTTACTGTAAATACAGATTCAAAATCGTGCCCAAGCGCGTAAACAGTCCTGAGGATGAAAAAACGCGGCTGGACGGTTACCTGGTATCTGACATCCGGGACTGTCTGGTCCACATCGAGGAAGATACATTGAAACGGTTCAGGAAGGCCCAGAACAAGCCGGAATTTAATCCTTTTGCCGGATTTGCCGGAAACCTGTGGTTTGCCAAAAGAGGCATGTTCGACATCTCCCTGTGGCTCATTGTCATAAATATGACAGCTGTTCCTCTGATGGCTGCCGCTTATGGATGGATGCACAAGGGAAGCCGTTCTCTGCCTTATGATACCGGCTATGTATTTCTGTTCTTCCTGATTATGCTGGCGCTGGAATTCTATCCTCTGGGAAAATCCGCTGACCGGATGTTCTGGAAACACACCAAAGAAGTTCTCGATTTTCATGGGTGTAAAGACAGGACGGAGGAAGAGAACCAGGAGCTGATAAAGAAGCTGGCAGAGGACGGCGGCCTGTCAACGGCCAACAGTCTGGTCATTCTTGGACTGGATCTGCTGCTCATATTTTTCTGTAAGCAGGTGACCACAGCAATTTTTCTGTATTTCAGCTACACCAGATAAAGGGGGAGACAATGAAGCCATTGAAAAAGAGCACAGGAATCCTGGCGACTGCCATCCTTATTGTCATGATATCGGGGCTCCTGCTGGCCAATCAGATGATTGATTACCTTGAAAATAATATAACCACGGATTATACAAAGGTATACCATGATGACCTGGACCGGCTGCTGGGAGAGGGGTGGACGGTGTTGGCAAAAGAGAACGGTTATACGGCCACGCCCTTTGATTCCCCAAACATCTACACATGGGAAATCGGTTATAAGGATAAGGAAGGACAGGAGCGTTCCATACTGCTCAGCAACTTTAAGGACAGAAGCATGGAACACCCATTCGGATACTGCATAGAAAAGAATTTCCAGACCATGACAGGAGAGGTATATGCCAGGGATGTAATCAGTCCTGTGATACCCGCTGTCTGCTGGCAGCCTGAGTACTGGATTAGATTTCTCAATTATTATGTCAGCGGAGACCATTTAACAGACAGGCCGTATGAGGGACCTGCGTCTACAGCAGGTCCCAGGGCAGAAGTGACGCTAAAAACATCGCCTCTGTTGGATGAATCGGACAGCAGCATGGACTGGGAAAATCCGGAATCAGCTTTCCCTTTATATGATATTGATTACGCCGGCATCTTTAAAAGGAAGCCGGACCTATGGTATTTGAGTGTTTCTCTGGATTTTTATTTGGAGGATATGGATCCGGCTGAGTATGCGGAGAAAGCAGGTGCCCTGGAGGAAACCGCGGAGCAGGTTCTGGCCCGCCTCAACGAATATACGGGACATACAGTGAATGCAGAAATCATTTATCCTGCAGGTTCAGACCAGAAGGGAGCTTCCTATCATCACTGGTATGTCATAAACGGAGATATCGTGGACCAGTCCGTATCCGATATACAGCTTCCTATATTCGGTGTCATTGACCCGATGTATAACAACTTGAAAAAATTCTATCATCCGGAGCAGGGATATTAAAATTGTTTAATTGTTTCCAACTATTCGTGAAAGTATCATTTCGGCTGAATAGTTGGATATGAGAGGATACATGTACATGAACAAACCTTCTGAATGTCCAGAATGCCGTTTCCTGCCGTTTTGGGATGGATAAGGGGGAGGGAGACCCTTGACAGCACAAAAGGAAAGGAGGAGGCTTTTTAAACAGATATAGGTATGGTACGTAGAATTGGTACCTGGCAGTCTATGTAATTAAATAATAATTAGATGTACCTGGTTCTTATCCAGTCATTATCTTGATTCATTTGTTTTGTGCATACTTTCAATTTTGTAATTTCCATTCCCATATAGTTATACGGGAGGACTAAATTCTGTCAATATATGGACTACACAAAGATTACAGACCCTGGTCGGGTAGTACGGGGGAGTAAATACAGATTTACCGTACTTAACAAGCCCATGGTGGATACGAAAGAGATATTCATAGAATAGAGACAACTATTCGCGAAAGTCTAGTTTAACGAATAGTTAGCAGGGGTGAGGTTCATCACCCAATCTATATATCAATTCTTGATAAATCCCATTGATTAAAATTGAATAAAAGGATGTGATGTTTATGTCTGTTGCCACTCCTTCTGAGGTCAATCCCATCTGACAATGATGCCGCTGACCTACAGGATTTACTTAGTGACTATGAGTGGGAATTAATGCAGTCGGAATCTCTGGATACGTCCATTGATAATGCAAGCATTTACCGCACTGCTGAGAATACAGCCGATATTGTACAATTGCTTTTGTGTGCCAATTTCTTGTTGGCGCTTATCCTTGGCTGTCTGCTATGTGTTATATTCAGCCGTTTTTTGAGGAGTTGATTATATGAATGGCAATGAATTTGATAAACTTTTAATTGCTCTTGTTTTTTTGTCTGTAGGGGTGTTGTTGCTCCCTAATGCTCTACAGTTTTTGGGGGTGCTCTGGAAATGATGGTTGAAGATTTACTTACGATGTACGCTCCTTTTGTTGGCGCTGGTTTCCTACTTGGATGCTTACCCATGCTAGCTGGTTTAGGTATCCATGTGGTTATCAATATATTTAAAAAAATTTAATTTTGGAGGTAAGAATTTATGTTGAAGGAAAGATTTGAAAACAAGGTTGCTGCTATGCGTTGTGCTGTTGCTGGTGTTGCTGTGAGTGCTCCCCTGGCTCTTTGCACTATCACCTCATTCGCCGCTGAGGGTGACGCGGCTGACCCGTTAATCACTGCTTGTACATCCATTGCAAGCTCCGCTACAACTGCTATCAATGGGGTGATACCTATTGCATTACCGCTGGTTGGCGCTGGCCTGGTTATCACAATCGGCCTTAAGGTATTTAAGCGGATTGCAGGTAAAGCATAAGCAACTATTTTGTGGGACAGTCGTTATAGTAATGACTGTCCCACAGTCATTAAAGGGGTGATTTTATGAAAACATTAAGACGTGTTGTTAGCCTGTTTCTGGTTACGGTTTTGCTTCTCTCCTTTCCCCTCACGGTCTTTGCTGCTCCTGCCGCTGTTCCGTCCGTATCGGAATACATATTTGATACGCTGTTATCAGCAAATGGGGTGGATACATCCCTATCCGGTGTACAGTCTTGGCTGGGCTCCTGGACTGGCTACGATGATTATTTGGAGCAAGGAAAACGTGGGGAACTTGGGTCATACAGTCAATGGTTATATGACAGGCAGTACAACGGGGAAAATGCTGAAATCAAGGCAAAGGCCCGTGAACAAATTGACGCTATGACAGACTGGATGAATATGGACTGGGCCGATGTTGGCGGTCAAGATATCACGCTTGGAACTGGTATTTTAAACGGCTGGGTGGATGGTGTTAAGGGTACTGCCGCTGACTATGCTACTAGCATTAAAGGATATCTCAGCACGTTTTCCTCGTATGGTTCGGCGGCTCTTGATTATATTAAGGAGCTGGCCCCTGTCACTGAAAATATGGACCATTGGACAAAACCTGCAAAATATGGTAAATGCATTTATCATTATTCGGGTAAATCTATGTATTTGACCCAAACTTATATTTACCTTCCATCTTCGCTTGCTAGTGCAAATGTTCCTGTTGGTTATCCTACTATCTATAATTCATCTTCTAATAAATGGACGATACATTTTAAATATCTTAGTAATACGGCCCCTACGATTGGTTCTATATATGGCCTTAATTTGTATGGTCATACTGTTAAATATGATATAGATACAGGTGCATATAAGGCCTATAATGATTTTAATATTTCTATCAATTCTGGTCTTGATTTGACTCCGGAACAAATTAAAGAGTTCCCTATTCCAATATTTCAGAATGAGTCCGCCGCTACGGCATATTTAACAAATAAAGCCATGGAAAATATCATGAATCAAGAAGTTGTTGGTATGCCTGTTATTGGGATAAACCAGGATGCACAAACGATGGAACCAAAGGTGGTCCCTACGGTTATTACCCTGCCTCAAACGGGGGAGCTTGCCGCTCAATTAATGGATGAATTATCCGATGCTATGGACCGCATTGAAGAACTGGAAGCCGCTCTTAAAAATGCAGGTTTTGCAATTGATTGGGGGGCGGATGTTGTTGTCCCCACGGTTGCACCCACGGACGTCCCGGTTGAAGGTGAGGACACGGAAACAAAGACTACCCTTGCGGCTATCCTTGCCAAAGTTGAAGCGATTCCTGCCACGATTGAAGCTATGCTTAATAATAAATTGGAGCCGGGCGATACGGACGAAGATGTGGAAAACATGAAACTTCCAACTAGTATTGCCGATAAATTTCCGTTTTGCATACCGTTTGATGTAATATATCTGGTCAAGGCCATGAATGCATCGTCTGAGGTTCCACGGTTTGAGCTCCCGTTTAAGATACACTATCAAAATATCAACTATGAACATACCTTTATTGTGGATATGACTGAATGGGATACGGCTGTTAAAATATTGCGTACTATGTTAGATTTACTGTTTATTGCTAGTCTGATTTCATCGACTCGCGAACTGATAAGGGGGTAACTTATGTCTGTTGTAATGAAAGCGTTTAGCTCCATGCTGGCGGTTATTATGGACCTTCTGCCGGACTCTCCGTTTCGTGGATTCATTGATAATATTATCTCGATTCCATACATCGGTTTTTTGAACTATTTTGTCCCTATCAGTGACTTTATTTCCATCTTGACTGCCTGGGGTACGGCTATCGCCACGTACTATGTTTTTAGCGCAATTTTGCGTACTATCAATGCGATTGATTAAGGGGGTGTATGCATGATTGTCTTATACTCTGGTACACCAGGGAGCGGTAAATCCCTGGATACTGCCAGGACCATTTATAACTGGTGCCGCCGTGGCGCTCCAATCATTTGTAACTTCCCTCTTAATGCTGATAATATCCATGTTAAGCGTAAAAAGGATATACATTTTATTCCCAATGGGGAGCTTGACCCGGACGAACTTGTGTCGTTCTCTCGCTCCTACTTTGCGGGCCGGCCTTGCAAAGAAGATAGTATCCTTTTGGTGATTGATGAAGCCCAGCTTTTGTTTAATGCGCGTGACTGGTCCGTCAAGGGCCGGGAGCGTTGGAACTGGTTTTTTACCATGCATCGGCACTTTGGTTTTTTTATCATCCTTTGCGCTCAGTTTGACCGCATGTTGGATAGACAAGTTCGTGGCTTGATAGAGTATGAATACGTCCATCGCAAGGTAAATAACATGGGCTGGAAGGGTATCTTTTTGTCCTGTCTCCTGCTCTCTCCTACTAACCTTTTTATCAAGGTAAAGATATGGTACCCGATGAAAGAAAAGGTTGGGAGTGAGTTCTTTCAATGCCGGAAAAAGTACTATTGCATTTACGATACGTTTGCGCTCCTGGACAGGGCGGATAAGCGCGAGGAAGGGGAACAAGGGGCCCCGCCGACCGCTTGTCTGACTGGCCCAGATGTCACTGCCGATGATGATGTTTCGGACTTGTCTCCTGCTTGTCCAGATGCTTCTGGTTGTGTAGTTGCTGATACTTCAATTCCATCCATTTAAGCTCCTCCTCTTGTTCCCTTATGGTCCTGGACTGAGCGTGGATGATGATTAATAGTATCAATAAGATGCATATTGTCACTGTATATTTGTACATTAATATGGCTATTATTGCATGTATGACATTTGCAATTGTTGTCTGCAAAATAGACCCCCCCCCCTGCTAATTGTATAGAATTGACAGGGAGGACATTTTTATAAATTACATGTTTACATTGCCCTTGATGTCACCAATCACGATTCCGTTGTTGTTGTTTCCGCCTATCACTACCCCATTGCTATTTTGTATATGGATTCCTTGTTTCTCTCCTGTCCGCCCCATATCCTGGGTGATTAGGTCGTTTACATATGCGTTTAAAGACTTGTATCCCTTTGCTTTCCAGTGGGCTTCTATAACAGCTTTTTGGCCTTTTGGTACATTAAATATGCATCGGTCGTAGTTTTCCTTTGCGTATTGATTGTCATACTTTTGTTTGTTAAATTCTCCCATTTTTTTTATCCTCTGTACACTTTGTCACAAGTGTACAAAAATTTTATTCACACTTTGTCACAAGTTCCAGTATGCACTATGTCACAAGTGTGATATACTATAGTTACAAAGTTAATAAAGCTCCATAGCAACGAGAACGCTATACAGTGTAGCAGTGAGAATGGAGCTACTATCTCAATTTGAGTATATCAGATTCATGCAGAAAAAGGAAGGGGAAAGAGAAATGACAAAGAAAGAGAAAGAGGTTTTCCGTGCATACAAAGATATGGTTACGGAAGATATGTTTGATTCAATGGAAAATGGCAATGAACAATCCATTCTTATAGCGAGGGAAAAATTCAGCTTATTGCAAAAGCTGGACAGGAGTTTAAAAGAATTGGAGCAAGGGGCCTAGCCCCTTCCCCTTTAATGCAGGTCGCTTAATTGCGCAACGGTCTACACCCCGTATGAATGCAGATGGAAGGTTTTAATGTTCAAGCGGTTGTTGTCGGTGCATCGGAAACCGTCATTGTATAAGCTAGGCAGAAATACTGCCCTCCCGGATTGATGAATACGCTCTGGGTGGTACGTTGAAAATAGAATAGAAAGGAAGGTAATTTTATGAAAGTTAAAGTTTTAGGTATTCAGTCCGTTGATTATGTGAGTCGCAAAACTGGCAATCCTGTAAAGGGGGTTACACTTCATTCAGCTTTTAAGGATGCGCAGGTGGAAGGTGAATCTGTTAGCTCTATTTTTGTTAGCGATAACTTAAATCTTAAGTGTGTCGCTGAGATTCGTCCCGGTATGCTGGTTGACGTGGAATACAATAACCGCGGTTATGTCTGTGATTTGGCTATCTGTAAGTAGTAATCGGCTTTTTTTGCATTTCTCCTTATGCTGGCTGTTCTATCCTGGTTCAGCCAGCCCCTTGTGGGTGCAATCCCGCATTTCCTTGTCCACTCTCAGTTCCAGGCCAGACAGCGGTTTAGATTCGTCATTACGTGGAATGCCTACGTTCTGCCATTTCCCTGCTAGGGATGGCTTGTAAAACCCCCGTAGGGTAATACGGGGGTACTAAATACATTGGAGGTCGGGATGGAAGGAAACTTAATAACCCTGGCTAATGGGTTGGTTGTGTCTGTTGACTGGCTGTCGTTCACGGTCATGTCAACGGCTGATGTTGTGGACGTGCTGGATATGTTCGGCTATGTGATGGATGATTTTACTCGGATGCCAAAGGGAGCCCGTGGCTACAGGACCATGTTTCGGCTTAACGGCTATTCGCTCAGCGTTTTGTGTGATGGCAACCCGGACATGGGTATACATATTGATGTGTCCGGCTCTGCTATAGGCGAACTGGTCCGGAGCTTTTCGGAAACGTTGAAAATAAATACCCCCTTTGGTGAGGGGTACGACATAGATTTTGATAGTACCTTTATGGTGGCTCTCCTGGAACGCATACGGGACAATGGTCATGTTACCAGGATTGATGTGGCGATAGACGATATCGGCTGTAATTATTTTACCACGGATGATGTGTGCGACCTGTATCGGAATACTCAGATTGTCTCAAAATTCCGCAACATGCGCAATGTCGTTGAATCCGAAGTTTCCGGTCGTAAAACAGGCCATACGGTGTACTTTGGTAGTCGTACAAGTGATATCTTTTTAAGGGTTTATGACAAGCAATTGGAACGCAATCGCAAGCTATCCACGACTGGCACCCACATTGATAATCCTTGGGTCCGCTGGGAGCTTGAACTTAAGAATGACCGGGCGGTCAGTGTATCTAAAATGCTTACATCCGGTATTTCTCTGGGCGCTGTTGCTGTTGGTGTTTTGGGTCATTATATGCGGATGATTGAGCTTGACGACATCAATCGTTCTCGCTGTTCTACGTATTCCGTTTGGGCTGATTTTATGGATGGTGTATCATCACTTAAGATAACCGTCCCGAAGTACGAAAAGACCATGGACGAGAAAAAGACCTGGATAAAAAGGCAGGTTATGCCTACTCTAGCCGCTGTTATTCTGGCTGATGGCGGGAGTCTTGAATTCGTGGAAGATAATCTGGAAAATGGTTTAAATCGTATGAATAAATCATTATATAAAATGGCAATGGGTGAATTAAATAATTGATGTAAATTATAACTATATCGTTAAACTACTGTTTCGCAAATAGTTGCAGACAGGTGCGCTCCTACGGGAAAATGAATGTCGCGCACCTTGCAACTACCACCCTTATGAATGGGCTTTCGCGAAACATTGGGCCGTTTAACGAATAGTTATTAGGGATGAGGTTCATCACCCAATCTATATATCAATAATTCTTGATAAATCCCATTGATTAAAATTGAATAAAAGGATGTGATGTTTATGTCTGTTGCCACTCCTTCTGAGGTCAATCCCATCTGACAATGATGCCGCTGACCTACAGGATTTACTTAGTGACTATGAGTGGGAATTAATGCAGTCGGAATCTTTGGATACGTCCATTGATAACGCAAGCATTTGCCGTACGGCTGATAATACAGCCGATATTGTACAATGCTATTGTGTGCCAATTTCCAGCTGGCTTTTATCCTTGGCTGTCTGCTATGTGTTATATTCAGCCGCTTCTTTAGAAATTGATATCATGCATTATAATGACGAGGAGCTTCTCTCCTTCCCTCTTACGGCTTTTGCCGCTCCTGCCGCTGTTCCATCTAGTTGCATCTTGCATCTGTTCTGACACTTGACTATACTATCTGAGGCTCATAAACCCAAACATGGACATATTTTACTAAGCCAACAGGAGAAAAAAACACCTTCTGTCCTGTTTTAGCTTAGAATTTCTGCTGAACAGCCGATATATAATTTATAATAACGAAGGGGGATTGCAAGTTGTTCAGAAGAATTTTCTTATCTGTCCTGGTTTTTATGGCGGTGTTACTGCTGAAGGTGGATTTTTTTGATTCTTATGCTCTGCCCCTTAAAGGAGACATAGAGGTACAGGCAGAGGATGGAAGCAATACGGTTGAGGCACCAGGAATAATTGTGATTCAGGATACAGTTTCTGGGGAGGACGGGCTGGAAACAGAGGGACTCCAGGATAACAAGGATGACCGGATAAACAAAGCAGCGCAGGAAAAACAGACAGGCAAGGACGTTCCCTTACAGGACAGTTCCCAGGGAGCCGCCGGAGAAGAATCCTGCGGCATGTTTGAAATCACTGGTTATTGCAGCTGTGAATTGTGTACCGGGGAAAACCATTTTACCAAATCAGGGACCGCTCCCAGGCCAGATTATACGGTTGCTGCTGATCCAGACGTGTTTCCACTGGGCAGCAGGATTCGGATTGGAGAGATTATTTATTTAGTGGAGGATACTGGGGCTTCCATCAAAGGAAATGTTGTGGACATCTATTATGAAACCCACGAAGAGGCGGTTGCCAATGGCAGATACGAGGCAGAGGTGTTTTTAATAAAAGGTATGTGATAATCCGGATACAGGGTTTATGATATCAACATTTACATATAGAAAATTAAAAAGATAACGAATCACGAAAAACGGTTCAAAGAATGGCTTTCTCTGAACCGTTTTGTCTATATTCTGACGCCCTCATTGTTTTCAATGGGGGCGTTTTGCAGCAGGCAGGACCTAATCTGCACTTCTCGGCAGCCAGTTGTTTCACATTACCGCATAGGACTCATTGCCTGTTATGAGTCCTTTACCGTTAATCTCTTACTGAACCGTGATAAGGCGGAATTGACTAATCAGTTTCTTTAGCAGCTGAGCCTGCCCTGACAGTTCCTCACTGGCCGCAGCGCTTTCTTCCGCAGTGGCGCTGTTCGTCTGTACGACACTGGAAACCTGGTCAATTCCCTGAGTGACCTGTCCGATGGCATCTGCCTGTTCTGTGGAATCACTGGATATCTGTCCAATGGTGGCTACCACATCCTCTACACCTGAAACCACGTCCGAAAGGTTCTTAGCAGTATCATCAGCTATTTTTGTACCATTAAGAACAGCGCGCAGGGAATTTTCAATAAGGGCAGACGTACTGTTTGATGCATCTGCAGATTTGCTTGCAAGACTCCTCACCTCGTCAGCTACCACGGCAAAGCCCTTCCCTGCCTCTCCGGCTCTGGCAGCCTCCACGGCAGCGTTTAATGCCAATATATTGGTCTGGAAGGCAATGTCTTCAATGGTTTTAATAATCTTTCCTATTTCTTTGGAAGAACTGCTGATTTCATCCATGGCGTGTATCATGTCCTGCATCTGACGGTTGCTTTCCGTTATCCGGCGGCCCATTTCCACAGCCTTCTCATTGGCGCTCAGAGCATTCTCCGCGTTCCGCTTAATACGGGAAGCAATTTCGTTTACAGTAGCCGCCACTTCTTCAATGGAGCTGGCCTGTTCCGTAGAGCCTTGTGACAAAGACTGTGCCCCGATGGATACCTGCTCCGAACCGGAGGATACCTGCTCGGCCGCCTCGTTGATTTCTCCCATAGTATTGCTAAGGGAGTGGATTATCGTAAACAATGACTCTTCAATTGTTATAAATGCCCCTTTGTACTTTTCATTAGGGGAAATATTAAAATTACCATGGGATATTTCGCTCAGTCCTCTGGATATATCTGTGATGTAGCGCCGCATCATCTCGGCAGCCTCGGAAAATGAGCGCGTCATCTCTCCCACCTCATCATTGGAATCGTTGGAGATGGATATATCTAAATCTCCCTGGGCAAGCTTGAACGCGGCATCCCTTACGTTTAGAATCGGCCTGGATATAAGACGCGCAACCCAGAAGGACATTGCCACGGATATACTCACTGAAATTATAATAACAAAGACAATCATATATATAATAAGCCTGCTGTTATCCGTAAGGGACCTGGATACTTCATTTCCCATCTGTTTATTAAGGTCCGCCAGCTTTTGGGCTGCGTTCATAGCATTATTAAGAATCGGTCTTGCCTGGTTCCTGAATATGTCCAACGCCTCATCATTATGGTTTTTAAGTCCCATTTCCACCACTTGGGATCGGATTTCCATATACCTGGGCAGTTCCTGGTCAATAACTGCAATCAGCGACTGTTCTTCCGGCGTCTGGCAATTTACCTTCAGAGCATCCAGGGACTGCTGCATTTTCTGGTCAATCTGTTCCAGCTCGCTGCGGGAATTCTGTATCTCTTTCTCCTCAGTAAGAAGCACAATATCCCTCACAACAGCAGAGCCTTTATTGAGGTATGTATCAAATGAGCCGATATCTCCTTGGCTAAACCCATTTTCCACAAGAGCTTTGCTGTAGTTCTGATCTGACCAGTGCAAAAAAAATGCCCCCAATATACCAGATATACTGGACAGACATGTAACCAGCATAAAACATAGTATCAGTTTTGGACCAATCTTTAAATTCTTCATTTTTGCTCCCTTTCCTTATTTGTACATATTCTGTTTATGATTTATCAGATAGTATGATATTTGTTTCTGATAATGCATATTATCAATAGGACTGTTTCAAAATAACCTGTTATTTTATTTTTATCATACAATAAACTCACACTTTTTCGCATACCGACAAAATAAGTTGTATTTTTTTAATCCTGGGGGATATAAATTTAGTTTTATTGTCGAAATATATTATAAGTTATGCACACAGGTATCCGCATTTATCTAAATAGGAGATATTTGTTTTGGTTGATAATATGCATTATGGGAAGCCGCTGTTTTGGTCAATATTTATCAGGGAGGCTATCGTGGCTATAAAATTTAATAATTAAAAATCCCCTGTGCAGTTAAAATGCACAAGGGATTTAGTGTTCTTTCGGGATACCTTGCATCCACCTAATATTTTCTTACGTGCTTTTAGTTTACATAACATTTTTACGTAAACCAAATAATCTAACTAACATAAAAATGCCATGAGTCTTTCCCTCCACTCATCCCCTCTCCTGCTTCTGACAAGGTGTTTTCATATTCAGCCCGTTTAAATAATCCGTTCCCCAGGTACACATCACATTCAGCACCGGAATAATGCTTTTGCCGAATTCAGTCAGGGAATAAATAGTCCTGGGCGGTTTTTCCGGTATAACTTCTCTGGAAATCATACCCGATGTTTCCAGGCCGCGAAGCTGCTGGGAAAGCATTTTAGGTGTTGCGCCGGGAATGAGCCGCTGTAACTCCATATAGTGAAGCGGCTCTTTTATGAGATGCCAGAGAATAATTGGTTTGTATTTTCCGCCAATCAAGGATAAGGTCGCCTCCACCGGACAGTTGAACATGCTTCTTTCCTGCTGTGTCATGATTTCCTCCTGTTTGTCCTGCTATTGCTTACGGGGATACTATGGTTTTGGGAAGTATCTACCTTAAAAGTGCATTCTTGTGAATTATATGACAGATGATAAAATAAAGTCAATGGTTGTAAAATCAATGGTTGATTTGATGCCATAATAAAAATCAGAAAGGAATTTAATATTATGGAGTTTCTCAGTATCGCAAAGCAGCGTTTTTCTGTGCGCAGTTATACCAGTCAGCATGTAGAACCGGAAAAGCTGGAGAAAATTCTGGAAGCCGCCCGTGTTGCCCCCACTGCTGCCAATCTGCAGCCGATCCGTCTGATTGTCGCCCAAAGTGAGCAAAGCCTTACAAAAATCGGAAAGGCTGCTAACATCTACGGCGCTCCCCTGGCCATCATTGTCTGCGCAGACCATGATAAGGCATGGGTTCGTCCCTTTGACAAAAAACAGACCGGCGACATCGACGCCTCTATTCTGACAGACCATATGATGCTGCAGGCCACGGAGCTGGGCCTGGGAAGCGTTTGGGTATGCTATTTTAATCCGGACATTTTGTGCAGGGAGTTTGAACTGCCGGAACATCTTGAACCAATCAATATTCTGGCAATTGGATATTCCAATGCCGGAACTGCTGATACCAGCCGCTTTGACCGGCAGAGAATTGCCCTGAGCCAGCTGGTAATGTATGAAAAATAATAGCATTTCTTTTAGCAAATCGCCCTATTGCCTGGCAGACATCTTCAAGGCAATAGGACGATTTCGCATTCTTCCGCCGCTTCCTAGCCAATACCATAATACCGGGTTCCTGAGGACTGGGTAGCCTCGGGCACCATTCCGCCGAATCCCCCCGCTGCATTCCTGGTCAGTCCCAGCAATGTGCAAAAGCGGTACAGAAAGCTCTTAAAATGGGAAGGCCGCACCACAGTCAGCTTTTTCGGCACACCATTATCCCTGACCTGATAAATCCGAATCCCCTTCTTTTGATAGCGCAGAAGTATATGGGCCAGATCATTCTGTATCTCCTTGGTTCTTACATAAATGGATTCGATACCCTGGGCCTTCAGAAAATCAGCCGAGGGTGCGTCCTGTGGAAAGACGCACCAGCGGTTATCATATCTTCCCGGCTGTCGGGCCGTACCTTTCATTCTGGCCGCATCCAAAAGAAATGCAGGCGGCGCATCAGGACGAATATGCAGGCAGCTAAGGTAATCTGCACCTTGATACAACGTTTCTGCCACAGATGTTACATCCACGGCCATGGACCACTTATCGGCGCCGTAGACACCGTTATAAAGAGGAACGGGCCGGTAGCCCATTTGAGCCAGGGCAAGTCCCTCCAGTACGCCTCTCTTTCCAGGCAAATCCACAAACAGAGCCGTTCTGCCGTCCCCATAAGGGGCCCATTTAACGGCAGGCAGAACCAGCTTTTCCGGAACCTGCTGCAGCGTCCGGGCAAACAGCACCGGCTTGGCCCACTGAGTCCACAGAGCATTGTCCGGCGCCCAGATTCGGTATGTATTGTAATTGTCATTCATTGGGTTTATCCTCCTTCTCCACCAATAGGGGAATATCCTTTGCCCTGGCATCTATGCGGGGAAAGGGACTGATGCGCCCATAAAAACCGGCAGCTTTGCCATCTACTGTAAACACTCCCACACAGAGATGAAAATGTTCCCCCTCATCGCCAGAAACCGGTTTGCTTTCAAACCGTTTCTGTACAATCCAGTCTTTTGGGTGCCAGCGGACATTTCTCTGAATCTGCCTGTATTCCTTTTGAGTCAGTGCCTCCCGAATGGAGATTCCCTCCCCCACGCGGCCCAGGGCGGGTTTGTAAATCCACCCATCCCCAAATTTACCGGCCTCCGGAGCACGGGTCTCAGGAAGCAATGCCCTCCATGCAGGCAGTTCAAGCCCCAGCTCATCCCATATAAGCGGCAGACGCTTGGACTGGGCAAAAACAGCGATTGGATGGTTGCAGGATGGTGTCTGTGTATCATAGTAACCGCCCCAGTCCGTTCGTCCGGAAAGATTGGGGAGCCATTCCAGGGGATAAAACCGCACAATTCCGCCTACAGAGCCTTCTTCCCCCTGAATCAGGCTTACCGCCTGCTGCTCCCTCCAGATAAGATGGTCAGGGGCCGCATACAGGGAACGGTATCCATTTTCTTCAAAATAGTCCCCTAAAAACTGCATGACCTGGCGGTCATCCGCGTATGAGGTGGCATGTACAAAAGCAATCCTTACGCCGGGACCGGTTCTCTTTTGGAATGCCTCCAACAAACTGCGGGCCACATGGCCTTGTGGTTCATACTGCGGAAAATACGGCTGTGCGATTCTCGGGAGTACAGACGCTTCCGCCAGACCTCCGGGAACATCGCTGTTGACCTCTGATACTGACCAGCCGTCTGTGGTGGGATGAAAGTCAAAGCGCATGAGCCTAACATGTCTTTCCGGGGAATAACTGCCCATTCTGGGAATTGCCTTCTTTACCTTAGACGGCAGGCCCAGTTTTTTTACCAAATCGCTCCGTTCCATCATGGCCTGCTCAATCTCCATAGTCTCAGCGGACAGCTGTTCCGCCCATTGTTCCAGTTGTCTGGCTGTCTGCCTGTCCAGAAGCACCACATGCTCAGCCACTGTGTTGTGGTCCTCCACCTGAGGATCCCATTTGTATGCCCTAAAAATTGCCTCATAACGGTAATCCGAATACCGTTCACCGGGAATTCGGGCCAGCACCGCCCCGCTCACAGGAATACCCCGCCGGAAATACGTTCCGGAATCCCATGAAAAATCAAAAGCACAATACAGGAATAGACCAGGTAAATAAAACCCCAAAGAACTGACGGAAGTATATTTGCCTGCAGACGGTTGTCCGCAAGGGAACGGGACGGACGTATGTAAAACCACTCCACCGCAAGAGAAAACAGCATAAGGGGAAGCACAGGCCATCCAACGGTGAACTCCATGAGCGTGGCTTGGGTGGAGGTCCAGTCCCCGCCCGACGCATAAGCCAGTATCAGGCTGCTGGCAATCAGATAAGCACCGAAACGGATGCCGCTGCCCATGTCACGGTCCACGCTGACCCGCTCGGATATATCAGTCAAGAGATTTATCACCAGCGCCAGTCCAAGCCAGGTAATTAACCCCAGTCCTGCGGCAAATAAGACAACCCACCAGCCGGGTCCATCCCCTGTGTTGGCTCCCGCGTAAATAAGAGTCACCCCCACAAATCCCCCGGCAGCCGGAAAAACCGCAGCCTTATTATCCAGGTGGACAGCGTCAAAGGGCCAGGATAAGTCCAGGCATTCCATCATGAAAACCCCGCCGCATATCCACGCATATCCCATAAGAATATAAAAAACAACCCAAATTCCAACCACGTCATAGGAAGCCATGGTCAGTAGAACAAAAAGTATGATGGCCAAGGAAACAGGGGGCAGACAGCCCAAAACCCGGCGCCCCGTCTCCCCATGTTCAGGCGGCCAGGTCTCAAGCAGCGGCATATACCATTTATACAAAAACCTGCACATAACGTACGCGCTGCCCAAAAACAAAAAAACCTCTGTTTCATACCAATAGGATACTGCTGCGGCAATTCCGAAAACCAACATTTCCATAAATAGAACCTCCAGCCCAAAGATCTGTAGTAACCGTCTGTATAATATGATTTTACACCAGAATTTTACAGTCTGCAACAAATTAAACAGCTCTCTCTGCCGCAGACGGCACTCCTTTTGATTGCCGCATTCATAATTCATTGATTTTAGTCCCTCACCAGGGCATAATAGAATCATGGATTCAATTCAGAAAAAACATAGAAAAGGATGTGATAGGATCATGCAGAAAATATATTTTGCTGGAGGATGCTTCTGGGGGGTGGAAGAATATTTTTCCCGTATACCGGGAGTCTGCGATACGGAGTGCGGCTATGCCAACGGAGCCTGGGAAAATCCAACGTACGAGGAGGTCTGCTCGGACACCACTGGTTTTGCTGAAACCGTCTGTATTTTGTATAATCCGGATATTGTTGCACTGCGCATACTGGTCAGACAGTTTTTTAAAATTATTGACCCTGTCAGCATAAACCGTCAGGGAAATGACCGCGGAAGCCAGTACCGGACCGGTATCTACTATATCAGCCATGAGGACCGCGGCCTCATCCAGTCTGTCATGTTTGAAATCCAAAAGGACTGCAGCCAGCCCCTGGCTGTGGAGTTAGAACCACTGAGGAATTTCTATCCGGCTGAGGATTACCACCAGAACTATCTGCAAAATCATCCCCACGGTTACTGCCATATTGATTTCAGCAGTCTCAAGGACCTCATTGTCCGTCCGGACGGCAGAACGGGCATAAAGCAGGACCGGGCAGAGCTTCAGAAACAGCTGACCAGGGAGCAATATGACGTGACCCAGAATGCCTCCACCGAAAGGCCCTTTACAGGACCATATTGGAATCATCACGAACCAGGTCTATATGTGGATATCGTCACAGGAGAGCCTCTTTTTACCTCTGCCGACAAATTTGATTCCGGCTGCGGATGGCCCAGCTTTACAAAGCCGGTCATGTCCTGTGCCGTCACGGAACTCCCGGACAGCAGCCACGGCATGCACCGCGTGGAGGTGCGCAGCCGCGAGGGTGATTCCCACTTGGGCCATGTGTTTGAAGACGGTCCTGCCGGGACCGGCGGACTGCGCTACTGCATCAACAGTGCTGCCCTCCGTTTCATCCCCCGAAGCAGGATGGAGGAGGAAGGTTACGGGGCATATCTGGATCTGGCAATATAGATTTACAGGTTCCGGCCTGGAAATGAACACCTTAAGATACCCATCAAATCCGCATCAAAAGAAAATTTGCCGTCAGACCGGCTGCCGTACCGATGAGCAGTACCAGGTCTCCCTTCTCCACCCTCCCCTCCCCGATGGCTTCACAGAGAGCGTAGGGGACTGAGGCTGAAATCATATTTCCATATTGTGACACACGGTCTATATAGGTTCCTTTCCTGAAGCCCAGCCTGGGCATAATAACATCCAGTGCCCGGCTGGCCTGGTGGGGAACCACCAGGTCAATGCTCTCCCGCTTTACCCCCGCCTCCTTCAGACACTGCTCCACAAATCCGGGCAGATTTCGGGCAGATAGCTTCAGGATACGTTTGCCTTTCATATCGAAATAAAAATCCTCGCGGTTTTCATCATTCATGGAAAATGCCGGCATCATGCCTCCACCTCCCCGGATTTCCGTATCATGGGCTCCTTCCGACCAGGTTTTCTGGCAGCTGTAGAGAATTCCCGACGGCTCCTGTTCTCCAGCTCTCGTCAAAACACAGGCGCTGGCGCCGTCCGAAAACAGCTCATAGCTCTCTTTCTGCCTTGGATTCAGGGCCGCGGACGCCGTGTCGCCTGATATGATCAGCACATTCTTATACCGCTCCATTTCAATCAGGCATGACATCACATCCAATGCCGATATAAAGCTGGTGCAGGTCGTATTAATATCCATAGCCGGTATGTCCAGTCCCTTGGCCAGCTGTTCATGCACCAGGGCAGCGTTGCAGGGAATGGCCTGCAGCGGGGTTGCCATGGCGCATACAATGCAGTCCATATCACTGATATCCATGGCCGCGCGCTCCAATGCTTTTCGGGCAGACCTGACCGCAAGCATTAGTAAGGTTTCGTCTTTATCCAGACGGTACCGGGTCTGGCCATCAAATTCTATTTTCTTTCCCGACAGGGTGTTTCCCCAGCCGGCAATTTTCACCTTGCGTTCCCTCATATGTACCTTCCCTTCACCGGCTCCGCACCTCTGCGCTCCACACGCTTCATTTTCCTTCCCTTTTCATAACTGTACGGCCGGAAGGATATATCCGGCAGCAGGAAGCCGCAGTCTTTTGAGAGCAGTTCAAACTCCTTTAAAACCCTCTGTTTACCAGGGTCCGCCATATCCGCATACACAGTCAGACTCCCATCCGTCTCCTGTACAATCCTGTAATCTCCGGATGACCCTGCCTGGTTTTCACCGCTGCCTTTATCCCCAAACAGGATGCATCTCCTGATAAAATCCGGGAACACAGGCACATTCCTTCCGTCCGTCCCTTTAAAGGAAAACACATCATCCTCGCGCCCCTCTATCTTCTCCAGAGCCAGGAAGGGGCTGCCGCAGCCGCAGGGTTCCTTTCGCTCCACCAATATGTCATTCAGACGGTAACGGATGATGGGCTGGGCCTTTCTCTCTAAATCCGTCACCACCGGCACGAACCGCCGGTCATCCAGATACTCCCGCTCAATGTACACTATATCTTCATTCAAATGCAGGGTTCCCATGGAACAGGTGGCTGCCAGGCATCCTTCGGTGCACTGGTAGACCTGATGAATAACAGAAAGGCCAAATGCCTCCTTTATCCTCTGTTCATCCGCCTGTTCCAGCACCTCGGCAATGGATATGACAATCCGGGGACAAATATCCGTTTTCCCCTTCCTTACATCCTCTGCAATCATAAGAAGGAGCGACGGCTGTCCTGCCAGTATCCGGGGACGGATTTCTTCCAGCCGTTTTCTGTGTTCCTCCATATCCTTGTAAATATCAAAGAAATGGAACTGTATGTTTTTGGACTTCACTGCCTGGTATAAATTACTGTCCGCCCTCATGAAAAATGCAATGGAATACGTCTCAAACAGACTTCCCGACAGGAACCTTGCAAGAATATATCCGGCCCAACGGTTTTTCTCATCATCCGATACCAGAAAAATCCCCTGTTTTCCCGATGTGCCGGAACTGAGCCCTACTGTTACCCCCTTAAGCTTAGGTGAGAAATTCCGTTGGCGCTCTGCCAGGACCGCAAATTCCAGGGCCTCCTCCCTGCCAATTCCAACTGTGTTCAGTTCATCAAAATGTTCCATCATAAACTTTTTGTCTATAACCGGATAAGAGGACAGTTTTTTCATTCCCTTGTAAAGCCGGGAATGATCCCCCACATACTCCAGATGCTTCCTGATTTTTTCTACCTGCCACCGTTCCAGAGCGCTTCTGTCTGAAAACCGCTTTTTGTATTTGTAGTAAAGATAGTATTTGAGAACAGATAACCTGTCAGCCATATGTTTCCTCGCTTCCTTTTTCATGGGTAAACACAATCCTTATCTGCGGATGGTCCCTGTGAAGCTCACAAAGCTTTTTTAATGTTTTCTTATATTCCGTAAAGTCATTCTGTATCAGACGCGGAAACAGCCTCATTTCAAGCGTATGGCGGACCAAATCACCGCCCCAGCAGGCGTCTGCTGCCAGAAGCAGCTTAAAATCAGGAATCCATATCCCCATCTGCCCCCTGCAGTGTCCGTCCAGCACCACGCCTATGATGCTCCCGTCTCCCAACAGGTCATACACCTGTTCAAAATATCTGCACAAAAAGTGTTCTGACAGCCGTTTTTGGGGCGTTTGCACCCGTACTCCGCAGCATTTTCCCGATGAAGCAGCAGACTTATACGGAAGCATATTCGCAAACACCAGATTCCTCACAGAGGGTCTCAGAAGCGTCTTGTGTACCTGTTCTGTTGCCACCAGATGATACCCGTGGAAATGTTTAAGCCCTCCCATATGATCCGGATGTGCATGGGACAGAATGATGGTCCGGACGCTCTCAGGATTTATGCCGTCTGCCCTCAATCTCGCATCAATGATCTGATCAGGCTTCACATGGACCGGATTCAGCCGTCGGTACAGCTTTAGCAGAAATCCATCTTCATACACAGCCTGTGAATAACCTGTATCATACAATATATTGCCCAGGTCACGGTGCTGTATCAGAAACGCTCTGGCCGGAAACTCCCTCTTTTGGCCGGGATGCCTCTTAAACAGGAGACCCAGGTCATTGGTGCAGGATCCGCAGTGATACATCTTTACCCTGGCAATACGATCCGGAACCGGCTCGTCCCTGTTTTTCCACCATTTTCCATATTCCTCTATGGATTCCATCAATGTCTTTTCCGGCTCATAGCCCAATATGGTTCTGGCTCTGCTGATATCCATGGTCTGGGAAAATCCCAGGGTGCACACTGTATATCTTGTAAGTGCCGGTTCTCCCGGAAGACGGAAGATCCTGTATACCCATTCCATGGCCCCAGCCATGCCATAGACAGCTCCAAAGGGCAGTTTTCTGTAATGGGGCTTCTCTCCGATAGCTGCAAGAAAATACTCCAGCAATGTTTTGAATTCCATCGGCTCGCCGTTGGTAATATTAAATGCCATACCATCCGCCGCCCGGGCTGTCAGCGCTAACTGGCAGGCCTGAGCCACATTTTCCACGCTGGTAAGGTCTACCGTATTAAGGCCCTCCCTCATAAGCGGAATTCCAATCCGCATATTGGCCCGCAGCAGCCGGGGCACAAGACTTGTATCCCCAACCCCAATCAGCCCCCTCGGGCGGAGGATAACAGTCTCCAATCCCTTCTGGTGTACGTCCTCAACCACTCGTTCCGCTGATAGCTTGGACCTGATATAATGATTCAGGTCATTATACTTTGGTGCCTGTTCCTCGCGGATATCATAGCGGTCGCATTTTACCGTGTAGATGCTCGGAGACGATATATATACCAGACGCTCAATCCCATTTTCCAGGCAAAGCTCTGCCACAAGGGCGGTACCGGCCACATTCGTCCGGTAGAAATCCTCCCATCTGCCCCAGACAGTGGAACGTGCGCCTGCGTGAATCACATACCGGACTCCCTTAAAATATGCCTCACACGTTTTCCGGTTTGTAAAATCACCCGGACAGAACACAGCGCCCAGCCCTTCAAGTTTCCTCCCCTGTTCCCGGTTCCTTCCCATTGCCAAGACCCGGTATTCCTTTGTAAGGCGTCTTACCAGATATTCTCCCAGAAATCCGGTTGCACCTGTTATAAGAACTGTATTTTTTCCGGTTTCCACGGTATTTCCCATACTTTGTTTCCCCTCTTATCCGTTTATTTCAGCCGGCCTTTTCATTTGTTTTCATCAAATAATTGCAGTGCCGCTTCCATGTGCACAGCACACATTTCTGTTCTGAGTCCTTCATCCCACTGGTCTTTCAGCTTCATTGCAGCCATGGCTTCCCCATATAAATCCAACCTGTCCCTCAGTATCCGTCCAAACCCCAAAGCTTCAAACTGACCGGCATTCAGCCGCTGTTCTCCCTGCTGGGGGCACATCAGACAGGGTACGCCGTAGTACAATGCCTCATGAATGCTGTTCATTCCTCCAGCTGTGATAAACAGGTCCGCATGTTTCAGTATCTCACCCTGGTTGACGAACGGACGGATAATAAAGTTATCACAGTGTTTCCATTCATCCTTCCTGGTATCTGTGTTCCTGCCGGCCCTTTCCATATTCCAGACCATGACTACATTCCAGGAGTTCTCATTTTTATATGGTTCCCCATCCACCGGATGTTTCTGCCCAAACTGGCGCAGTATCTCCCGCAGGAGTCCCGCATCCTGGTTAAATACGGTTCCCAGGGAAATATAAATCAGCCTGTCATCGGGACAAACAAAATCATTGGTCTGGATGACATTTCTAAAGGGCGCCAAGGGTCCCAGGAATACATAACCGCTTCCCAATTTGTTTCCGCCCGGCTGGAAGTCTTTGGAATATCCCATCAGATTACTGCTTCCCCTGTTCATTAAAACAGACAACACCCCCAGCTTTCTGATTCCATATGTTTGTCTTAGCTTGCGGCGGACATCCATGGCCCGATTAAATTCTCCCGCATACCGGAGAAAAGAGGCTGAGAACCCGGATGCATATGCCCAAAATGCTTTCCCTCCAACACGGTCCATGACCGCAATGCTGTAAAAGCTGCATGAAGGTATCTTCATGATTTCTCCCACAGCCCTGCCCCACAGGGCCAGAGAATCAAATATGACACGGTATGGTTTCTCCTTTTCTGCCTCTGCCAGAAGATGAGGAAGCATATCGCGGGTGTATTCCAGAATCAGACGGTACAATTTTAACGGCTTGTCCCCGTCAGAGGCATCAATGGAATCCCGGTCCAAAGGATAAGCCCTGAACTCACAGCCATTGGCCTCAATTTCTCTCCTGTAAGGCTCCATTGAATAATAAACAACCCGGTATCCGGCAGCAGACAGGCATCCTGTTAAATAAAGGTTTGAATGCAGATGCCCGTAAGCCGGTATTCCATAAAAGAAGATAGACGTTTCTGGCAGTATACCACTCTTATCCTCTGCCGGCCTCTCCGCCATAATAACACCTCCTTATCACTATGTGGCAATTATAAGGTACAATGCCGGAATTAGATAGATGTCATTTGCCATTTTGTGAGTGACAAATGTCATTGTCATTCACACTTGTCATCCATATGATTCCTGTTTACCAGATTTACCTCCTGTTCCCGCAAAAAGAAACCGCTGTTATATGAGGTGTCATCGCGAAAAATTCCGTCAGCAATTCCTCATTCCATTTCATACAGCGGTTTCTTTCTAACATATTCTGATAAGGTTACCCTTTCTACGCCTTCACCGTAAACACCGGCTCCATCCTGGCCACCAGTCCTGCCATCCCGTGTTCCTCATGGACCTTTACCACCTGGTGGATATCCTTGTAGGCATAGGGCGCCTCGGAGCGGATGGTTTCCTCCCATTTTTTCAGAATATCGTTCCGGCCCTTTAAATCACTGCGGTCCGGATCAATGGGTGTCACGATATGGAATTTTTTCATAAATTCCTTAAATTCCCGGTCATTTCCATGTATCGCCTCTCCCCTGGAAAGCCTGCGCCCGGCTCCATGGCTGGCGCTCCACAGGGATTGCGGATTTCCCATGCCTCTCAGCAGATAGCTGGAGCTTCCCATGGAACCAGGTATCATCACCGGCTCCCCGTAGTAGGCAAAGGGCGTTCCCTCCATCCCCTCCATCCCCCTGGCTGAGCAGGCCCCTTTCCTGTGAATGAAATAATTCCTGCCCTCCATCTCCTCTTTCCAGATAAAGTTGTGGGGTGAATCGTACAGAAGCTTCATCTCATAGGGCCGTACCTTGTCTGTCACGGCACGCTGAAGCATAAGCCCCAGGAATAACCGGTTGGCAAATCCGAAATTAGCGGCGTTGTATGTAGTGCTGCAGAAACGCTGCCATGGGCTGTCTGTCTCATCGCTTACCGGAACATTTTCTCTGCTATTTATTTCCATTTTTCCCCTTTCGGGCAAAAGATAAATTCCGTTGTCCGGATGGGGAACTCCTTTCGGATACAGCTCCTTTGTTATGATTCGGTTAATTCTGCCGCTCTGGTGGCCGATAGTCAGAGATCCGGTATGAATCATGACCAGTATACTTCCCTTCCTGATTCCCCATGCATTGGCTGTCCGGCCGTCGTAAATCTCCGCCACGCGCTGCATCTCCACAAAATGATTTCCGCCTCCAATGGATCCAATCTGGTCATCATAGGACAAAGTATGGGCGGCCCCGATAAAATCCCCCAGGCCCTCGGTGCCGGTCGTATACAGGCTGCCCTTAAAGGCCGTGTACTCCAGGGCTTTTTCCTGTTCATCCCTGTCATAAAGGGACCATATTCCCCTTCCTTCTGCCTCCCCCGAAGTCTCCAGCAATCCCGTAAGCCCATGTCTCAGCATGGCTTCCCTCTGTATTCCGTTCATAGGTATACTGCGTCCGCCTTCAAAAAAGATACGGCGGATTTGGGGCAGCAGGGACAACAGGCAGGATTCCAGCTCTTCCTCCTTTAAATCCGTAGTATAGAGCCTCATACCGCAGTTAATATCATTTCCCATGGCCTGGGGTATCACGAATCCCTCTGTCATCAGCACCGTTCCGATAGGAATGCCGGCTCCCTTATGAAAATCCGGAGTCACTGCTGCCTTTATGACAGAATGTTCCTTTTCCGCCGAAAAAACGCCGGACTCTTTCATCCGCTCCACAGTACCGGTAAGTTCCATCATTGATTTCAGTTCATCCGCCGCCTTTTTCTCCGGCTTTGTCCCTTTAGGAAGGAAGATGGACACGCCGCAGGATTGGCCGCCAAATTCTAATTTTAATTCCATGTTGCCTTCTTTCTCTGTTTGTTTATCTGAATTGCTCTATTATACAACAAAATCCATAAGGAAAAAACAATCAATTGACAATCATTTGCAGTTGACGCTAAAATATATGTTATAGCGTGTCTGACACGACAATACATTTTATGAAATGAGGCATCCACTTACATGAGTCAATTATCATACCATGAACAGGTAGACCGGGAAAACATTCTGCGGCTGCGCAATCTGATAAAAGACCTGCCGCCATTCTGCGGAGACTTTTTCCGCGGAATCGAGCCCAGGACATCCTCCAGGACCAGGATCGCCTATGCCTATGACCTGCATGTGTTCTTTGATTTCCTCCACAAGGAAAATCCGGCCCTTGCCAGGATTGCGGTGCAGGATATTAAACTGGACCAGCTGGACCAGCTGTCTGTCACGGATTTTGAGGAATATATGGAATACCTGAAATACCGTTTCAATGACAAGAACCAGGAGGTCATGAACAAGGAACGGGGAATCATGCGCAAAATTTCCTCCCTGAAAAGTTTCTACAATTACTATTACAGGAACGAGCGAATCAAGAACAATCCTGCGGCCCTGGTACAATTACCCAAGCTCCATGAAAAGGAAATCATCCGGCTGGACGTGGATGAGGTGGCCCTTCTTCTGGACGAGGTGGAACAGGGTGACAAGCTGACCGATAAGCAGAAAAGTTACCATGCCAAAACAAAGACGCGGGACCTGGCCCTTCTTACCCTCCTTCTAGGAACCGGAATCCGTGTATCTGAATGTGTGGGGCTGAATATCTCCGACATTGATTTTAAGAACGGCGGCATCCGCATATACCGCAAGGGCGGCAAGGAGGTGACCGTATACTTCGGAACCGAGGTGGAGGACGCCCTTTTAGACTACCTGGAGGAACGCGACCGCATCATCCCGGAGCAGGGACATGAGGACGCCCTTTTTCTCTCCCTGCAGCGCAGGCGAATGGCTGTGCGCAGCGTGGAAAATCTGGTTAAAAAGTATGCCCGCACCGTGGCTCCTTTAAAACCAATCACCCCTCACAAGCTGCGCAGCACCTATGGCACCAACCTGTACCGGGAGACAGGCGACATCTATCTGGTGGCCGATGTGCTTGGCCACTCCGATGTCAATACCACTAAGCGGCACTATGCCGCGCTGGAGGATGAGAGAAGACGCAGCGCCAGGAATAAGGTCAGGCTTCGGGAGAAATAGAATTACAGTACGAATTTAAATAGAATTACAGTACCGGACAGAGCGTGCAGACAGAAAGACTTCCTGCCGCACGGTCTGTCATACGTTCTGGCCCACCTGTTGTGCACAGCAAAAACATGACCCAGGATACAGCAGAGGCAAAATCACGACCAGCCCCTTTTTATATCAGATATATGTATCTGTTTCTTTTTGACCTTATTCAGAAAATATTCCAGTATCTGCTGTACAACGATTTCCGGTATGGGCCGGAAATACAGAAGATTTTGTAGGGCTGCCATGCCCTGGTCCTCCAGGTCTCGGTCCTCCCGCCTACCTCTCCCCATTTCCGGCGCCTCCGCCAATATCATCACCATCTCAGCCAAAGGCAGGGATGCCTTTTTATCGAAAAGCATCTGACCGTCTCTTTGAAGACATATAAAAAAACCGCGGTTGAAGGTATCATACGTAATCGTTTCCAACGCCAGGCTCTTCTCCAGTTCCTCCTTCTGCTCTTTGTCAATGGGACCATATTCCATCTGTATTCCCAAATCCGAAAAAACTGCCGCATATCTGTCAAGCAGCGGGCAAATCCGTTGGTATTCCTCCTTAAAAAGAGATTGTCCTATTGAAAAAGACACAAATCTGTTTTGCAGCAGACACTGGACATACTCACTTGTTTTCTCCGCCCCCCCCCCCTACCGGAATGCCAAGCCCTATCATGTGACGCAGGAAGGCAAATGCGCAGCGCATATCAGACGCTTCTGCTGAAAAGGCCTGTATCTTTGCCAGACACGTTCCTTCCCCGCCGTAAATCCGTGCATTCAGTCTTCCTTCCTTATTTTCCTTCAGCTGTATTTTTGCAACATCGAGACAGCTGCATGTAAACTCTTTCCGGAACAGCTTACTTACAGCAAGCTGCCTTCCTCTCACCTCAATCTTTGACACTTCTTTTGGAAGCCACGGGGAAGTCCAGACCAGGAAACGGCGTTTATCAGGATCCGGATGAGCCGCTGCAGTCTGCTCCGGGCTGAACATTCGCCCCGGAAGGTCCACCTGTGCTCCCCGTTCCTCCAACAGTTCAAACAGCCGCTTACAATCCGGGCAGTAGTCGTAAATTTTAAACAGCTTACCGGTACTGCCTGAAAAAACAAAACCGTCATGGTTCCATCTCACACTGCATATATCATCCAGGGTGTATCTGTGTTTTCTGAAAAATATATCCCGAAACAGGATCTCATCCCCTTTGACCTGGAGCATTCTGCATCCATAACACCAAAGCCATAAACCCATGGTACCAAAAATCAGTAAAAATCCCAGGGACATACCTACCGACGCAGTCTCATTGCCATTTAGGTAATCCCGATAGCACCAAAACGACATCAGGCCCCCGAATACCATTCCAATCACACCTATGATTCTTATAGTCCAGGGCGCCCTGATAAGCAGTTTTTGCCGGCCGGACAGCACGGCCTTTTCCGCCTTTCTATCCTGTTCCGGTTTATTTTGAGTCTCTTTCATCATTCTCTTTTGCCCCCGTTCATCACTCAGCTGCCAATCATGTAAGGCATTACCGCATTCAAGGCTGTTTCCGTATATTACTTTTGCACTGTTTCCATGACAGGCTCACTGCACGGATATACGCTTCAGCTGGCCTTTTTTCTTAAGCTCTCCCACCAGGCCGGACATATCGTAATCCGCAGGCGTTTTTAACTGGGCCGTCAGCACATAGGTGGACGCCTCCTCTGTAAGCTGGATATTCACCATCTTGCAGTTCTGGTCCTGCAATGTCCGGTTGATGAACTGGAAGATGTCCTCATCCAGGCTTTCGCAGTATTCAATCTCCACTTCTTTGTCCTCCCCGTTCCTTCTGGAGAAATAACCTTTCCTGCCCAGGAACAGTTCCGAGAGCATCACGATAGCCGTGGATACAGCCCCCAGAATATACATTCCCGCTCCCATGGACATACCCACGCCCACAGTCGCCCATATTCCGGCCGAGGTAGTGATTCCGTTCACGCTGTTGTTCCGGAAAATAATGATGCCTGAACCAATAAAGCCAATGGCCGTAACCACCCCCGCAGCCACACGGGAGGGGTCCAGTTTTACATACTCGTTCAGCACATCCCCGAACCCATACTTGGAAATAATCATCATCATGGCAGAGGCCACAGCAATAATTACATGGGTCCTGGTGCCTGCCGTCTCTCGCAGCCAATAAGGCCGCCGCAGAGAGCAGCGGCCACCAGCCGTAATACGTAGATAAGCTGTTCCGTGACAAATTGATTCATGTAGCACCTCCGTCCCGGGGGCACAGTCCTGTTCCGGGCTCTGTGCCAATCCATTTACTAAATAATATATTCTAACACCCCTCCATCTGCTTTTACAAGTTAATTCCTTATAAAGAATTTCAGTAAGACAGCCATTAAAGCTGCCATTCAAACTGCCGGAACCTGATGTGCAATACAGGGCGGCGCCCAAATCCCTGCGCTGCCCTGCTGCATGGTCAAACATATTTTTACTTACCTCATACGGTTAATCCAGTACATATAAAAACGCCTGCTTCCCATCCCTTCCGGCACGTTCCTTCAGGGAGGAAATCTGGCCGGAAGACAGCCGCTCCTTAAGAACATAGAGATATTCCACCCGGTCCTCTTCATAAGCCTGAAGGGCCATTTCCCCGGCCTGTTCCTGATTCAATGACTCATATGTCATATAGAATATATCTGCATGGTCTGTCTGGTATGCATTCCGGGCGACTTCCGCCTTTTCAGCATCCGTCAGCTCATCCTTTAATACGGAAAAAAAGTCCGCATCCCCGGCCCTGGCAGCCTGCTTTGCCATCTCTGTTTTTCTGGCCTTAAGGGATGGATCATCATTTTTCGAGATAATGGCAAAATACTCTATCTGGTTCTCGGCATAAAACCGCTCCATCAGACTGGCGCAGGTTTCCGGGCTTACACTGCCTGACACGGCTGCAAAGTAGGACCTATTATCCGCCTCATAGAAACGCCGGGCCAATTCATCCGCCGTACCTTCAAAGGGGCCTGCCGCTCCCAACAGGGCCAGCTGCTCCGGCCGGAACCCGTATTTGCTCTTACTCAGCTTTTGCTTTTCAATGGATTGCCGCACTGCCTCAGCTATGGCGCTGTTATCTGCATATTGCTCCGTCCTGCCAGTAAAGCATAAAGGCTTTCCGTCAACCTGCCGGACTACATCATACTGGCCGGGGTCCACGTTCCAGGCCAGAGCCACGATATAACCATTGGCCCAGAACATTTTTGTCTGAAGGCTTTTCTGGTCCGGACTGCGGCGCACATCCTCATACTCATTCCAGCTGATCGTTTCTGAATCGGCAAAGCTCCCGCCGGACCTGACAGATGTATCTGTTTTCCCAATTCCCGCTATCGTCTGCGCTCCCAGCCGATCTGCCGCGCCTGTCAGAACATTCTCTGCCCCAACCGTCCCATTTTCCCTCTGTAACGGAGCAAATCCGCACAGCACAGCCATAGACACAATTGTTGCAGACATTATACAGGCTGCCAGGGACCATGGCCTGCTTCTCTTTCTGAATTCCATGATGGAAACCAGCCTTTCCTTCATCCACTTTGCATTTTCACTGAGAGGAAGGCCCATATCTGCACTCACCGGCATGGGACGGCGCCTGAGCGCGGTGAGGAGAATCTCGCCATAGAGGTGTTTATTCCTGCCGTCCATACGGCGGATTACCTCCTCGTCACAGGACAGTTCACAGGCCCGGGATACCTCCTTTTGCAGCACATACACAGCCGGGTTAAACCAGTGCAGGCATACGGCCGCCTCCACCAGCCACTTGTAAACCCCATCCATGCGCCGGATATGGGTGAGCTCATGCAGAAATACATAATATGCCCTGTCCGCCGGAAAATCAGCAGGCATGATGACAACAGGGGACAACAGCCCCATTGTCACCGGCGAAGGAAGGACGCGGCTGACCACCAGCCGCGGTCTCCTGTTCAGGCCGCAGACACGGCAGGCTTCCTCCAGCGGTGCGCCATAGGCCTCCAGCCCCCCATCACCGGCAACGGCCGGGGATTCATTTCTCTTACACAGCCTGGCCGTGGACCTGTAATTCCATATCCTTCTTCCCATCAGCACAGCGGCCACAGACAGCCACAGTGTAAGGAGAAACAGATATAGCCCAGGGGCCTTTGCGGTATCAGTTTTTGCGGTATCAGTTTTTGCGGTATCAGCCTTTGCGGTATCTCCCGCCGTGAAAGCCATCGCCTCCATATCTCCTGTTTCCGCCAATCGCTCCGTCCCCGTTCCCGGCCGCACACCCATAACCGGTTCCGGTTGTCCCGCACGATCTCCGCTGCCGGAACGTCCATCCATCCAGGCATGAAGATTCCCCCCGTCAGACAGAAGGCCAACGGACATCCCGCTTTTTAAAGCATCCGGAAAGATAAGGCCGGCCGGGGATGGTATGGGCAAAAGCAGCCTGAACACGGCTGCCAGCCAGATGTAATACTGCCATCTGCGCCCCATATGGCTGCCGAATATCCGTGTGGCTCCAAGGAGCACCAAAATCAGTGCTGTTCCTGACAGTGACAGGGTAAAGAGCATCTTCAGGCACATATTCATCCCTTATCTCCTCCCTTCTCCCAGAACGCCTTCAACTCCTCATAATCCTCCTCCGTCAGATATTCCTGACTGACAAGAGCGGATATCAGATGCTTTGTGTCTCCGCCAAATACCCGGTCTACCAGAAGCCGGGCCTGGGTCTGCCGGTACTCCTCCCTGGACACCAGGGAAACATATTCGTTCAGCCTGCCCTGCTTGCGCACGGTCAGCATACCATTTTCAGCCAGACGTGATAAAAGAGTCAGAATGGTATTGGGCTTCCAAGACTTTCCCCTGGCTGCCAGTTCCTCCCCCAGAACGCCGAACATGGTCCTTCCTCCTTTGTCCCAGATGACCTCCATAACCTCCATCTGTGCCTCAGGCAGTGATATTTCCTTCTCCATCTGACCAACCCCTTTCACCTACACTTTGTAGTTCTTGTCCCCAGTTTACACCTACTATGTGTAGGTGTCAAGAACAAATCATAAGGGTTATTGATAAAATCCTGTCACTGTACATCCGTATTGTCAAAACGGAACCGCTCCAAGAGTCCTTTCAGCAGCAGCGCCTGGGCTGAAAGCTCCTCGCTGGCTGCCGCGCTTTCCTCGGCCGTGGCTGAATTCTCCTGAATCACGCCTGCTATCTGTTCCATTTCCCGGGTCACCTGTTCCACGGAATACGCCTGTTCCCTGGATGCAGACGCTATATCGTCCATGGTCTTTACCACATTCTGCACCCCGTTCAATGCATTTCTCATGGAAACAGCTGTGGCGTCCACAATTAGTGTCCCATCCTCCACTGCCTTTAACGAATGGGTGATAAGGTCAGCTGAATTCCTGGATGCCTGGGCGCTTTTGGATGCCAGGTTTCTGACCTCCCCTGCCACCACGGCAAATCCCTTCCCCGCGTCCCCGGCCCGTGCAGCCTCCACAGCAGCATTGATAGCCAGTATGTTGGTTTGAAACGCAATATCCTCTATGGTCCTGATGATTTCACGTATTTTAAAAGTACTGGTCTTAATATTGTGTATGGCGTTCTGCAGCTCCTGCATCCTGCCATCGCTTTTTGAAGCCTCCTCTCCCACATTTGCGGCTAAGCGGCTGCCCTCTGAGGCGAGGTCGGCATTGGATGTAATCTTCCGGGAAAGGTCATTGATAACAGCTGCCAGTTCCTCCACGGATCCTGCCTGTTCCGCAGCCCCCCTGGACAGTGTCTGGGCCCCCGCGGAAACCTGTTCCGAACCGCAGGAAACCTGCTCTGCCGAGATGTTTATTTGCCTTAAGGTATCATTCAGAAAAGCGATGATTTGCTCCAGAGCTTCCCGGATAAACCTGAAATCACCTATATAGTTCCCCTCCACCGGCACAGCCAGGTTTCCCGCCGAAACCTCTGTCAGTATATAGGTGATATCCTCGATGATATCCTTTAAGGAGCGCACTGAGGAACGGACGCTTTCAGACAGTCTTCCAATCTCATCATCCCCGACAGCCCGTATATCCACATCCAGATTCCCCCCGGAAAATGCCTCCATACTGGCGCTGATACCTCCCAAAGGCTTCAGCACCCTGCGGACCACAAATACAATCAGCAGGACCAGCAGGGCCAGCATCAGAATGGACACCAACGCCATTGTCTCTATCAGATAATTGCGGGTGTGGTTTACTTCTGACAAAGGAAGCGTGGCCACGGCCAGCCAGCCCGTTGTATCACAGTTCCGGAACATGGCTGTGTATTTGACACCGGAATATGTAAAATCCGCGAATCCATTGTAATTATTTTTTACCTTGTTTTTATAATCATCTGATATCTTAATCTCACTGACATTTTTGCCGGATGCAGTGGGGTCGTCGCTGTAGATGTAATCCGAGCTGTTGGAAATCAACTCCAGGTATCCTGCCTCTCCTACCTTTATATCGGAAAGCGTCTGCTTAAGTGTATCCAGGTATACGTCGAATCCAAAAAGACCTGTTATCTCTGTACCGTTCCCGGATACCACCGGTGACACGATGGAGACAATCATCTCGTGAGTGGCCGGATCCAGAAATGGTTCTGTTATGATGGTACTTCCTCCTGAAATCACAGATTCATACCATTGAGAATCCTCCAAACCGGCGTCCACCACACTGCCGTCTGACAGAAGGTAGCTGTCTGTCCTTGGATCTGCCACCCAGGCCTCCATCACCTTCTCCTTTTCCCCCATCTGAGCCAAAGCACTATTTAGCACCCTCAGCACATCGTCCAGTTGGCTATAAGCACTGATATCCTCCTCCCTGGAGACAGATGCAAAATATGTCTGCAAATCATCATTATCCCGAAACATGCCGGCAGCTGTAACCTTGCTGCTGAAAAAATCATCCACGCTGGAGACTGCATAATCTGTCTGAACCTCCAGTATTTTGTCATTCAAGGCGGAAATAGCCCCGGCTGCCATGACACAGGCCATGGTAATAAGTATAATTAAAAAGGGAATCAGTACCAGTAAAAGGCTCAGGCTGATTTTAAAAGAGATGGAGCTCCTTCTGCATCCTCTGCCCTCCTTTCGGTTAATCCTGCCTCTGCCTTCTGCGTTTTCCATAAGTTTTATATCCCCCTGCTGCTTTTATAAAATCATGACACCATTCCATCATTATACCATAGCACCAAAAAAAGGCAAACCGAAAGGTCTGCCAAAAGACATGGTATCTGCAAATATATTTTACAACCCCAGATATCCTTATATCTTAAATTATGAATCTGCAATTATGATTCTGCATTATGCTTCTGCGGCCGCCAGAGCCTCTCCCAGCTCCCTGCACTGATTGAGTGCATCTTCGTCCGGGCTCTCCCGGGCAATGACGCCTTCGCCTCCCACTACGTGGGCGCCTGCATTGGCCATACGGGCCTGCCAGTCGCGCATCCACTCTCCATCCCCCCATCCATAGGAGCCAAAGAGACCAATATGCTTACCGGAAGCAAACGCCTCCACCTCTGTCACAAAGGGCTCTATCTCACTCTCTTCCAGGACTTCTGCTCCCATAGCCGGGCATCCCAGGGCAAAAACGCCTGCATCCTTCAGCGCATCTGCCGAAATATGGGAGACCTCTGTCACCAGGGCATCCTTTCCGGCCTTCCTGATGCCTTCCGCCACCGCATTGGCCATGGCCTCCGTATTGCCTGTCTGTGACCAGTAAACTACCATAATCTGATTCATGTCGTGTATCCTCCTTATCTTGTCATTGATTTATATTGATTCAGATTGTGTATCCTTAAGATTGCATCAATCTTCATACCACGGGAAACCATATGGATTATGTGCTCACGGGCAAGGCTGTATGCTTTAAATATACGCTTGCACTCAGTAAGATCCGAATACACCTTCCAGTATCCTATATAGAGGAAATTCTTTCCGTTATTCTCGATAAATCCAGTCACATCCTTTGCCGGATAGCCCAGCAGCAGGCCTATCTCATGGGGAAATCCGGCACGTTCTTCCATATGCTCCTCATATTTGATGGACACAAGGCTTAAAATCTCCTCCAAATCCCATCCCCTGTAACCAAACCGGTCCATGAGAACCCTTACCTCCGGCCGGTCCAGATACGTTTCAAGAGCCTGTCTGATATAAAGAAGAAATGTGGTTTTCTCAGATGATTCATACAGAATACAGCAGGACACGGCCGTTTCCTTAAACAATTCCAGAACCGCCGCCCTTTTGGAACGTCCTACTGTGAGAAGATTTGATATCTTCATACCTGTCAGTAACGGTGCGCACTGCAATGCCACCTGGGTATCCAAATCTTCCGGATTCAGTTTTAACATTAGATGTAAGGTTTCCCTGCTCACGTATTACCTCCGGCTGTCTCAGAATTTTATTGCGGATAAATTTTATTGCGGATAAAAGATTCCTTTCAAAAATATTCCTCCGTTTAATCTCCGTATAATCTCCCTAAAAGTCCTGCTGTTAGTTATAGCTAACTTACGTACAATATTATCAGACCGCGCGAGAAATTACAATAGCTGAAACAGGGAATAATTCTCATTTTCCATGAGTTTTTTTCGTTTTTGCAATATTGAGATTTTTTATCTCACCTTGAATCGTGTGTGAGTTTTTTTCTCATTTAAATTTTGAATGCATTTTTTTTGATTCTGTTATATAATAATCGGATACCCGGACGGGAATCTCCCTGTCCGTAAAATCATATCTCCGAGGTGACATATGGAATTACTGCAATTACGATATTTTCTGACAGCCGCTGAATATCAGCACATGACAAAGGCGGCCGAACATCTCCAGATAGCCCAGCCGGCCCTTTCCCAGGCCATTCACCGGCTGGAAGCAGAGCTGGGTGTGCCGCTCTTTGAGAGAAAAAACAGGAGTATAGAACTGAATGAAGCCGGACGCCTTCTTCAAAAACGGCTGATTCCCATTGTAAGCGCCCTGGACCGGATTCCAGGCGAACTGAGGGCCGACCAGTATATGTCCAGCCACACCATCCATTTAAAGCTTCTGGCAGCCTCCACCCTGATTACCAACCGGATTATTGCATACAGGGCCCTGCGGCCGGATGTGAATTTCCAGCTGTACCAGGCTGAAAACCATGCTGACTATGATTTATGCGTGTCTGCGGTCCGGTCCGACTTAAAAAATACAGATTATGAGGATTACATGGTCATGCTGGAAGAGGACCTGTATCTGGCAGTCCCCACCCATTCTCCCTATGGGGATAAGGATTCTATTAATCTGGCTGATACAAGAAATGCGGGATACATATGCCTGGCCGGTTCCAGGCCCATCCGCCAGATATGCAACAGCTATTTTTCAGAGGCGGATTTTGTTCCTAACGTGATATTTGAAAGTGATACCACAGAGTCTGTAAGAAACCTGATTGCTGCCGGGCTCGGAATCGGATTCTGGCCCCAGTACTCCTGGGGACCACTGGGCGGCGAATGGGGCCCCATGTCTCCCCACTCCCCAGTAAAACTGCTTCCCATCAGGGATCAGGTGTGCCGCCGTCAGATTATCCTCATGTGCTCTCCCCTTGGCAAGGACAACCCCATTGTCATGGACTTCTGCAATTTTCTCATACAAAACTCAAAATGGCTGTAGGACATTTCCGTCCCACAGCCATACCTTTATACTTCTCTTACTGTCATGTCTTACCTGTTGCTATAATCAAGCTGCTCTAATCAAGCTCTTTTTCTTTCGTCACTTAAGTTCCTTCAGATGGCTTCCCTTAAGCCTGGTAAGCGCCCTTGCCATGGACGCCTGGGACATCTTGAATTCCCTCAGGCTCAGCTGCTGGCGCAGCTGCTCTTGTGCGCGCTCCAGCGCCTCCCTGGCTCTGACCTCGTCAATGTCCTCAGGCCGTTCCGCTGTGTCCACAATCATGGTCACACGGTTATTAGCCACCTGCAGGATCCCACGGCCTACAATGGCCTGATGCCATTCTGTGTCCTCCGGCACCTTAAAGCGGAGGTTCCCCTCCTTGATAGCCAGAATCATGGCCTCATGGTGAGGCATAATGCCCATTTCACCGTCTGGTGCTGGCACTGCCAGATATGAACAATGCCCATTATAAAATATGTGGTCGCTGGCTACAATTTTCAGCCAAAATGCAGACATATCCCGGCTCCTTTCTGCGGCAGACAGTCCTGGTTAAGCCTCATGATGCTCCAGGGTCCTGGCCTTCTCCGCAACCTCGTCAATGGTACCCACATTGAAAAATGCCGCCTCCGGGTACCCATCCATCTCGCCGTCAATGATGGCCTTGAATCCGCGGATGGTTTCCTTTACAGGCACATATTTACCGGGTACGCCGGTAAAGTTTTCCGCCACATGGAAGGGCTGGGATAAAAACCGCTGGATCTTTCTGGCCCGGTTTACAGTCAGCTTATCATCCTCAGACAACTCCTCCATACCCAGTATGGCAATGATGTCCTGCAGCTCCTTATACTTCTGAAGCATCTGCTGTACCTTGTTAGCCACCTCATAGTGCTCTTTCCCAACCACATCCTCTTCCAGGATACGGGAGGTGGATTCCAGAGGGTCTACAGCCGGATAAATGCCCTGCTCCACAATCTTTCTGGACAATACCGTAGTGGCATCCAGATGGGCAAAGGTGGTGGCAGGCGCCGGGTCGGTCAAATCATCAGCAGGCACGTAAACAGCCTGGACCGATGTAACGGAACCATTCTTGGTGGAAGCAATCCTTTCCTGCAATTCGCCCACCTCAGTGGCCAGAGTGGGCTGATAACCCACGGCCGAAGGCATACGTCCCAGCAGGGCGGATACCTCGGAACCGGCCTGGACAAAACGGAATATGTTGTCAATAAACAGAAGCACGTTCTGATGCTCCACATCCCTGAAGTACTCAGCCATGGTCAGTCCTGTCTCGGCCACGCGCATACGGGCCCCCGGAGGTTCATTCATCTGTCCGAATACCAGGGCTGTCTTTTCCAGCACCCCCGACTCCCTCATCTCGGTCCACAGGTCATTTCCCTCACGGGAACGCTCTCCCACGCCCGTGAAAATGGAGTACCCGCCGTGTTCTGTTGCTATATTGGTTATCAGCTCCTGTATCAGCACGGTCTTGCCCACGCCTGCACCGCCAAAGAGGCCTATTTTTCCTCCCTTAGCATAGGGGGCCAGCAAATCAATTACCTTAATACCGGTTTCCAACATCTCCACAACAGGGCTCTGGTCCTCAAAAGACGGCGGGTCCCTGTGGATGACCCACTTATCCTCGCCTTCCAGGCTCTCTCCTCCGTCAATGGTCTCGCCCAATACGTTGAAGAGACGTCCCAGGGTCTTCTCGCCTACAGGAACCTGTATTCCAGCGCCTGTTGGCTCCACTTCCATATCCTTGCACAGGCCGTCGCTGGATGCCAGCATAATACAGCGCACCACATTGCCGCCTACATGCTGGGCCACTTCCATGACGCACTTCTTACCCTGATTATCCACCACCAGGGCATCCTTGATATGGGGAAGTCCATCATCCTCAAAAGCCACGTCAACTACAGGTCCCATGACCTGTATGATTTTTCCCTTGCTCATGGCTGCCTCCTTTTATATTTACGAATTTACGATTGTTTCTTTTTTTGTGCCTTTGCACCGCTGATTACCTCTGTGATTTCCTGGGTAATAGCCGCCTGTCTCACACGGTTGTACTCTATGGACAAGTCATTTAAAATTGCGTTGGCATTGTCGCTGGCAGACTGCATGGCCATCATCCTGGCGTTCTGCTCGCTGCAGAAGGACTCCACCAGGGCGCCGAATATGAATCCGGTCACATAGTTGGGGACCACATGGTCCATAACAGCGCTGGGGGAAGGTACCATCTGTATCTCCTCCTGAATGATATCAGCAGGGATGACAATATTGCTGAAATCCTCCCGTTTAAGGGGAAGAAGCTCTGTCATCTCCGCCTCCATCTGCATGCTGTTTATCATCTGCGTATATATAATCCAGACCTCATCCAGACGTCCTTCCTCATAATCCTCCAATATAGTAGAGGAAATCAGACGGGCGCGGTGCATGGTGGGGTTTTGTACCGTGTAATGGAACTGCTCCTCCACCTGGATATGTCTGGCCTCAAAATAATGGCGTCCCAGTTCTCCCACCACATAAAGCCGGTGGTTCTTACTCTGTTCCATCCACTCCTGGGCCATCTTCAGCACATTATGATTGTAAGCGCCTGCCAATCCCTTATCGCCGGTAATGACAATCAGCCCCTTTACCCTGTCCTCCTCCTTGATTTCCTTCCTGGGATTGAAGTAAAAATGCTCTACATCCGGCATATGGCGCAGGATACGGCGTATCAAATCCTGAAGGCTATAGAAGTAAGGCTCTGTTTCCTCCAGAAGTTTCTTGCTCTTCTTAAGCTTGGTGGAGGAAATCAGGTACATGGCATTGGTAATCTTCCGGGTATCCTGGACGCTTTTCATACGGCTGAGGATTTCTCTTGCATTTGCCATATTAACTCCTTCTTCCTGGTCAGACGGACGCCTTATACTGGTTTGTCTTATACTGGTTTGCCGCATCTACGATACGGTTTATCAGGTCATCGTTCAGGACCTTGGTCTCCTCGATTTCTTTCCCAATCTCCGGATGTTTTTCATCAAACCAGGCCAGCATGTTCATCTGGAATTCCTTAATATCCGAAACCTCAACGGAAAGCATAACCTTGTGGGTTGCCGCGCAGAGGGTAATAACCTGTTCATGCAAGCTGAGGGGCCTTCCCAAAGGCTGCTTAAGCAGCTCCATAAGCCGTTTGCCGTAAGCCAGCTGCTCCTTGGTCGCCTCATCCAGGTCAGAACTGAACTGGGTGAATACCTCCATCTCCCGGTACTGCGCAAGGTCGATACGGATACTTCCTGATGCCTTCTTCATGGCCTTTGTCTGGGCTGCGCCGCCTACACGGGACACAGAAAGTCCCACGTTCACAGCCGGCCTCATGCCGGAGAAGAACAGGTCGCTTTCCAGGAATATCTGACCGTCTGTAATAGAGATAACATTAGTTGGGATATAAGCTGATACATCCCCGGCCTGCGTCTCAATAATGGGAAGGGCTGTGATGGAGCCGCCTCCCTTTTCATCACAAAGTCTGCTGGAACGTTCCAGAAGACGTGAATGAAGATAAAATACATCGCCCGGATAAGCCTCGCGGCCCGGAGAACGCTCTAACAGCAGGGATAATGCCCTGTAAGCCACTGCGTGCTTGGACAGGTCATCGTAGACAATCAGAACGTCCTTACCCTGATGCATAAAATATTCAGCCATGGCAGTCCCTGCATAGGGCGCTATGTACTGAAGAGGCGCCGCCTCACTGGCAGTGGACGACATGACGATGGTGTAGTCCATGGCATCGTTCTTTTTAAGGGTGGAAACCAGCTTTGCCACAGTGGATGCCTTCTGGCCAATGGCCACATAGATGCAGACCACATCCTTGCCCTTCTGGTTTAATATGGTATCCATGGCAATGGAGGTCTTACCGGTCTGCCGGTCTCCTATGATTAATTCCCTCTGGCCGCGGCCTATGGGGAACATGGAATCAATGGCAAGAATACCTGTCTCCATGGGAACTCCAACGGACTTTCTGTCCACAATGCCGGGAGCTTCCTCCTCCACCGGGAGATAATCTTCTTCCTTTACAGGGCCCAGTCCGTCAATGGGCTCTCCCAGAGCGTTGACCACCCTGCCTAAGAATCCGCTTCCCACAGGCACGCCTGCTCTTTTTCTGGTGCGGACCACCTTGGTGCCCTGACCCACTCCTGTATCCTTTCCGAAAAGGATACAGCCAATCTCATTCCTGCGGATATCCTGGACCATTCCCTTAACACCATTTTCAAATATAACGATTTCCCCGTACATGGCATGTTCAATGCCGTATACAATTGCTATGCCGTCTCCTACCCAGATAACAGAACCAGTTTCCTGTTCCTGTCCGGCATGCATGTCAAAATTCTCAATCTCACTCTTAATAATGGAGATGATTTCCTGGGAACTGATTGTGCTCATATCAAGACTCCTATCTTACCACAGCCCGGCCTAGCCTTACCAGCTGCCCCTTCAGGCTGTAGTCATATTCTGTATCCCCGGCCTTCAGGACAAAACCGCCCACCAGGTCCGGCTGGTTCACCAATCGGATGTTCACATCTTTTTTGTTATATTTCCTGCACAGAAACTGTTTCATTCCTGTAATCTGGGCCGCACCCGGCATGGTAACATAGTGAAGCTCGGCATCCATAACACCTGCCGCCATTCTGGCATAGGCGTCACGGGCTTTTGCAATCTCCTCTGTCTGTCCGATGCATCCCGCATCACAAGCCTTTTTTAAGAAACGTACCATCAGTGCGGAAAATTCCGGTTCCCTGAACACCTTCTCAATAACGGCATGCTTACTTTTCAGGGGAACCACCGGGCTATTAAGGACCTCCGGAAGTTCCGGATTCTCCTTAAGCAGCTTTACAGCTTCCCTGACCATCTCTTCCGGTATGCCCAGTTCATATAGAACAATGGCATACGTTCTGGCTGTCTCAGTCATTTCCTTCACCTGATTCTGCTAAAAAGCGGTTGTATAGGTTCCTGTCGCCGTCCGGTGCGCTCTGCTCGCTAATCAGCTTGGCAGCAGCTGTCATGGCCAAACCGGCCACGCCGGCCTTCAGGTCATTCATGGCTTTCTCGCGCTCCAGGGCAATGGTACGGTCTGCCTCTTCCATCTTTTTGGCAGCGTCTGCCCTGGCCTGGGCCAGAACCTTCTCGTACTCTGCGGCAGCCCTGTTCCTGGCTTCCTCGATGATTCTTGAAGCTTCTTCGTCTGCATTGCCGATGGAGGCCTGATACTGCTCCTTCATCTGACGCGCTTCCGTTTCCCTGTTCTTTGCCTCGTCCAGGTCGTGCTCAATCATCTGCTTCCTCTCATCCAGTATACTGCGCACCGGACCAATCAGGAAGTGCTTCATAAACAGATATAGTACCAGTAGGTTGATAACCGTAAAGGCTACATTCCAAATGTTTAAATTTAACATATTAAGTCGCCTTCCTGCTATAAATTATTTTAAAAACAGAATGATTAAAAGGCCGATGACAAAGCCGTAAATGGCGGTTGCCTCAGCAAGGGCGCATCCTAACAGAAGTGCCTTTGTAATCTTGCCGTCTGCCTCAGGCTGTCTTGCAATAGCGTCCACTGCCTTGGACGTGGCCAAGCCGATACCAATACCTGCTCCAATACCTGTAACAACTGCAACACCTGCTCCTAATGCGATTAATCCTGTCATAATAAGACTCTCCTTTTTCTCTCAATATTTTCTTTTTCCATAAGGCTGCAAACTTAATCCTCAATGGCTTCTTTTATATATAGTGATGTGAGGAACACAAACACATATGCCTGTATCACTCCATCAAATATATCAAAATAGAAGCTGAATGGCAGCGGCACAATCAACGGCAGCAAATGCTTGATGAGTGCCATGACAACAATGGCGCCCAGCACGTTGCCGAACAACCGCATGCACAGGGACAATGGCCGTATAAACAGCTCCAGCACATTGATTGGCGCTATGATGGCAATGGGCTCTGCAAAGCTTTTAATCCATCCCCTGACACCCTTCTTACGGATGCCGGCCACTTCCACCAGAACAATGCTCATGACAGCCAGGGAAACGGTCACATTCAAATCCTTGGTTGGCGACTTGAAGCCAAGAAGTCCAATCATATTGGCAATTCCTATGTATATCACCACTGTAATCAGATATGGTATATAATCCTTTCCTTCCTTTCCCAAAAGCCCTTCAAAGAAATCATAGATAAAGGACATGCCGCTTTCCAAGGCAGCCTGCTTCTTACTTATGTTTCTCACCTTCAGGCCGCGGACCAGTATCAGGGAAGCTATCATCATAATCGCCATGATAATCCATGTCACCACCACGGATTCCATCACATCAATACCGCCAAACAGCGGTATGGTGAACACCACATTGCAGTTGAGCTCTTCCATCAGTGATTCCACTAAACCGTTCATACTAAACAACCCCCTTTCTCTTCTCGTTTGCTTTTGCCTATTATAGTCACCTTATTTAATAATTTCAAATACATATTATTTATAAATTGATAATATAAATGTTATAAAAAAGAAAATGTTACAAATCCATGAAGATTTCATTCTGCAATTTGTGTAATATATCACGTCACATGATATGCATTTTCACAGCATCTTAACAGCAAGAAAGAAATTTGTATTATTTTGCACAATAAAACGCTGCAAAATTATATAATTTGGAACTTCTGGAAATTTTCGGGCAAAAATGTAACCGGAATAGACAGAAAATCCGTGAAAAGATAAAAACCCTTGGAGCTGGCCGGATATCTCCAAAGGTTTAAAATGTATCTCATACTATCATATTATATGTACAGAAGCTAATCCTGTTTACTCAAAATATACTACAGTCAGATACTGCCCTGTATGGATGGTATCCTTCTTAAGGCCGTTCATCTGCCTAAGCTGATTCACATACTCTTCCATACTCATGGAACTGCCTTCCCTGTACTGACGGGCAATCCCCCAAAGACTGTCCCCTTCCTGGATGCGTACGCTCTTATAATAGGGAGTGGTCCTGCTCCCCTCCTCCTTGGCCATGGAAGTAAACATGGTACGTCCCATAATAATGGAAACAAACAGTAAAACTGTAAAACATGTAGCTGACAACCTTCTCTTTCTCACTCTCATATGGCAACCTCCCTGAGGCGGTTCCTTCTTGCGCGCAATACAGAACGTCTGTTCTTTTGTATATTCATACTATACTACCAGAACAAATGTTTGTCAAGTGTTCCCGGCAAAAAATCGAACAAAGGTTTGCATTTTTACCGAACATATGTTACTATAAATATAGAAAACGCAGGAGGTTTATTATGGCACAGGATAAAATTACTTCTAAGCAGCAGGAGATTTTAGAATACATCAAAGAGACTATTTTACAGAAGGGATATCCGCCGGCTGTGCGGGAGATTTGCGAGGCAGTACATTTAAAGTCCACCTCTTCCGTTCACTCCCATCTGTCCGCTCTGGAGGATAAGGGCTACATACGGCGTGACCCCACCAAACCAAGGACCATTGAGATTTTGGACGACACCTTTAATTTTAACCGCAGAGAGATGGTGAATATCCCTCTCGTCGGAACCGTAGCAGCCGGAGAACCCATTCTTGCAGAAGAGCGGATTGAGGACTATTTCCCATTCCCGGCAGAGATTCTTCCCAACTCTGAGACGTTCATGCTGAAGGTTAAGGGCGAAAGCATGATTGGCGCCGGAATCCTGCCCGGCGACAAGCTGATTGTGGAGCAGTGTCCCACTGCGGCAAACGGGGAGATTGTTGTGGCCCTGGTGGATGATTCAGCCACGGTCAAGCGTTTTTATAAGGAGAACGGACATTACCGCCTCCAGCCGGAGAACGATGCCATGGAGCCTATCATCACGGAAACCGTAGAGATTCTTGGCAAGGTCATTGGCCTGGTGCGTATGATGTAGCGGCAGGGATGATGTGTCTTTTGCATCATGATATAGCAGGCCTAACGATTTATAGGCATAATATATTCCGGATCTGTTACTGTTTATATACCGCTATCACACACTGCTGCAACTGCACAAACAGGAACCGCTGGTGTATTTATCCTTACACCGCAGTTCCTGTTTTTAAGATTCATCTCTATATCCTCAGAGACATGAGCATACATACTATTACTTATCTAATAAGAAGAAAAGGATATACAAGGTCTTATCATTCCAGACCTCATATATCCGTCTCTCATTGGATTTAATTCATTTCCAACTCTTACACATTAAAGCTCATTTACATCCACAAATGTCTTTCCATCTCTCCAGATTCGCTCCAAATCATAGAACAATCTGTCCTCCCTGCAGAAGATATGGACTATTACGTCCTTGTAATCCATCAGAATCCAGTTTGCGTTCTGGTAGCCTTCAATCTGCTTGCACTCGCAGCCTGCCTTTTCCAGAATTTCTTCCACATTATCAGCCATGGCCTGCACCTGATTGGGGTTGCTGCCGTCAGCGATTATAAAATAATCTGCCAGAACTGATACGGACTGGATGTCAATAATTTTAATGTCCTCTCCCTTTTTATCGCTGAGAGCCTGATATGCCAGTTTCACCATTTCCTTTGAGTTCATCGCGTTCTCCTTTCACTTTCTTAAAATATTCATATGCCTGGGCTGTCATGGGGTCAATACTTCCGCCCTTTTTTTCCAGGTAATCTAAAGTTCCCGCCAATATGGCATACATGGTCTCATCCAGGTCCTCATACGCCATCCGCCTTATCATGGGCAGATTATCGGCCTTGTAGCGCCTGGGTTCTATATAATCCGCTATATAGAGGATTTTATCCAGAGTCGTCATCTCCGGCCGGCCTGTGGTGTGGCAGCCGATGGCATCCAGGATTTCCCGGTCCGTAATCTGGTACTTGTGCTCCGCCAGCCATGCCCCGTATTTTGCATGTAGCACAGGCAGGGCCTTGTATTCCGCGTCCGTCACTTCCAGACCATGTTTCAGGCATTTCTTCAATATGATATCATCCGAATACCGCTTCCCGCAGTCATGCATCAGTCCGGCCAGCTCTGCCTTGTCCAGGCTGCAGCCGTAACACATGGCCAGGTTCATGCAGGTGTATGACACGCTGAGAGAATGCTCGTAGCGCATGGGCGCCAGCTTTCTCTTAAGGCTTTTCCTGTATAACATAATCTGGCTGCATTGGTTTTCCATACATTCATTCTCCTTTGCCGGCCAGGACCGGGGTCTTGACGCCGCCACCGTACAGTCCATGGTCCTTAATATATTCTTCCACTGCATCCGGCACAAATCCATGGATGGAATGTCCGTCAGACACGGATGCCCTTATTTCCTCCGAGGACACATCCATCTCACGGCAGCGGATGGGGTAAATCTTTGCCCCATACCTGGCAGTCAGGTATTCAATCTGCCTGTCAAAGGGCTGGTGGTCATCATGATAGGCACGCCCGGCCACCAGAAGCACTGCCAGCTTCATGACCAGCTCCGGGTGGAACCACTGTTCGATCTGATACAGGGAATCTGCCCCTATGATGAAATAGAACACGTCCTCCCTATATTCCTCACGCAGCAGGGACAGGGTCTGGGCGGTGTAGGTATTACCCTTACGCCTCAGTTCAAAATCCGAATACAGGAAATAGGGAGTATCTGCAATGGCCAGTTTAACCATACGCTCACGCATCTCTCCCTCAGTGATTTTATGATCTTTTTTATGGGGCGGATTTCCTGTGGGCATGAACCAGACTGCATCCAGCCCAAACTGCTCATAAGCTTCCCTGCCCAGCCGCAGATGACCATTGTGGATGGGGTCAAAGGTCCCGCCCAATATTCCTATTTTTGCCAAACAAATCCCTTCTTCACATACCTTTACCGGTTACCTGCCTGTCTATTTCTCCGGCAGCACAATCTTACGTTTCTTTTCCTCTTTGGCAGGACGGTAAAGAACGATTTTCCTGCCAATGACCTGTACCACCTGTGAGTGTGTGCGCTCTGCAAGGACATCCGCGATGGAACCGCCGTCGTCCAGACAATTTTTCAGCACCGTCACCTTAATCAGTTCCCTTGCTTCCAGTGCTTCGTCCACGGCCTGGGTAATCTCAGGCGTAAGGCTGGATTTACCAATCTGGAATACAGGATCGATGTTCATAGCCAGGCCTTTTAAATAGGCTCTCTGCTTGCTTGTCATAATAACTCCTTCTATTTGTAATAATCAAACTCCAGCCCATACATACGGACCGTATCGCCTTCCTCTATGCCGGCCTTCTCCAGGTCGTCCAGAACTCCCGTATTCTTAAGGAACTTCTGGAAGAAATCAAATCCCTTCTCAGAATCCAGATTGGTGTATCCAAGCATCTTGTCGATTCTGGGACCTTCCACCACATAAGCGCCGTCATCCGCCCTGGTAACCGTATAAGGCAGGTTCCTGTCGCCCTGGTACTGGACCTCAAATTCCTTCTCAAACACAACAGGCGCATCATCCACTGTTTTAAGCAGATCATTGATATGGTACAGAAGCTCCTTCACTCCCTGTCTGCTGACAGCGGAAATGGGGAACACCCTGATTCCCTTTGGCTCGAATTCATTTCTCAGCTCGTCAAGTATAATCTCAGTGTCTTCTTCTGCATACACCGCATCCATCTTGTTTGCGGCAATCACCTGGGGACGCTTTAGCAGCTCCGGATTATAGGCTTCCAGCTCCCGGTTAATGGTCTTTATGTCCTCCAGAGGATCCCTTCCCTCCACGGAAGCACCGTCCACCACATGGACCAGGACCTTGGTGCGCTCAATATGCTTTAAGAACGCATGTCCCAGGCCGATGCCTTCAGAGGCGCCCTCAATCAGGCCCGGGATATCAGCCATGACAAATCCGGCTCCGTCTCCCAGGTCCACCACACCCAGATGGGGATTCAGAGTGGTAAAATGGTAATTGGCTATCTCCGGCTTTGCGTTGCTGACAACAGACAGCAGCGTGGATTTTCCCACATTAGGAAAGCCCACCAGGCCCACGTCCGCAATGACCTTAAGCTCCAACTGCACCCACAGCTCGGCACCGGGCTGCCCCGGCTGCGCGTACTTGGGCACCTGCATGGTCGATGTTGCAAAGTGCATATTTCCAAGACCGCCCCTGCCGCCCCTTAAGATGACTTCCCTCTGGTTGTCACCTGACATGTCGGCAATGACCTTACCCGTCTCAAAATCTTTAAGAACGGTTCCCTCAGGCACCTTCACAATCAGGTCATCGGCATCCGCTCCATGGCAGCGTTTCTTTCCGCCCTCCTGGCCATCCTTTGCAATATACTTACGCACATGCCTGAAATCTACCAGGGTATTTTTTCCTTTGTCTACCTGGAAAATGACATCGCCTCCACGGCCGCCGTCACCTCCGTCAGGACCGCCGTTGGGAACATACAGCTCGCGTCTGAAGGACACATGGCCGTCTCCGCCCTTACCGGATTTAATAAATATTTTTGCGCTATCGGCAAACATACACAGTACCTCCTGTGGTGTGAAAAAGAGCCCCATACGCTAAGTATGGAGCCCTTCGAAATTATTCGTTGATTGCCCTTGGGTATACAGAAACCTGCTTTCTGTCTCTGCCCTTTCTTTCAAACTTAACAACTCCGTCTACTAAAGCAAATAAGGTATCATCGCCACCCCTGCCTACGTTGTTGCCAGGATGAATGTGGGTTCCGCGCTGTCTGTACAGAATGTTGCCAGCCAGTACGAACTGTCCGTCGGCTCTCTTGGCGCCAAGTCTCTTGGCCTCGGAGTCTCTACCGTTCTTGGTAGAACCAACACCTTTCTTATGAGCGAATAACTGAAGGTTCATCTTTAACATGTGTTACACCTCCTTAAACTTCACGTTAATATATGATTTCCCATAATCCCTCTCAATATTCTGAAGTCCCAGAATAAGAGAGTTCATCAGGAGTTTTGATTCAGGACTTATATCTGAAGTGAAACGGAATTCAAACGAACCGCTCTCTCCCGCTCCGCCTTCAAATCCATCTTCCGTAAATGCCTCCACTGAATTGAAAAAGTTAAGAGCCAGAGCCGAAACCGCCGCGCAGATGATATCCTCACCCTCATCGGCATAACCGGCATGTCCCTCCATCACAATCCCTGTGTAAACAGCATTGCCTGAATCTGTGGAATTCTTGAATACGGTTGCTTTAATCATATCATTTACAATTAAGCGTTGATTTTTTCAATCTTCACCTGGGTATAGAGCTGTCTGTGGCCGTTCTTCTTGTGATAGCCAGTTTTTCTCTTATACTTGTAAACGATCACTTTTTTAGCCTTACCTTCCTTCTCAACTGTTGCTGTAACAGTTGCACCGGAAACGGTTGGGCATCCAATCTGCAGCTCGCCGTTATTTACAACCAGCACCTGGTCAAATGTTACGGTCTCGCCTGCGCCTGCGCCCAGTCTCTCTACCTTAATGACATCGCCTTCTGCTACCTTGTACTGCTTTCCGCCTGTTGCTATAATCGCGTACATGAAAGGCACCTCCTATTATCATTACTCGCCAGCTTCGGTGACCTGCTTTCTTCCGTGGAATACTGGCAGACTCTTACAACCCCGCTGTGCGGCATACTGGTATATCATAGCATTTTCCTTTTCCGATGTCAACCGGAATTTCCAGATTTTTTGTCATTTGTTTTTTGTCATTTTTTTGCCACTTTTACGGGCCTGATTCAGTCAGACACCCGCTCGATTGACCCGGCATCAAAAAGCTCCAGATACTGCCCCTCTGCGATGTTGACCGTGACCGGCTCAAACAGCGCGGCGTATTCATCTATATAATCATAATAATATCTCACGTCGTTATAAAGGGCGTAATACCCGCTGCCAAAGGTAAGGGGCGTGATACGGTATGTGCCCGGTTCCATATCCCGGCCAGCCTTGTACATACCGGTGGTTCCCAGGGTGATGCCCGCCCGGTCCGCCTCCACTGCATACCCTTTTGTGATTACCAGATGCTGTCCTTTGTAAAGGGTAATCAGTCCGTGGTGCTGAAACTGGAAGGTTCCAATGCGCCGCTCATCCGTATCATCCTTATATAAAGTAATGGTACAGGTGGAATAGGCGTTCTGTTCCGATGTGTCCTCCGTAAAAACCGCATATTCTCCCGGTAAAATATCCTCGCCAACGACATAGCTTCCCGGTCCATAGGTGACTGCGCCTTCCAAAGCTTCCGTCTCAACGGCCCATGATACAGCCGGATACGCAAACGTCAGGGAGAGCGCCAGAATCAGGGCGCCGGCGCCCTTTATGCCTTTTAAGCCCTTTGTACATCTTACCAATCCGTCCCCTCCTTCGCGGTGATTTCCATACACGCCAAAGGCGTGCCATCATAAATTTCTTATGGAAATCATACCCTGCCGGCCCGGATTCGTCAATAAAAGTCACTGTTTTTTCACTTGTTTTTCACAAATCTCAACTGCGTTTCCAGGTTCCCGGAGACAGAAGAACCAGCATGGGGAACAGCTCCAGCCTTCCGGCCAGCATATCAAATATGAGCACGGTCTTGGACAGATAGGACATCATGGAATAGTTGGATGCCGGACCCACCACAGACATTCCGGGACCAATGTTGTTTAAGTTGGCGGCCACTGCGGAGAAGGATGTCATAAAATCATAATTGTCCAGACTCACAATCAGGGTGGATATGCCGAAAATCATAAAATACACAATAATATAAGCGTTAAGAGACCTTAGGGTATTATGCTCCAGGGGTTTTCCTTCAAACTTCAGCACCTTTACGCTGCGGGGATGGATAACTGAAGCCATCTCCTTTTTTATTTCCTTAAACGCAATCATGACACGGGATACCTTCATGCCTCCGCCCGTACTGCCGGCACAGGCGCCGATAAACATGATGAGCAGCAGGATTGTTTTGGAAAACTCCGGCCAGCTGTTGTAATCAATGGTGGAGTATCCCGTTGTGGTGATAATGGAGGATACCTGGAACGCCGCCTGGTGGAATGCCATAAACAGGGACGGGAACAGGCTCCTGATATTGATGGTGATGAGCAGGATGGCAATGGCCACCACAGCCAGATATCCCCTCAGCTCCTCACACCGCCCCGCATCCTTGGGCCTGCGTATAAGCAGCAGGTAGTACACATTAAAATTCACGCCAAAGAGCAGCATAAAAATAGTGATGACAGCCTGCTGGTACACCGTGTAATCAGCCTGCCCTGAATTACGGCAGGCAAAGCCTCCTGTGCCGGCAGCCCCGAAGCTCATGCATATGCTGTCAAATAAGGGCATTTTTCCAAGCAGCAAAAGGATCATCATGACAATGGTCATGCAAAAATAGATGGAGTACAGCAGTTTGGCGGTAATGCGGATTTTAGGCACCAGCTTTCCCACGGAAGGGCCCGGGCTCTCCGCCCGCATAATATGCATGTTATAATCCCCTGCCATGGGCAGAATCGCCAGGATAAACACAAGAATTCCCATACCGCCGATCCAGTGGGAAAAGCTTCTCCACATCAGGGTGGCGTGGGACATGTCCTCCACCTTGGGGATAATACTGGACCCTGTGGTGGTAAAACCTGATACGATTTCAAACATGGCGTCAATGATATGGGGAATCTCTCCGCTTATGACAAAGGGCATGCATCCGAAAAAGCTCAACACAATCCATCCCAGGGAAACCGTCACAAATCCTTCCCTGGCAAAAAACATCTTTGTGCATGGCTTCTTCCTGGTGCACATAAATCCCAGCAGACCGCAGACAGCCGCAACGCCCAGATAGATAAAGCCGATGCTTTCCCTGTAGACAACAGCCGTAACAACGGGCAGTGTCATGAAAATGGCTTCCATATTCATGATCCAGCCCAGCATATAGATGATTATACTTCGATTCATGTCCCGCCCGCCTTTACATTAAGATATCCTTTAAATCATTAAGCCCTGTATGAGTGGTCACAATGATGACTGTGTCCCCTGCCTCCAGGGTATCCTTGCCTCGGGGCATGATAATGCGGCCGTTGCGGTTGATGCATGCCACCAACAGGTTATTCCTGGTCCTCAGCTTCTCCAGCGGAATCCCCAGTACAGGCGAATCTCCCCTCACCCTGAATTCCAGAGCCTCGGCCTTGTCGGCCACGATTTTATACAGTGTCTCTATGTTGCTGCCCATGGAGTTCTGCATGGCCCTTACATACTGCAGTATGATGTCGGCTGTCAGCATCTTGGGGTATATGACGCTCCCCAGGTTCAGGGCGTTGATTACATTTTCAAAGGCTATTTTATTAACCTTGGTGATCAGCTTGGCCCTGGACTGGCTGGCTGCATATAAGGACAGCAGTATATTTTCCTCATCAAACCCCGTAAGGGAGGCAAATGCTTCTGTCTGCCGGATACCTTCTTCCAGCAGCAGCTTCTGGTCCGAACCATCCCCGTGTATAATCATTGCATGAGGAAGAAGCTCACTTAAGATCCTGCACCGCTCCTCGTCCTGCTCAATAATCTTAATTTTTATCTTGGTATCAGCCAGGGCCTTGGCCAGGTAAACGGTCAGCTTTCCTCCGCCCACAAACATGGCGGAATTGACTGTGTTGTTCTCAATTCCTGCTTTGCGGAAGAAATCAGCACATTCTGCATGAGGAGCAATGAAGGATATCTTGTCCCCGCCTTTCATCTCAAAATTGCCGTCCGGTATCACCACATCGTCTCCGCGCTCCACGGCGCAGATCAGCACATTGCTCTTTAACCGGCTCACCACATCCATTACCTTCATCCGGTCCAGAATGGAATCCTTGGGAATCAGGAATTTGAGAAGCTCAGTCCTGCCCTTGGCAAACAGCTCAATCTTGATGGCGTTGGGGAAACGAAGCAGCCTGGCAATCTCCCTGGCCGCGGCCAGCTCAGGATTGATGGCCAGAGAAAGATTCAGTTCTTCCCTGATATAGTTGATTTCCGCTGAATATTCAGGGTTGCGGATACGGGCAATGGTATGGCAGTTGCCTGCTTTCTTTGCAATCAAACAGCAGAGCATGTTAAGCTCATCTGAATTGGTGGTGGCAATCAGCAAATCCGCTTCCTTGATCCCTGCCTCCATCTGTACCTGATACACGGCTCCGTTTCCGGTAACGCTCATAACATCCGTGCTGTCCGAAATGGACTGAAGCGCTTCGCTGTCACAGTCAATCAGCGTAATATCATGGTTTTCCCTGTTCAGCTGCTCTGCCAGTGTGGTTCCCACCTTACCGCAGCCCACAATTATGATTTTCATATTTCTTCCTCTTTATCCCCTGTGTATTGTCATATTCAGACCTGTTCGTGGAGCGGCTTTCTCACTTTCTTTCTGGTGAGCTCCACCAGGTTCAAAGCCGTCATATCCACCACCGTGGTCTTTACCGGGTCTTTCAAAACAACTTCTCCTAAATGGGCAAGAAGGGCCTTCCTGTCCTCATCCCTCTCCATATCAATAAAATCCACAATGATGATACCGGAAAGGTTGCGCAGCCTAAGCTGCCGTCCAATCTCATCCGCAGCCTCCATATTTATCTTGTATACGGTGTCCTGCATCTTTTTCCTGCCTGAGTACTTCCCTGTATTAACATCAATAACCGTCATGGCTTCTGTGGGCTCTATGACCAGGTATCCCCCGGACTTTAGCCATACATTCTTACCCAGTGCCTTTTCAAAAGCAGTTTCCAGGCTGTAAAGCCTGCCAAGGGGCAGAAGGCTGTCCTCATAAAGGGTCAGGCATCCCGCGTCTTCCTTCTGGCACATTTCCAGATACGCCTTCAGCTCCCTGTGATACTCAGGAACATCTGTAATAATTTCTTCCAGGGTCCCGCCGAAGGAATCCCTTATAGCCGCTATATAGCCCGGCAGCGCCCTGTAAAGGCAGCTGTAGCAGACTCTGCACCCAGCTTCCGCCGAAAGCCTTTGCCATGTCCGCATCAGCTCAGCCAGTTCCTCCCGCACAGCACATTCCTCTACCGTAACTGCATTGGTCCGGACAATAACGCCCAGGTCCTTAGTTCCGGCCAGGTCACATTCCAGAAGCCCGCGAAGCCTGGCCTTGTAGGAGGCATCACGGATTTTCGCGGAAAAACCGATTCCGGTCTTTCCCACAGTCAGCACGCAGTACCGCCCGGTAAAGGACAGACGTTCCGTGACCACCGGAGCCTTTGATTTCACAGCATCTTTGCTGACCTGCACCACCAGCTCGTCGCCGGTCTTAAGACGTTCCGGCTTCCACCGCTCCTGAAGACTGTAGTATCCGGTACATCCCGGTCCTATGTCAATAAAGGCGGCATTGATATTGCTTACCACCTTCTGCACCTTGCCGATATAGATATTGCCCAGCAGGGAGTCTGCGGTATCCGGCTCCAGCATAAGCTGGCTTATCTTTCCGTCTGATACCACGGCCGTACAGACCTTATCCCCCCGCCGGGTCACTACTAATTTGTCCATTATCTGATTTCCTCACCCAGCTGTTCCAGAGAGATAAAGGAGTGAATACCGGCTTCCTTCTCAGCATCAGAAGCCCTGTCCGCATATACTTCTTCCCTCTGTACCATAAAGGCAAAAGGCGGGCGCTCCTTTCCCAGGAACCCGTAATACGCATCCAGCACCTGTTCCGGTTTCACATTGGCAGCGCTGCCTGCGGATATTTTCATAAACAGACGGGGACCTTCCATTTCGCCATCCCCCTCAGGACAGATTCTGAGCTCATAAACAAGGGGCTTTAAATCCATCTCCTTTTCACCGCGCTTGGTTTTCTTTGTCACCATGACGCTGGGACGCTCAAAAAAGGCAATAAGCCCCTGAAACCACGTTTCCTTATCCATGTCCTCCGGCTCGTATCCCGGTCTGAAGGCCAGGGTATAATCCCCGGCCCCGACTATGGACATGGCATTGGCCGCGTCATCCGGCAGACCCCTGTAGCTTACAATCTCAAAGCCTTCCGACATCACCCCGTTCAGACATTTCTTCATGGTTTCCGAATCTTTGGTGGAGGCCACTTCTATGTCCACGTATTCCCCTCTGCTGGTAATTCCCACTCCCAAAGGGGCCGCAAAGGACATGATCTGGTGAGGGGAGAATCCTCCGCTGTAACATACATCCACATCCGCCCTGCGTATGGCCTTCTGGAAATAACGCATCACGTCCAGGTGGCCGATAAATTTCATTGTTCCATATTTTCTGAATTTAATCCGAATTTTCATTTATCCTATTCCTTTACGGTTTCATAACAGACGCCGCAGCCAAAATCCCTGGCTCCGCAGCCTGAACATCTCTGACGGCAGTTAGGCGTCACTTCTTCCTTCACGGCATGGTTCCACTCACGAATCAGGAATTCCTTTGATACGCCTGCATCAATGAAATCCCATGGGAATACCTCATCCAGACTTCTCTCCCTGGTGGTATAAAATCCGATATCCACGCCGCAGGTCTCAAAGGCCTTCATCCACACATCATTCTTAAAATATTCAGACCAGGAGTCATAGATGGCCCCTGTGCGGTAGGCTTCTTCTATCACGGCCCCGACCCTGCGGTCGCCTCTGGCCAGCACGCCCTCCAGCACGGTAAGCTCCGCCTCATGCCAGTTATATTTAAGGCTCTTGAAATTCTTCATCTCACGGAACTTGCCCCGGACGATATTGGCTCTCTCAATGAATTCTTCCTTTGTACACATCCTGGCCCACTGGAACGGTGTAAAGGGCTTTGGCACAAAGAAGGAGGAGCTGGCTACAATCTGTACCTTTCCGTTTCTCCGGTCCTTGGGGATATCATAGTAGGCTTCCGCAATCTTTTCAGAAAGCAGCGCAATTCCCTCCATATCCTCCACTGTCTCCGTGGGCAGACCCAGCATAAAATACAGCTTCACCCGGTTCCAGCCTGATTCAAAGGCATCTGTTGCTCCCTTCAGTATCACTTCTTCGGTCAGCCCCTTATTGATGACGTCACGCAGTCTCTGGGAACCCGCCTCCGGCGCAAAGGTAAGGCTGCTCTTTTTCACATCCTGCACCTTGCTCATGACGTCCAGAGAAAATGCGTCGATGCGCAGGGAAGGCAGGGATATATTCACGCCTTTGCCCTTGAATTCGTCAATGAGGAAATTGACCAGTCCCTCTAACTGGCTGTAATCGCTGGAGCTTAAGGAGCTTAGGGATATCTCCTCATGGCCCGTGCTCTTTAACATGTCGCTGGCATAGTGCTTCAGATATTCCAGGCTGTGCTCTCTGAGGGGCCTGTACACATCCCCGGCCTGGCAGAACCGGCACCCGCGGATACAGCCACGCTGAATTTCCAGCACCACCCTGTCCTGGGTCACTTTGATAAATGGCACCAGAGGCTTTTCAATATATCCCACACTGTCCATGTCCGTTACAACTTGTTTGGTAACCACCGGCATGGCATGTTCATTATTCGACAGAAAACATTCAATGGTACCGTCTTCCTTATAGGTCACATCATAAAAAGCAGGCACATAGATTCCCGGTATCTCCGCCGCCATTTCCAGAAACTGCTTTCTGGTGCCGCCAGCCTTCTTATTCTCCTTGTAGCGGTCCATCAGCTCAAAATATACGGTTTCGCCCTCTCCGATATAAAACAGGTCAAAAAAGTCAGCCAGCGGTTCCGGATTATATGCGCAGGGCCCGCCTCCGATAACAATGGGGTCATTCTCCGTTCTGTCGCATGTATGGAGCGGAATCTGTGAAAGGTCCAGAATCTGAAGCACGTTGGTGTAGCACATCTCGTACTGGAGAGTGATTCCCAGAAAATCAAAATTCTTTACCGGCTCCTGGGTCTCCAGGGTAAATAGCGGTATCTTCTTCTCCCTGAGTATGGGGTCTAAGTCTGTCCACGGGGAGTAAACGCGCTCGCAGCAGATGTCCTCCCTGTTGTTAAACATGGAATACAGAATCTGAATGCCCAGGTGGGACATACCGATTTCATACACGTCCGGGAAACACATGGCAAAGCGGACATCCACTTTTTCAGGGTCCTTAATCACCATATTTACCTCGCCTCCGATATAGCGGGCGGGTTGTTGAATGCTTAGTAATATCTCATCATTTAAAGCTAGTTTTCTCATGGTTTTTCCTTATTTATTGTGCTGTTTACACAGTATTTTTGGCTTGTAGCAAGGGCCGGTCCAAATCGAAAAGAGCCGGAGTTCAGGTCCTTATTCTGCTCTTTTCTGCTCTTTTTCACCCCTTTTTCAAAGAAAATCAGGCCCCTTTATTTTAATTACGACATTTTTCACCCCAACTATATAATACGGGATAAAACATTATGCCACAATGCCTAATTATAAGGCATTTCACAGTATTAAGCAACACCATTCGGCAGTAGTTTCATTTCATTTGATTAATTTCATTATAAGCACCCATGCGATATGAGTCTTCCTGTTTTGTTATTTTCCCCAGCTTCCCTTATAAAGCAATCCATATTTTCATACGAAAGCTTCAGGCTGTCACTCTTTCCTTTTGTTACTGCCTTCATAAGCAGTCTGTCAATGGTTTTCATTTTCTCTATCCGCGCTTCGCCTCCAAAGGCTTTGACAGCAGCCGCATTTTTCAGCAATGTGTGCGCATTTTCTTTGAAACGTAGCCTATGTAAATGGAACTCCCCAAAATAACGGTATCATACATCTCCAAATCAATGGCATGGGGGTTGGCGCTCCTTGCCGCAGCGTATTCTCAATTGCCTTGCACCTTTCCACCGTCTGACCGGCCTGTCACTGTACTTGATATAGAGAATAAAGCTAATGCTTAATTTGTAATCCACTCAATGGGAACACCCGGTTCCAATGTTCCGTGATTTATCGGTGTGATTTCTCCTGTTTCCGGATTGTCCGGTTGGTCGATTTGATATAAATATCCGTTTTTCCCGTATCTGCCCAGCTTGCTTTGGTCATAGCGTTCGCTATCTATACAAATACTAACGGCTTTCAATGCAACCGCTACTTCCTGGCTCCCCTCAAAAAGATCATGTTCCCATAAAAATTCACATTCAATATTCAAAAAACACTCTTTGATTTGCGGCGCATTGACCTTTGAGGCTTTCTCCGCCGTTAAACCGGAGGCGGTAATTTCATCTGTTTCAAACTGATTGTTGCCAATCGTTTTGATACAACGGTCATAAATGTCGATAGAGGGGAAATTTAACACGCATACTCTTGTTTCTTTCAGCGATTGATACATATGCCCGCCTTTATTGACTTTTCCCATAATACATATAAAGTTGACAGCTCCACTTCCGGCAAAGGTAGACCAAGATTGCAGACAGGCGTTTTCCTTACCGTTCGATTTCCAGCCTGTAACGATGAATACCAACGATGGCATGGCTGTCACAAAATCATACCATGCAAACCATCTAAATATTATAAAAAATAGCTATCCTCCACGGCCATAGAGGATAGCTGGTAACTATAAATTTTGTCAGTAACCCCTTTCGCGGTCTGCGTGTAGTTTGTTGTAAACTGACCTAAGCAGCACACTTACAATCATCCGGGACGAATTCCTGATTTCGGATTTAAATACATTCCCCATATACCTTCTCAGTTTAACATTTTATTTTCCATATCTCATCGGACAGACCATTCTGCACTGATTACAGTCTACCGTATCAAATCCACGGCTCGTTTTACCATATGCATTTTGACGGCATAAACTTTGGTTCACTACTCCGTGACCGATAGCCCGGACCGGACATGCCTCTATACATTTCTTACAGTTTTTAATACAGATTTCTTCACATGGTTTATCTGACTGCAGCTTCAGTTCAAAGAGAATGGCGCCCAGCACTAACAAATTTCCATATTCCGGATTTAAAAGCAAACTGCTTTTTCCAAGGGTACCAAGCCCGCATAGAACAGCGGCGTGTTTCATGGAAATCAGTCCCTTACCTGTCAATGTTTCTGAATCCCAATACTCATATGGATTATCACACGGCAGCGGAACTGCTTTAGCCCCAAATTTACGTTCAAGAGCCTTTGCGCCCCTCAATGCTATTTTGTCAACCTCATCACAAAGCAGGGAGTTATAATGCCCATAAACCAGACGTGAATCTGCTTTCGTTATTCCCCGGGGAAGCGCGCATCCAAATACAATGACAGATTTACAGTCTCTAAACAGATCCGATGGTGAAAAACCCGGAGGCGCCGCAGCGAATCTTTCAATATCTGCAATACCGCATACGTCTGCGCCATATGAATAGATGATTTGTTTAACATCGTTATTCATAATTTACCTCGTTTATATAATCTTTTGGTACAATTCAAACCTGTCCAGTCCATGCACTCCGTAACCCAAATCTACCCGGTCTATGTATTGGTATCCACACTTTCTGTACATACTGACAGCAGGTATATTCTTTTCATAAACGTCCAGCCGGATGGCTTTGACTCCTGTTTTTCTGCCGTATTCCTCCGCAAAATCCAGGTGCCTTTTTCCGATTCCCTTCTTTAAGTACATAGGGTGAACTGCAAAGGTGTACACCTCCGGATACCCCCCCTTAATCCAGCCGGGATAGTTGACCGTATTGGTTAGATGGTCAATCAGACTGTTATAAAGTTGTTCCAGCTCATCTATGTCTGAAACCGTCCCTTTTCTATTACCATTTCCATTTCTCACCCAATGTTTCTTACTCAATAAAAGCATGGCTCATAATATAAAACTCTTCCTGGCTCGGCTGATATTTCTTTTCCATTTTCTCTAAGGTATTATCATATTCCTGTGCCTCTTCTTCAGAGATTGCCATAACAGGGCTGTCATAATAGAACCATTTTCTGCCGTCCAATTGATTCGGGACCAGTTCCTTCACCATCATCGCAGCCGGATATTTCCCATTTTCCATACAGATATTCAATTTCCTGCTGCTTTTAAAACCGCACCCCACATAGTTCATCGGACTTCCCAATATGACAACCACATCATAGCCAAGCCGTACGGCCTGTTCAAAGGAATGCTCAATCAGCATCCTTCCGTACCCTCTTCTCTGATACTCAGGAGCAATACTGACCGGACCAAAGGTTAGGATTTCTTTTTCTGTTCCGGCTTCATCAACCAGCCGGGCTTTTGTATACATAATATTTCCAATCACCTGTCCGTCCAGTTCAATCACAAAATCCAGCTCTGGTATAAAATCCTCATGTCCGCGCATGATGTGAACCAGATAATGTTCCGCACATCCAGGGATATATAGATTATAAAATGCCTTTCTCGTAATCTCTTCAACAACCTTGTAATCACGTTCTTCTTCATTTCGTATCGTTATCATATCAACGGCTCCTCCATACCTCTTATTTTGAATTGGTTATCCCTTTAATCATATCTTTTTATTCAGTCCCGCGTTCCTAAAATATAATGATAAAACTCTGTCTAACTGCCGTCAGCCCATTCTGTTTCTTCAACCTACGCCTGTGTCTGCATATAAATCCAGGCCACCGTCTGCAATTTACTAATACAATACAGAAAACTCATAATAATATGATAACTGCTTTTAGGATAAGCCAATGGCAGGGGGATATACTTGGCAATATGCCGTTCTTAACGATTCAGCTGCTGCAAAGCCAGCTTACGCACAGCAACCTCAGCACAGATCAGCCCGGCAATATACTCTGCTGTTTCCTCTGTCAGAAGGAAGAGCATTCCGTCATTACGGCATTTTTTTTGTGTCTCTCCATTCAGAGAATAGACGAAACCTTTCACACATGTACCACTGCATGCATCAGGGTCAATAAGTCTCTTGCAATCACGGGAAGCCGTCATTTTCTTTTGCATGTCAGCAGGCAGAGCGGCGATGACCTCCTCATACCTGCCGGCATTATCTCCGTAAATGCGTGCCCAGATACCTGTCTTGCGAAACACCCAATTCATTACGGTTTTCTTCTCCAGCTGGTATGTGGCAGTGTAACCGCTTTTGACTTCCTTGATTACCAGTTCACACCCCTGTTCCAATAGTTTGTCATTCAGCTTCTCCACAAATACACGGCGCTCCGGCGCAACTGCCAATAGAAATTCATTAAATGAAGTCTTTGCCATTATCATTTCCCTTTCTTAAATACAAATTAGTCAGACGAATATCCCCATCCAGCCCTGCCTGCTGTTTAAGGCAGCCGCTTTTTCTGCTGCATCCTCCATAATCAATCCCATCAGTTGTGTGGCAGGAATGGAACTATAGCGGTGTCTCACCCTAAGATTACGCCATAAATAAAATACTCATCACATGCGCCGGGCATATAAGTCAAATTTGATGTGCCATTCTCCGTCCTCTGCTACCGTAACATCCTGCTGCTATAACTGTTTTCCGGACTAAAAGCAAAGAATTCCTGTACTCTTTCCTTCATCCTCTACTTTATTATTTCCTTAACAGGCAGCAGCAGATCAATCTGTGTATCTTCCATTTTCGCCCCATTATTCATAAGGTTGTAATAATTTAATATTTCCTCAAAGCATGGACCGCCGGCCTCTTCGTATCTCCCGCTTTCTGCGGCCCACTCCTGAAGCAAACGCCAATCCTGAAAATTCCAGTCCCTCAATACATGGGCTGCATACATCCCGCCGCCAAATGCTTTTTTAACCAGAGGCGGCTTAACCTCCATATCCTCAGGGATTGATACCCATGCTTCATATGCGGTGGGAGCTGCTCCGGCTTCCACTCTTAAATCTGCTCTGGAACAATCAAATCCCATCCCTCTGGCATCGGGTTTTAGCTTCAGCAATTCCGTTTCGTAAACAAATTTCTCAATCATACCGGTGGCTTCCGGCCCCACTCCATACTCAGCTTCCCCTGAAATGCGGGCTGCTGCTACAGTCATTGGCGGAAGGTAAATGATCCGCACGTCTCTGTCCTCCAGTTTTTGTAACGTCTCATTTGCTTTCTTAGGGTCTTCCATCGACGATTCCTCCTGTATTTTGTTTTTGGAAAGAAAATGCTGTCCACAACGGCAAAAACCGAGCTGTCTCCAGGATTAATTTTTTGATACTATGCTGACAGTCTGCATTGGTTCCATCGTATTTGTACCTTCTTCCTAAATTAAGTATAAAGCACGACACGGTGTACATGTCAAGAAAAATTTTCCATGAGGCTTAACTGCCGGCAGAAAAGATTTACAATCTTTATCTGCACGCTGATTCCTGTGGAAGTTAATAAGGTATTCTAACCATCACCCCTTAGGAATATTAAAATAGACCTGACCAGCCTCCAGCGGCACTCCTTTGGCCGCATACATCTCACTGACCGTAACAAACTGGTAGCCCTGGGCAGCCAGAAGGGGGATGACCGTCTCAAAGGCCTCAGCCGTAGCGGAATAAAGGTCGTGCATCAGTATGATGCTTCCATCCCTTGCCTGGGAGAGCACAGAGGCTGCAATGGCATCCTTATCCTTACTGGACCAGTCCTGTGTATCTATGTTCCACTGAATCATGGGGTAAGATACCAGGCCCGGCACCTGGCCCTTAAAGGCGCCGTAAGGCACACGTACCAGTTTTGGCCGGAAACCTGTTACAGCCTCCACCGCATCATTAGTCATCTCAATCTGGGAGGTCACTTCTTCGGGAGAAATCTTTTCCAGATTCTTGTGGTTAAATGTATGGTTTCCTATCTCGGACCCGGAATCCCGGATTCTCTTAAGGGTGTCCTTGTAGTCATTGACGCGGCTTCCTACTATAAAAAAGGTAGCCCTGCCCCCGTAAGCCTGAAGTGTGTCCAGAATTCTGCTGTCCACACTGTAATAAGGGCCGTCATCAAAGGTAAATGCAATCATGGGCTTGGAGGGGTCCGCAGGCCCGGAAACAGGGAACAGCTCATTTCCGCCGCCTGCCGGGCCTAAGGACCCTTCTCCTAAGGGCGGTGCGGCCTGCACCACGTTACCCGGTCCATCGCTGGAGACCGCAAAGGGTGCAATGGTCTCCGGTGTCTGCTGCCCCTTTTCAGAATCAGGCAGAAACGGCTCCAGGACAATTCCGGACGGCGGTTCCCCGGATACCCATGTTCCGGTACCCTGCTCTCCGGTTGCCAATTCTGCGGACGGCTCTGCGGACACCGGTTCTCCGTTTTGCATTTCTTTGGAAGCCAGACCTCCTGTTGTACCTTCTTTTGTTTCAGGACCTGCTGTCTCTTCCTGTTCTTCTTTCTCCGGTTCTCCTGTTTTTGATAACCAGGATGAATCTGATGGATTGTCCTTTGTTTGACTGTTTTCTGCCGCTATCCAGGCAGCGGGGCCATTGCTCCTGTCCGCCATCACATTCTTTCCATAAAAAAACAGTTGTGCACATCCAATCACAACTGCCAGAACCAAAACCAGCTTCACACCAAACTTCAGAGTGGACTTTACTTCCTCCTCCCGCATCTTTGCCTGCCTGGTCTTACTGATTCGCTTCATTGCATTTTGCCTGTCCTGTGTTTTTAAGTTTTTAGAAATTTTACTGTTTGTATTTTTTCTGTTGTCAGTCCCTTTTATATTCTTTTTAGTATCTTTAGACATAAATTCTGGTCTCCTGTGTATTTTAAATGCAGCCAGCCTTTGACCAGCCTGTCTATTGTAAACAAATTAAGTGGCGCTGTCCATGGATTTAAAGAAATTGAAAGAATATGTAACAAAAATTCATACAGGAACAGATGCCTCTATTAAGAATAAATCGGGCACCAAAACCGCGTTGAATATCATGAGAAAAAACTTCATAGAGCAAAGCAAGCCGAAAAATTTACGAGAAAAAATATCATGAGAAAAAATATCCTTAAATCAATGTCGTTTCTTGAAGAATCTTCATTTATATGGTAGAATTATCCATAAGAGGTATTTTATGGCAATACTACGGGATTAAAGACATATATCATATGGGATTACCAGGAAACGGGGACGTACTGTGAGAAACGAGAAACTGATTGCACTTATGAATTTAAAGGGCATGACCCAGGCAACCTTATCAAAGGAGACACACATACCTGCCAGCACTTTAAAGAGAATCATAAACGGAGAAAATCAAAAGGATAAAATGGTTCACATGGAATCCATCGCAAAGGCACTTGGCACTTCCGTCCATTCCATTTTCGACATTCCATTGGAAACGCCTCTTGCCGCAGCGCTGCGCCCGGACGAAGCAGGGGCATCTGTCACCAAGCTGCTGACTTCAGATGAATCACTGCTCCTTTACTGGTTCCAGAACACATACCGGGAAGGCCAGGCAGCTATCCTCAAACGGGCCAAGGAAGAATATAATAAAACACAAAAAGAAATATTTAAAAAAGTAACATCACTTGAAGAACCAAAGGACAATCCCGGAGATTTCGACCAGCTGTCCCTTGAGCTCAGAACGTAACCAGGCTGCGATGAAGTAAATCTCATCGCAGCCTTTATAGAGTTTTTTTCTCACATCTTAAGCGTCCTGCTTCGGCTGTCCGGCCGTCCTCTTAATTTGGAGAGGCATTCTGACTCCCATGGGATTGAGAATCACACCCTTTGCCTCTTCTGTCATGATCTGCGGTATCTTATCAGCTGTCACCACAAGGGGACGCAGTTTCCCCTCCCTGTTAAATTTCTGGAACTCTAATATATCTGTGAAGATAGCCTGGAATAACTGTTCGTTTACTTTGACAGCAGCCAGCCCCTTTCCCTCCTTCTCCACAGGAACAATGAAACTGCCCTTGCTGAAATCATTGGAAATCTCATCCTGCCACTCTTTAATCTCCGGAAGACTCTCCTGTCCCGGCTTTCTTCTAAGTTCCTGCATATAATACAGCATAGTCAGATGAAGGGACGGGTTCTCCACCCATATCTTCTCCCCTGACTCCTGTCCCTGCTGCTTATTGCGTTTCACAAAGTCCTGCAGCTGAATCAGGGTGTCTCTCCCGCCGTCTTTAACCAGCAGCGCATTTACCCCAAGTGTGTAAAGGCTGGTATAAAAGAGCAGAAACTGCTTGTTCTCCAGCTTCATAGGCCTGACAGGCCTTCCTGCTTCTGTCTGTTCTTTTGCCTCTTTTATAGCTGCCTGTGAATCAAAGAAAACTATGATTTCATCATCATATGTTTCCTGGTCGCAGACCACATAGGGTTCTCCTGTACACAGGGAAAGCAGGACATATAGCTCCCCTGCGTTTTTAAGACGGTGCATGATTTCCTGATTTCCTGTAGCTTCATTCGGTTTCATTTGTTTGTTTCTCCTTTATGTTGTAATATCAAGCCGTATTATTCATGCGGTACGCCCCATCAGGAATGCTTTCCGATGGTCTTTAAAAGCACCGCAACCATTACATTGACATCAATGGGTTTTGCCACATGGGCCGTCATTCCGGCTTTAAGGGCGGCCTGTACATCCTCGGCAAACGCATTGGCTGTCATGGCTATAATGGGTATTGTACCGGCATCCTCCCGGGCCAGGCCGCGGATAGCCCGGGCCGTATCATATCCGTTCATCTCCGGCATCTGAATGTCCATCAGTACAGCATCATAGGTGCCTGGAACGCTGCCTTTAAATTCATCCAAAGCCTTGGCCCCGTTGGTCCGTATAACAGATTCCGCCCCCTGCATCCGCAGCAGCTCACAGAGAATCTCTGCATTGATGGCATTGTCCTCAGCTATCAGGAACCGGCAACCGGCAAGATTTCCGTTCCCGGACAGGACCGCCTGTTCTCCTTCTTTCCTTCCGGTCCCTTCATCCCTGACCGGTTCAAATTCCAAATCCACCTGGAATGTGCTTCCCTGGTTTTCCCGGCTCCTGACCCGGATTTCTCCCTCCATAAGGTCTGCCAGTCCCTTGGTGATGCTTAGTCCCAGTCCGCTCCCTTCCACGCTGCTGTCATTCCTGCCGCGGCTGAATGGCTCAAACATATGCTGTAAAAATTCCTCTTTAATTCCCACCCCGGTGTCGCTGATCGTAAAACGGTAGTGAATCCAGCCTTTCTTTTTGGCAGGTCCGCATTCCTCCACGCAGAAGCTGACCCTGCCTCCTTCCGGTGTGAATTTACATGCATTGCCCAGCAGATTAATGAGAATCTGGTTCAGGCGCAGGGAATCCCCGTAAAACTCCTTGTGGACAATCCCGCTGGTACGGACCTCAAAATCAAGGCCTCCCTGGCGCGCCTGGGGCTTAATTATTTCGGCAATCTGCTCCGTCAGACATGGAAGGGATATCCTCATGCGGTTGAGAATCAGCCTGGAGCGCTCAATTTTACTCATATCCAGCACATTGTTTATCAGGCTCATGAGATGCCCGGAGGACAGTGATATCTTTTTCAGGCAGTCCGCCACACGTTCCTTGTCATCTATATGGACCGCGGCCAGCTCTGTCATGCCTATGATTGCATTCATAGGTGTGCGGATGTCATGGCTCATGGCTGAAAGGAATTCGCTTTTGCCCCGGCTGGCCTCCTCTGCCAGGGCAAGCGCTTCCCTGAGCTCATCCTTCTTGCGCCGCTCGTCCGCCAGCATGTCTGTCACATCTGCCCGGAGCATACAGACGGTCTTGCGGTTCCTGTCTCCCCACAAAATACTGATTTGCTTATACCGCACGCCCTCCCCCACGGTATATGGCACCACAAAATCATATCCCGCAGGCTCCTTCTGCAGTCTGGACACCATAGTATCCAGACTAAACTGTGTGTGGATGGATGTGCTTCCATCTCCAATATCACAATATCCGGCAATGAGCTCCAGGGAATCATTATAATTATCCAGTATATAAGGAGACAGATTCTCCTGCACAGTCTGTCTTGTATACATGGTCATCCGCCTGCTGCGGATATTCACAACCCCCATGAGCTCAAAGGTGGAAGCCACCACATTCAGCATTCCCTGCTGTTCCCGCACGGAATCCGTGATATCGGTCCTGGCCATGCAGATGCGTCCCAACCGCAGATCAATGGATGAGATTGTCAGGTTTTTTGTCAAAATGTCGCCCTGTTCGCCAATGATTGAATAGTGGAAGGAATAGGACTCCTCCTTCTGCAGCTGTTCCAGGATGTACCCGGATTCCAGCATTTTTGCCACCTGCTCTTTGTCTCTGGGAACAACCTGCGCCTTCAGCATATAGTCTATCTGCCGGGAATGGCATCCTGACGGCTCAGGGACATCCTCTGCCTCCCTGCCGCTGTTCAGCACCGTATAGCTGTCATGGAATAAATCCACATCCACCACCAGGTCACAGCCCACTACGGTCAGGCGGTGCAGGATTCTCTCCGATAAGATTTGTTCCGTGATATCTGTCACAGTAAAAATACCCGTAATGTCATCCGCGTCCGGTGTTTCCACCAGATCCACCTTAAACCGGACATAACGCCCGTAAGGATCTCTTGGAAATTTGATGAAACAGTTAAAGTCCTGGTTCACCCCCTGCGCCTCCACAAAGGCTTCCTTGTATGCGCGCCTCTCATCCTCATCCGCGATGAATCCGCTAATGCCGGCAAAAAATTCCTGCCGGTTGGAACCAAAGCTCTCCATAAGCCCGGAATCTGTGCGGTCAATGACCTCCATTATCTGGTTCTGCGTAATGCTGTAATGCCCTACAATCAGAGCATTGGGCCCCGGCATCCGGTAATGTTTAAGCAGAAGCTCCCTGTACCGGGCCCGCAGCTGTTCCTGCTCCTCCCGCTCCTTTGTTATGTCATAGTAAATGGCATAAATCCGTTCGTTCCCCTCATCATCCTCAATAAGGCTAAAACGGTTCCTGACCCATATATAGCGGCCCTCCTCACGGCCCTTCTTCAGGCGGTACACAATCTCTCTGCTGCCAAAGCCGCCGGAGGCATACTCCTCCATCAGTCCTGCCACATATGGCTGGTCCTGGGGATGCACCCCATACATGGCATCATCCCGGTACAAGTCCCACGCTTCCTCATATTCCATACCCGTCATTGCCGCAAAACCATCGGATAAAAACTCTGGCCTCATGGTACCGTCCTTTTTCCGGCAGACCACTGCAACCCCTCCGGGCAGGTTTTTAACCATGGTCTGGAAATACTGTTCCAGACGCTTCTTCTCTTTCTGGGTCTCCACTTCCTCTGTGACATCCCTCACATACTGGATATAGGCCGGAATGCCGTTCCAGTCTGTTTCACAAAACCGGGCATTAAAAACCCTTCCCTGACTGGTAAGCATCATGGAGTTATCCTTGCCGTCGGCCTGGCAACGTTTCATCACACAGTCACTGCAGGGAGACATGTTTCCATGGAGGGCCTGATAGCACTTCTGCCCCAGGCTCCTCTGCCCGTTGGCAAAGGGTCCTTTCATCTCATTGGCATAGAGCAGATCATAATTTTCCTTGCTGATAACATAGATACTGTCCACGGTTTTACTGGCAATGCTCTGGAAGAGACGGGCTTCTTCTGACATGCCGGTAAACACCGCATAAAAACTCATTTTATCAGACAGGGGACCCATACGCCGCCCATTCAGGTGAATCCATATAATGTTTCCGTCCCTGTGGCGCATGCGGTACGAGATATCCAGGACTTCGCCGCTTATGACTGCCGCCCTGGCAGCTGACAGCACGCGTTCCCGGTCCGGCTCATATATGATATCCATAGCATCACGGGCTACCAGCGCCTGAAATTCTTCCCTGGTATGACCGGAAATAGCAAGGACTCCGTCGGAATAATATTCCGGTATAAAACGGTCGCCCTCTATCCGGTAGCTGGCAATACCTCCCGGAATGGAATTGACAATGACCTCCATCTGTTCATTCACAGCAGCCAGCTTCTGCTCCAGACACTCAAGGCTGTCCTCTCTGCCGCAGGCGCTTAACAGGAATTCCCGGCTGCCGTATTCAGATAATTCCCGGCCGCTGTATTCAGATTCACGTTCCCGGCTTTCCGGTTCCTGCCCCTCTTTCGTTTCCCTGGCCGTCTTTTTCATCAGCTCCTCAAAGACATCCTCAGGCATAGGCTTTCCAAAAAAATAGCCCTGTACGTAATCACATCCGATTTCGCTGAGCCGTTCCAGCTGTTCATCGGTCTCCACCCCTTCCGCCACCACACTCAGGTTCATCCACCGGGCAAGGCTCATGATAAAACGCAGGATTCCCTGGTTCACAGGCTTGGCTGTCTCGCTCTGGATGAACTTCATATCCAGCTTCAGTATATCGAGAGGCATCTGGTTCAGCATGTTTAAGGAGGAGTAACCGCTTCCAAAATCATCCATCTCAATGATGAATCCCAGCTCCCTGAGGTGGGTTACCGTATCAATGATTTGTCCCGGATTTTCAGTATAAGCGCTCTCTGTAATTTCCAGATGCAGACGCGACGGCGGCAGGTTATATTTATGTACGGTCCTCAGAAGGATGTTGGCCAGGTCCGCGTTGTAGATATCGGCCCTGGACACATTCACGGATACAGGTATCTGCGGATATTCCTTACGGTCCCAGTCCCGCAGCAAAGCGCAGGTGCGGTCCCATACATACTGGTCTAACTGTGTGATGAATCCATTTCTCTCAAACAGGGGAATGAATTCACCGGGCGACTGGAAGCCCCATTCCGGATGAATCCACCTTACCAGAGCCTCCGCCCCTGACAGTTCCCTGTCCTTCAGCCTGTACTTGGGCTGCAGGTACACAATGAACTGCCCCTGTGCCAGGGCATCCTCCATGCTGTCCGTGATGGCCTGTTCCCGAAGCAGCTTACTGCGCAGGGCATCATCATAGGCTGCAAAATGCCTTCTGTACTGTCCCTTAATGCTGCGGACCGCCAGCAGGGCGCGGTCGCACATCTGTTCCACGGATATGGATCGGTCATCAATATGGTAAACCCCCCATTTCATCACCATGTTTTTCACGTTGGACATGGCATTAATCTCATTGCCCGCCTCCACAAACAACTGCTCTGAGTAGTCAAGACGGCGCTCTGAAAGACAGGCAAACTGGTCCGCATTAATACGGCCGCAGATGCCCCATCTGCCAACCTGCTTTGAAAACATGGCGGCCACATTGACCAGGAGCCTGTCCCCGGCAGGAACTCCGAATATATCGTTGACCAGTTTAAAATTCTCTATATTGGAATATATGATGTCATACTCCTGCTCAGGATGGGCGGCCAGGGTTTCCTTTACACGCTGGTAAAAAAATTCTTTTGAGTAGAGTCCGGTCAGCCGGTCGTACTGGACCAGATTTATCATGGCGGCTGTTTCCCTGAGCTTGATGATACTGGCAACACGGTGCAAAATAATCTGGGGTTTATAAGGCTTTGCCACAAAGTCTGTGGCTCCGTGTGAAAGGGCGGTGACTTCATCGGATTCACCATCGCTCTGGGTGGTTACGATGACCGGTATGGATGCCAGCGCCGGCTCCTCCTGCATACGGGCAAGGAAGGTATATCCGTCCATTACAGGCATGATGATGTCCAGCAGAATCAGCGCGATTCCATCCCTGTGTTTTCTAAGTATCTCCAGGGCCCTCTGCCCGTTCTCCGCTTCCAGCACCTCATATTCCGATGAAAGGATGGCGCTCAGCATCATGCGGTTTATCTCATTATCTTCCACAACCAGAATTTTTCTTTGTGTGAACATTGTTTTCCCTCTTTTCAAATGATACACAGCTTTGTTTATTGTACCATATCCGAAAACCATTGCCAAGTAATCCCTGTAGATGCTGTTACTTTCATTGTGTTTTCCGGATATTTCTGGTATTATCATAAATGCGCAGTGTGCTGTAGCCATGCAGCGGGAAAGGAATATAAAAATGAAACCAACCGGTCTGTCACTAAACGATTATATTGATGCAACAGACGGTATCATTGATACCATCTGGGAACTCCGTCTGAAGGAGGAGGAAGTATATGTCTGGAGAGACCGCACCCTCCCCTCCACCACGGGACAGACCCTTGATTTGGAACAAACGCTGAGGGAGTTGTCAGAACATAATGTATATGGTCCGGACCAGGCCGTATGGAACGAATTCTTCTGCATGGAATCTCTGCGCAGCTTTATTGCAAGCGGCCGGAAGCACAAACGCATGGAAATCCGCTTCATCGGGGCTCCCTATGGATTTGAATGGCATGAGATTTTTTTAAGTTCCTGTCCCCATTCCGGATGCAGCAGTGACAGGCTGCTTTTATTTGCCCGCAGGATTGAGTCAGAAATGAGGTCCCATCTGGTGGAGATGGCGGCCCAGGATGATTACGATTATGTGACTTACATAGATGCCAATACGAACCACCATATCCGCTATCTGTCTTCCCACAGTTCAGAGAACCTGCTCCCCCCTGAGGTGGGCGACAATTACGAAAAGGAGCTTATGGAATACAACCGGGCCTATCTTCCTGAGGATGAATGGGAAGAAACCACCCGTCTTATGAGCCTTGACAATGTATTAAAGGAGCTGGAACAAAACAAAGAATACATCCTCTACTCCCGCACCATCCAGAATGGTATCCTCCGGGACAAAAAACTGCGCTACAGTTACTACGACCGTCAGAGGAAGATCATCCTTCTGACCCGTTCCGACATCACGGAAATAAGGGAGGAAAAACGCCAGAAGGAGCTTTTACAGGATGCCCTCAACGCTGCCCAGGTGGCCAACCAGGCCAAAAGCACCTTCCTGTCCAGAATGAGCCATGATATCCGTACCCCCATGAACGCCATCATCGGGCTGACAGCCATCGCTGCCTCCTGCGCCGATGATCCGGACCGGGTAATAGATTGTATGGAAAAAATCACCAGTTCCTCCAAGCTTCTTCTCTCACTGATTAACGAGGTTCTGGACATGTCAAAAATAGAGAGCGGGCGAATCGTCCTGTCTGAGGAGGACTTTCTTTTGGATTCCCTCTTTAAGGATGTCATTTCCATGATACAGCCAGACTTAAAGCGCAGAGGCCATACCCTAAATATCCATATAGAAACGCTGGAACATGAGGCCGTGTGCGGTGATATGCAGCGGCTCCAGCAAATTATCAATAATCTCCTGTCCAATGCCATCAAATACACGCCCCACGGAGGAACCATTACACTGGAGCTGTCAGAAGCACGCAGTCCCCAGCAGGGTTACGGCACCTACCGGCTGGTATGTGAGGACAACGGGGTGGGTATATCGCCTGAATTCATAGAGCGGGTCTTTGAGCCCTTTGAGAGGGCTGAGGATGAACGAATCCGGGGTGTTCAGGGAACCGGCCTGGGCATGGCTATTACCCGCAACATAGCCAGGATGATGGACGGCGACATATGGGTGGAGAGTACGCCCGGCCTGGGTTCCCGTTTTACAGTCACCTTTAACCTGAGACTGAGAAACCAGATTCTGCCTGATTCCTCGGTGCTGACTGAGCTTCCTGTCCTAGTGGCGGATGATGACAGAATCGTATGCGAGGAGACATGCCGGTGCCTGAACCAGATTGGCATGAACAGCTCCTTTGTGACATCCGGCAAAGAGGCTGTCTCCAGGGTGGTTTCCGCCCACCGTGATCTCAAAGGATTTTTTGCCGTTATCGTGGATTTGCGTATGCCTGACATGGACGGCATCGAGGTGACCAGACAAATCCGTGCCCAGGCAGGCAGTCACGTTCCCATTATCGTTATCTCGGCCTACGACACGGCTGAATATGAGACCGCGGCAAAAGAAGCCGGAGCCAACGGATTCATTTCCAAGCCCCTGTTTCCCTCCAAACTCATATGCATGCTGCGGCGCTTTGCCCTCCATGAGGAGGAAGAGACCAGGACAGCCTCCCTTCCCCAACTTCCCAGGGCTGATTTTTCCAACAAGCGGATTCTGCTGGCGGAAGATAATCTTCTGAACCAGGAAATAGCCAGGACGCTACTGCAGAACACAAGAGCCCATGTGGAGACAGCCGCGGACGGCCGGGAAGCAGTTGAAATGTTCGCAGCCTCTTTTACAGGGTACTATGACCTAATCTTCATGGATATACAGATGCCCCTCATGGACGGCTACCAGGCTACCCGGAGAATTCGCGCCATGAACCGTCCGGACGCAGCCACCATCCCCATCGTGGCTATGACTGCAAACGCGTTTACAGAAGACATCAAACTGGCCATGGACGCCGGTATGAACCAGCATATGGCAAAGCCCATTGATATCCGCCAGCTGGAGACCATCCTGTACCGCTGGCTGGGCTAAAGGCTCACACATAAAACAGAGAGGCTGTACCCGCAGCCTCTCTGTTTTTCGTATCCTGCATTTTCCATGTCAAACTTTTTGTAAGATTATTTTCTGAATATATCCACATCCACGTTGCCTGTGGAATAGATTCCAGTCCGTTTTTCAGCACTGCTGAAGCCGGCCGCCATGGCAGCCTCTGTTATTTCATTCTTCTTTACTCCAAGGTCATATCCCTGCATATTGTACGGAAGCCAGCCCAGCACCATGTCCCACGGTCCGGATCCATCCCGTTCGATTCCCTCTGAATAGCAGAGCAGCACGCCGCCCGGATTCAAGGCCTTATAAAGCTTCCTCATAAGGCCAGCCAGCTCATGTTTCACGAAGCTTAAGGTGGCAATGGCCAAAACCAGGTCATATCCATCTCCTATATCATCTGTCAGATAATCCCCTGTCATGGGTGTGGCTCTCTCGTTCAGGCCGGTCAGACGGATGGACTCCCGGATTGCCGGTTCCATGGCCGGACGGTCATAGAGAATCCCGTACATATCCTCCCGTTCTCCCATCACACCCAGGCCCAGCAGCCCCGTTGCGCAGCCCAAATCTAAAATTTTCCTGATTCCCGGATATTCCGGAAGTTCCTTTACCATTTTCTGTATCTCAGTCTGGCGGAAGCCCATTTGGGACTCCCGCATGTTCTGCACATACTGCTCAAAGGCCGGCTGACCCTCCGGTTGGCTGACCCCGCCGGGGCCCTCTTCAACCAGCCTCTTAATATCCCTGCATCCTATACACTCCTCTGCGCAGTGAAAGGCCAGATGTCCTCCGATGTATTCCGGTCTTCCCTTTACAAGATAACGGTCTGTTTCCCTGCAGTTACAGTACATTTCATCCCTTTTCCAGATAAATCCAAGACAGTAAAGGGCGTCCAGGAAATACCGCGTGTTATCTTCATTCCACCCTCTCTCCTCTGAAAGCTCCCTGACGCTCTTACGCTGGGTAAGGTCCGAAAAAACATCCAGCTCTACCGCCGCGTTCAGTACGCCCACATACAGCGGAAGATAGGGAAGCCTGATGAGCCTCCGTAAAATCCCTTCTGATGAAAATGAATCCATAGGCATTGATTTCCCCTCCAATCCCCCATATACAGTTTATGCTGATTCCCTCCTCCATAATAGTATATGTCTGTATCTTCGGATTGTCCTACTGTCCTGACGGTATATAGGCTCCCAGCACATCCCTGGACTTTCTGACCACCAGACCGCTTCCTCCGGCGTTCTTCACATCTTCCACCATGCTGACCATTAAAACCGGCTTCTGTATGTCCTTATCCGCCGTATACACGGCAAACCATCCCAGTTCCGTGCCGCTTGTATCTTCCTTGGATGCTTTTATCTCAGCAGTCCCTGTCTTTCCTGCCAGAGTAATGTCTGAACGCATGGCTGCATGTCCTGTGCCGTGTTCCGAACTGATTACAGCCTTCATTGCGTCCTCCACGGTCTCTGCTGTTTCCTGCGTACAGGCGTCCTCAATCCAGATCTCCGGCACCGGTGTATCCTTGTATACAAGATAGGGTTTCAGAACCTTTCCCTGGTTGGGGAACATGGTATAAAGGGATGCCAGATGGATGGGATTGACCAGCACCTGGCCCTGACCGTAACCGCTGTCCGCCAGCTGAATTTCCGTTTCAATCCGGTCAGCATTGGAGTACTGGGATTCAGCCACCGAGATTTCAAAGGGAAGTTTCTGGTTAAAGCCCAGCCGGTCCAGTCCTGCCATGAAATCATCATAGCCGATTTTCAGGGCTGCTTTTGCAAAGTATATGTTATCCGAATAGATATAGGCATTTTTAAGGTTGACCGGACTGTAACCGTGAAGGGTGGTGACATGATAGCCGCCCCAGCCGGCATCCTTCTGCCAGCTTAGTCCTGCTGCGTCCTCCCCAAAATTCTCATCCGGCGTAAGGACGCCTGCGGTAAGGCCGATAACACCTGTGATGGGCTTAAAGGAGGAGCCAGGAGCAAAGCGCTGCCTGAAACGGTTTAGCATGGGCTTTCTCTCATCCTCATTCAGCCCGGTCCAGGTTTCCTCCGACATGCCCAGGATAAAATCATTGTTATCGTAGCTGGGAGTGTTCACCAGGGCAAGAACCTCTCCAGTGTAGGGATTCATGGCCACGGTACAGCTTTTGCTGTCCCGGAATGTGTCATACACCAGCTCCTGCAGGCTGCTGTCGATGGTGAGTGTGATATCCTGGCCGTCAATTCTGGGAATGGCTGCCAAAACCTGTTTTTCTTCTCCCTGGGACGTAACAATGGATATAATGCGGCCATTCTGTCCCTTTAGCTCCTTCTCAAACAGGCCTTCCATACCGCTCCTGCCGATGACGCTGTCCGGCAGGTATCCTTCCCCCTTGTGCTCCTCAAGATCCTCTGCCGTTACATTCTGTACATAGCCCACCAGATGGGCAGCCTTTTCGCCCAGGGGATAATATCTGACAGGCGTATCTGTGATCATGACGCCCGGAATGGTCAGAAGCTGGTCCTGAATCGCCCTGTTCTGTACATTATCATCCTCAGGGAGAGCGGATTGGAGATTGAGCTCATCCACCTTCTTTAACGTTTTAATGGGAACAAGGGAATCATCCTTCACCCAGTTAGCCGACAGCTTTTTGCGGATACTGTCAGCGGAAACACCTAAAAGCTCTGAAAGCCGGTTTATGCCGTCCTCTGAATCGTTGTCAGCCTCCCGGCTCATCTTTCCCGGCACAAGCCCCACCATGGACGCGCTTCCCTTTCCGGCCAGCATAATGCCGTTTCGGTCCAGAACGCTTCCTCTTACAGCCTTATCCGTGGTGACCCTTACCTTGTCGTTCCAGCTCAGGTTGGGAAATATAACGCGGTCGTTCCAGATCAATCTGTATTCTTCGTCTTTTGCTGTCTTCCTTTTCTTTCCTGCCTTTTCACTGTCATGGCTGTCTGTCCCGGCAGCCCCGGAGGATGCCTCCAGCTTAAAATCCACCTGGTTGAAAAAATGGATGGTGCCTGCCAGGCTCTCCATGCTGGTCTCATAGCTGACCGTCTGAATACCCTGGTCCTCCTTTTCCTCCACTCCGGTAATATCCACCCGGATGGAGGAGGCGCCGATGCCCTCATATATTTTCTTGTTCCTGGTGATAAACTCCTCCTGGCTGATGTCCATACGGCTCCCGGAATCCAGCATCCGGTACATGGCTTCGTAATTCCCCTCGGTCAGATATCCTGTATACTCCATGAACCGTTCATCCGGCGCAGCCTGCCTTACACCCGCCTGTCCCTTTGCAAACCATAAAAATGCCATGCCCGCAGCAGCGGCCATAAGACACACTAAAACCAGGGGAATGATAATAACCGCCCTTGATCTTCTCCGTCTCCTTCTGCTTCTCATTTTATGTTCCTCTCTTAAATATCCATCATTATACCGGTCCAGACATACTGCCGCTGAATCCATCTATAAATTGTTGCACATGAAGCAGGCAAAATCAATAGCACAACCGGATAATTAAGAAAAAAGGAAGAAGATTCTGCAAACAGTCTCCTCCTTTTTGTCCGGTCACATCTGTACCGGCAGTACAAATTCCTGATTCCATCCGTAGGTGGGCCTTTGAAGCTGCAGCCGGATTACAGATTCCCCCTCCTCATATAATGCCTTGAATCCGGCCAGCTCACCTGCGTTATTTTTATCTGCCCCCGCCATATCCGCCAGTGCGTATACGGTTTTTAGGGGATCACCGGAGCTGCCCTCCTGGCCCTCCTCCGGCTGTACTGCATTTACGTAGTACAAACTCTTATCTGCATCCCTCATCTCTGCCCTGGCATTGATGTAGACCATATGCCTGGTAAGAGGGTTTCCGTTGTCATCCGTACCATATTCATAAAGCTCATCTATGGGACTGATGCCGGTCAGGTATATCCTGCAGTCCCTGAACTCCACCACCGCGTCCAAAGGCTGCCGCTCCCCGGTAATGGGAATTTCCAGCACACTTCCCTGTTCCGGCGATATGACAACAGGTTTCTCTGCATGCAGGGATGCTTCCGTAACCACAACGCCCTCCGGTATCCTGTAAAGTGTCTCCTGAATACTTCTGGGCTGTATACCGGACAGCTGGTCCAGGGATGTGGTCAGCTGTTCCCCCAGCACAGGCACCAGTTCGGCAGTCCTTCCATCTGACAGTGTAGCCATCAGTTTTCCGCGGCTGAACCCAATCCTGTATCCATCCTGTGAATAGGTGTAGGTGGTAAGCCTGAGTCCGTCCTCCTCCGCCCTTCCCTCTGCCATCCCGTAAAATCCTTCATGGTTCACCATTCCCTTTATATCCTCCAGCGAATCATAGGCAGGCGCCTTTTTAAAGACGATTTTTATTGGGTCTTTAAAGCCGTCCAGCCAGAGTTCATAGACCCCCTCCGGTTCATCCAGTGTAAACCTGTCCTTACCTATGGTATTCTCCCACACTTGGGATATATAGAATCCGCCTTTTCCATTGTCTTTGTAAGATGTACTGTTCCTCTGCCGGGTAAAACCCAGTCCGTCTATACCCTTTCCCTTAATCCGGTCAAAGGTAACGGCCCTTGCGCCCTGCGCCTTCTGCTCTTTCTTCTCCGCCCGGATTCTGTCCTGAAACGCACTGCGGCCGTAAATGTGCTTTTCGCTGTCAATACAGAAATAACTGTCATCCCATTGTACGCCAATTCCCTGATCCTGTTTTTTCCGGTTTTCCTCCTCCTGTTTCAGAATCTCCTTTACCTTCTCATCCGGTATCAGGGTCACGGTATCATCCTTAAATTTCACCCTGACGCTGATTACATTGTCCTGAAACACCGCAGAAAGAAGCCTGGCGCTGACTCCTTTCTCATCTGTTTTCATCTGGCTTGCGTCCATGTCCAATACATACAGGACTGGTTCTCCCCTTTTGCATATGCCGTATCCAGGAACCATCTGCCACTGGTCTGCTGTCATCAAACCGTCCTCCCCCTGCTCCGCCGCGGCCCTCTCCTGTCCGGCTTCCATATCCGATGATTCCGGTACGGCTTCCTGCCCCCGGGTTGTCCCTGTGTCCCTGGCGTTTTCTTCTTTTGCGGCATGATTGTCCTGGTTTGTCTGCCCTGCGCCGTCTTGTTCCCGGACAGCCGCGATGTTCTCTTCCTGTCCCCCGGTTCCGCTGTCCGCTGATTGGCAGGCCGCCAGGCTTACAGCCATTAACACAAGACATGCCGCAAGTCCCGGAGCTGTCATCCTGTGAATTCGTATTTTGCAGATTCTTTTTCTGTGAGTTAATATTCCATGGATTTTTTTCATATTAATCCTCCTCGTTTAGAACGCTGCGCCACGTCAGAAAACGTCCGGCATAATTCCTATCCTAATTCTACCATATCCCCATTTTCCAGTGCTGAACTTTTCTTTAATAATCCTTACAATTACGCCGACCGCTTTGTTATGCTAAAATTTTAACGCCGTATGTGTCTTGTCACATGTAAATATATGTGTTATACTGTTGCGGACGTAAACAAAAAGCCAATTTAAAAAAGCCGGCGCTGCAATACCGGCAGAACAGGGGAAATTATGACTAAGCAGGAAGAAATAAAGCAGTTGAAAACAGAGCAGGATGCTGTCATCCTGGCCCATTATTATGTGAATCCCCAGGTACAGGAACTGGCGGATTACATAGGAGATTCTTTCTATTTAAGCAAGGTGGCGGCAGGTCTTGAAAACAGAACGCTTGTGTTCTGCGGAGTCTCCTTTATGGGCGAAAGCGGAAAGCTCCTGAGTCCCGACAAGGTGGTCCTGATGCCCGACGCCCAGGCAGACTGCCCCATGGCCCACATGGTAACCAAGGAGGAAGTGGAGCAATACAGAAAGGAATATCCCGGCCTTGCAGTGGTCTGTTACATCAATTCCACAGCCGAAATCAAGTCCTGGTCCGATGTGTGCGTCACATCTGCCAATGCGGTACAGATTGTAAGGAACCTGCCAAACCAGGACATCCTTTTCATACCGGATAAGAATCTGGGCCGGTACGTGGCCAGCCAGGTACCTGAAAAGCATGTGATGCTGGTAAAGGGCTGCTGCCCTGTCCACGACCAAATGTCCCAAAAGGAGGTATCCGGCTTAAAGAAAATACATCCCAATGCCCTGGTACTGGCCCATCCGGAATGCAATGCCCAGGTACTTGAGATGGCTGATTATATCGGTTCCACCACCGGGATTCTCAAATATGCTGCCGGCAGCACCTCCCGGGAATTCATTATCTGTACGGAAATTGGTGTGCGTCATGAGCTGGAACAGCAGAATCCGGACAAACAGTTTTATTTTCCTGATACAGAACCAATCTGCCGGGATATGAAAAAGATAACCCTGGACAAAATCATCCATGTCCTGCGCACAGGGCAAAACCAGGCATTTGTCCCCGAAGCCTATGTCCCGTCGGCCGGCAGGGCTCTGGAACAGATGCTAAAACTTGCCCGGTAGCTGCCGGGATGCAGATTCCAGGCAGCCGATTCCAGGCAGCTGATTCCAAAAGGAGGCATAGGAAATGACAAAACATATATACTGTGATGTGGCGATTGCAGGCTGCGGGGTGGCAGGATTATACACTGCCCTGAACCTGCCGGAGGACCTGCATGTCCTGATGATATGCAAGGAGGATATGGATACCTGTGATTCCATGCTGGCTCAGGGAGGCATCTGCGTGCTCCGGGGAGAGGATGACTATGAGCCGTACTTTGAGGACACCATGAGAGCTGGCCATTACGAAAACCGGAAGGAAAGCGTGGATTTGATGATACGCACCAGCCCCGATATCATCCGGCATCTGTTAGAGCTTGGTGTAGGGTTTGACAAGAACCCGGATGGTAGTTTAAAATATACAAAGGAAGGCGCCCATTCCAGGCCCAGAATCTGTTTTCATGAGGATATCACCGGTAAGGCCATTACCACGGTCCTCCAGGAACGGACAGCCGCGCTCCCCAATGTGGATATCATGGAATACACCCTTATGACGGATATTCTCACCGCAAACGGAGCCTGTGCCGGCATCCAGGCCAGGACAAGGGACAACAGCACCCTCTTCATCCATGCCCGTGACACGGTCATGGCCACCGGAGGCATTGGGGGGCTCTACCAGCATTCCACTAATTTTCCCTGTCTCACAGGCGACGCACTGACCGTTGCCCGAAAGCATGGCGTAAAGCTGGAGCACCTGGATTACGTCCAGATTCATCCCACCAGCCTTTACACGGAAAAGCCCGGCAGGTCCTTTCTCATCTCGGAATCAGCCCGCGGCGAAGGGGCTGTGCTCTTAAACGGCAAAGGCGAACGCTTTGTCAATGAGCTGCTGCCCAGGGACGCGGTATCCCAGGCTATTGAAGCAGAGATGAAAAAAGAGGGAAGCTGCCATGTATGGCTGTCATTTGCGCCCATACCCAAAAAAACCATACGGGAACATTTTCCCCACATATATGAAACATGTCTTGAGGAGGGTTATGACATCACAAAAGAGCCTATTCCGGTGGTGCCTGCCCAGCATTATTTTATGGGAGGCGTGTGGGTGGATCTGGATTCCAGAACCTCCATGGAGCATCTGTACGCAGTGGGTGAAACCAGCTGCAACGGGGTTCACGGAAAGAACCGCCTGGCCAGCAACAGCCTGTTGGAAAGCCTGGTGTTTGCCGGGAAAGCCGCAAAAAGAATAGAGAACAGCCAGAAAGGGAGAATACATTATGAATCCAATTACCATGCAGCTTATTGCTGACAAATACATACGTCTTGCCCTGGAGGAGGATATCAGCAGCGAGGACGTATCCACCAACGCAGTCATGCCTGAGTATAAAAAGGGTCAGGTACAGCTTATCTGCAAGGAGGACGGCATCATTGCCGGATTGCAGATTTTTGAGCGTGTATTTACGCTTCTGGACCCTGAAACCAAGGTGGTCTTTGATGTCAGGGACGGGGAGGAAGTAAAAAAGGGCCAGCATCTGGCTGCGGTCACAGGAGATGTGCGCGTCCTTTTGTCCGGCGAACGGACCGCGTTAAATTATCTGCAGCGTTTAAGCGGCATTGCCACTTATACCCATACGGTTGCAGAAATGCTTGAGGGCACCCGGACAAAGCTTCTGGACACCCGGAAAACCACTCCCTGCATGCGTGTCTTTGAAAAATATGCGGTTCGGATTGGCGGCGGCCAGAATCATCGCTATAACCTGTCCGACGGCGTTCTCTTAAAGGATAACCACATTGACGCAGCCGGAGGCGTCAGGGAGGCGGTTGCCGCTGCAAAGGCATACGCTCCCTTTGTCCGTAAGATTGAGGTAGAGACAGAGAACCTTGACATGGTGAAGGAGGCAGTGGATGCCGGTGCCGACATTATCATGCTGGATAACATGACTCCGGAACAGATGGCTGAAGCCATACGCATAATTGACGGCCGGGCCAAAACCGAGTGCTCCGGCAACATGACAAAAGAAAATATCCGGACTGTCACGGAGCTGGGTGTGGATTATGTATCCAGCGGCGCACTGACCCACTCTGCGCCGATTCTGGATATCAGTTTGAAGCACCTGAAGGTGCTGACGGATTAAATCGTAACTATGTTTTGCAGGAGGGAATGAGAAATGGAAAATGCGATGAACGGAACGCAGAGACGCAGGAAACTTCTGGATATGATGAGGCAGGCTTCCGCTCCTTTATCCGGCGGGGCCCTTGGCAGGGAAACCGGTGTCAGCCGCCAGGTGGTGGTCCAGGATATTGCTCTCCTGCGCACCATGGGGTATCCCATTCTCTCCACTGCCCGCGGGTATGTCCTCAATGTATCCAAACATGCGTCCCGTTTTTTTAAGGTCTGCCACACCAATGAGCAGACAGAGGATGAACTGGTCACCATCGTGGACCTGGGCGGGACCGTGGTGGATGTCATGGTCAATCACCGGGTATACGGAAAAATGTCAGCCCCTCTCAACATCAAGAACCGCCGCGACGTACAGCTGTTCATGAACAATATAAAAACCGGAAAATCCACCCCGCTCATGAATGTCACTTCCGGCTACCACTTCCACCATGTCTGCGCCGAACAGGAGGAGATACTGGACGAGATTGAGGAGGCGCTGAGGGAAAAGCACTATCTGGCAGAGCTGCTGCCCTATGAGATGTCCGACGATGAGTAAACAGGAGCCTGATATGCAGAAAAAAACACCTGCTGTAAACCCATTTTACTGTGGTCTTACAGTCCACCATTATACGGAATACTCTAAAAAGATTACAAAACACCTGCGGGCAGCGCTGATAACAGACCTGCACAGCACCATATACGGCAACGCCCAGGAGCCGCTGCTGACGGCCGTACACAGCAGCAGCCCCGACCTGATTCTCATGGCAGGCGATATTGCCGACCACAAAGTCCCCCACAAAGGGACTTTACTGCTTTTAGAGGGTTTAAAGGGACAGTACCCCTGTTACTATGTTACGGGAAACCATGAGCATTGGATTCACCAGATACCTGACATCAAGAAAATGTTCACCGGATATGGGGTCACTGTCCTTGGAGGCCGGACAATCCGAACAGCCATCAAAGGGCAGCCTCTGATCATAGGAGGAGTGGATGACCCTCATGCATTTACCGACTCCCATCACTCCGTTAAACTGGACTCCCGATGGAAGGAACAGTTCTGGCGCTGCTGTTCCCGCACCTCCCCTGACATCTACTCCATCCTGCTGTCACACCGGCCGGAGCTCACCAAATATTACAGGGACAGCGGGTTTGACCTGATTGTGGCCGGCCATGCCCATGGGGGGCAGTTCCGCATGCCCGGCTGCCCTGGCGGGCTTCTGGCGCCTCACCAGGGCTTCTTTCCCCGATATGCAGGTGGACAGTATGCCCTGGGTTCCACCTCCCTGATTGTCAGCCGGGGGCTGTGTATCAACAGGCTGCCCCGCATTTATAATCCTCCGGAATTAGTCCTGGTGGACCTGAAGCCCATTTCATAGAGCGCACCATATTCCGGTTCACATCCGCCCGCATCCGATTGGTATCCTTGCTGTAACAGACGTAAGCCGGACGCCCATGGTCCTTTTGCGCTGTTTCAGCTCCGGCTGCCTGCAAGGGCTGCGCATAAGGCAAGCGCTGCCAGCTGTGCCCATCTGGTTCTGCGTCTCTTGTCTTGGATGATACCGGTCCTTTCCCTCATGTTCTCTCCTCCCCGGAACAGCAGATTTTATTAAGGTTTTTCTAATTTTTCTTACAGTTGCATCAGGCATCTTTACATTTTCCAATGGGATGATTACTATACAGTTTAAAGGAGGAGAACCTTATGATTCAAACGATGAAACGCGATTTCCAGCTGTCCATGTTCTGCTGCTGCCTTGGAAAACTGACCATGGCCAGCTGGCTGTTGACAAATACCATGTTCCTTTTGGCCAGTCATGTGCCCTTTGTAACATTGGACTTTGTGAGACAGATTTCACTGGAAAGCTTCTTAGGCATCTGGCTCGGAATCTTTCTCTGCATGGCCATTCCCTATGTACTTCCCTGCGGCCGCTCCCGGATTCATTTTTCCCTGACTCCCAGCGTGCTCATGTACATTGCCACCCTGATGATAAAGGAAACATTTATACTATGATAAAAACCATGGAACAATGGCTGACCGGCAAAAGGCTGCTGATAATCCTCACCACCGCGGCGGCTGTCTGGTTTTCGTTCACCGCCGTCATGACCGTGCTGCGGTACCGGCTGAATTACGCGTCTGCTTATGATTTCGGAATTTTTTCACAGATGTATTACTACATGGATAAAGGCCTGTCTCCTCTGACCACATGTGAGCGCGACGGGCTTTTATCCCATTTTGCGGTCCATCTCTCACCTGTCTTTTATGTACTGCTGCCCCTTTACAAATTAGTCCCCCGTCCTGAGACCCTGCTGGTGCTACAGTCCCTGGTTGTCATAAGCGGAATGGTCCCCTTGTGTCTTCTGGCCAGGACATTTTGCTTCACCCGCCTGCAAACCCTGTGTTTCGGTCTTATGTACTGTTTTTACCCGGCGTTTATGGGCGGATGTTTTTACGATTTTCACGAAAATAAATTCCTGGCTGTCATCATTCTCTGGTGCATGTACTTTTTGGAAACAGGCCATTTTAAATCCATGCTGGCCTCTGCCGCACTTCTTCTTATGGTGAAGGAGGATGCTCCTGTCTATGCGGCCTGTATCGGACTTTACCTGTTCCTTTGGAAAAAACAGTACCGTTGGGGAGCCATTGTCTTTCTGGCGTCATGCGCATATTTCTGCATGGCTGTCTGGTATATTAACCGGTTCGGGGACGGGGCCATGATTAACCGGTTTGACAATTTCATATCGGACAAACGTCTGGGCTTGGCCAGCATGTTTAAGACCATACTGGTCAATCCCGCCTATGTGCTGTCCCAGATTGCGGTGAAGGATAAAATCATGTTCTTCCTTGAAATGCTCCTTCCGCTGGGTTTCCTTCCGCTCATGACAAAAGACTGGCAGAAATGGACACTGCTCATCCCCTTTGTACTCATCAACCTGATGTCCAATTATAAATACCAGCACTCCATATACTTTCAGTATACCTACGGTTCAGGAGCCCTGCTGATTTATCTGGCTTTGGTGAATTTCCGGGATATAAAAAATGCATCCGGCCGCAAGCGCAAAGGACGTGCCGGGTATGATGGACGGCTTCCGGCCACTGTCTGTACCTGGGGCCTGCTGTGCGGCCTCGTCCTCATGGGAGGCGTAATGTACAATAAGTCAAAATATGCCATCCTGTATCACCGCCATTATGAGGAAGCTGCCCAGGCCAGAACTCTTCTGGACCAGATTCCCCCGGATGCTTCTGTAAAATCCTCCACCTTCTTCCTTCCCCAGCTTTCCATGCGGGATGAAGTCTATCTTCTCACAAGCAGCCATCCGGCTGACTATATGGTGGTGGACTTAAGAAAGGGTTATGAAAAGGACCTGGAACAGATTCTGGCTGACTGCCGGGAACAGGGATATGAGCCCGCAGGAACCGTGGACGGCTATGTGGCCCTGTTAAAGCAGGATGTGGAATGATGGTTTAACTTTCACAGGTTCCTTTTTTTACGGGCAGCGGGTGAGAGGGACGGCGGTTCCATCCGGCCGGCCCACGGTCCCCCATGCCTTTAAAATACTGCCGCTTTCTCTTCTCATACTTTTTTATATAGTAGTCTTTGCCTATAGGCGGGCATTCATATATCAATGATTCTGCCGGTGTATCCGGTCTGCTGCCACAAAAACAGCAGTCCGGGTCACCGCATTTTTCATCAATCCATTGGTTGCATTGAGGACAGCAGACAGCATCGTATCTGAAAATAAGGACAAGCGGCTGATTGCAGCATTCACAATATCCGCCTGCGTAGACTCCGGCCCGCAGCCATCTCCTCAAATATCCCTGTCTGCGGCGCTTCGGGTTCTTCATAATGCATCACCTTCATGTTTTGGACCTTTTACAGTCATCCGTCTTTACTCATCGGTTACAGGTATTCCATTTTAGGTATTCCGTTTCAGGTATTCCGGCTTTACACGTTTTGTCAGCCATACCCCGTTTTGTGATATGTAAAAATGTTCACCATCCCGGCTCATGCGGCCGGAGTCCACCTCAAATACCACCGGCTTTCCATGTCTTCTTCCCACCGTTAATGCCGTCTTGGCATCCCCGGACAAGTGTACATACAGACGGCTCATGGGCTTTAGGCCCTGTTCCAGAATGGCCTGCTCAAAACGGCTGGCAGTTCCATGATAAAGGACCTGAGGCGGAGCTGTCTCTGTCAGCTCCACATCCACTGGTATACTGTGTCCCTGGTTGGCGCGTATCAGAGTCCTGTCTTCATTGAAACTGTACCGCCCCTTTGCATCCGTTCTGACGATATCCTCCAGCAGCTCCATATCCATCGGCCTGCCTGTGCCGCTGATGCCCTGAATTAAAGCCTCCACATCTGCCCAGCCGTGTTCGTCCAATGTGATACCGGCTGCTTCCGGCTGATGCCGCAGCACAAGACTCAGGAATACGCTCAGCCTTTCTTCGCTGCTTCCTGCTTTTTTATTTCCCATATTCTCTCCTGTTTTTCAAATGATTTTGAACCGGCAAGCCCCTCTGTCTTCTATTTCCACCAGATAACCGCCCCTGTACATCTATACCTTCCTCATTCCCTGTACCTCCTTCGGTACACCTTACACTGAAAAAAATGTCCTGGTGGTTTCCAAGGCAGTCTTCTTCACGGTCTCCACATCCACTCCCTTGATTTCAGCAATCCGTTCCGCCACATACACGATATTGGAGGGTACATTTCTCCTTGACAGGCCCCGGATATTCAGAGGCGTAAGATAGGGCGCGTCTGTCTCTATCATCAGCCGTTCCAAAGGAATCACCCTGACTGCCTCCACCACATCCCTGTTCCTCCGCTCATCGCATATCCATCCTGTGATTCCGATATAACAGCCAAGCTGCAGGTACCGGTAAGCAGTCTCCCTGGTGCCGGTAAAGCAATGAACCACGGATCTCCTGCACAATTCACGGCGGTTCTTCAACAGCCTGATAAAATCCTGCTCCGCTGCCCGCTCATGCAGAAACAGCGGGAGATCCAGGTCGCCGGCCATATCCAGGATATCAGAAAAACATTTCTTTTGGTTTTCCCTGGCCGAAAACATCCTGTCATAATCAAGTCCGGCTTCTCCCAGCGCCACGATGCTCTGGCGGTTACGGCGAATCAGGGCTTCCAGCTTGCTGCGGTAATCATCGTTCCATCTGTCGGCATTGTGGGGATGGATACCGCAGGTACACCAGGTTTTCTCAGGCATCTTCTCCCCTATATAGTCAACCGCTGCCTGGTTTGATTTCAGATCAGTACCTGTTATGATTAGCCCCACTCCCTCCTTAAGGGAATCACGGATCACCTCCTCCCGATCCTTGTCAAACTGTTTTCCCATCAGGTTCACACCTATGTCTATATAACGTAAATCCATATTACCATACCCCTATCCGGCCCGTTCTGACGCCCTGTCTATTGCTTTTAAAAATCATTATACCAAATCCATTTACAGAATTCCATTGAATCGTACCCATAATTCCCACATCACTTTGTACGGCAGGCCGCCGCAGCTCCTGTATGGCCCATGATTCCCCTTCCCAGTTTCTGCGCCAGATACAGAATCAGCACAATGCATGCCCCGCCTGCCAGGCAGAGAAGCCGGTTTTCAATGGCCGTGGATGTATCTAAGAGCACCAGGGAGGCATTGATGGCGCACACTGCATTGACAATCTGTTTATATTTATATTCAGAGGTAAAAAAACTGATATATCCCAAAAACAATACCATGCCAAAGGCCCAGCTCTCAGGCACCAGCATGCGGAATACCACCACAAAGAACAGAATGCCCAGGACATTTCCGAAGAAGCGGTGGCGTATGCGCTCTAATGTTTCATGGTAATGCAGCTGAGTCAGGGACATTACCACAATACTAATCCACAGGGGCTTTCTCAGGTGAAGGACCATGCCTATGAACATGGCTGCCGCTATCCCCATGGACATCCGCAAAATATAACCTTTCCGTACCGTGCACAGCCTTATCTGTTCCTTTAAACCGCGTCCATCTTTTCCGTGTCCCTGCCAATACCACTTGATCACCGTAACAGCAGCCACCGCAGCGCCGCCTGCTGCTGCGCCTGCCAGACGAACGGGAAATGCCTCTGGCGGTACAGGTGCTGACTGTGCAAACACAAAGCACAGCAGGAAACTGATAGCTGGTTTGTACATGGTGGGTTCACAGGTCAGGGCCATAATAAGAAGGACAAAAAGGAAATTAATCACAAGGGCTGCCGCCGGCAGCATCAGGGCGGTCTGCCCGGCAATGACGCAGCCGCAGTACAATCCTATGATGATTCCGGCCATGGTCATGGGCCTTACCCCGATGTATCCGTCCGGGAACATGGTCATGCCCACGCCGATTGCCACCCCCGGAAGCACATTGTGTACACCAAATATGGATTGAAATATAAATACAAAGGCCAGGTTAAATGCAAAACGAAGGGCATTTTCCACGGCCTGTTCCCATAAAGTTCTCTTTTTCTTTTCATTATCCGCCATTCTTATCCTTCTTCCCCTTGATTCTGTTTTAAAAATGTTGTAATCTAAAAGCAGTTATTATGTACATTTAAATTGATAGTCCACTTTAGTTTACTAATTATTATAAACATATCCAGTCTGTTTGTCAATGACAGGATAAGGCAGCCCTGTCCTGTTGCGCAGGACGGCTTTATCCCGCCGGCTTTATCCCGGCCTTCAGCAGAATGGCTGCAGATGGATCAAGGAGGTCAAAAATGAATAACAAAAACTTCACCGAGGAACTGCTCCGCCTGCTCCCCTATTGGCATTACAGGATTGATAAACCCTTCAAGGCATTTATGAAGGATAAGATGAGCCTGGAAACCTATTACTGTCTGCAGGTACTGCTCCGCAAAGGTCCCATGACCATGACGGAGCTCACCCGGCACTTAAATGTCAGCAAACAGCAGGCTACCAAGCTCATCGAAATCCTGTGCAGCCATGACTTTGTAAGAAGGCTTCCAACAGAACACGACCGGCGCTGCATCGTCATAGAAGTGACTGAATGTGCAAAAGATTATATGATAAATACGATTTATAAGGACACTTCTTTTGCAGATAAACTGGAGCGGGAACTGGGGCCCGATGATATGGGGCGGCTGGAGCAGGCTGTGCTGACACTGTCAGACGTGCTCTCCAGGCTGGACTGACACGCTCAGCTGTACTCCCGGGCTGGACTGACACGCTCAGCTGTACTCCCGGGCTGGACTGACACGCCCAGCTGTACTCCCGGGCTGCCGGAAACCACCAGCTCCAGACCCGCATTACAGACCTTTCACATACTCAATGAATGCGTCCCGCGGCAGAGGCTTGCTGTAATAGTATCCCTGGTAAATGCTGCATCCCAGCTTCTCCAGCATCTGAATCTGCTCCGGCGTCTCCACACACTCAGCCACTGTGTTGACTCCCAGAATCCGGGACATGTTCATAATGTTGCCCACCAGTTCACATGTCTGGGTATGTTCCGGCAGGCGCCGGATAAGGGATCCGTCAATCTTAACCTCGTCATAATGGGCAGAATTCAGATAGTTAAGGGAACCATGGCCCATTCCAAAGTCATCCATGCTGATACGCACCCGGGACTCTCTCAGCTTCTCCAACTGGCGTTCCAGATTGGGGCCAGGATTCAGCGCCACCTGCTCTGTCAGTTCAATGGTCAAATTACTGCCCTCCACACCGGTATCCTTCAAAATTTTCAAAACCTGATCTGCAAAGGACGGATCCTCCAGCTCCAGAGGCAGGATATTTACAGAAAAGGATACCGGGCAGCCTGCCTGAGTCCGTGCTCCCGCCATGTCACGGCAGGCCTTCTCTACAATATACATGCCCAGAGTTCCGATGAAATCCCCCTGGACAGCCAGCGCAATGATAAGGGGCGGATACACAAAGCCCTGGCCCATGTAATTCCAACGCAGCAGTGCCTCGCATCCATAGAGGGTTCCGTCACGTTTCACCTGGGGCTGGTAGTATAACTCCAACGCTCCCTTGGACAGGGCATATTCCAGGTCTGACGCCAGAAGCTTGGCTGTCTGCTGGTTTTCGTAGGTATTCCATCGGAAATCCCTGACCCAAACCGAGCGTTCATCCTCATTCATGGATGCCTCCAGTCTCTTGATTTTTCCCAGAAATTCCCGGTCCTGGACCCGTTCGCTCTGTCTGATAAATGGAATATAAATCATGGTGCCCACCACCAGGTTAAATGCCTGGAGCAGGCTTCCGCTTACGCTTCCTGTTGCCAGATAACCGCTGGCAAGCACCGGCACAGTCCATTCCACGCTCCGGGAAACCACAGGCACCAGGCCAAACCACATGGCAAAACTGCTGATAACCGACAAGACCATAGGGGTCAGTATAAAAGGCAGAATCATATCCGCACTGAATATGATGGGAAATCCAAACAGTACCAGCTCATTGATATTGAATACAACCGCAGGAAGGGAAAGTTTGGCCAGTCTGCGGTTATTATTCTTCCCGGCAGCAAGAAACAGGGCCAGAACCATACACAGGGCGCATCCGCTGCCTCCGATGAACACAAAGGTATCCAGAAACGTTTTGCTGAACACATGGGTGGGCACCAGGCCCTGGGCTGCCATGGCCTGGTTGGCCGCCACCTCTGACTCAAACAGCCTGCGGGATACAGCCTCCAGTGTATTGGTCCCGTGTATCCCAAAAAACCACAGCACATGGGACAACAGGATATATAAAAGCATGGAAAACAGGCCGTTTCCCATCTGGCCGAACAGCTTGAGAAACAGATAAGAACCGAAATTCATAATATTCACATCGTCAAAAGCCAGACTAAGCACCAGGCCCGAAAGCCCGCATACCCCAATCGTGACAACAGCAGGAATCATGCTCTGCATGGAGGCGTTGAAATTATAGGCCACACCCATGGTGTACAGATGGCGTAAGCCCTCCACCCAACGGTAAATTCCGGTCAGGAAAAAACAGCTGATGAGAGTAATGCATATGGCCGTAAAGCTCCACTCCGGCCCCCATATGGACAGCCCGCCTGAGGGATAGGTAAATGCAATGAATGAGCACAGGGCCACTGCCGGGAAAAATATGTGGGTGTTCTTATACACAGTCTGCTCTTCCCCGTAGGAGTAGGATATCATCAATGCAAAGATAAAGGAAAGGGAGCCGAAGGTGGCCTGGTACACAGCCATGAGCAACAGCTTCACACTGCCCCCTGCAAACCCAGGCAAAAGCTCCTGCCAGGCCTTCAGCGGAAACTGCATAATGACCATGGAAAAGGAGCCCAGAATCAAAAATGGAATGGTCAGCAAAAGCCCCTGGCGCACAGAAAATATATAAATATTCTTATTGAGAAATTGACGGACTCTCTCCATGTCTCCCCTCCTCTGAGGTCTCATTGATATAAAAATGCAGCTACGTAATCATTATACAGGTTTTGGAAAGATTTGTTAAGGATAAGTTAAGTATTAATTTATTTATAGTACTTGACAATACATAGTAGTATGTATAATATAGTAATCACAAGGAGGGTTACTGACCATGAATCCACAATTTAAAAAAGGAGTCCTTGAGCTGGTGGTCCTTGAATCAGTCCGAAAAAGGGACATGTATGGCTATGAACTGGTAGAGGAAGTATCCAAGGTCATTGATGTCAATGAAGGGACCATCTACCCTCTCTTAAAGAGACTGACCAATGAACATTATTTTGAAACATACTTGCGGGAATCTACGGAAGGACCTCCCAGAAAATATTACCATCTGACGGCCGCCGGCATCCTGTACCGGGATGTTCTGGAGCGGGAATGGGACGAGTTCCAACAGAAAGTATGTACATTTTTAAAGGAGCATGGAGATGAATAAAACAGAGTTTTTAGATGAACTTAAGAACTGCCTGGCTGTGCTGGAAGAAAAGGAGCAGCGGGATATTCTGGAGGAATACACCCAGCATATTGACATGAAAATGGAAAGGGGCCTCAGCGAGGAGGAAGCCATCGGGGATTTCGGTGATCTCGGCCAGCTGGCGGCAGAGATTCTGGAGGCATACCACGTAAACCCGGATTATAACGGAAACCGGACCCTATCCCCGGGGGTGGGAGTCAGGAACTTAATCCGGAGGACCCGATCCGGTTTTCTGGGTATTGTCCGGGCATCCGGACGGTTCTTACATAGAATAGCAGCGGCCGCCGTGCAGAATACCGGTATCCTGATGGGAAAAACACGGACCTTCTTTTCACGGATTCCGGCCCGCCGGCCCCGCTTCCTCCTTCATTTCAGGACAAAGAAGGATGTTATAAATATAAACGAAGCAGACGTATCATCAGCCGAACACCCCCGGACAGGCATTTCCAGGACAGCACCCGATCTAAGGACGGACCGGTTATGCGGCCAAGGCGCTGTCCGAAATACGGTGCAAAGCACGTTTAAGCGGGTCGGGGCATCCATATACCGCGGGATAAAGGGGTTATTCTGCGGTCTGGGAGTTCTTTTCTCCTCCTGCCTTTCCCTGGCCCTGTGGTGCATGTATTTTTGTTTGCGCTGGTCCTGGAACATCCTGCTTTTTGCCCTGACCTTGTTTAACGGATGCCTTACCCTGTTTTCATTATATCTCCTGGCAGTATTTCTGGTATGGACGGTTCAGGGATATCCCTTTGCAGGCCCTGCTCTGCTAAGCCTGGGTGTTGTGCTCTGTACAGGCTCATTTTCCATCCTGTGCATAAGCCTGTTAAGACTCCGCCGCAATACCGGGAACACCGCCCTTTCCACGGACATGGACCAGAACACTTCAGAGGAGGTGCAGCATGCGTAAACTGCAGTCATATATGATAGCCCTGTTCTGCACAGGCGTTTTCGCCGCAGGCCTGGGCACCGGAATAACATTTTCCGAGTTTTCATCCTTTGCCTATATGGGGGATGCAGATGCAGGCCCTGTTGACATGAAAACAGAGATATTGGACTATGATATGGGCCGGTCCCATCACTCTGATGAGATATCTGATCCGGAATCCCCGGAGGACACCTGTCTGGATATTATCCAGACAGACCGTCTGCCTGAATCAGAAGAGGATATTGTGGCTGACGACTCCGTTCCCCGCGGCATAATCCGCTTTCAGGTCACCTATAACGCTGCCGCTGTCCGGCCCTATGTGGAATACTCAGAGGGCAGCTATGTGGGTATAGGCAGTTATGATATATCCGATGACTTTGAACGTTTCATGAGAAACAAAGACCTGTTTTTAAAGGATTTAAAGGCACGGCAGATTCATTCCTATAAGTCCGCCGGCATCACACAGATTAAGGTGTTGGTGCATCCGGAAGACAGGGATATGCTGCGTCTTCCGTAATTGTTCCAATCCGCGCCCGGCACTGCCCTTAAGCCTGTTTCCTGCAATTCATCCCTCCCCCTTTTACAGGCGGGAGGGATGTTTCTTTTATTAAATCAGATAAAGAACAAACCAACTCTATGCTTCTGCAAAGGACCTGGCAATCTCTATAAGAAGCTCTGTTATCTTTTCCATGGACTGTACCGGAATAAATTCATATTTTCCATGGAAATTATGGCCTCCTGTGCACAGGTTCGGACAGGGCAGCCCCATATATGACAGTCTTGCTCCATCCGTGCCTCCCCGGATCGGAACCACGATTGGCCGGATACCCAGCTTCTCCATGGATGCCTTGGCCTTATCAATCAGGTCCATATGAGGCTCAATTTTCTCTTTCATGTTATAATAGGAATCCTTCACCGCTGCCTCCACAGTTCCGGAACCATATTTCTGGTTTAGAAATCCCGCTGCCTGGGAAAACAATTCCTTCCTGCGCTCAAACTTCGCCCTGTCATGGTCCCTGATGATGTAATCCATCCTGGCTTCCTCCACACAGCCTGTCATCCTGTCCAGATGATAAAAACCCTCATACCCTTCTGTATACATAGGATTCTCATTTGCCGGAAGCAGTGACTGGAACTCCATTGCCATGAGCAGGGCGTTTCTCATACGTCCCTTGGCCGTGCCCGGATGGATATTGGCCCCATGGACCGTCACCCTGCCGGAAGCGGCATTGAAGTTTTCGTATTCCAGCTCTCCCAGCGCTCCGCCGTCCACAGTGTAGGCCACATCAGCCCCGAAACCATCCACATCAAAGCCGTCTGCTCCCCGGCCCACCTCCTCGTCCGGTGTGAAGCCGATACAGATTGTACCGTGCTTTACTTCAGGATGTCCAAGAAAATAGGCGGCCATGGTCATGATTTCAGCGATACCGGCCTTATCGTCTGCTCCCAGCAGCGTGGTCCCATCCGTGGTAATCAACGTCTTGCCCTCATATGCCTTCAAATCCGGGAAATCTGCTGTCCTCATCCATAGATCCTGTTCCCGGTTCAGACAGATGTCCTGTCCGTCATAGTCCCGGATGAACTGCGGCTTTACATCCTTGCCTGAGAAGGAGGGAGCTGTATCCATATGGGCGATAAAGCCCAGAGAGGGACATGTTTTTCCCTCCTCCAGATTGGAGGGAATACATGCGTACACATATCCCTGCTCACTTATCCTCACCTGGGATGCCCCCAGCTCCTTAAGCTCCCCGGCCAGCTTATGCGCCAGTTCAAACTGCTTCTTGGTGCTGGGAATGGACTCCCTGTCATCCTCTGACTGGGTGTCGTATGAAACGTAATCCAGCAGTCTCGCTGTAACCTCTGATATTTCTGCCACCTCTCCATTACCTCCTGCGATTTTCATTATTATATTACCGGCATTATATTACCAGGGCGTGTCTGTACGTTCCCTGTTTTCCGCCGCTAACGGTTTGCCAGTTCCTCCGTGATTTCCTCCCATGTAATGCCGCGGTCCGCCATGAGTACCATCATATGGTAGAGAAAATCCGAAATCTCGTATTTGATTTCTTCCGGGTTTGGATTCTTGGCCGCTATAACAATTTCAGTGGCCTCCTCTCCCAGCTTCTTAAGTATCTTGTCAATTCCCTTGTCAAACAGATAATTGGTGTATGAGCCTTCCTTCGGATGCTCCTTACGGTCCAGTATGACCCCAAATACCTCCTCAAATACCTTCAGGGGATTGGTTTCCTTATATTCCTTCTCCGCCAGCGTGGTAAAGAAACAGGAGCGGTTTCCGGTATGGCAGGCAGCTCCCACCTGCTTCACCGACGCCAGAATGGTGTCGTTGTCACAGTCAATCTTCAGGGATTTTACATACTGGAAGTGGCCGCTGGTCTCACCCTTCAGCCACAGCTTCTGCCTGCTCCTGCTGAAATAGGTCATCCTTCCTGATGCCAGTGTGGCCTGAAATGATTCCTCATTCATATAGGCCATCATCAGAACCTCCAGGGTCTTATAATCCTGGACAATGACAGGGATAAGGCCATCGCTTCCCAGTTTGAAATTCTTCCATTCCAGCGAACTCTCAAAGGTGTCCGTGACAATACCCGCACCTTTTAAAATCTGCTTTAACTCCATCACCTTGTCCAGGTTATCCTCCGTCAAAGTCAGGACAGCGCCCTCCACCTGGGGACACCCCAGGCTCAGCTTCAGATCCCCGGCCATCTCCTGGACATTTTCATGACCGCCGCAGAAAATAAGACTTCTGCAGGATATCTCACCGATTTCACCCAGCTCAGCCAGGGACAAAACCGGACCGGATGCCCTGCATATCATCACGGACGCGCCCAGCTGAATATATTCCTCCACCCGGTTCAGATAGGACAGGTCCGGCATATAGGCATAAATCTTTTCACTGCCAAACCGGTCTGCGGCCTCCTTCATCATATCTACGTTGTCTTCATAGCTCACATCCAGGAATACGGCGCTGGCTCCTGCGTAGAGGTACTTTTTCACATCCTCCAGGCGCCTGATTCGTCCTCCCGCCAGTATGGGCTCATCCACGGTGCGGGCAGTTTCCTTGATGGCGCCTATGACAGCCTCATGGTCCTCATCTGAAAAAGAACGGTCGCAGATAAATATTTCATCTGCCCCGTTGTCACAGGCTGTCCTGGCAAGCTCCTTAAGCCCGCCCTCATACTCAAGCTTTCCGTTCCAGGAAAACGTCTTTCCGTTCCTGTAACCAAATCCCATAATCAGCTTCTTGCAATCAGTCATTTGAATCTCTCCATTTTCTCTGGTACTTAAGCCTCATAAAGCCTTACGGCCTCAGCAAGATCAATCCGGTTCTCATAGAGGGCCTTTCCGATGATAGCTCCCCTGATACCAGCCTCATGCAGGCATTTTAAATCCTCCATACAGGATACCCCGCCGGAGGCTATGATGTCAAGTCCTGTCTCCTCTGTAAGCTTCCTTGTAGCCTCCACATTAGGTCCGGACAGCATGCCGTCCCTGGATATGTCGGTATAGACAATGTGCCTGACACCGTATTCCTTCATGGTAAGACACAGGTCCGAGGCGGTAAGGGAGCTGACTTTCTCCCATCCTTCCACTGCCACCATGCCGTCCTTCGCGTCCACGCCTGCCACAATGGCCTCCTCGCCAAATGTTCTGACCATATCCCTGAGAAATTCCGGGTGTTCCGCTGCCTTGGTTCCGATAATAACACGCCTGACCCCCAGGTCCAGCATACGCTCCACCGCTTCTTTGGAACGGATGCCGCCGCCAATCTCAATGGGTATGGAAACCGTGTCCGCAATCCTTCGTATGACCTCTTCATTGACAGAATAACCTGCCAGGGCGCCGTCCAGGTCCACCAGATGCAGGAAGGAGGCCCCCTTCTCCTGCCAGTGGGCAGCCACCTTTTCAGGGGCGTCCGAGTATATGGTGATGTCCTTAAATGCTCCCTGTCTTAACCGGACACACTGTCCGTTCTTCATATCAATAGCCGGATATAACTGCATATGAATCTCCTTTTATTCTATTATTTTCTCCATGTCTTCGGACGCAGGCTCCGGGGAACAGGCGCACCTTCCCATCCGCCGGTTAATCTCGCCTGCCAGCATGGCTCCCAAGGGTCTGCATTTTCGCCCTGCTGCCAGGATATGGGCAAATCCGTCCTCCGTTATCCCGATGACCATGCCGGAGCTGTATTCTGCCTGCTTCAGGCGGGCATACGGAACTGCCTCAAACTGATATGAGGCGGAAATGACGAAATGTTCCGTGAGATAAACCTTCATGCCTTTTACATATTCGCCGGCTGCTGCCAGTTCCCTGTCCGCCTGGGCCAGTTCTCCCAGACGGCCTGCCAGCCGTCTGTTCTGGGCCTTCAGCCGCCTGCCGTATAAAATCCCGCAGACAGCCGCACCGGCCAGAAGTACTGCCGGCACCACGTAAAACAGCAGTCCCAGGGGATACTGTTCCAAAAATGTCCTGGGCACTGCATCCAGATAATAGTTTCCCACTATATCTGACATCTCCTCCATCGTCATGGGAATCTGAGTCTCCTCCCACATCAGGCTGTAGGATTCTCTCGCATACCCCATAAGCTCTGATTGGATAGGCTCTCCAAAACCGCAGACATCCACAGGGGCAGGCGGTTCCTCAAGGCCATCGCTGTATGTATACTCCATCAGCTCCTTCAGATTTTCAGGAAGCTCCCCCTTCATGGAAATGATATAGGGACGGAACATAAAATCAAACCCAAAATAATACCGGTTCCTGCTTTTTACATGCTCCACAAAGCTGTCGGTCAGATACTGGAGCCTGACATAGCTGTACCTCTCCGGTTCTGATGCATCAAAAAGAACCGGGGAGGCCAGCTCCTCCTCGTAATTTTGCGCAGCCGCCCTCTCCAGTAAAAAACCGGACAATGCCGCAGTCAGTCCCAGAATCAGGCACAGGACCATGGCATACAGCCGTATGTCCATATAACGGAGCATTGTCATCTTCCGGGACAGGGCAGGCATATCTTCCATCCTAAAGGCTCCCTTTGGTGGAAAGTACGCCTGAGAGACGGGGTTCCGCGGCCACTGCGCCGTCCAGGGCCTTGGCGAATGCCTTAAAGGCAGCCTCGATGATATGGTGGTTGTTTGTCCCTGAAAGCTGCTTCAAATGAAGGTTCATCTCCGCCCCATAGGAAACCGCGTAAAAAAATTCCCGCACCATCTCAGTCTCCAAATCCCCCACCTTTTCCCGGTCCAAAACCAGGTCCCAGACCAGGTAGGGCCTTCCGCAAAGGTCCAGGGCACAGAGCACCAGGGATTCATCCATGGGCAGGATTTGGGAGCCGTAGCGCACAATCCCCTTTTTATCCCCTACCGCCTTTCGGATAGCCTGTCCCAGCACGATTCCCGTATCCTCTATGGTGTGGTGGGTATCCACCTCCAAATCCCCCTTTACCGTAAGGTCCAGGTCAAAAAAGCCGTGGCGCGCAAAGCTGTTTAACATATGGTCAAAGAATCCGATGCCTGTGCTGATGTTCCCCCTGCCGGAGCCATCCAGGTTAAGGCTCATGGATATCTGTGTTTCATTGGTGTCCCGGGTGATGGATGCAATCCGTTCCATAACTGTCATACCTCCCTGCTATTGTTCAAAACGCACTCTGACGGAATTCGCGTGGGCTGTCAGGTGCTCTGACTCGGCAAATGTCTCTATGTCCTTATGGGCCGCCTCAAGGGCCTCCCTGGAATAATAGATAATGCTGGATTTTTTGATGAAATCATCCACGCCCAGGGGCGAGAAAAATTTAGCTGTCCCATTGGTAGGCAGGATGTGGTTGGGGCCGGCAAAATAGTCTCCCAAGGGCTCTGAGCTGTACTCACCGATAAAGATGGCGCCCGCATTCTGAATTTTGGTCATGACCTCAAAGGGATTCCTGGTGACGATTTCCATGTGCTCCGGCGCAATGCTGTTGGCTGTCTCCACTGCCTTTTCCATGGAATCCGCCACCAGGATATAACCGTAATTGTCCAAGGATTTTTTAATGATGTCGCTGCGTGACAGCACCTTCAGGAAGCCGTCCACCTCGTCGGATACCTTCCTGGCCAGTTCCATGCTGGTGGTAACCAAAATTGAGCTGGCCAGCTCATCGTGTTCTGCCTGGCTTAACAGGTCCGCGGCCACAAAACGCGGATTGGCGCTGTCATCGGCTATCACCAGGATTTCGCTGGGACCTGCTATGCTGTCAATGCTCACATGACCATAGACAGCCTTTTTGGCCAGAGCCACAAAGATATTGCCCGGTCCAACGATTTTATTTACCCTGGGGATGGATGCCGTGCCGAAAGCCAGGGCCGCCACTGCCTGTGCCCCGCCTGCCTTATAGACCTCTGTGGCTCCTGCCATGTAGGCTGCTGTCAGAGTCACCGGATTTACCTTTCCGTCCTTACCGGGCGGCGTCACCATGGCGATGCGCTTCACCCCTGCCACCTCAGCCGGAATAATATTCATCAGGACAGAGGAAGGATATGCCGCCTTGCCGCCGGGCACATACACTCCCACACTCTCCAAGGCAGTCACCTTCTGGCCCAGGATGGTGCCGTCAGGCTGGGCGTCAAACCAGCTGTTCTGCCTCTGCTTCTCATGATAACGGCGGATATTGTCCATGGACCTCTCCATGACCTTCAAAAGGCCCGGTTCCACCTGTTTCATGGCCTCATCAATTTCCTCCCTGGTCACCCGTATACTGCTCCCATCCAGGGACGCTCCGTCAAACCGCTTTGTATACTCAAACAGCGCCTCGTCTCCCCTTGCCTTTACATCATCCACAATGGTCTGTACGGTCTGGGTATAGCTGTCGTAATTATTGGGGTCCCTTTTCAACATGTCCGCCAGAATATTCTCCATGGACTTATTATCTAATGTCACGATTCTCATGCCTAACATTCCTCCGCTTTCCTGACTTTGCTCCTGTATTCCTACCTTCCGGCATTCTCCTTAAGATATGCCTGGAATTTCTTGATAATGGACGTGATACGTTCATTTTCCGTCTTCATGCTCACCTGGTTTACCACCATCCTGGCTGACAGGCTGCACACTTCCTCCAACACCATAAGTCCGTTCTCCCGCAGGGTGGACCCGGTCTCCACAATATCCACGATTACCTCGGACAGACCCACGATGGGGGCCAGCTCAATGGAACCGTTCAGCTTAATAATTTCCACAGTCTGATACTTCTGGTTATAAAAATAGTCCTTTGCTATGTTGGGATACTTGGTGGCCACCCGAATCAGCTCATGGTGCTCCAGCCTTTCCCTGGCTGATTCAGGTCCGCAGACGCACATCCTACATTTTCCCACCCCAAGGTCCATGACCTCATAGAGCTTGCGGCCCTCCTCCAATATGGTATCCCTGCCCACTATGCCGATATCGGCCGCCCCGTACTCCACGTATGTAGGCACATCATTGGCCTTTGCAAGGAAAAAACGCACTCCCAGGTCCTCATTTACAAAGATAAGCTTCCTGGAAGCCTTATCCTTCATCTCATCACAGGAAATGCCGATTGCCTCAAACATCTCCATGGCTTTTTCCGCAAGCCTTCCTTTGGCTAACGCTATGGTCAAATATCTCATCTTCTTCACGGCCTCCCTGCGTTTACTCGTAAGCGGTAATGGGTATCTGGTCTGTATTCCCGTTCACCGTGTCCATGGCTGTCACTACAGTCCCGTCCCCTTTCAGGTACAGGACATTGCGCATGCCCCTCTGTATTGCCATGGCCTTGTAATCCTCAAGCGCCACCTGCTCCTTCTTCTTCATGGACTGAACGGCCAGCCCCTTGTCCCTGAAATAGCTGCCCAGCCACAGGGCCCGGGATCTGGCTGAAGTCTCATAGAGTATCACCGTGTTCACCAGCGTCACCGGAACATCAATCTGCTGCCTGGAAAGGGCAGCCATCAGCTGGTCCACCACAATCACAAAACCCACAGCAGGCGTATCCTTTCCAAACTGCACCAGCAGCTTGTCATACCGGCCTCCTGTAACAATATAATCCCCGGTTCCATAGGTATATGCCTTAAAAATAATACCCGTATAGTACTGGTATCTGCTGAGCATCCCCAGGTCATAAGACACATAGGCTTCCAGGCCCCTGCTCTCTAAAATGGAATGTACCTTCTCCAGCCGTTCAATGGCAGCCAGCGCCCCCGGATTGGCGGTAAGCTTTTTCGCCTCCTGCATCTGCTCCAGGGAGCCGAACAGCTCCGGAAGCTTCAGAAAAACCTTCTTAAGCCCTTCGTCCACGGGCTGGTTTTTGAGCAGACCCTCCACGGCAAAATAATTTTTATTTTCAATGTACTGATTCAGCTCTTCCTCAACTTCCTCCTCCAGCCCGGCCTCCTTAAGAAGGCTTCTGTAAAAGGCCACCTGGCCCAGCTCCACCTGGAACTCCTTAAGGCCGGCCTGTCTCAGGCTGTCAATGACCATGGCAATCATCTCCGCATCCGCATCCTCGGAATCATCCCCAATCAGCTCGGCCCCTGTCTCAGCCCGCTCCTTAAGGCGGCCCTGATAACTGCTGTTATTCTTAAAAGTGCGTTCCAGGTAGCAGAGTCTAAGAGGCATGGGATCGTCCATAAAGTACTTGGCCACACACCGCGCAACCGCCGGCGTCATATCCGGCCTCAGCACCAGGGTGTTGTTGTCCCGGTCAAAGAACTTAAACATCTCCCTGTCCGGCACGCTTCCCCTGTCCTTGCTGAAAATATCAAAATATTCAAAACTCGGAGTCTGGATATGCTCATATCCGTACAGGTAAAAGGTATCCAGAATCTTATCCTGAACTGCCAGCTTTTTCCTGCATTCTCCGTTATAACTGTCCTTTACGCCCTCCGGCGTATGAATCAAACGATTATTTCCTGCCATCCTGTTCCCTGCCTTTATGTTTTCTCGCACATTTGCCCCGTTTTGCTTTTCTGTGGTAAAGTGCTAATTCATTAACGTGATTGTTCCATTATAGAGGAAAACCATGGAGCTGTCAATCATATTTTCGCGTCCCCAAAGCAGTTTTAAAATTCCATTCTGCCCATTGTGCAATATACCTTATTATACTTTTATTTATAGGGCTGGTCAATGAAAATGTACCTGTGGGGTGGTATGCGGGGTGGTACGGAAGATGGGGCTGAAAGGAACGCATAAAAGAAAGTGTGAAAACAGGATTAGAAAACAGGATATGAAAAAGACGTACGGACCAAGAAAGGACCTGCACAGGCAGCATGGAAGGCGCGGCGCTTCACGCAAAACCTCCTATGACCTTCTGTCCAGGTCTTTTTGTATTTCTTCCAGATAATGGACCAGAAAGCCGGCATGGGAACGGACCCGCCAGCTCTTGTCCACCTCGTCGTAGGTAAAGCTTTTGCGCCCTCCCTCCTCCATCCGTTTCCAATATCCCTCTATCTGTTCAAAAGGCAGATAATATATTTCATCCAGGCCGGTAAAATAGAGAATGATAAATGCAATTCCGCCCTGTTTCTCAAATTCACCCATAAATTCAATCTGGTGGGGATGGATATTTTGAAGGGGAAATGTCTTTACTGCGCATTCCTTGGCATCAAAACACACCGGAATCCCCTGTACGGCCCCGATATAATCCACGGTACTCTTCTGGTCAAAATAGGCCAGGGTGATGTGGCGGCTGGACTTGTCAATTTCAATGGGGGTGATGGGAGTCGGTATCTTCTGTATCAGAGCCAGCTTCTTTTCCCTGTATAAATCGTTGGTATGGTTAATCAAATCTTCAAGGGTAGATCCCCTTAAACCTCTGGAATTCCAGGTACCCATGTCAGTTCATTCCTTTTATGTATTATATATTTGCAGGACAGTGTTTCCAATGTGTCTTAATCCTGTACGTCAGATAAGTATACCAAAATCAAGGATATTTCACAAGCACAGCAGATTTAAAAAATGAAAAGCCTGAAATGAAAAACAGATTTAAAAAAGATAAATTAAAAAAAACGAAAATAGATGAAAGGATTCCGGCGCCTCAATCGTATTAATAGTGAATGAATCAAAAAAGGAGATTGAAAAACATGAAAATCAGAACTATAATGGCAGCAGCCACCACAGGCATTTTCTTAACCGCAGCGGGCAGCAGCCTTGCATGGGGTGCTGACTGGACTTGTCCCAGAGGATATGCTGACTGTACAGACTACGAATACTGCAGGAGCCATGAACACGGAGACTGTGAAGGCCACTGGTCAGAGGACGGGGATTGGGTATGCCCGGACGGAAACCATGGACGGAGATCCTCATCGGACACCTCAGGGTATGGATGTCATAGCGGAAACAGCCATCATGGCAGACGCGGCTGCGGTTCACATCACAGATAGGGAAAACAGTACTGCACCTGGCAGTACCGGACATATGGAGCGGCTATGCGGCAGGAATCAGATGTAGAGCAGACCATTGGGCAATACGCGGATATGGTAAAACATATCTGCTTTGTCTATATGAAAAATGAAAGTGATACAGAGGACGTGTTTCAGGATGTGTTTTTGAAATACGCCCTTTTTTCTGAACCCTTTGATTCTGAGGAACATAAAAAAGCATGGCTGATTCGTGTGACTGTAAACAGGTGCAAAGATTTGCTGCGCAGTTTCTTCCGGACACACACCTGCTCTCTGGAAGAGGCCATGTCCATGGCTGATACAAAAAGCCAGGACCTGTCCCATGTACTGGAGTCTGTGATGAATCTTTCTGATAAATACAGAATCATCGTTTATCTGCACTATTATGAGGGCTACTCAGCCGTGGAGATTGCAGGTATTTTACATAAAAATGTCAATACCGTATATACACATCTGTCAAGGGCGAAAGCCGAGCTTAAAAAAATGCTGGGAGGTGATGAGGGTGAAACAAAGTATACATGATGCGTTTGATACAGTCAGCTGTGATGAGGTCTTGAAGGGACGGACCTGCGAATATGTGATAAAACACATGCACCGCAGCAGAAAGCCGGCGCCCCGCAGAATGAAGTGGGCGGTATCCCTTGCCTGTCTCCTGCTCTTTGCCACCAGCGGCCTGGGCGGCTACAGCCTGTACTACACGGAAGCAGCCGTCATCAGCATAGACGTAAATCCCAGCATTGAACTGGACATCAACCGCTGGGGAAAGGTGGTGGACCAGACCACCTACGGTGAAGAAAGCGAAACTGTCCTGCAGTCCCTTTCGCTTAAACATCTGGAATATGAGGAGGCACTGGCGCTGCTGCTGGCCAGCGATGCCATGCAGCAGTATCTTAAAAAAGACGCCCTGGTCTCCATCACGCTGGAAACAAAAGACGGCGACCCGCAAATGTTCTCAAGCCTTCAGGAGTGTGTAAACACAGCCTTAATGCAGTGCCATGGCGTAAAGGCAGAATATGCCAGCGTGGACAGCCATATGTGTGAGGAAGCCCATGAACACGGGATGTCGCTGGGAAAGTATTACGCCATACAGGAGCTTCTCACCGCGGACCCCCAGGCCACGCTGGATGAATTCAAGGATAAGAGCATGAAAGAGATAAAGGTCCACACGGAGCACTGTGAACACCGGCAGCAGAGAATACGGGGGGAACTACAGGGGCAATCCCAGGCAGAATCATCCCAGGCGGAATCTCAGGAAGAATCTCAGGCAGAATCATCCCTGGCAGACTTCCAGGATGAATCCCAGGCAGATTTCCAGGATAAGTTCCCTGACAATTCCTCAGAACCTGCCAAGCGTTCCCACAGTCAGACGGACAGTCAGGAAACCGGCTGTCACGGCAGCCGGCATCACAGCCGCCGGAATTAGATTTTCCTTATATCTTTAGCAGGAACGCCTGCCACAGCCGCGTGGTCCGGCACATCCCGGATCACGACGGCTCCCGCTCCCACAGTGGCCTCCGTTCCAATCCTGATTCCATCTATGATGGTGCAGCCAATTCCCAAAAAAGTTTTCCTTCCCACAACCGTATGACCTGCCATGGAGACCTTGGGACAGACATTCACAAAGTCCTCCACCACACAGTCGTGCTCAATATCTGCCTGAGTATTTATGATGCAGCCTGTTCCTATGGATGCATAGGCGTTTATGACGGCGTAAGGGTGTATGGTGCAACCTTTTGCTATCCTGGATAAAGGGCTTATGACTGCCGTGGGATGAATGATGACAGCAAGGGGAACTCCCAGGGATACAAGCATGGATATTTTCTTTTCGCGCAGTTCATTGCTGCCGGTGGCAACAATGACCTCATCATAGGATTTCAGGACCTGGTCCAATCCATCGTCTTCCCTGCGGATCAGATATTCCGGAATGGCACGGTGTCCCTTTTCTTTCAGTTCCATAAAATCAATCCGGCTATACCGGTTCATGGCCAGTGCGCAATCCAGTGTTACAATTCCCTGGTCACCTGCGCCCCATATGAGCAGGCGTTTCACCGGTTCCCCGGTATTCCTGCCTTTCCTTTCACTACCTTTCATTTCATCATTTTTCATTTCAACATCACCCATTTTCCCATCCTCCATTCCTTTTTTCTCCCTTTCAATCTCCCTATTTCACCATCGCCATTGCTTAACCTACGTTCCGCAATTTTTCACACCATCAGCTCAAATAGTAAACCAGATATCCCTTTTTAGAGGAAAATCCCATCCTCTCATACATGCCAAGTGCCTGTTCTGAGGAATTGAGGCACACCATTTTGGCCTCTCCCCTGGCCTCCTCCATCAGCCTCTCCACCATGCGGGTGGCAATGCCCTGACGTCGGAATGCCTCATCCACCCATACATTGGTTATCTGTCCCACTCTTCCACTGGGATTCTCATTGGATGGCAGTACATCGTAAAAATACAGGGTGGCCGTGGCCGCCAGCTCCCTGCCCGCATATCCTAAAAGCGTACGGCAGGCATTTTCCTTCATTTTAATTTCATAAAACCTTCGTATGGCATCCTCCAATTTTGTTTCTGCCGCACATTCAGAAAACATCCTCAAATCCCTTATCCGCATACGTACAAGAAAATCCAATTCATCCATGCCGGCAAACCGGTATTCCAGCTCCATATTAACCTCCCTATCCTCCCTGTGGTTTCTTATCCATATTTACATCTCCCGGCTGACAAATCTTACATATCTTCGCAGGGCATATTCCCCGTCATGTGCCTCTCCCGCAAATGGTGATGACATGGTTCCGGCCCTGGTAATGCGCGCCACGCCGCCGGACGCCAGAATCTTCATAAGCTCAGGCCGCCTGTCCTCCCTGCAAATCAGTCCTGCTGTCTGGAGGTACCTCTTATGGCGTCTTAAGCACCCAAACAGCTGCCCCTGCGGCAGGCGCTTTACCAGACAGTTTCCAAACATGGGAGACAGCTCCAGCTCATGGTCCCCGCAGGCCGTAAGGCTGCAGCCCTTTCCCGGATACAGCTTCCTCATTTTCTTGTTTCCATACGCCATCTGTTCCAGCCTGTCATTATACTGCTGAAGCGCCAGGGCTGCCTCTGCCATATTCACGGAGCCAAACCGGGATTCCACAGGCCGGACCGTGGAATCTTTCTGTAAAATGTCCGGCTGGAACAGTGATAACAGTGATACATGCCCCGTGCTGGAAAGAACAGCCCTCTCCATATACGGAAGAAATTCCCGGCAAAACTCATTCACATCATCCATACGCTCCGTATCCAGAAATATAGTCTGACAGGAACTGCACAGCAGCTGCCGTGTGGACACTATATGCTCAGCCAGAGCAGACAGCTCCTTATCCTTACACTCATAACCTGAGATATATATAAATCCAAGCTTATGCCCCCATTCAATGAGTCTGGTTCCTGGCGGCGCGCTTCTGCGCACAGCAGCCACCGCAGAATCTCCTCCCCATACCACAATGCCATCAGCCATTTCTTCCATCCGCCTCATGGCAGGCAGGTCCCCGGACGAGGTGTCAAAGACATAAATGTAATCCGCCAGAGCGGGTTCCAGACGGATAAGACGCAAAATAATATCCAGGGACAGTCCTCCATCATTGCCCGGAAGCTTTAATATATTCACATTTCCGGTAAGCAGTCCCTCCACAATGCTGAATACAGGCAGCCCTTCCATATTTCCGGCTGTTATGTGCAGGAGAGTCCCCAGGGGGAGTATATGAGTCTCCATTTTTTGTAATTCCGTATAATGATATACTTCATGGCTCGGGCCAGGTCCGCACTCTGTACTGCCTCCCGGTTCACTCTTTCGCCCTTTGCCTGCCCTTACTCCCAGTTCTGTTTCTATCTTATATTCCAGCCATTCCCGGCTGAGAAACCGGGTCAGATATCCCAGCCAGGCCGGTATCCACGGGTTTCCGGCTTCACCGGCCGTCTTTCCCGGCGCAGCGTTCTCCAGTTCCGCTCTCATTTCCTGCCCCAACCGAACCAGCCCGCGAATGACCTTTTCCTGCTCCAGTCCGCGTCCCTGCCTGGTATCATTGATTCGGGCCTCCAACTGCCCCATCAGCTCTCCCTGAAGCATGGTATCATATACCCTTCCCTGAAACAGAATCACCTGGCAGCCTCCTTCCCATATGTGCCATTCAGGATATCCTGGGCCCCGGCCGCGCAGGTCTTAATACCGCTTACCCCTGCCCGCCCCAAAAGCTCCAGATAAGGAGCGTCAATCCCGCAGCCGCACTTCTTTCCCTCATGGAGCACTCCCACATCATCCGTCATCACACTCAGAACCGGAACCGCCTTTATCATAGGCGTGATAAGATTGACCAGACCAGGCCTGCCATATCCCAAAGGCTCCATGGTCTTTATATCCCGTATGATGACCTGGCTGTACACCGGAACATGAAAATGATGGTTCCTGCAATCACAGTACAGCACCGGATGTTCCGCCGCACTGAAAAATTCCGCAACATCCTTGTCCTCTATTCCAAGCACACGGCGCGCAAGTCCATAGAGAACCTCCTTGTTCACCTTCTGTCCCTCAAACTGTTTCCAGCCGCCGGAAAGAATCATTTTGGATCCCCCCGGCAGCGTAAGGTGTATTCCCCGCTCCTCCATCTGCTTCAAGACAAAATATGCATAAGACGGAAAGCCCAGTATCCTAACAGGCACGGCCCCATGGCTGTACCGGCAAAGCCGGTCCATAACATGCTCCAGATTCGGGATATACTGTCCCTGACGGTATGTCAGGGCATAATCCCTGCTGAGAGGCGGTGCGAAAAAAGTGGCCCCGAAAGTACTTCTGGCAACCGCCGTGCGGTTATCTCTGTGGGGTTCATAGCCGAATATAACGTAACGGGCCGGTCTGAGGGACAATAATCCCCTTTTTGATACAGTGCGCGCCACCATACCCAGACCGCACAGCAGCGCGCCGCCGTCAAAATTCACCTGGCTGGCAGTTCCTGAAGTTCCGGAGGATGTGGTTTTAAGCCAGGTACACTCCGGGGCAATGGAATATATGGCATGATGTTTAAAAAACAGGGTGGGCAGAACAGGAATCCTCCCTATATCCCGGCTGCTTTCCAAGTGTCCCGGCCGGAATCCTGACCGCTTAAGGATTTTTCTGTATTCCCGGCAGTGCCTGTAATGGTAAGCACAGTTCTCCCTGACTGCGGAAAAAAACATCTGCTCTGCGCCCTGTCTGTCATAGATATTCTTTGTCCAGAAAAGCCGGTATCTGCTTAACCTGCCTCTTGTGATTGCGTATCCTTCCATATAGCCTCCCAATATCCTTGCGGTACATTGTTCTTTCCTGCTGCCAGCCCAGCATCCCCTGGCGCTCCCGTATCTATCAGGATGCAGATACCTCCAGACTAAAAGACTGCTCCCAGACAAAATACGGATGCCAGAGCTGGAATGTGATGGAGTCATCCCCTTTCTCATACGGCAGATTAAATATAAAACGGCCGCCCAGGTCCGGGTCCGATATGGACTCCTTCTCCGGCATTATATTGAGCCACTCCGCCTTGTCCGATGCCCCCTTTGTTTTAACCCTCATTAGGACCATCTCCATCTGCCCGCCGCCTTCTGCCGCCTTACCACTGAGCTCCAGACGGCAAATCTGGGATTCTTTCGTCCTCTCACCGCCGCCAGCCCCCCTTCCCGGCCCCAATGTTCCCTTCCCGCCTGTGGCTTCTATTGACACGATTTCCAATCCGTGCTCTTGAAACAGGATTTCCCTGTCCGGTACATTTTCCCTGTCCGGTACATCTTCTGTTCCGGCTTCCTCCCCAGTCAAAGGCAGGGTAATCACCCTGGATTCTTCTGAAGATATCAGGGTGACGGAAGGCACTGAAAGCAGAAAGCTTCCCTTTTGCAATTCTGACGGAACATCAAAGTACCATATACGTCCGTCCGATCCATCTATGCCATACTCCACCTCCGCCCCCTGGTTCATCACCATGGGCAGTGATTCTCCCATCTGCCTGTAAACCTTTTTATCTTTTCCCAGAAGGGTGATTTCCTCCTTCTGGCTGCTCAATGGATTGATTCGGCCCGGCTCCACCTGTTCACCATTTTTTTCGCTGAAGGCATAAAGCTCAACTGCCAGCCCCTTTTCTCCTGCCGGGACTGCTCTTGTGAGCATCCATCTGCCCTTATGTGTAACAGCACCTTCCATATCCTGTATCTGCTCATAACCCTTGGCCTGCGTCCAGGAAAAATCCAGTTTTTCATCCAATCCGCCTATCTGGAAGTAATATCCATCCAACCCTTTTTCCGTATCAATCTTCTTGGACACGGTACAGAACTCTGCCAGCGTCTCCCGGTATCCGCCGTCCCCGGTATCCCGGTTTTCGCTGTGTGTTCCCATCCGTTCTGCAGTATATCCTGTATCCGGTATTCCCGGTCCAAAGCAGCGTATATCATAGATCCAGGAATCCGCGCCCCTATCATCCCCCCGGCTGACTTTCCTGTAATCTAATATACGCAGCTCGGCGATGAGCGCATTATCCTGCATCATCCCACGCACTAATTCCACTTTCACGCCATCCTTACTGACAGCATATCCATTTTCATCCTCCAGAACATATACAGGATACGGTGATTGGGCTATAATTCCAAATCCCGGGGCAAACTGATATGCAGGTACGGCACCGGATACGTCCTGTGCGTTTTGCCGTCCCTGCCCGCACCCGCCGCACCCCAGGAAAACCAAAAAGATTCCCGCAAGGATTCCCGCCATAACGCCCGCTCCCTTGGCCCGTTTTCTCCCCCAGCCACATTGCTTCACAGTATTCCCTCCATTCCCCTCTGCCCAAATGAAATTTACTATATTATCCAGTATATTGGACCAAAGAAAGCAAGTCAATGGAGGGCACCGGATATTAAGGATATCTTCATAAAATGGAATAAAATCAAACCGTATGTATTTATGTTGACAGGTGTTAACATATCAGATATACTATATATTAACATACGTTAACATGGAGAAATGTAATATGAATACAGATACAGGCGGGAAAAAACCATATCATTTTGGTAATTTAAAAGAAGCACTCATTGAACAGGGAATTGCGTTAATCCACGAGGAAGGAATTGAAAAGTTTTCTCTGCGAAAGGCGGCAAAGAAAGTAGGCGTATCAGCGGCTGCCTGCTATAATCATTTTGGAAACATGGAGGAGCTGCTCCGGGAAATGTATACTTATGTGATTGACAGATTTGCAGCCGCTCTGAAACAGGCGGTTGAAGATAATCCCTGCCATCATGTTACCATCTCAATGGGCGTGGCCTATGTGGAATTTTTTGCAGAGTATCCGCACTATTTTAATTTCTTATTTGACAGTGAATATCTGGGCATACAAATAAAAGAAACAGAAATCACATGGAACAGCTCTTTTACTCCATTTGAAATTTTTGTAACCGGCGCAAAAAGAGGAATGAGGGAACTAAACATTGATGAAAATGAATTAAGAGATGACCTTTTGGTAATGTGGGCAGCCGTACATGGCCTGGCAGCCATGGCTAACATGAAGGGTGTCCAGTATGACAGTGGCGATTGGGGCGCTCTTACAGAGAGGTTACTGCTCAGCAAAGTAATGCTGTGACATATGCAAAAGGAGGAGGAACATATTATGACGGAAATAGAAGCAATCAGAGCAAGACACGCAGTCCGGAATTATACGGCGAAACCGCTCTCACCTGAGATTATTGATGAACTGAGCCAAGAAATTGAGCAGTGCAACCGGCAGGGACAGCTGCACATCCAGTTAGTTACGGAAAATGAGGATGCGTTTAAAACCTTTATTCCCTTATTTGGGCGGTTTAAAAATGTAAAAAACTATATTGCTCTGGCAGCCAAAAAGCAAGGCGATTTTTACGTGAAATGCGGCTACTGCGGAGCGCGGCTTATGGTTAAAGCGCAGCAGGCAGGCCTTAATTCATGTTGGGTCACAAATACATACAATGCAAAAAAATGTCCGGTTACGTTGGCTCCTGATGAGGAACTGGTTGGTGTCATTGCGATTGGTTACGGCACCACTGACGGTACGCAGCATAAGTCCAAAAGCATGGAACGTTTATGTAAGCCATGCAGTGATAAATGGTTTACAGATGGCATGAATGCGGCCGTACTTGCTCCAACCGGTCTTAACAGGCAGAATTTTTTTATCGAAGCAAACGGGAATACCGTATCCATCCGCACAAAGGACAATCACCCTATGTCCCAAATCAATACCGGAATTGTGAAATACCATTTTGAGATTGGCGCCGGAAGGGAGAATTTTAATTGGGAATAATTGAAACACATATTTTTCCAGGGTAAATCATGTGGATGCATCAGAATGGATACAGGGAGACGGCAAGCCTTTTGCCGTCTCCCTGTCCTCTATTTTTTCACAGGGAAGAAAATTTCTGTCTCCCACTCTTCCGGCGGAAGCTTGTCAAACTGGGTCTTGCGGTAAATCTCGTAAGGCATCCCATTCATATGATAGCCATTGGCGTTAATCCAGGCCACAATGGCGCCATAGGCATCCGGCAGTCCTGAATAGGCGCCCTTGTGTATGGTAGTTGCACACAGACAGCCCGGCATGACAAAATCAGCCTTATCCCGCTCTGTGATTCCCACTCCCAGTTCGATATCGCTGTAAGCCGGGTCAAATTCCTGGTCATGGTAGATGGCCATTACCACTCCGTTTATGGTCATGTGTTCCCTGGCAATCTTTTCATATATCTTCCCGTAATATGTGCCGAATTCCTCCACTGACATCTTGTTTCTCCGGGTAACGAGAACCTGTTCCTCTGCTTCCTTTATCTGAATCTCATAATTGTTCTGATAACTCATAATGTCACCTGTCCTTTCAAATTCTTCCAGATGATACCCCATTTCCCTTATGGTTATGGAAATATGCTCCATCTGCCGCTCCAGGCGGAATCTTTGTTTGTACAGCTGCCGCAGCAATTCCCTGCTGTCCTGGATGGTAAGCAGAGCCTGGATTTCCGTAAGGGAAAAACCATACCGTTTCAGCCTTCCAATCAAAAGCATGGTGCCAATCTGAGAGTCCTCGTAGTACCGGTATCCGTTTATCTCATCTATTCTCTGGGGCTTTAAAAGGCCTATCTTATCGTAGTGACGCAGTGTTTTCACACTCACCCCGCACACTTTTGACATCTGTCCTATGGTCAGCATGGTCCGCTCCTCCATTCATGTTCTGTTTACCTGATTCGAATCTGTTCCAAGTATAAGCTCTGACCTAAGGGCAGAGTCAAGAGGTTGTTTATAAAAAACTCTCTGAGCCTCATCCCTGTCTTTCCTCATATTCATAAATATACAGCCCGTATGATGCCGGAAATCACCACAGCCAATAATACCATGAAGATCAGGATATAAAGCATCCTGTCATTCTTTGGCAGGTCCGCTGTTTTATCCAATCCGGCCCACTTTACCCCCTTATCACGGCAGAAGTTGAGAAATGCATCCGTCTCCCCCAAGTCCTTAAACACCCACTTGGGAACCGGGATACACTCTATCCCGCGTCCTGTCTCTGTATTCAGGAAAAAAAATGTGTCCTCTGTTTCAGCCAGGCAGTTATAATCCTCCCAGCTGTACTCTGTAAATGCCAGCCCTCTTTTCATGCGGATTCCATTTACCCCAATCGAAATTTCCCACCTTCCAATCCCGTCTGACGGCATCCATCCGCTCATCATCTGTTTCTTGTAAAATGACTCGGACAAACCATGGCCCCTCATATAACTCAAAAGAAGCATGGTCAGAAAAACCGCTGTCAGGATAGCGCTGTCCGCTATCATACCAATGCTCATTCCGCATAAGGCTGCCACGATTCCCGTTACCCGGAACACTTTTCCTTTCTTTGCACCGTATAATTTTTTTACCCGAAGTCCCATCTGCATCCCCTGAATCCAGGCGTGAGACCAGGCCCTCTGGTCCATAAAAAAATAAAAGTTAAAAATGCCTTCAGCAACATGTCCGTCATCCTCCACTGCCTGGGGATTTGTAAACTGGTCCAGAAACCGGTCCATGGTTTCTCTGTCCGGAAACATACGTTTAGGAACAGCCAGAAACACATAGTTTTTTCTTGCAGCAGGCCTTCCCAAAATCAAAACCCTGGGAGTTTCAGCCCGATATGTATACCAGGAACACGGAATCCTGCTTTTGTCATTTTTACAACACAGGTATCCTTTTTCCACCTTGTATGCCCTGGGTTTCAGGAATCCCAGCCTGCTGCATTGCCAATACAGAAGAATACACGATACAGCAAGTATTCCGCCTGCAAAAATACACCAGCAGAACACAGCTCCCCCCAGATATCCCAGCCCCTTTCCCATGACGGCCATAAGCATTCCTTCTCCAACGCCTGCCAAAAGGAGCATTCCAAATACTGCCACGTACAGCTTTTGTGACCATATTCCTTTTACAGTAACGTTCACACAGTATTCCGCCAATTCACCTTTGGTCATCTGGAATTCCAATCCTGTTTCAATATTCTCTCCTTCCATCTCTTTCCCCTCTTTCTATGTCATGCCTTTGGTTTTCAGTTAATGCTTTCCTCCATTGTACCATGTAACAGAAAAAGACCCCAGCACTTTCTGCCGGAGCCTTTCATCCATTTATCTCTTATACTTAATCTGCTTAATCCATCTCAGCCCTGAACCGCTCTGCCTGTTCCGCAATCAATTCCTTATCCTCGAAGTAATTGATCTTCATGGCCCTCTTCATCTCAGCCAGGGTCTGGGCTGCCTTCTGCTCTGCCTTGCGGCTGCCTTCTTCCAGGATACGGTAAACAGCAGGAATGTCCCTGGCAATTTCCTTGCGGCGCTCACGGATGGGCCTCAGTTCATCCTGAAGCACGCTGTTGAGGAACCGTTTCACCTTCACGTCCCCCAAACCGCCTCTGGTGTAATGGGCCTTCAGTTCATCCAGGTTCTTGTAATCCGGCAGATATGTTTCAAAATGCTCATCACGGCAGAACGCATCCAGATAAATGAACACAGGATTTCCTTCCACCTGTCCCGGATCCTCCACCCTCAGGTGATTGGGATCCGTAAACATGGACATGATTTTCTTCTTTATCTCATCCTCGGAATCAGACAGATATATGCAGTTTCCAAGGGATTTACTCATTTTAGCCTTGCCGTCTATACCGGGCAGGCGCAGACACGCCTTATTGTCCGGCAAAAGGATATCCGGCTCCACCAGGGTATCCCCGTAAACACTGTTGAACTTATGGACGATTTCCCTGGTCTGCTCAATCATGGGCGCCTGGTCCTCACCTACCGGAACCGTGGTCGCCTTAAAGGCGGTAATGTCCGCTGCCTGGCTGATTGGGTATGTGAAGAAGCCCACCGGAATGCTGGCCTCAAAGTTGCGCATCTGAATCTCGGATTTTACGGTAGGATTGCGCTGAAGCCTGGATACAGTCACTAAATCCATATAGTAAAACGTCATCTCGCACAGCTCAGGCACCTGTGACTGGATGAACAGAACGGATTTCTCCGGGTCCAGTCCGCATGCCAGGTAATCCAGAGCCACCTCTATGATGTTCTGACGCACCTTTTCCGGGTTGTCCGCATTGTCTGTCAAAGCCTGGGCATCGGCTATCATAATATAAATCTCATCAAACTCCCCTGAATTCTGCAGCTCCACCCTGCGTTTTAAAGAGCCTGCATAATGTCCTACGTGTAGCCGTCCTGTGGGGCGGTCACCGGTCAGTATAATCTTTCCCATCTGATATATCCCTCTCATTTCCTCAGCGTCAGGCCATCGCTGGACTGAACGCTGTTTTTTACTTGTACAGAACATGCCTGAAAATCCCCTTACGCCAGCCGTTCTCCCCACGGGAAAAACAGCAGCAAAAAAATGGCAATTTCAAACATTATCTAGCATAACCCAAAGATGAATTCCTGTCAAGAATTCCCTGTTCCGGTCCGGGACAAACCTCCATGGTCCGGGCCTGGTTAAATGCCCCGGCTTTCGCAAGGCAGCCCAATCCCCTCTCCTTCCATAACCGTATTAAAAATCACCGGCAGCCTGGCGGTAAATTCCTCTCCCCTCAGATGCTTAAGGGGCGCAGGAAGTGTTTCCGGCATGACCAGCCGCCAGGAGTGAAGGAGCTGGGACCGGACCGCGTACTTCTTTTTTACTGCATCGTTTAAGCTGCGGCTGCCATACTTATAATCTCCCACAATCGGATGACCAATGGACGCCAGATGGGCGCGAATCTGATGGCTTCTTCCTGTAATCAGGGTCACCTGCAGCAGTGTGAATGTTTTGTTGCCGGACAGCGGCAGATATTCGGTCATAATGGGAACGCTGTCCTCCACTTCCAGAGGAAAAATGCTTACGGTATTCGTGCTCTCATCCTTTTTCAGAAAACCTGCAATCAGCTGTTTCTCCTTTATCTCGCCGGCAACCAGACACTGGTAGTATTTGTGTATGCTTCTGTCCTTAAATACCTCATTCATCACCTGGAGGCCTGCCAGGGATTTTCCGGCCACCACCAGCCCGCTGGTATTTCTGTCCAGCCGGTTGCAGATAGACGGCTTAAAGGTGCGCAGCTGGGATATGGGGAGTTTTCCTGAATCAATGAGATAATTAAGGATATATTCGTTCAGGGACATATCGCTGTCCTTTGCCTTCTGCGACAGCATGCCGGACGGTTTGTTCACCACCAGGATATGCTGGTCCTCATAAACAATGTCCAGACGCCGTCCTCCCTCCCGGTCTCTGGAGCCCTGGTGTTCACCGTCTTTTCCCCGGGCCTTTTCCCGTTTCTCATGGGAGGATGCTCCTGCGCTGCTTTGGTCTCCCGGCTGTTTCGCATATCCGCCCATATCAGGGACAGAAAACTTTTCTATGGTCTCATCCGAGAGGAACAGCTTTACCTGGTCCCCCTCTTCCAGCCGTTCGGAACCATCGCATTTTCTGCCATTCAGCGTTATGTTCTTTTTACGCATCATTTTATAGATAAAACCCTTGCCGGCCTGGTTCAGATATTTTGTGAGAAGCTTATCCAGCCGCTGTCCGGCCTCATTCTGGGTAACTGTCAGTGTCTGCATATGGCGGCACTCCTTTGTAGGTAATTATTCATTCATGAAGCTCATGACTGCCAGAAGCAGGCGGTGGGGCATCATCTTGCACAGCAGACGGAACGCCTTCATGGTAATGCCGTAGACCGAAATCTCTCTGCCTGCAATGCTGTCCCGGATGGCCTTTTGAACCACCCGCTTTGGATTTGCCATGACCAGCCTCTTATAGAGAGGAATCACGCCTGTGGATTCGGCAATGTCAAAGAACTCTGTTTTTACTGGTCCCGGACACACCGCCGTCACATAGATTCTCCGGCTTCTCAGTTCCTGGTTCAGGGCCCTGCTGTAGCTGAGGACAAATGATTTTGTAGCCGCATAGATGGCAAATCCGGGCTGAGGCAGGAACGCCGCTGAGGATGCATACTGGATGATTCGGCTGTTGCATTCCATATAGGGCAGCACCATTCGGGTTACGGCGCACAGGGCCTCACAGTTTAAAGCCACCATGTCTGTCTCGCTCTTTAAGCCCAGCTCCTCCACCTGCCCAATCATACCAAAGCCTGCTGCATTGACCAGAAACTTTACCTGGGGCTTCCTGGCACTCAGTGCCCGCAGGAGCACGTCCCTGTCACGCTCCCTTGTAAGATCCAGTGCAAATTTGCGCAGGGGCACCCCCACCTGGCGGTCCAGTTCATCCAGGCGCTCTCTTCTTCTGGCTATGATCCAGATCTCGTCAAAGCCCTTGAAATGTTCCCACAGCTGGATGATGGTTTCCCTGCCCATACCGGAGGACGCTCCGGTCACTACAGCAATCTTCATACCTGTCACGTTCCTTTCTTTTTGTGGATGTTGCGTATGGTTTTCTTAGGCCTTCTGGCTTCTCCTGCTCCCTGGCCTGCCGCCTTATGTCCGGTTCCTCTCGCCTTTCCCGCCGGAGCGGCCTTTCCCGCTGGAGCGGCCGTCCCGCCGTCCCTGTAACCGGCCCTCGGACGAATCAGGCATTTTTTATCATATCCGATTAAATCCGTGCGCCCTGCGATTTTAAGGGCTTCCGTCACCAAATCATAATTCCTGGGATTCCTGTACTGAATCAGAGCCCTCTGCATGGCCTTCTCATGGGGATTGACCGGTACATAGACCTGTTCCATGGTCCGGCAGTCATATCCCGTGTAGTACATGCAGGTGGAAACCGTGGAGGGTGTGGGGTAGAAATCCTGTACCTGTTCCGGCATATATCCCAAATCCCTGAGATACTCAGCCAGCTCCACCGCCTCCTTCATGGAAGAACCCGGATGGGAGGACATGAGATAGGGCACCAGATACTGCTCCTTGCCCAGCCTCTGGTTCATCTCCTTATACTCCTTCACAAACTGGCGGTAAACGCTGTTCCTGGGCTTTCCCATGCGGGTCAGCACCTTGTCCGCCACATGCTCCGGCGCCACCTTAAGCTGACCGCTGACATGGAACTCACACAGTTCCTTTAAGAATTTCCGGTTGGAATCCGCCAGCACATAATCAAACCGGATACCGGAACGGATAAATACCTTCTTTACCTTTGGAAGAGCCCTCAGCTTTCTAAGCAAAGCAATATAATCGCTGTGGTCCGCCCGCAGGTTCTTACAAGGTTCAGGAAAAAGACACTGGCGGCCCGGACACGCGCCGCTTGTCAGCTGTTTTTCACAGGCAGGGAAACGGAAATCCGCGGTGGGGCCGCCCACATCGTGGATATAGCCCTTGAAATCCGGCTCCTCGGTCAGAAGCTTTGCCTCCTCCACCAGGGATTCGTGGCTTCTGGCCTGGATGATGCGGCCCTGATGGAAGGTCAGGGCGCAGAAACTGCATGCACCGAAACATCCCCGGTTGCTGATCAGGCTGAACTTGATTTCCCGGATGGCGGGCACGCCTCCAAGCTCCTCATAGGAGGGATGGTAGTTCCTCATGTACGGAAGAGCATATACCTCATCCATTTCCTCCTGGCTCAGCGGCTTGGACGGAGGATTCTGCACCACAAACAGCTGATTCCCATAAGGCTCCACCAGACGTTTCCCGGAAAACGGGTCCGTATTGCTGTATTGGACATAGAAGCTCTTTGCATACTCCTTCTTGTCCCTTAAAAGCTCCTCATAGTCAGGAAGCATCTTATAATCATATACAGATTCCAGGCTTTTTGTCTTATATACCGTACCGTCTATAAATGTAATATCCTTCACGTCCAGCCCGCTGTCCAGGGCATCGGCAATCTCCACAATGGACCGTTCTCCCATGCCATAGGATATCAGATCCGCCTGGGAATCAAGCAGCACGGATCGCTTCAGCTTATCAGACCAGTAATCATAATGGGCAAGGCGGCGCAGGCTGGCTTCGATTCCGCCTATGATGACAGGCACATCCTTATACGCGGACCGTATCAGATTGCAGTACACCACCACGGCATAGTCGGGCCGTTTGCCCATGACGCCGCCCGGTGTGTAGGAATCTTCCTTCCGCCGTTTTTTGGACACGGAATAGTGGTTCACCATGGAATCCATGTTTCCCGCCGATACCAGGAAGCCCAGCCTGGGCCTTCCCAGCACTTCAATGCTCTTTTTATCCTTCCAGTCCGGCTGGGAAATGATTCCCACCTTATATCCGCGTGCCTCCAGCAGCCGGGATATGATGGCCGTGCCAAAGGAAGGATGATCCACATAGGCGTCCCCGGACACATACACAAAGTCGCACTGCTTCCATCCCCTGATGCTCATATCATTCCGGTTCATGGGTAAATAATCATTTTTCATCCTGCCGCTCCATCCAATAATTCGTAATAATCCCTGATATAGTAATCTGCCAGCTGTTCCTTCTCCGCCTTCATCTCCAATGAAAATGCATCCTCCACAGCAAAGACAGTCATGCCCGCATTTTTTCCGGCCTGGATGCCGGCAGGCACATCCTCGAATACCACACAGTCCTCCGGCGCCACCTTAAGGCGCTCAGCCACATTCAGGTATATATCCGGGGCAGGCTTGCCGGCAGCCACCTCACAGGCTGTTGCCACCACCTTGAAGTACCTGCGGATATCCAGTGAATCCAGCACCGCATCCACCATGGCCCTTCCGTTGCTGGTGGCAATGCCGGCCACCAGTCCCTTTCCTGAGATAAATTCCAGGAAAGCCCGCGCTCCCGGCTTCAAGGTTACTTCCTTTCTGTACTTCTCTATGGACATCTGAATCCAGGCGTTCTTTATCTCATCCAGGGATTCCTTTAACCGGAACCGTTCCTTAAAATACACCGCAGTCTCAGTAAAGCTCATTCCCTCGATTTCCTTCTGCAGGTCATCCGGGCAGGCAAGACCAAACCTGGCCAGATATTCTATGTCAATCGCCTTCCACATCCACATGGAATCCACCAGCGTGCCGTCCAAATCAAATATAACTGCTTTTTTCCTGTTTAACTTCATCTTTCCCTATTTTCCTCTGTCTATAAACATGTTGACAAGTTTTCCGTAACTCTTATTCTGTGACTCCTATATAGTTATACACGGTTTCCCCGGTTCCCGCAATCCTTTATGGAAGCCTCCTCCTGCAGAGTCAGGGGACGGTATTCCCCCGGTTCCAGATTTGGGTCCAGGATAAGGGGTCCCATGGATATCCGTTTCAGATACTCCACCCTGCACCCCAGCGCCTCAAACATCCGCTTAATCTGATGGAACTTTCCTTCCCTTATGGTAACCAGTACTTCCTGCGCGTTTTCCTCCGGCCCTGCCCCTTTAAGTATCTTAAGCTCTGCCGGAAGGGTCATGGTGCCGTCCTCCAGTTTGATTCCTTCCTCAAACCGCTTTACGGCATCCTCCGGCAGCCCGCCTGACACATGGGCCAGATATACCTTATCCACATGCTTTTTAGGCGACAGCAGATTGTGGGCCAGCTCCCCGTCGTTGGTGATGAGAAGAAGTCCCTCCGTGTCAATGTCCAGCCTGCCCACCGGAAACAGGTCTTTTCTCAAAGCCTCCCTGATAAGCCCCACCACCGTGGGATATTTCCTGTCCTCGGTGGCGGACACCACGCCCTGGGGCTTGTTGAGCATATAGTACTCCATTCTGGCGTACGCCACCTGGCTCCTGTCCACTTCTACAATATCTGATTCCGGGTTCACCTTCCGGTCCGCGTCCTTTACCGCCTCTCCGTTCATCCGGACGCGTCCTTTCTTCACCATATCCTTTACCTGGGTACGGGTCCCGTATCCCATCTCAGCCAGAAACCGGTCAAGACGCATCGGTCCGTTTTTCCTGCCTTTATCAGCCATCGGTCCCTTTCCTCCCATTGCGTTGTTTAACTTTAGATGCTTTCATACGGATGGCTACTGCCATCTCCAGCCGGGATAGTACTTATTCTTCAGGCTCATCCCCGTACCTTTGGCCCAGCCAAGAGGAAATCCCTCCATGGCTGCCAGGCACCATCCCTTAACCGGTCCTTCATCCCCTTCCAGGGAAATAGTCTCCCCCTTCAGATAGCGGAGTACCCTGCTGTCACCCCCAGGGAAGCTGACGGTATTTGGAAACTGCCCGGCCTTCATGGACATGGCCAGGGCCTGGGATGGCTCAAACCGTCCTTTTTTTAGCTCTCCCAGAAAAAGCCCCGTGCGCAGGAATCTCAGGGGCAGGTTCCATGCAAGTCCCTCCGGCAGATAGTAGGCGTTGTCCTGGTGTATGACAATCCGCCCATAATCCCATTCTGTGCCGCTCTGCCTTAAAAATGCATCCAGCTCTTTTTCCTTCTCCACAGCCCGGACCCGCTTCCCGGCTGTTACGGGGTCCATGGGCGGCAGTATCTCCTTACCCCCGTCATCCCCGCCCTTTTTTCGCATCAGGGCCAGAAAATGCCCCTCCCCTTTTAAGCGGTGCGGAAAGAGCCTCATGCAGCCGGAAAGCCCAAACCCGCCGCATGCTCCCGGCACTTTATCAAGGTCCAGACAGCACAGCTGCATCTGCGGAAATTCCTCCAGGACATAGGCCACATTCTCCTCATCCTCCTCCACGGAAAACGTACAGGTAGAATACAGCATATATCCGCCCGGTCTGAGCATGGCTGCGGCCTGGGACAGTATTTGGCGCTGGATGGGCACATAGTATTCCGGTCCCTTTTCATTCCAGTCCTTCACCATATCCTCATCCCGGCGGAACATGCCTTCCCCGGAACAGGGGGCGTCCACCAGTATCTTATCAAAAAACTCCGGCCACACGCCGGCCAGCTTTTCAGGCGCTTCACTGGTAACACAGATGTTTGCCGCACCGGCCAGCTCCAGATTTTTAAGAAGCGCTCTGGCCCTGGAATAGCTGATGTCATTGGACACAAGCATTCCCCGGCCTTTAAGCTTTGACGCCAGCTCTGTGCTCTTGCCTCCCGGTGCAGCGCAAAGGTCCAGCACCCTGTCTCCGGGAACCACAGGCAGCATGGCTGCCGGGGTCATGGCGCTGGGTTCCTGGAGGTAATAAAGCCCGGCGTAATAGGCCGGATGCTTGGAGGGCCTTAATACCTCCCCGTCCAGCGTCCCGTCATAATAAAAACCATTGTCTGCCCACGGCACCGGCTCCAGGTTCCACGGCACCAGTTCAGCCAGTTCCCCCGGGGAAAGCTTCAGCGTGTTCACCCTGAGACCGGGCTTCCACTCCTCTTTGAAGCTTTCCAGGTACTGCCCGAACTCCTCCCCCAAAAGCTCCTGCATTTTCAGCAGAAAGGCCTCCGGAAGCTGTCTCACATCCGTCATATCATCCGCCCTCATTTCTTTATAACAGTACAGGTCAAAACTGTCACAATTGTATTTATCATATCACATCCGCCGTGATTCTGCCACCGTGCGTTTCTTTCCGGGAAATCCTGGAAATTTTATAAAAGTAATAGGGCACAATGGGAACCAGGGCCGCCAGCCAGGCCGCCGGGTCCGCCAGGCACACTCCCACATACCCGAAGCTTCCTGCCACTGCCGCTACAATAGCAGCCCTGGCAATCAGCTCAAACACGCCTCCCATCATGGGCATAAGTCCGTATCCCAGACCCTGCAGGGCATTTCTGTACAGGAAAATACTTCCCAGGAAGGGATAACACCACGCCACTGCTCTGAAGTACGTTCTGGCCGCACTCATTACCTCTGTCTCCGATGCATCAATAAATATATGGATCAGCATATCCCCGAATAAATGGATGACCAGAATCATAACAGCGCTCCAGACCAGAATCATAACCTGTATGGACTTGACCCCCTGATGGACGCGGTCCATACGGCCTGCGCCCCGGTTCTGCCCCACATAGGTGGCTGCCGTTGCCCCGAACGCCACAAACACAGTGGACACAATGTTTTGTATCTTGCCCGCAGCTGAAAATCCGGCAATGTACACAGACCCAAAGACATTGACGGCCCCTTGTACAATGATAGTGCCTATGGCTGTGATGGAAAACTGAAGCCCCATGGGAATCCCGATGGACAGGAGCCGTCCCATGATGCCGAAGGAGATACGAAAATCCTCCCGGCTCAGCTTCAGTATATCAAATTTCCTCACAATGTAGAGAAAACACAGAAGGGCTGAAACAGCCTGGGCAATCACAGTGGCGTAGGCACAGCCCTCCACTCCCATTCCAAACCAGATGATGAAGGCCACATCCAGAAACACATTGATGACTGCGGAAATAATCAGAAAATACAGCGGTGAACGGCTGTCCCCCAATGCCCTCATAACAGCCGCCAGCCCGTTGTAGGCAGCCGTCGCAAAAAGCCCTGCGTAAATCACAGCCATATAACCGGCCGTGTCATCTATGATTCCATCCGGCGCGTTCATCAGGCGGAGAATGGGATAATTAAGTATCTCCAGCGCAATTGTCATGACCAGCACAAAGGCCAGGCACAGATAGATGGACATGGCTACATTGCGGCGCATCCTTTCATATTTCCCGGCTCCGAAATGCTGTGCCACCATAATGGAAAAACCGCTGGTAAGACCGTTGAGCCATCCTATCACCAGAAAAATAAGGGATGTGGTGCTTCCGATGGCTGCCAGGGCATCCACTCCGATGAAACGCCCTGCCACCACGGAATCAGCCAGGTTATAAAACTGCTGGAATATGTTTCCCAGGCAGGTGGGAATCATGAACTGCAAAATCAGTTTTGCCGGCTTTCCGGTTGTCATATTATTAGTCATATATTTATATTCTACCTTTCCAAAAATAGCAGGCATCATTATAATACAAAATCATGGAATATTCCAGTTGTTTTTTATCTGCTTAATGGTATACTGGAAAAATCAGACTTAGACGGACATTTGCAGGGCATTTTTACATGATTGGCAGGGAGACACGCTGTATGAACGGAAAGAAACTTCGCTACGGGTTGGTATTTATTGTTTTGACCACACTTATATATATGCTCATGGAGCTTCGCTATGGCCTTCCCATCCGGCCTCTGCGTCCAAAGCATTATGCTGCCGCGGCTGTTCTCGCCGCATGCTCCTGCCTGATTCACAGCAGGCGGGCCGCGGCATCCCCGGGTTATGCAGGGGAGCTGTTGTTAGGATGCCGGAATCAGCCCGGACGCATTGTATATATGGATTATCTGAGGGTACTGGCTTCCTTCCTGGTCATCCTCGTTCATGTACTGGAGCCTGCTTACGCCCAGCTTCCTCCCCATACCTTTTCCAGAAATGTGATGGCTGCGGCGGCCGGTCTGGGCTTAAGCTGCAACCTGCTGTTCATGATGCTCAGCGGGGCACTGCTGCTGGGAGGAAGGGAGGAATCCGTCTTACAATTTTATTCCCGGCGCTTTGTCAGGGTGCTGATTCCCTGTTTTGCCTATTACCTCTTATACTTCTTTTATGTGGAAGGCATCTTTGCCCTCAGTCCCGGAAACTGGGGCAGCCTGATACAGAGCTTCCTGTCCAATGACAGCGGCCAGACGCCTCATTTCTGGCTGGTGTATATTATCCTGATGTTTTACGTTGCCGCACCCTTTTTCCGGATCATGTTAAGACACATGACAGAGCCCATGCTGGAGGCACTGGCCGCTGTTATTTTTATCCTGCATTTCATCTGCACCTACGGCCCTCTGGTTCATATACAGTTTGCAGCCTCCTCCTTCCTGGCATCATGGGACTCCATTTTCCTGCTGGGATATTACTGCACCACCCGGTCTGCCATGAAGCATTACCGGCTGTTCATGACGGCAGGCCTGTTGTCAGGGCTGGCAATAGCAGGCTCCATCATGGCCCCGGAGAGCCTGGGCCCCCTGGTTTACAACAACGCGCCTCCCCAGATGCTCTTTACCTGCGCCGTATTTCTCTTCTTCCGAAAACATGGGGACCGTCTGTTTGCAAGGATTCCCACCCTGCTTTCCGCCATAGGCAGGTACAGCTTCTCCATTCTCCTGATTCACTGGCTGGTACTGCACCGGATTGTAGGCGACGTGTTTGGCATTAACGGCTTGTCCTTTGGAATTGCAGGCGGCATACCGGTATCCTTCCTGCTTACCCTGGTCATCAGCCTGGCCCTCTCCTTCCTGTATGACAATACGGTAGTCCTGTGCATGGACAGGGCCTGTGAGATTTTCTTTGGGGTCTTGGGACGTGTGGGGAAGCGGCTGGGGCGCTTTGCAAAATAGTCATGCTGACAGTCATACTGCATACATGCCTTCGGGGCGCAGTGAAACGGGCCTTTCATGATGGTTTTCATGAAAAGCCCGCTGTCTTTTATCCTCTTACTTTATCCTCTTTTTTATCCCTCTATTTCATCCGCGGTGCTTGGTTTCAGCGGTACATGGTTTCAGCGGTGCTTGGTTTCATCTGCAGGGACAGCCTGGCATCCTCCTTCAGGAACAATGGAATGGTATCCAGAGGCGCATCTGCCTCAATCCGCGTTCCGCCGTCATATACCATGCCCGTTCCCGCGTCCTTCCACCTGCATCCCTCCGGCAGATAGACCATCCGCTTTCTGGCTCCCAGCTCCACCACCGGGGCTACCAGAAGGTCCGGTCCGAACATATACTCATCCCCTATGTCATATACATTTTTATCCCCGCAAAAATCGTAGAACAAAGGACGCATGACCGGTGTTCCGTCTTCAGAGGCCAGCTTCATCTGTTTCATGATATACGGCTTTAATTCTTCTCTGACATACATATACCGACGGATGATTTCATAGGCCTCCTCACCAAAACTCCATACCTCATTGGGACCTCCTGAACCGCAGTAACCGTCCGGATTCAATATATCCCTTACCGGATAGGGAAGCCTGAAGCCGTGAAGGCGGAATATAGGGCAGAATACGCCGAATTCAAACCATCTAATCATCAGCTCCCGGAATTCTTCCGACTCCGGATCCCCATTGATGAACCCGCCGATATCCGTGGTCCACCAGGGTATCCCGCACATGGCCACGTTAAGCCCTGCCTTCAGCTGTTTTCTCAGGCTGTCAAAGGTGGAAGCAATGTCCCCCGACCATAGTACGACTCCATACCGCTGGGAGCCCAGCCATGCGCATCTGACCAGGTTGCACACTTCCTCACCCTGGGCTTTCAGGCCGTCGTAAAATGCCTTTGCAAACCCCACGCAATAGATATTGCTGACCTCCTCCCCGTTTCCAAGGTACATGCGGACATTGTCGTAATCATAGGGCCGCATCTCCGGCTCCGCCTCATCCAGCCAGAAGGTACGGATTCCATAGTCATAGTAATTTTTCTTAGCCCTGGACCAGAAAAATTCTTGGGCTCCCGGATGGGTGGTATCCACATAAGTCTGGGGACCAAAGAACATAAATACCACGTCCACTCCCCGCTCTCCCCTGAGAATGTAATTATGCTCTCTCATATATGCATAATTTTCACTCCTTGGGTCTATGGTAGGCCAGATGGACACCATCAGTTTGATGCCCATGGACTCCAGCTCACTGACCATGGCCTTGGGATCAGGCCATTTCTCAGGATCAAACTTCCATTCTCCCTGCATGGTCCAGTGAAAATAATCAATGACTATGACTGAAATGGGAAGTCCCCTTTTTTTATACTCCCTGGCCACCTGAAGCAGCTCCTCCTGGGTCTCATAGCGCAGCTTGCACTGCCAGAAACCCGCGGCCCACTCGGGCAGCATGGGAGCCCGGCCTGTGACGGCGGTAAATTTCTCATTGATCTCTCCCGGTGTGTCCCCTGCTATGACCACATAGTCAATCTGCTTTGCGCACTGTACATGCCACATGGTATGGTTGTTGACAAATTCAGCGCGGCCTATGGCTGGATTGTTCCATATGAATCCATATCCCCTGGATGAATATGTATAGGGGATGGTGCATTTTCCGTTCTTCTGAAGCAGCTCCACCGTGCTCCCCCTTAAATCAAAGCAGTCATTGGCGTCCTGTCCCATTCCGTAAAAATGCTCGCCCGGCTCCGCCTTAAAGTACAGGCTTATCTTAAACTGATTGCCAGATGTGACCCTGTATTCCCTGGCCCTGCGGAGAGGGGCCGTGTGTACCCTTCCGTCAATCCAGTATTCCTCCAGAAGCACCTTTCCCGTCCGGGTATTCCGGTAGGTGACGGTGCCGTCGCCTGTAATCGTCACCTGGATTTTACCGTTTGTCATGCAGGCCTTTTCATCGTCCGCTTCTATGATAACTCCCTCAGGAGAGGCCGGTTCCTCCAGAGTCCAGTTGAGAGCTTCATCAATGCGCAGGCTCTTACTGGAGCGGAACCGTATGGCGTCCCTTCCGTATGGTTCAATATAGACCAGCTCTCCTGCTGTCTCCCATATGATGCGGTTTCCCTCTGTCTTTCCCTCATATCTGGGTATTGTGTAATAAGCCACTTACTGCTCTCCTTTCTCTATGACCATGTGGATATCATGGTCCTGCATCCGATTGCCCATATGGATATAAGTCCTTTTATGGTCCATCCTGAAATCAATGTCCTGTCCGTCAGCCTGCACTCCGGCCGGTCTTATGTTGTGCAGGACAAAGGTAAGGTTCATGTCCGTCCTGGTACAGTCAATTTTGACCCGGTCATCCGATGCGTCCATTTCAACCGTAAATCCGTGTTCATAGGAACAGAACCTGCCCTTTCCCTCTGTGGGATAACAGTGGATTTCCCACTGGTCATCCTCCTTCTGTCCTATATATTCCATTTCAGGCCCCATGGGGATGATGGCGTTCTCCTTTACATAGACCGGTATCTTATCTAACGGAACCACCTGTTCCATCCATTTCCCGCCTTCCTCAACCGTATCGTCGTAAAAATCCGTCCACTGACCCCGGGGAAGATAGATTCTCACTGAATTATCTTCATTTAACACAGGAATGACCATAAGCTCTTTTCCAAACAGATACTGGGTATCCAGACCGGCCGCGTTTAAATCTGACGGATAGTCATAGAACACCGGCCTGTGTATCAGTGTGTCCTCTTCCCTGACAGCCAGGGCCTGGTTATAGATGTATGGAATCAGGCGGTAACGCAGGCCCGCGTATTTCCTGTAAACATCAACTGCCTGCTGGCCAAAATCCCATGGCTCCCTGGAATAAAACCCATGGAACCTGGCGTGGGAGCAGAACATGCCAAATTCCAGCCACCGGATATAAAGCTCCGGACTGCTCTCAAACCAGAATCCCCCTATGTCGCTGGACCAGAAGGGAATTCCGCTGAGGGACAGGTTCAGACAGCCTTTAACGGAGCTTGCAAGGCTTCCAAAATCCGTTCCCGCATCACCGCCCCAGTGAACCGGATATTTCTGGGAGCCGGCCCAGGCGCTTCTGGCCCATATGAGGGCCTTATCTTCCCCAAGCTCCTCCTTAGCGGCCTCGTATGCGGCCTTATTGTACAACAGGGCATACAGATTATGCATGTCCCTGCCGTCGGCGCCTGCATACTTAAAAAATGCCGGGGCGGATTCCCCAAAGTCAACCTTGATGACATCCACACCCTTCCTGAGCAGGGGTTTTATCAGTTTTTCCTTATACCAGTGAACCGCCTCCGGATTGGTGAAATCAATAAGTCCGTGAGGAAACTGAAGGTCACCGTCCGGATTTCCGGCAAAATATCCGTTGGCAGCCGCCTCGTCATAAACCTCATAGGAGGTCTTTCCCCGTTCAATATAGGGAAGCTGCCAGAGAGACAGCTTATATCCGTCCTGGTGGAGTTTTTCAATCATCTCCTCCACCTTTGGGAATTTTTTCTCGTCAAACTTCCAGTCACACACCCAGTTTTCCGTAAACCAGTCCGTATCAATATGTATGACGTCACATGGAAGTCTGCTGCTTCTCATCTGTCCGGCCACCCGCTCCACTTCTTCCCTGGTGCCGTAACTGATTTTACTCATCCAGATGCCGAAGGACCATTTGGGAGGCACCACAGGCAGTCCTGTCAGCCTGTGATACGCCGGAATAATGTCCTTTATCGTGTCCCCTGTCATCAGAAAATAATCTAACAGCGCTCCTTCCACCATGGTATAGCTTGCCTTGGATAAGGTTGCCCCCAAATCACACCGTATTTTTCTGGATGTATTATAAAAAATCCCGTATCCCCTGGAGCTCATATAAAAAGGAATATATTTATATCCCCTTTCCGTGTTTACCCCAAGGGAATTGGTGTTCCACAAATCGAACAGTCGGCCCTTTCTTGACACAGATGTAAAATTCTCCCCCAATCCGTAAAACTCCTCATAGGGATCGGACCATGCCGCCTCACAGGCATATTGTTCCTTTGTGTTTCTGTCAAACAGGAATCCCATGGGACAAATCTCATAGGGCATAAAGGAATGGCAGTCCCTGCCGAACTGGCGGTATATGACCTCCCCATCCCTGTTTTTGACAGAAAAGTTCCAGGGACTTTTCTGAATCACAGCTGTCATGCATCCGGTTGTCATTACAATCTGGCCCTCTGATTCAGAACAGGTGACGCTGCATTCCGTCTCTTCCATATCCCCAATCATTTCCGTTCTGTTTTCCGGCACACAAAAGCCCTCCGCCATGGTGACCCGCAGCGTATTTTCATTCACAAATCTGAGCCGTATGGACAGGTTCCCACGGTTTGGCTTTTCTGTAAACACATGGCGGTAATCCAGATACCTGTATGTATAATTTTCATCCACATACAAGCCCTCTGCCAGGATATCGCATCCCTTTGGGACAGGGGTGCAGGATTTCACCCTGTGCACCAGCAGCATGGTCAGGTTTTTTGACCGGCTGATTCTGGGAAATACAGGCATGTTCTCAAATAATTCTTCCTCACGGGCTATGTTCTCTTCGGATAGACCGTGCATGATTTCTCCAAGGCTTTTCTCCATCTTTTTACTCCTCTCACCCTTTGACTGAGCCGGCGGTCAAGCCGCTGACTATGTATTTCTGCAGACAGATAAACACGATAACAATGGGAAGCACCACTACGGTTGAGTAGGCCATTAAAATCTCCCATCTGACTCCCAGCTCGCCCATGGCCTTGTAAAGAATCAGCGGCAGGGTCTTTAGCTTTTCCTGATTCAGGAATGTCAGGGAGAACACCATGTCGCCCCAGGACATGAACAGAGCCATGGAAGTGGCTGTCACGATACCCGGATAGCTGATGGGAACCATGATGCGGATGAATGTCCCCAGGGGACCGCATCCGTCAATAATGGCGGCCTCCTCCAGTTCTTTGGGTATGTCTTTAAAATATGTCCTCAGTATGATGACCACAAATGGTATGGTAATGGTTGCGTCGGACAGGATAACTCCCAGATGATTGTTGATCAACCCCAGTTTGTTAAAATTCACAAACAGAGGCGTCAATATCAGTGAACTGGGCAGCATCTGGGCCACCAGGAAGATGAACAAAAGCACACTTGTCATCCTGCTTTTAAACCTTGCCAGTCCATAGGAGGCCGGAACCCCTAATACCAGGGTGAGGGCTGTTGCCCCGAACGAAACCACAACACTGTTTTTAAGATATGTGAACAGGCTGATGCCATGCTCATTTTTCAGGATATATGAATCAAACACAATCCTGCTGGGGAAAAAGGACGGGTTGGAAAAAGATTCCCCCGGCGGTCTGAGCGATGTGGCCACCATCCAGTACAAAGGAAACAGGAATACACAGGTAACCAGTATGCCTGCGGCTGTCAGCACTGCCTTCCTCCGGCCTTCCATACGTTCTCTATCCTTCATAGTCCTCACCTCCTAATTTTCATCTTCCCGCGTCACAATATGAATATAAATCATTCCCACCGCCATAAGCATTACAAACAGGATGTTGGCAACGGCCGCTCCCTGGGAGAAGTTATATTCACTGAAGGAATAGCGGTAAGCCAGGGTGGACAGCATCTCCGTGGAAGAGCCAGGCCCTCCCCCTGTCATCACATACACCAGGTCAAACACCTTAAAGGTATAGATGAATCCCAGCGTAAGCACCGATATGATGGCCGGCCTCAAAAGAGGCACTGTAATATAAAAGAACCTTTGTATTCTGGTGGCTCCGTCAATACTGGCCGATTCATAAATATCCTGGGGTACCGTGGTCAGCGCCGTTGCCAGAAGAATCATGTTAAACGGAACTCCCTTCCATATGTTTGCGATTATGATGGCTGCCATGGCCGTATTCCCATGTGCCAGCCATTCCACCGGCTTCTGAATCAGGTGCAGCCCCATCAGTATACGGTTCATGATTCCTATATCGCTGTTAAACATGTATTTGAACACACCGGCTACCGCAACCATGGGAATCATCCAGGCCACCACATTGACGGCCCGCAGGGGTCCGGCTCCCTTAAAATCCTGGCCGAAAAACAGCGCCATGAGAAACCCGATGGGGAACTGGAATACAAGACACCACAGGGTGAATACCAGGGTATTCTTTACGGCAATCCAGGTGACCTCTGTCCTGCATATTTTCTGGTAAATCTTAAGTCCCACAAAATGGCTGTCGCCTGTGGCAAAATTCATCAAATCCACATTCTTAAAGCTCATGATTATATTGCTTATAATTGGGAAAATAATCATGATGGTCATGAACGCTGCACCCGGCAGGACAAACGCAAACAGTGTCAGCTTCTTCTTAAAGAAATATCCTCTCTTACTTCCCATATTCCCACTCCATTTCACAAAAAGGGCGCTGCTGCGCGCCCTCTTCTTTATTCGCTGATGATTTCCGCAACCTCTGCCGCTGCCTGCTTCAGTGCATCGTCCACTGATTTGGCACCCGAGAGCACATCCTGGTACGCAAACTGAATCGCACTGGAAATCTCAGGCCATTTCGGATGAGGCCCCCTGGCCTTGGCAAGCTTTAACTGTTCCGTATAGACCGAAAGAATTGGGTCATCCAGCCACAGGGTACTCTCCGCCACAGCATCTTCCCTTGGTGATATGTAACCGGCATCCTCACAGAATTTCCTGGAATTCTCTTTGCTGCTGAGGAATTTCATTAATTCCCAGGACGCTTCCCTGTTGTCATCCTTCATCATCATGATGTTCCCTCCACCTATGGGAGAAGCGGCATTTTTGTAGTTGGGGAAGGTAACCACGCCGTAATTCAGATCCGGGTTCTCATTCTGGATATTGGTATTCAGCCAGCTTCCTGCCACCATCATGGCCGACTTGCCGGTTGCGAACAGGGAAGCGCACATATCTGCCTGGGTCATGGATATCAGCTCCTTGCTCATATATCCGTTCTGGTAGAAATCATTAATCATGGTAAGGGCTTCCCCGGCCCCCTCTGAATCCAGGCTGTCATAATCCGCCCCTGCCTGCCAGATAAACGGAAGCACATCAAAGGTCCCTTCCTCTGATTTAATCAGGGACATTGTAAGCCCGTAATGGTCTGCCGTGGTTGTCTTGGCCGTCATGTCCTTAAAGTCATCCCAGGTCCAGTCGCTGTCAGGATACTCCAGTCCCATTTCATCAAAAATGTCTTTATTGTACATGATGGCAAGACAGTTGCTGTAATAGGGAACCCCGTAATACTTATCCTCGTACCGGGCAGAGTTGACCGGTGCCTCAAAATAATTCTCCAGCTCTCCCCAGGCCTCCACCTCGCTTGTGATATCCATGGCTGCTCCCATGGCTGCAAATGAAACATTGTCCACGGTATCACAAAGCGTAACGTCCGGCAGCTGATCCGCAGCCACGCCAATGGACAGCTGTTTCTTGATTTCCGCGAAAGCCACGCTCTGGGTTTCCACCTTGATGCCGGGATGCAGTTCCTGGAACTCATCAATCATCTGAAGCAGAAGCGTTGCCTGGTCCGGAGAAATGTGATACCACATTTCAATGGTGGTCTGCTCCTGTCCCTGAGACACCTGGGTTTCTTCGGACTGGCCTGTGGTGCCTGCGTCTGTGCTGCCCTGGCTGGTACTGGTGCCGGAACCGGAACACCCTGCCAGCATCACCGCTGCCAGCCCAAGGGCAATTCCTTTTGTGAATAAACGTTTTTTCATGTAATCCCCTCCTGTATTTTCTGTCATCTGATGTCTTAAGTATATCCATTTAATCCAATTTAGGGAATTCCATTATTTTAACTTCATTTTGATATTTTAACCAAAATACATTCCACTTTTTTAAACCATATTGACTAATTTGATGGTTAAAATTATAATTAAGCCACTTATTAGTACTACATTTCGACGCGAGGGGGGATTTATGTGAGAAAATTTATCCCATGGATAAAGGGACATTTTTTATATAAAATACGATACCAGATTACCATTTTCCTGTTCTTTGTGACCTTTCTCCCGGTCATCAGCATTCAGCTTTTTAACTATGAAAAAACTTCCGAAATGCTGTTTACTAAAAACCACTCCCTCCTGGCAGATAACCTGCAGCTGACCCAGAACAGCATCAATAACGTGCTGACGGATTACAAACGTATCCTGTTCCAGATATCCACCGATGTTACCTGCATGGATAATATACTGGAACTGTCCAAGGTATCTCCTGATTCCGCAGAATACAGGCGCATCTCTGAGTCGCTGGAAACATATATCAAAGCCAACATTCTCATGTACCCGGAAATACAGGCCCTGTGTGTCATCAGCACCACCGGCACCCCCTATATCTACGTTCAGAAACGCCAGAAAACCCAGCCAATCATAGATTATTTCGAGGCGAATAAGGAAGAACTGAACCAGCTTCTTCTCTCCTCGACCCGTTCCATCATTGGTTCCGTCCACGACGGCAGCCCTTATTATGACCCAGAGCACCCGGTTTTCTTTCTGGGCAGCAGAACCATCCATTATGAAAAAATGAAGATAACCGGCAGCATACTTCTGTTCATCTCACCGGATAAGATGAACTCTGCCATCAATAACCCGGATTCCCAGGTCTATCCCTTTACAGATAAACTGCTGGTGGATTCCTCCGGAAGGCTTATTTGTTCCAAAGACAGAAACACCGGAAAAATCCTTGGCAGCCTGGAAAACTACAAAGCCATAGACTGGGACAGCCTCTCCTCTGACTCCGGGGACATGCAGGGGGATTATCTGGTATCCCAGATACCGCTGGAGCATTTTGACCTGCACCTTATAAATATAGTGGATTACAGACAGATGACAAAGGACCTGGAGGCTCTGTGGACCACCATTACCCTGGCCATATCAGCCATCCTGCTGGTGTCCATGCTGGTCGCCTATGTGCTCTGCCACAAGTTCATATTCTCCATTGAAAATGTGGCCGCCAAAATGAATCTGTTTGACGAGCATCATCTGGATGTGGAAATCAGGAACATGAGCAGGAATGAGCTTCGCATCATAGAATCTTCCTTTAACCGGATGCTGGGGCAGATCCGGGGCCTGTTGGATGAAAACAAGCAGCAGTATAAGAAAATCTGCGAGGCTGAGTTAAAATCCCTGGAGCTCCAAATCAATCCCCACTTTTTGTTCAACACCCTGGACTCCATCTGTTGGACGGCTGCCCAGGAAAACTGTCTGACCGTAAGCGAACAGCTCAACAAGCTGGCTGCCATTCTGCGCCACACAGTATATAACATGAACTGCGTGGTCCCTCTCCAGGATGAAATCTGCTGGATGCAGAATTATCTGGATTTACAGAAAAGCCGTTTTCACGGCCGTTTCTCCTACGACATACACGACCTGACAAAGGGCAGACGAATTTATATCCATAAGCTGCTTTTACAGCCGTTTTTGGAAAATGCCCTGATTCACGGATTTGAAAATCTGCCCCGCAAGGGCCGTCTGGAGATTGCCTGCCGTATCACCGGACAATCCCACCTGCTCCTTGAGGTGGCTGACAACGGCTGCGGCATACCGGAAGATAAAGTGAGGGAAATCAATCTTCTCTTTACCACAGGACGGTCCGCCTTTACCGGCATAGGACTGACTAATATTGCTTACCGCACAAAGGGCTATTATCCTCACAGCCGTATTTTTGTGTCATCCTCTCCTATGGGCACCTGCTTTAAGATATTTATACCAATGAATGAAATGGAGTGAAAAATATGTTTCGATTGTTGATTGTGGAAGATGAAGAAAACTCAAGAAAAGGGCTGAAAGCCACGCTTGCCCCCATACCGAACCTGGAAATCGACACTGCCTGCGATGGGCGGGAAGGCTGCTTAAAGGCCATGCGATGGAATCCGGATATTATTATCAGCGATATCCACATGCCTGTCTGGGACGGACTTGTGATGACGGAAAAGCTCTGCAAAAAGGGATTTGCAGGCACCATATATCTGCTGACCGGATACGCGGAATTTGAATATGCCAGAAAGGCTCTGCAATACCATGTGGAAGATTACATCCTGAAACCGGTGGTCCCCTCTAAACTCAGGAATCTCATCGAAGTCAAATTAAAAGACCTGAACAAAAAAAGAAACAGCCAGAATCCCCAGCTATGCCATCTCTTATCCGATGAAGATTCGGTGCTTCTCACGGAACGCCTGGCTCCCTTCTGCTATACGGATTACTTTCTGGCCGTGGTCTATATGGAACGGGAACACCATCTTCCCATGGAGGTCAAGGAAACTGTCATAGAAGAGCGGGGCCATTATATCCTGACCCTGCCGGATAAGCACTACCGGGGCATCCTCATAGGCTTTACAAACCACATGATTAACCACGGCAAAATTGACCGGATTTCATCCCTGCTGGAGCCATACGAGCATCTGACCTGCATTTATGAAACACGGCAGGCTGGTTTTATTTCAAACTGGCTTCTTGCCTTTGAACAGCTCCGGAGGGCCATTCCCTGGACCATCACCTGCCGCTCCCGCTTTCTGTCCTACGATACATACATGGAGCAGGAGGCGGGAGAATTAAACGAGGATGTATTTTTCAAGAAGGACCTGCAGCGTATGCTCTGCGGCGGCGACTTTGACGGATGCAGGAAAATACTGCTTAAAAAAATAGGCCAGATGCAGGCCAATGCCTGCCATCCCAGCCATATTCTTGCCGCTGCCGTATCCGGCCTGGTCAAGTTTGACTCCAAACAGGCCTATCTGGAGGCGGTAAACCAGATGGCGGCTGCCAGAACCATGCATGAAATCAGGACCTGTATTGATTCCTATTATGAGACATGCAAGGGCAGACCTGCGTCCGCCGGCTATTCCCCCCTGATACAAAAGGCCCTTCATGTAATTGATAAGAGCTATAAGGAACCTATTTCCCTGAATTCCGTTGCGGAACAGCTCAACATCACTCCCCAGTATCTGAGCCGGTTATTCATGAAGGAGATGTCCCGCTCTTTTGTGGACTATCTGACCTCCTACCGCATGGAGCGCGCCAAAAACCTGCTGCAGGATACAAACATGAAAATCAACATGATCTGTGTCCAGGTAGGGTATCAGGATGCCAAATATTTCTGTACCCTGTTCAAAAAAATAACCGGAGTGACTCCCAACCAGTACCGCGCCAGCAGCCCTAATATGTAAACACCAGCCGCTTTTTTTCCAGCCATTTGAGAATCCAGTAAGGATTCACGCTCATTTCCTCATTGTGGTCCGTCTTAATATAAATCCCCACATGGAGATGAACATCAAAGTTCCCCCTGGTTCCCTCTGTCTTTCCGTATCCCGTATCCCCCATGTATCCGATCAGCTCCCCTGCCTTTATCCTGTCTCCTTCCTTAAAGTCTCCGGCATAGCTGTAGAGGTGCGCATAATACAGGTAGGCTCCCCCGGGAGCCCGCACGCCTATGCGCCATCCCCCCATTTCCAGCCACCCTATTTTTTCAATGATTCCGTCCGTCATGCTGACAACAGGATAATATCCGGGCGGCATTTTTGAGCCCATGATATCGCAGCCTTCATGGCGGCGTTTTGGGCTGTTTTTCCGGCCGCCGTTCTCTCCGCCGTTGTCTCCGCCGCCATTGTCCCCTCTGCCGTTCTCCCCGCCGCTTACATACCCCCGCCCGTCCATCCAGCCGTCCTCAAACACCACCTCCGGCGTGTCCTTATTCCGGCTCTCTGGTATTGGAAAGTACTCTAAATCCCCCAGGACGGTCTCATATGCATGTTTCAGCTTTCTGTAGTCCGCAGGCCTGGCCGCAGCCAGCAGCCTGTTATTATACCTGGTGTCCTTAAGGCCTGTAAGGTCATAATCATGTTCCACCATCAAGGTGGCAACCATGTCCGGATCCAGGTTGTCAAGCCCTGCCACCGCAGCTCCCAGACTCATGGCCCTGAAATCATCGCTCTCCCAGGAATACGGCCCCAGCTGGTAATAATCCGGATTCGCAATCAGATAATTGGTAATGGAACACTGGAATACCGCCAGCAGCAAAATAAGAATCAAAGGCATAGCCCGCCACCCTTTACAATATATTTGTATAAACCATTGTATTCAGGTGCGTATGAAAAAATCCATAGGAGGCGTTCTGTCTGTCCTCTGTCTGCTTATGCTGTTATTCAACCCCGGACTTGCACTGGAAGGTGCCAGGCAGGGTCTTGTACTTTGGGGAAATGTAGTCCTTCCCACTCTCCTTCCCTTCATGATATGCTCCGGCGTCATCGTGGCCATGGATGCCATCCATATCCTCACGGGACCCTTTAATCCCATCCTCTCAGGCATTCTGTCCCTGTCAGACCAGGGCAGCTTCTGCCTGATGAGCGGGCTGTTATGCGGTTATCCCATGGGTGCCAAGACCACCAGCGACTTTTTAGACCAGGGCAGACTCTCTGTTCAGGAGGGAAAATACCTGCTGGCCATCAGCAATCATCCCAGCCCCATGTTCGTGCTGGGATATGTGATGGCCCAGATTGCCCTGATTCCCTCCATGGCATCACCCTGCCCGCTGTGGGCTGTCCTGGCAGCCCTGTATCTTCCCATACTCCCCATCTCCATATTAGCCAGATGCTGCTATCATTACAACCGGCAGACCCGTGAGGAAGCATGCCCTTTGGCGGCACAGACAGCACCGGAAAAAGCAGCCGGCTTTTCCTTTGACACTCACATGATGAGCTGTTTTGAAACCATGGTCAAAATAGGCGGTTATATCATGCTGTTCTCTATCCTGGCCCTGTATCTGACTGTGTTTCCGTTTCAGATGCCTCCCCTGCTCCGCCCGGCCCTGTTGGGAAGTGTGGAAATCACCACCGGCATCCAGATGATAGCATCCTCCGTGCCCGGAAGAATGGGAGCCCTACTTATCATCGGCTCCGCTGCCTTCGGCGGATTTTCAGGCATATTTCAGACAAAAAGTGTATTAAAAAATGCCGGATTGTCCATCCGGCATTATATGCTGTGGAAAATGCTCCACAGCGCGCTGTCCTGTCTTATATTTTATGTATCCCTGTGCCGGTAGCCTATCCCTATGCCGATAGCCTATCCCTGTGCTGGTAGCTTACGCCTGCTGCTGGCCGTCATCCATCTCCTGAGACGCCTGGCCTTCGCCCTCCTCCGGCCTCACAATGCCTCCTGACAATTCATTCCGGTTGGAGGAAACAATGTCATAGCTGGACTGCATGGAAGTCATAAAGGCGTCAAAACGCCCCCTTGCGCCTTCCATGGTATGGTTGATGATGGTCTGGAGACTGCGGAGCATATCGTCTGTATACTGAATGGAACTCTGGCGGATTCCATTGGCATCGTTCACAGCAGAGTCCACAATGGCCTGGGCCTGTATGCTGGCCTGCTCCACCACTTCGTTGGCATGGGCATATGCGCGCTGCATGATTTCATGCTCATTAATCATCTCCGAAGTCTGTTCGCTGGCCTGGGCCACCATGGAATCCGCCTGCTTCTTGGCATCATCCAGCATGGCATCCGCCTGGGCCTGGGCTTCATTCAAAATGGTTTCCTGCTGGCTGATGATTTTCTGATATTTCTTAATTTCATCCGGTATCCTGAGTCGCAGCTCTACCAGCAGTTCCTCCAGCTCTTCCTTATTAACAATAATTTTACTGTTTGATAATGCCTGGAACTTACAGCTGTCTATATATTCCTCGATTTCACTGATTAACTGCTCTATCCTACTCATCATGTCAACCGTCTCCTCTCCTCCAGCTTCTCTCTTACCCTGGCTGCAATGACCGGATGGAGGAATTCACTGATATCCCCCTCGTACTCCGCAATCTCTTTCACGATGCTGGAACTCAAATATGAATATTTTAAATTCGTAGTCAAAAATATAGTATCAATCTCCGGCGCAATAACCCTGTTGGTCTGCGCCATCTGAAGTTCGTATTCAAAATCCGTAATGGCCCGCAGTCCCCTGACCACGATATCCGCATGACTCCTGCGCACAAAGTCAATGAGCAGGCCTTCAAATGACTGAATCTCCACGTTAGGCAGGGACGAAGTCACTTCCTTTAACATATTAACACGTTCCTGGGCAGAAAACAACGGGCATTTTGCCTTATTGTTAAGGACCCCAATGATTAATTTATCCACCATCTTTGCTGTGCGCTCTATGATGTCATAATGGCCTAATGTAACCGGGTCAAAGCTTCCCGGATATACTGCTGTCCTCATCTACTCTCCTCTGCCAACGAACACATGCTTGTTGGTCTTGTACTCTTTGCTTTTTATCATATGCCATCCGGATTCTTCCAGCCATCCAAACTCAGTTTCCCTGGATGCCTCAATTACAATCAGGGTTTCCTCCGTAACCATGGGGGAATGGTTCAGATAATCCAGAACCAGCCGTTCATACTCATGATTATAGGGCGGATCCATAAAAACAATATCAAACCTGTAATTCTTACCCTCCAGGCGCTTCAGACCGGTTATCACGTCACAGCCCATCACCATGGCCCGGTCCTCCAGCTTTGTCCTGCTCAGGTTCTCCCGGATGCACTCCAAAGCCTTCGGATTGTTCTCAATCATTACAGCCAAACCGGCTCCCCGGCTCAGCGCTTCAATTCCTATGGACCCGCTGCCGGAAAAAAGATCCAGGAACATGCAGTCTGCCAATTCCGGCTGAAGCATGTTAAACAGCGTTTCCTTGATTCTATCAGTGGTGGGCCTGGTATCCAGCCCATCCAGTGTTTTTAAAAGCAGCCTTCTGGCACTGCCTGCGATTACTCTCATTCAATAACTCCCGCTTCCATACGCCGCACAGTTGCAGCAATTTTCATACCAAACAAGTATAATATGAAAATTCCAGATATACAAGGGTTTTTTTAGGATTTTTGCAACATTTCCCTCATTATTTGGAAGCAGGAAGCCCCTGGGCAATCCGTCCGGTAAATTCCGCAATGTTCATGGTCTGCATGTATACCTTGCCAGGTCCTGTCAGTTTAGTGAGGAACAGTCCCTCGCCGCCGAACAGGATATTTTTCACGCCTTTAACTGTCTCAATTTCATAGGATATGCTGGGTTCAAAGGCAAAGACATTTCCCGTATCCACCTTAATCACTTCTCCGGGGGCCAGAACCCTCTCCACCACATCTCCATCCACCTCCAAAAAGGCCATGCCGCTTCCCTGTATCTGCTGAAGGATAAAGCCCTCTCCGCCAAAGAATCCGGCCGTAAACTTCTTAGTCAGTACGGTATTGATTTCTACTGTTGGCTGGGCGCACAGGAAAGCTCCCTTCTGGCAAATCAGGCTGGTCTTTGCCGTATCTATGGCCAATATCTTCCCCGGCACAGTGGATGCAAACGCAATGGTACTGTCCGGCCTGGACGCCGTATAGGTAGCCATAAACAGGGATTCGCCGGAAAACATCCTTCCCAGTCCTTTCATAAGCCCTCCCTTTACATTGGAGTCCAGTGTGAAACCGTCGCTCATCCATGCCATGCCTCCGGACTGCGTATACATAGCCTCTCCCGCCTGCAGCCTGATTTCAACGGCCGGCAGTATATCTCCCAACATTCTGTAATCCATGTAGTGTTTCCTCCTTAGATGTTTTCATTTGTGTAACAGTATACCATATGAAGTGTTAAAATCCTTTACATTACTCTTAATATTTATGATTGAAAATCATCGGCTTAAGGTATCCAAAATAACCTCCCATTTATTGGTATCAATCTCCAAAAATCTATATCTCTGCCTACTATCTTTCCAAATACCGGTCCACAAACCGAAACACCCGGTCCCAATACTCTGCCCCGCCCACCAGCGCTGCCTGCACATGGGCCGCGCCTGCCACTGCAAGACATTCCTTTTCGCTCCTGCAGGCGTCATAGAGCTCCTTTATCATCTCAAAAGGAACAAACCGGTCCTCCGTGCCGTGGATGAAAAACATGGGCAGTCTGGTCCCTGCCACGCATTTCAATGCATCCGCCTCCTTCATACCATAACCGGCCCTTATGCGGGTGACAAAATCCGCGCAGTATAAAAATGGGAACGCAGGCAGATGGAACTGGGACTTCATCTGATATGACAAAACCGACCAGGCGGACGTATAACCACAGTCTTCCACCGCTGCCTTTACATTGGAAGGCAGCTTCTCTCCGGCAGCCATCATGACCGCAGCAGCTCCCATGGATACTCCATATAATACGATTTCCGAATCCGGATATTGCCTCACAAGCCAGCATATCCATTCTTTGATATCCAGGCGGTCATGCCATCCCATTCCCACATATGTACCCTGGCTCTTTCCGTGACCTCTGGCATCCGGCAGAAGAAGATTAAATCCCGCCTGATAAAAAGCCAGAGCTTCCCTTCCAAACCACATACCGGAATCATCATATCCATGGATCAATACAGCCCATTTTTTATTTGGTTTTTTCTGTCTGCACAGATAGCCATGAAGTCTTAACTGGTCAAAAGACTCGATTTCCCGTTCTTCGTACTGCGCTTTAAGCATTGTTACTGCTTCTGGTGCATTTCGTTCCTCCCCCGGCACTTTTTCTTTTTTTTCTGTGCCGGGCGCTGGTTTTAACAGGGCTGATTTATCTGTCGATGCATCCAGGGCAATATGAAAAAAATATTCTCCTGCCAGCAGTCCGGCGATTGCTGTGGCTATTCCTGCTGTTATACCCGCAGCAATTCCTGCGGTAGTACCTGCGGCAGTTCCAACCTCCGCACCTGTCATAGATTTCTTCATCCGATACCGCCTCCTTAAAAATAAATATTAACTTCTACTATACCATGGCAGCCAGTTTCAAAGGTCCATACGTTCTAAAAAGGCCGATTTCCTGTTTTAACCAAAATACGAAGAACCTTCTAGTTTATAATTTTTGAATCATCACATAATAGGATTGTAACACAAAACAAGCCATGAACCACTAAACAATTTCATGGCAAATATAATACAAGGAGGCGTTTTATTATGTCTAACAATTCTAACAGAACAAATGTACCTGAAGCAAAGGAAGCAATGGACAGATTTAAGATGGAGGTTGCTAACGAGATTGGTGTACCGTTAACCAACGGATACAATGGTAACCTGACTTCTGCACAGAATGGTTCCGTAGGTGGCTATATGGTTAAGAAGATGATTGAAGCCCAGGAGCGTCAGATGGCAGGTAAATAAATCCTCCCTTTCTGAAGGATTTCTGAAGTAAGATTGTATCATTGCTGGAAACAGCAGAAAATCCCCAGACTATGTGTTAAACACAGTCTGGGGATTTTGTCATTAATTTATCATATTTTCATCATCCATTTGTCATCCCTATTTCTGTCATAGGCATATCAGTCGTACAGATGCAGACTAATCCACATATACCACTTTACCCGTACGTTCCTTATCCTCCTTCGTGTCGGCCGCGTATCCAAGCGCTGCCATACCGTATACCACATGGTCAGATGGTACTCCAAAGGATGTCAGAATCCGGCGGATGGCAGGCTCATCGCAGATTCCCTGGAGCTGGTTAATCCACACAGAACCGATTCCAAGGGAATGGGCGGCAAGGAACATGTTTTCCATGGCACACGCATCGTCCTCCCTGCCGAAGCGGCTCTCCTTTTCATTGGACGGAATGACCAGAACCTGGGGCTGGTACATATCATATCCCTGACGGTCCAGTGTCTTTTCAACGGCCGCTGCCAGCATCTGGATCTTCTCCCTGCTTCTCACAACTGTAAACTGCCATGTCTGGAGTCCCATCCCGCTGGGCGCATGAAGGGCGGCCTGTACAATCAGCTCCATCTCATCCTCCGGAATGGGCTTCTCTGAAAACTTTCTGGTACTTCTCCTGGTCAAAATCGTATTCAATGTCTCATTCATGGTAAAACACCCCTTTCTGTTCTTATACAGCGGTTCTTATACAGCCGTTCTCATGCCGCAATTCTTATATAGCAGCCCCTAAACAGCAGATCCATATAAATCCGCTACAGGTTCAGCTTCTCATAATTGGTTCCCAGGTAATCCTCCACCTTCCGCTTCAGATCCCTGTGCTCATCTTTTTCCAGCTGAGGGTCCTCATCCAGAAGCCGGTTTACTTCCTCTGAAACCTTTTTTAAAATATTGGCATCCGTGAATATATCTGCCAGCTTAAATTCCATATCCCCGCTCTGGCGCAGTCCGAAGATATCCCCTGGTCCCCGCAGCTTCAAATCCTCTGAAGCAATGTAAAAACCGTCATTGGAACGGTTCAGTATATCCAGGCGCTCCCCTGCCCCTTGGTCCCGGGAACAATTGACCATGATACAGTAGGACTGGTCCTTTCCCCTTCCTACCCGTCCGCGGAGCTGATGGAGCTGGGCCAGGCCGAACCGCTCTGCATTCTCGATCATCATCACCGTTGCATTGGGCACATTGACCCCTACCTCGATGACAGTGGTGGATACCAGTACATGGATTTCCCCTGCTGCAAAACGCTCCATAATGGCATTCTTTTCCTTACCCTTCAGCTTGCCGTGGAGATATTCCACTGTCACGGAGGGCGGCAGCGCTTTCCTCAGGGCCTTGGTGTAATCCAGCACATTCTCAGCCTCAATCATCTCGCTCTCCTCCACCATGGGACAGATGACATAAGCCTGATGGCCCTCCGCCACCTGGCGCTCGATGAACGCATATGCTTTTGGACGATAGCCCGGATCCACCACACAGTTCTTTATGGTCTGGCGTCCCGCAGGCAGTTCATCTATGACGGATATATCCAAATCCCCGTACAGGATAATGGCCAGTGTACGCGGAATGGGCGTGGCGCTCATAACCAGCACATGGGGTTCCTGTCCCTTGCTGCTGAGAAGTTCCCTCTGTCCCACGCCAAAGCGGTGCTGCTCATCGGTGATAACCAGGGCAAGGTTGTCGTACACCACCTTTTCCTGAATCAGGGCATGGGTTCCGATTATAATGTCCGCCTCATGGCTGGCAATCTTCGCGTATGCCAGACGTTTTTCCTTGGCCGTCATGGAGCCTGTGACCAGCACAGGAACCTTTTCGATTCCCTGCTTTTCAAAAAGGCCGGTCATGGATTCAAAGTGCTGTCTGGCTAATACCTCCGTAGGCACCATAAGCGCGCCCTGATATCCATTATATGCAGCCTCCAGCAGGGCCAGAATGGCTATGATGGTCTTGCCGCTTCCCACATCTCCCTGAATCAGGCGGTTCATCACCAGACCGCTTCCCATATCGCCATATACTTCCCTCAGAGCCCTTTCCTGAGCTCCTGTAAGGGCGTAGGGCAGACTGGATTGAAAGGCAGCCACCTCCTCCGACTCCTTTATCATAAAGACAGAATGCCTGTCCTCCCTGTGTTCCTTCAGACGCCTGACCCCCACCAGGAACATGAAGAACTCGTCAAATACCAGACGTTTCCTGGCAAAGAGAAGCTCTGTCTGGTCAGCCGGAAAATGAATGTGCTCCATGGCATAATTGATTTCAGCCAGCTCATACCTGCGCCTTAAATCCGGCGGCATGTACTCCCGCTCCATCTTCCGCATTTCCAGGGCCATCTGCTGCGCCCGCACAATGGTCTTATTGCTCAGGCCCCTGGTCTGTCCGTATACAGGCTGCATGGAGCCGGCCAGGGCCTGGTAGCTGTCAGGGGTAAATACCTCCGGCTGTTCCATGACCATCCGTCCCCTTTTCTTAACCACCCTGCCGCGGAATACGTAGGTGACGCCGGTCTTTAAATTTGCCCTCATATAGGGCATGTTATACCAGGATACCTGGAGGGAGCCTGTCAGGTCCTTAAGCTGCACCGAAACAATCTGCATATGGCCCAGACGCAGCAGGTCAGCTCCCCTCACAAGCGCCGACTCCACAGCCATAACAGCCTGCTCCTTTAACTGCCCTATGGACACCGGGGGCTCATATGCATCGTATGCCCTGGGATAATAGGACAGCAGGTCATCTATGGTAACAACCCCCAGTTTTTCAAATAGTTTGCCTGTCTTCTCGCCAATTCCTTTTAACGAGTTTACCGGCTGTCTGTTTAACATGTATCAGAATCCTCCAAAGGAAGTCATGCCTGTAACGCATTGAGTCCCAGCTTTATGCATCCCATGATTCCCTGGTCATCGTGAAGGCTTGCCGGAACAATGTAACTGTCCATGTCTTCCAGTTCCTTTGTCTTGATATAGCCGTTTAACATCTCTCTCACCTTTTGGCGGATCATAGGGAACAGCTGTTCCTGGTGCATAACTCCGCCGCCCAGAATAATTTTCTGGGGAGAAAGCAGCATGATATAGTCCACAAGGGCCTGGGCAATGTAAAAGCTCTCCATCTCCCATACCTCGGGCCTGTCCACCAGTTCCACAGCCTTTTTACCCCATCTGGCCTCGATAGAGGGACCGCTTGCAAAGCCCTCCAGACAGTTTTTGTGATAAGGACAGATACCGCCCTTTGAATCGTCCTCATGACGCGCCAGAAGGATGTGGCCTCCTTCCGGGTGAAGCATTCCGTGCAGCAGCTTTCCATTGATGCATACGCCCACTCCCACACCGGTTCCTATGGTGATGTATATAACGCTGTCCAGTCCCCTGGCACATCCGTATGTCACCTCTCCCAGACAGGAACCGTTCACATCCGTATCCAGTCCCATGGGAACCTTAAGCTCAGCCTTAAGCCTGCCCAGAAAATCCTTGTGCCTCCATGCCAGCTTAGGCGTATCCAGGATATATCCGTAAGTCTCTGACTCCGGCTTCACATCCACAGGGCCAAAGGCAGCCACGCCCAGGGCCTCGATCTCCTTATCCTTAAAATATTCAATGAGCTTAGGTATGGTCTCCTCCGGTGTTGTGGTGGGTATGGATACCTGCTCCAATATGGTACCGTCTTCCTTTCCTATGGCGCACACCATCTTAGTGCCGCCTGCTTCCAATGCTCCAATTAACATATATGCTCCCCTTTCTGAAATATATTATTTCAATATATACTTTTGAAACAATGTATCTGACATGAAAATTATAACAGTCTTTGACTTCTTAGGCAACTAAATTTGTAAATGCCCGACAGCTTCTCCATACCTCTCTCAGCATTCCTTCCCTTCATTCCTTCCCTTCATCCTCTTCATTCCTCCCACATCTCCATAGCTGCCATCACAGCCCCGTAATCACCAATCTGCTCTCCCAGGCCACAGGGCAGGATGCAGCAGGCATTTACACTGGCTGGGAGCGCCTCCCTCCGAAGCTCCTTTTCCATCTCGTCCTTAAGGAACCTGCCGGCCCTTGCATAGATTCCTCCGGCTACAATCCTCTCGGGATTCAGTATATCCACCAGCATGGCAAGTCCCCTGCCAAAATACCGCCCGGACACTGCCAGGACTTCTCTGGCATCCGCACATCCCATTTCTGCGGCTTCTGCCACATCCCTGGCTGTGATAACATCCAGTCCTCCCTCTTTCATGTACGAAACCGGACGGCCTGCCTTGAGAGCATCCTCTGCCATAGACCTGGCCAGCCGCGCAATCCCTCCCCCGCTGCAAAACCCTTCAAAACTTCCTGCCTTTTCGTAGCCCACAGGTCCTTCCTCCGCCAGCCGCACATGCCCTGCTTCCCCTGCCATGCCGCAAGCTCCTTCGTATAACCTTCCGTTTAAAACCAATCCTGCTCCCAGCCCTGTTCCAAAGGTAAGGAATATCATGTGGCGGCAGCCTCTGCCGGCCCCATACCGCCATTCTGCCAGGGCACAGGCGTCCGCATCGTTCTTAAGTCCTGCGACCATGCCCAGACTCTGTTCCAAATAGGAGACAACCGGTACCTGGTCCCACCCGGGCAGATTAGGCGGCGACAAAATCACACCTCTGCCGCTGTCCAAAGGTCCTCCGCAGGAAACGCCGATACAGCATTCTTCCCCGGATATCTGATGTGTTTCCAAAAAGGCTTTTCCCATATCCGCCAGGCAGCCCAGCACTTCCTTCCATGTTCCGTGAGTGGGGATGGCTTTTCTTTCCAGAAATTCCACGTTTTCTTTACCCGGCCTGGCCAGAAGAACGGCTGATTTTGTTCCGCCTATATCAAAGCCCAATACATATTTCATATTTACCTCCTGTCTGTATGCAAAAATTCATCATGCAAAAGGGGCGCATCGCCGCAACTCTAATCCAGTCACGTCAATACACCCCTTGGATAATCATAGTTTTCCATTAAGTATATGCCAGGTATCCCTGCTTACTTCCTGCGCCCCAGAATCCTCATAATATACACAAAGAGGTTGATAAAATCCAGATAAAGCTGCAGTGCGGAAAAGATGGATGCCTTGGCTGCCATCTCAGGCGCCTGGCCGTAGTATGCGTGGAACGCCTGTATCTTCTTCACATCATAGGCTGTCAGTACCAGGAACAGGAAAATTCCCACAGTCGATACAATGGTGTCAAATGCGCTTAAATCAATGAACATTGCAAAAATCCAGTAGAAAAACAGGAATACAAGTCCTCCAAGCATGAATGGACGCAGCTTGGTAAAATTAATATTGCCAAACCAGCCAATCAGTGCCATGATTCCAAAGAACAGGGATGTAATGCCGAATACCATCCACAGAATCTCCAGGCTGAATGCAAATAGATATGCGCTGAATACAATACCGTTAAGGGCGGCATACAGGAAGAATAAGCTCCTGGCCATACCCACGGACATCTTCTCAATCCTGGCAGAGAGATATATCACCACTCCCAGCTCGGCGGCCAGAAGTGCCAGAGGCCAGTAACGGAAGGAATATATATAAAAAATCGTTCCTGTCATCGCAAAGCCCACCGCAACAATAAAGGTAACCAAAAGCCCTGCAAACATCCAGCCAAAGGTCTTTGCCGTGTAGCGTCCCAGTGAGTCTCCCTCTACCTGAACTTCGTAAGATCTGTTCATCATGTTTTCATTCATAGTCATCCGCTCCTTTTATTTATTTTAAAATATAAATGTAAATGCAAAAATCAGATTGATAACGTAACCGATGATGGCGGCCACCATGGCAATGGTACCCAGAATCACGGCTGCCCTGCCTATATTGCTTTTGCTGGAGCTGCGGGCCTTCTGTCCGAAGCTGATTCCCAGTCCTCCCAGCACAATGCCGCCCAGAGGCGAAAGCAGCAGGCCCACCACAATTCCCAGTATGGAGAGTATCATGGCCGGAACAGCACACTTGCCGTGGTCAGGCACCTGTATGGTAATGACTTTGTTTCCTGTTTCTTCCTGTCCCTGGGGCAGGGGCTGATGGAGCAGGCGTATTAGCTCCTCCAGGCTCTCCCGGAACATCTTCTTGGGCATGGCGCCCACAAATCCCTTAATGGGATTCTCCCGTTTCTTACCGATCCAGGCTTCCAGATGGAAGCTTCCATCGTTATACTCATACCGTATGAACCTTGCCATGGTCAGAAAGCCATCGCCTTCCTGCCAGACTTCCTGTCCCTTGTGGGTCTTTTTCCTGAACCCGTTTTTTGTGAGGAAGTCCTCCATCATGAACTGCACAAAGTCAGCCGGCTGGTTCAGTACCTCATCTCTTGTCCATCTAGCCATTCGCTTTTCTGGCTCCTCCTTTGCCGTATTCCTTCTACTCAGCAGAAATCAGATAGTAGTATATGGGCTGGCCTCCGTACTGAAGCTCGATTTCCTTATCAGGATACTGTTCCTGCGCCTGCTCCTCGAGGACCTTTGCCTCATGCTCAGACACATCTGCCCCATAGTATATGGTCACCAGCTCACATTCTTCATCCAGCATCTCTTTCATGGCATCCAGTGCAACCCCGTCCACGGATTTTCCCACTGCCAGCATACCATGGTCTCCCAGGGCCATGATATCCCCTTCTTCAATGTCAATGCCGTCAATATTGGTGGTGCGGACCGCATAGGTAATCTGGGCAGTCCTCACATTTCCCATCTCCTCGGTCATGGTCTGGGTATTTTCCTCAGGTCCCAAATCCGGCATAAAATTGACCAATGCCGTGATTCCCTGGGGAACGGTCCTGGAAGGTATGACGATTATGTTCTTATCTTCCGTCAAATCCCTGGCCTGCTGTGCGGCCATGATAATGTTTTTGTTGTTGGGCAGAATGAAAATGTTCTCTGCATTTACCCGTTCAATGGCCTTTAGCATATCCTCTGTACTGGGATTCATGGTCTGCCCGCCCTCAATCAGGCAGTCGGCTCCGATTCCCCTGAAAATATCGCTCAGCCCCTCCCCGCTGGATACGGCTATAAAGCCATATTCCCTGCGTTCTGACGGCGCCTCTTCCCCGGTTGCCTTGTCTTTGTCTTCCTGCTCCCTGGCAGCCTGTTCCCTGGCCAGACGCTCCGAATCCTGAATGACCCTCTCCTGATGCTCCTCCCTCATGTTGTCTATTTTCATGCGGGATAAGGAACCGAAGGCCAGCGCCTTTTCAAAGGCCAGGCCGGGATGGTTGGTGTGCACATGGACCTTTACGATCTCGTCGTCCGACACCACCACCAGGGAATCACCAATGGATTCCAGATATGACTTTAACTCCGTCTCATCCTTATCCGTGTAAACCTTCTCCAGATTTATGATAAATTCTGTACAGTAACCGAATTTGATATCAGCTGTATCTATATCCGTCCTTGCAGCGCCTCTGGCGGCTTTTTCGCCGGCTGCCGGCCTATTCCCGCTGTCCGGGACCGTGTCCAGTGAAAAGTCCACTGTCTTGCCCAGAAGACCGTCCACGGCCCCCTTGACCACCTGCATCAGCCCCTGGCCTCCGGAATCCACCACACCCGCCTGTTTTAACACGGGGAGCATCTCCGGTGTCTGGCTCAGCACATAATCGCCGTATTCTATAACTTGTTTTACAAATTCTTCTATGTCATCTGTCTGTGAAGCCATCTCCAGGCCCTTATCCGCCATGGCCTTGGCCACGGTCAGGATGGTTCCCTCTTTTGGTTTCATGACAGCCTTGTATGCTGTCTCAGTTCCCCTCACCATGGCGTTGGCCAGGATGGTGGTATCAATTTCTTCCACTGCTTTTATTTCTTTTGTAAAGCCTCTGAGAAGCTGTGATAATATAACTCCGGAATTTCCTCTTGCCCCGCGCAGGGAACCGGATGAAATGGCCTTTGCCAGCTGGTCCATGGTGGGATTCTCCAGCTCCGCCACTTCCTTTGCCGCCGCCATGATAGTAAGCGTCATATTGGTTCCCGTATCCCCGTCCGGCACGGGAAATACATTCAGTTCGTTAATCCAGTCCTTCTTTGCCTCTAACCCCTTTGCTCCTGCCAGGAAGGCATTCTTAAGCATACCGGCGTCAATCGTACTTATACCCACAAGTTACTTCCTCCTAGTCAATCACTCTAACACCTTCCACATAGATATTGATTTTCTCAACCTCCATGCCGGTGAATTCTTCTACCCTGTATTTCACGCTTTCAATCAAGTTGTCAGATACAGCCGAAATGCTGACCCCATAAGATACGATTACGTGGAAATCAATGGATATTTTATTATCGTTTATATCCACATTGATTCCATGAGTCAGGCTCTCTCTCTTTAATAGTTTAACCAGCCCGTCCTTCATGCTGACAGCTGCCATACCTACAATGCCAAAACATTCAACTGCGATGGTTCCTGCATATAAAGCAATCACGTCCGGGTTAATCTGGATTTCGCCCATTTTATTGCTGATTCGTCCCTTCATACACATGCCTCCGTTTCTTTACTAGAGACAGTATACACTATTTTCTGAAAAAAAGAAAGAAATTTTAATTTTTTCACTTGCAAAATTTGCAAACTTCTGGTATCATACATTTGTTGTGGATTTTTCTTAATGAAAGAATCCAAGTAACGTGTTAAGGAGGTGCAATAGTATGGCTAAGTGTGCAATCTGTGAAAAGGCAGCTCATTTCGGAATTCAAGTGAGCCATTCCCATAGAAGATCCAACAAGATGTGGAAAGCGAACGTTAAATCTGTCAGAGTCAAGGTTAATGGTGGAACCCAGAGAATGTACGTATGTACTTCCTGCTTACGTTCAGGCCTTGTAGAAAGAGCTTAATGAAACAGAACATATCACGGAAAAAGACATTGTCTCTGTCATACCGACAGGCGGTGTCTTTTTTTTGCGCCGTATCCGGCTTTTTTTCCGCTTGCCAGTCCCTGCCGCAGAAAAGCGGACAGCAAAAAACAGGCTATGCCCTCATGGGAGGTACGCATAACCTGTATTTTATATTCAATCCCTATTGTAGTCTTCTTCCTCTTCGATACGCCATACGTTTATATTAACAACAGAACAGATTATATCCTAATACAAGGCAGCCGATAACGAACAGGAAGGTAAAGATTGTCTCAGGAATAAAGAGCAGCACTGCCATCCCCAGTCCAAAGCAGAACAGCATAAGCCCGCATATTCTTCTCATATCTTAATTGTCTCCCCCATTCTGCAACAAGCTATACTCCATCATATGCAGAAAGGCGGCCCGGGATTCCTATTTCACATCCATATGTTCTGCCTTACCTGTGTCGTAGGCGGCCGCTGTATCCTTCGCAGTCTGGACTGTCTCTTCTGACACAGCCGGCTTCCCCCCAAGGAATTTGTTGATAAAATCCGGCGCCATATCTATGACTTTGGTGATGGCATCCTGATTCTTTACATTGACAAGCTTAGTCACGCCCCCCTGAATCACCAGCACGGCGCTGGGGCTCATTTTGGCGCTCATGCCTCCGCCGCCCCGCTGTTTCTGCTTGACACCCTCAGCAAAGCTTCCGGCCGCCATACCGCATGTCACATCAACCAGAGGGACAATGATGGTATCTCCCACCTGTACCGGTTCCCCCACCACGGTCTTGGTGTTGACGAACTGGTCCATGCCTCTAAATAACGTGTCTATCGTAGATGTAAATTGATTCTCTGCCATAGTATGTCCTCTTCTCTATTTATTCCCGCGGGCTGCATCCGGGACAGGATATCCCATCCCCTAACAGCCGCCGCGAGTGTCATATCACTTTAAGAAACCCTTCAGCATCCTGCGGGTATGTCCGTCAAACAGGACCTGGAGTACCAGCCAAAGAATTACGGATAACCGTATTCTTCCTTTCAGACTTCCATCTGCGTCCAGTATTTTCTCATCAAATACCGGGTACAAAAAAAGCTGCCTGTGGTAAAACGGGTAAATAAGGCTGGCGGCCTGGAGCACCTGCCCCGTGGTATAGGGATCGTCAAACCCGAAGGTGACGGTGCACCTGCCCTTTCTGGGCCACAGATGTACCAGGAGACGTTTTATCTGCCTGTAAAGGAGCTTTAAGGACGCCTGATTCTTTTCATCCTCCAGCCACATTTTCTTTTCCTGAACAAACTCCCTGATTCCCTTAAGCTTATCACAGATTTTCGCAAAAGAAAACTTAAGTTTTTCCAGTATATGCCTGATTGACTGACTGATACGGCCCGGAAAGCCTTTTATTTTCCCCATGATACCGGACCCCCTTTTGACAGGCTCAGGCCCGGTCCCATCTTCCTCTTCCCTGCTTTCCTTCCGGTTGGCGTCCTGTTCTCCTGCGCGTTCCCCATGGAGTTGACTGCCGTGGGCCTGTTCCTCCTGGGATTTCCTGTAATGCTCCTCATCCTGCTGCAGTTCCTCATACAGGGACTGTTCTTCATCTCCCAGTATGGTCTCCAGACCGTCTTCCAAATCCCGGGCAGGATCCTTTTCCCGATTGTGCCACAGCCTGAAGCCCAGAACCTTAAGACTGCACACCAGGCCTTCGCCTTCATAAACAGCCCTGAATGCCAGGATATGAAAGAACCAGGTGGCGCAGACCGACAGCAGCAGCTGTCCGTGGTAGCTTCCCTCTGCCTTATACCTCACAGGGATGAACAGCACTGCCAGGAGAATGCCAAGCAGCAGCCCCAGGATGACCAGAAGAACAATACCTATTATCTTCAATATCACAAGCAGAATATGAATCATTTTGCCTCCCCCAGGTACGCCATATATGATTTCCAGTTAAAACCGTCCGTATGCCGGTACATATCATCCACCATGGTGCGGACTACCTCACATGCTTCCCCATATCCCTCGGCCACTCCTAAAATCAGGAAATCCTCTGCTTTGCGTTCTTCCTCTGTCAGCAGCATCACAGGCCGTATGTCAAGTATATGATTCCCACTCTGAGGAAGAGTAATCACATAGGTGTCCGGCATGAGCTTCCTTTCGCGGATTCCCATGAGGACCCTGGCCCGGTGCCTTCCGGCCCGGTCTCCCATATATAGATGCTCCCACCAGCGCATTCATTCATCTCCCTCTGTCTGCGCGCCAGGCCATGTCTGAAACCCATTTCCGCCAAGGCACGTCCTAATAATCTTCCTGGTCAAATTTATCCTGCTCCATCAACATGCGTATAAGACCCATGGAAATCTCTTTTTCCTTCACATCAGAGCAGCTTCTGAGGCTCCCTTCCACATACAAACGCACTTCCTCCAGGGAATCAAAAAACACCGGCAGCCTGGACAGAATCTTAGACATCACAGCCCTGACAAGGACCTTTGGTTTTCCTTCCCAGGCAGCTGACAGCTCCCCAAAGAAGCGCTCCAGCTTTCCGGCCATCAGTTCTTCATCCACCTTCTGATCCGCCTTGGCTTCCGGACGTTCCAGGGACATGAAGGAGCTGTCCGACATAAGCAGCTCTATCTTCCTGAGAATCTCCCCGTCCTCATCCGCGCTGTCTGCCGCGCTCTTAACCTCTGCCGCCAGACGCATCCACTGCTCAAAGTAAGTCTCCTGCTTTCCCTCCAGCATGGACAGCTTATCTGTCAGCTCCTGCGGAATGGCCGTTACGGCCCCTTCCTCAAAAAGAGACCGGACCTTTGACAAGAGCTCTTGTAACAGGCTTTCCTCCGATACCTCCATCATCGCCCATCTTCTGGAAAGCATAAGCACATAAAGGTCATTGATCAAATCCATAAACAGCATCAGTTCCCCCGTGGTATCCAGGAGAATCTGTCCTGCCCGCTCCATCTCGGCTGTCAGATGCCGGTATTCCTCTGCTGTGACGGCCTTAAAATCCGCCCTTTCAAATTCCCTGAGAATGGAGTGAAGATCCTCGTATCCTGTCTCCATGTCCTCCGGCCGCGCCAGCATGGCCTCGGACCTCAGGATATACAGCATATCATCCAGGCTTGAGACCGGACCGCCCTTATAGACAGACAGCCCCTCCTCCACCATGGCAAAGAATTTATTCCTGGTAAGCCGTATGGGAAGCTGGCCCACCACGGACTGTATCCGTTCATTGACAACCATTGCCTCATCTGTGTCCGTGATATAGGCCATAATTTCCGCTGTCCATTCTTCCTCATCCGGCTGGACACTTCTGTTTCCCATAAGCTGGGGCTCAAAACGTCCTTCCAGACGGTTCAGAACATACTCATACGCCTGAAAAGCGTCCGTATAAGCGGTATTGGCCTCCATGGCCGAGGCAGTCTCATCCCTTAAGCCATTCAGCTCCTCCGGCTTCAGGCTTCCCTCCAGGAAATCCTTCAGCAGACCGTGGTATCGTTTGCTCAGCCTCTCCAGCCTGCTGCTTAAAAGGTCTCCTTCCAGGATTACCTCGTAGTACATATAGTAATTCAGGGCCAGCCGCGTATATGCATAGTGGCAGGCCGCTGAAATCTGTTTCTTCCTTCGTCTTGATTCCAAACCCAATTCCTCCCGGAACTTATTTTCGCGCAATAGGCAAGGATGCTGTATCCGCCTGGTATTTAATTATTAGCCAGTATACAAAGACGCGCCAGATCCAGTGCCTTCATCATAGCCTGTTCCCGCACCTTTTCCCGGTTGCCCTTAAACTGGTATCTCCTGACGCAGGTTTTTCCTCTCAGACAGCAGGCCATGTACACCAGCCCCACAGGCTTTTCATCCGTACCGCCGTCAGGTCCTGCTATACCCGTAGTGGCCACACAGAGGTCGGTACCGCTGGTATTCACTCCGCCCTCCGCCATTTCCCTGGCAGTTTCTTCACTGACAGCGCCGTAAGCTTTCAGCGTGTCCTCACGCACTCCCAGAAGACGCATTTTGGCTTCATTTGAATATGTCACCATACCTTCCATAAACACGCCGGATACACCGGGCACATTGACCATTCTGGCCGCTATCATGCCTCCGGTACAGGACTCGGCCGTGCACATGGTCAGATGATTCTGTTTTAGCAAATCCGCCACCGCCATCTCCAGACTCACCTGTTCCTCGGTGGTATAGACAGCGTCCTTAAAGCGGTTCTTTATTTCCTTTTCCACAGGCGCAATGAGGGCCATACCCTCCTCCCGGCTTCCCGCCCTGGCCGTAATCCTTAAATGCACCTCTGCCGTCTTGGCGTAGGTGGCAATGGTGGGATTGGTCTGGGCGTCAATCAGGTCCAGGAGCATGTCCTCCACCTGGCTTTCTCCATATCCGCAGATTTTAACCATACTGGATACCAGCACCGCGTTCTGCTTTTGCTGAAGATAAGGAAACACCTGCCCGCTGAACATGGGATACAGTTCATTGGGAGGTCCCGGAAGCAGGATAGCGGTCTTGCCCTCCTTTTCCAGTATCAGGCCCGGAGCCATGCCGTTGGCATTGTCCAGCACCAGCGCCCCCTGGGGGACTGTGGCCATCTTCCAGTTGTTGTCCGGTATGTGGCTGTAAATGTTATTCCTGAAGAATTCTTTCAGATGCTCCCTGGTATGGGCATCCTCCACCAGAGGCATGCCAAATGCGTCGGCACATACCTCTTTTGTCAAATCATCCTCTGTGGGGCCCAGGCCTCCTGTCAGTATAAGAATGTCAGAGCGTGAAAGCCCCTGGCGCACCACGGACATCATCCTGTCGTAATTATCCCCCACCGTGACCTGGAAAAACAGATCGAAACCAAGCATGGCGCATTTCTCCGCCAGGAACTGGGTGTTGCTGTTTACAATATTTCCCATAAGAATCTCAGTCCCCACGGATATGAGTTCCACAGTCATGCTACATGCCTCCCTCTGTCAGGATTTTGATATTCTTTGCCACATAGTCCACCAGGGATATGATGGTCAGAGCAACCGCAATGACAACCACAATGTTGGTCACCAGCGTCAGGGCCGGAATATTAAAAATCATCAGAATGACAGCCGCCATCTGGAAGGTGGTCTTGAATTTGCCCCAGTAGCTGGCTGCAATGACCACACCGTTATCCGCTGCCACCAGACGGAATCCGCTGATGATGAATTCACGGCTGATGATGATGATGACAACCCAGGCCGGAAGCTGTCCCAGCTCAATCAGGCAAATCAGCGCAGAACAAACCAGCAGCTTGTCTGCCAGCGGATCCATAAATTTACCAAAATTGGTCACCAGGTTATACTTCCTGGCAATCTTGCCGTCAAACAGATCCGTGAGACTTGCCACAATGAACAGAACATTTGCCACAATACGCATGGTATAATTATTGCCGTGGTCAAACAGCAGGGCCGCAACAAAAAATGGGATCAAACACACTCTTATAATCGTCAGTTTATTGGGCAGATTCATCATACACCTCTCCTATCAAATCATATTCAGCGGCTCCTGTTACCTTAACCCTCACAAAGTCGCCTGACATCAGTTCCACATCCCCGTTCACAAATATCAGACCGTCCACATTCGGCGCGTCCATGTAAGTCCGTCCCACATAGGCGGGCTCATCCACCACCTTTCCTTCTATGAGGACCGTAAGCACCCTGCCTACCATGTTCTCACAGTGTTCAAATGCAATGTCCTGCTGCAGCTCCATGATTTCGTCCCTGCGCTCCTCCTTCACCTCCTCTGGCACCTGGTCGGGATAGGAAAAGGCCGGTGTATCCTCCTCAGCGGAATAAGCAAATACACCCAGACGCTCAAACTCCATCTCATTGACAAAGTCCATCAGCTCCTCATGGTCGCTCTCGGTCTCTCCCGGAAAGCCCGAAATCAGGGTAGTCCGGATGGCAATATCCGGAATCTCCTGCCTCAGTTTTCCGATGCGCTCCATCAGCTCTTCCTTGTTTGTCCTGCGTCCCATGCGCTTAAGAATCCGGTCGCTGGCATGCTGTATGGGTATATCCAGGTAGTTGCACACCTTTTCCTCTGTCCGGATGGTCTCTATAAGCTCATCCGTGATTTCCTCCGGATAGCAGTACTGAATGCGAATCCAGTAGATACCCGGAATCTTAGCCAGCTCCTTAAGAAGTCTCGGAAGACATTTCTCCCCGTAAAGGTCCCTGCCGTAGAGGGTGGTTTCCTGCGCCACCAGAATCAGCTCTTTTACGCCTGCTTCCGCCAGCTGCCTGGCTTCCTTCACCAGCTGCTCAATGGGAACGCTGCGGTAGGGGCCCCTTAAATAAGGGATGATACAATAGGTGCAGCGCTTGTCACAGCCCTCCGCGATTTTAAGAAAAGCATAATGGCCGCCGGTGGTAACCACACGTCTGACTTTCGTCTGGGGAAGCTCGCTCAAATCGTGAAAACAGGAAAGATGGGTACCTGTTCTTCCTGCCAGCACCTCGTCCAGCACCTTTGCCACCTCCTCATAGGAAGTGGTCCCAAGGATGGCGTCCACCTCAGGTATCTCATCCAGAATTTCCTGCTTATATCTCTGGGCCAGGCATCCCGCCACCAGAAGGGCCTTTAAGTTCCCTTCCTCCTTATACCGGGCCATGTCCAGGATGGTGTTAACACTTTCCTCCTTGGCATCTCCGATAAAGCAGCAGGTATTGACCAGTATCACATCCGCCTCTGTCTCGTCGTCCGTAAACGTGATGCCCCGCCCGTTTAACAGTCCCAGCATCTTCTCTGTATCCACCAGATTCTTATCGCATCCAAGGGATACGCAAAATAACTTTATATTCTCCATATGAAAATAACTCCTAATGAACATTTAAGCCATCTCTGTCCAGGCAGCACCGGAAATGACCCAGAATGCTTCCCTGTACAGGAGACGGCTTATGATTTATGCGTTCTGCTCTTCCTCTTCCGTTGTCTCTTCCTCCGGAAGGATTTTTACCTTCTGGTGATACAGTTCATCAATGGCAATGGACAGAGGTTTCTTTCCTGCTGCTCCGGCAACCATGGGGTCCTCCCCCGCAATGAGCTGTCTGGCGCGTCTGGAAGCCGCAATGACGATGGAATAACGGCTCTGTACCACCGGCTGTTCCCCTGGCTCAATATCGCTGTTTACTACGTTGATTAAATCGGTGTATGATGGATGTAACATATTACATTCCCCTTTCAAAATTGTTATATGATTTTTATAAATGGTTTACTGTCTGTCATCCAGGTGGTAAAGTTCTTCCCGCATCCTGCTCAGGAAGTCCAAATGATAGCAGGTCTTACTGTGCTGCAGAGTGATAAGCTGATGCATCTGCTCCACACAGGCATCAATCTCGTCGTTAATCAGCAGGTAATCATAGGCTTCCATACCCGACGCCTCCTCAGCGGCACGGCGGAGCCTGGCATTGATGACCTCAATGGTCTCTGTTCCCCTGCCTACCAGACGGCGGCGAAGCTCCCCAGCACTGGGCGGCGTCACGAAAATCAGCAGCGCATCGGGAAAACGCTTCTTCACCTTAAGGGCGCCCTGAATTTCAATCTCCAGAATTACGTCCTTTCCCTCTGCCATCTTCTTCTCCACATAATCCCTGGGCGTGCCGTAGTAATGGTTCACGTACTGAGCGTACTCCACCAGACGCCCTTCCTCAATCATCTGCTGAAAATATTCCCTGTTGACGAAGAAATAATCCTCCCCGTCCTTTTCTCCTTCCCTGGGCTGCCTTGTGGTGGCGGATACGGACAATGCATAATTGTCATACCGCTTTAGCAGCTCTTTCATGAGTGTTCCCTTTCCTGCTCCGGAGAATCCGGATACTACCACTAAAATTCCCTGCTGGTTCATGGTATGCTCTCCCTGACTTTTCAATGTACTTATTTGGATGTTCCTATTCAATATTCTGTATCTGCTCCCTGACCTTTTCGATCTCGGTCTTAAGGGCAATGGCCTTGTCCGAGATGGACAGGTCCGTAGACTTGGACAGAATGGTATTGGCCTCCCGGTTCATCTCCTGGGCAATGAAATCCAGCTTGCGGCCAACGCTCTCTCCGCTTAAAAGCTCATTTCTGGTGTTGTGTATATGGCTTCTGAGACGCACCGTCTCCTCATCCACACATATCTTATCCGCATAGATGGTAACTTCTGCCGCGATACGGCTCTCCTCCATGGCTGTGTTGCTTAAAAGCTCCTTTACCTTGTCCTCCAGCCGGCTTCTGTACTCTGTTAAAATCTGAGGGGAGCGCTCTTCGATAAAATCCACCAGCGTTTCCATATAATCCAGTTTGCCTAAAAGGTCCTTCTTAAGATGTTCTCCCTCCATCTCCCTTGACTCCACAAACTTGACGGCGGCCTCCTTAAGGGCTTCTGAAAGGATTTCCCACAGATGCTCCTCGTCGTCAGGCACCTGCTCCATGGTAAGCACCTCAGGAAACTTGGCCAGGGCCGACACCTTCACATCATTCTGGATGCCAAACTCATCCGACATCCTGTTAAAGTACTCCATATATTCAGCAGCCAGCGCCCGGTTATACTTAAGGCACATATTGCCTTCTGTGTAATCCTCGTAGTTGATGAACAAATCCACTTTTCCCCTCTGGATATATTTCTTAAGGAGTGTCCGGATGGAAGCTTCAAAATAATTGAACTTCTTGGGCATCTTAATACTTAAATCCAGATATCTGTGATTAACGGCCTTCATCTCGACAGAAATCTTGTACTCGTCCGTCACATTCTCGCATCTGCCGAAACCAGTCATGCTTTTTAACATAACGAATGCCTCTCTTTCGCTTTTATCCATAGTTAGTTAGTATTATAATTCATCTGGGGAATCAAGTCAACAAATTGTTCAACAAAGCAATTTCCGCATGTTCAGCAAAACAATTTCCGCCGTCCACCCCAATTTCCAGTGAAGCAATTAACAGGGCGGTTCAAATGCAGGGCCTTTTCTATTCCGTCAAATTATGGTATTCTTATATTCAGCGGCCACGGCGCCCGGTCATGCCCCAAAGCAGGGAACCTTCTGGTTCATCCCCTTTCCCTGTCCAAACAGCATTTCCCGCGTTAATACAGGCCCGACAGGAGTGTATATATCATATGGCATTTGACGGCATTACCATAGCAAACCTGGTTCATGAGTTCAAGGAAGCCCTTGGGGGCGGACGCATATCTAAAATCGCCCAGCCCGAAAAGGACGAACTTCTCATAGCCATTAAAAATAACAAGGAAAATTACCGCCTCCAGATATCGGCCAGCGCAAGCCTCCCTCTTATCTACCTGACAGACAAAAACAAACCCAGTCCCATGACAGCGCCTAATTTCTGCATGCTGCTGCGCAAGCACATCGGCAGCGCCAGAATCGTGGACATCAGCCAGCCCGGCTTAGAGCGCATCATCCAGTTCGAGCTGGAGCACTTAGACGAGATGGGGGACCTGTGCCGCAAAAAACTGATTGTGGAAATCATGGGAAAGCACAGCAACATCATTTTCTGCAAGGAGGACGGCACCATCATTGACAGCATCAAGCATGTGTCCGCTCAGGTCAGCTCTGTCCGCGAGGTGCTGCCGGGGCGAACCTATTTCATCCCCCAGACCGTTGCCAAGGAAAATCCTCTTACGGTCACCCAGGAAACCTTCCGCCAGACAGTGGGTGCCTCCTCCATGTCCATTCAGAAAGCCCTGTACAACCATCTCACAGGCATCAGTCCCATTATGGCTGAGGAAATATGCCACCTGGCAAGCATTGATTCGGATTACGGCGCCTCTGAATTGTCTGAAACAGAACTTCTGCACCTTTACCACACTTTTTCCCTGGTGATGGAGGATGTAAAGGAAGGGCGTTTTGCTCCTGCCATTGTCTTTGATGAAGAAGGCCCGGCAGAATACGCTGCCCTGCCCCTGACCTGTTACGAAGGCGGCGTTTACCACAGCCAGTCCTTCCGGTCCATGAGCCATCTGCTGGAGGAGTACTATGCTTCCCGGGACACCCTCACCAGAATCCGTCAAAAGTCTTCAGACCTTCGCCGGATCGTCCAGACAGCCCTGGAGCGCAACAACAAAAAATACGATTTACAGCTAAAACAGCTGAAAGACACTGAAAAACGTGAGAAATACCGCATCTACGGCGAACTCCTGAACACCTACGGCTATGAGCTCACCGGCGGCGAGAAATCCTTTACCTGCCTTAACTACTACACCAATGAGGAAATCACCATTCCCCTGGACACGCAGCTGTCGGCAAAGGACAATGCCAAAAAGCACTTTGACAAATACAACAAATTAAAGCGCACCTATGAAGCCCTGACAGACCTGACAAAGGAGACCAAGGCTGAAATCGACCATCTGGAATCCATCAGCTCCGCACTGGACATAGCCCTTGCCGAAAACGACCTGGTGCAGATTAAGGAAGAGCTGATGGAATACGGGTATATCAAAAAGCGCCGTTCCAGCGACAAAAAGCCGAAAATCACCAGCAAGCCCTTCCACTACATTTCTTCTGACGGCTTCCACATTTACGTGGGAAAGAACAACTACCAGAATGAGGAACTCACCTTCAAGCTGGCCACAGGAAACGACTGGTGGTTCCACGCCAAAGGCATTCCCGGCTCCCATGTCATCGTAAAGACTGAGGGCCGCGCCGACCTTCCCGACCGCCTCTTTGAAGAAGCCGGTTCCCTGGCCGCCTACTATTCCAAAGGCCGTGACAATGACAAGGTGGAAATCGACTATATCCAGAAAAAGAACATTAAAAAGGTAGCCGGAGCCGCACCCGGATTCGTGATTTACCATACCAATTACTCTTTAGTGGCATCGCCGGAGTGCGGGTTGAATGAAGTGGAGTGATTTGGATTTATAGTGTGGTGGATGAGAGTACGGTACGTCTGCGGAGAGGGGAGGCTTGAGGCTGCAGGGGTTGTGTTGGATGTAAAGCAATACAAGCCCTGCACCCCCGCCTCCCCTCTCCGCAGACTGTATATCTCTTCCACCGGGTATATAAATCCGAAAAAAGCAAAAAAACAACTGCCTGCCATAATCACTTATGACAGCCAGTTGATTTTCCACTACATTAACACCTAATCCAACCAGTGAATTAGTTGTACTTACGCTTACGAGCAGCTTCAGACTTTTTCTTACGTCTTACGCTTGGCTTCTCGTAATGCTCTCTCTTACGAATTTCCTGCTGAATGCCAGCCTTTGCACAGTTTCTTTTGAATCTGCGTAAAGCACTGTCTAAGCTCTCGTTATCTTTAACAATTACGTTTGACATCGCTCACACCTAACCTCCCTCCAGTTGTGTAATTGTGCATAATACAACTGTTTGGGTATTTTTAGCACTGCTATGATTATAGCATAAAAATACCGTACGTCAAGAATTTTTTTATAATTCTTACATTTATTTTTAAATTTTATCTGCACATGTACTATTTTGTCTGTTCTTCCACTGTCTCAACCGCTTTTTTAAGAGCATCGTCGATACCTGCCGGATTTTTGCCGCCGGCCTGGGCCATGTTGGGACGGCCGCCGCCGCCACCGCCTACAAGACCAGCTATGGCTTTAATCAGGTTGCCTGCGTGGGCGCCCTTTTTCTGAGCGGAATCTGTGGCTGTTGCCATCAGGTTTACCTTGCCGTCCTGCTCGCAGGCCAGTACAATGACGCCTTCTCCCAGCTTGTCCTTTAACTGGTCGCCTAAGTTTCTCATGCCGTTCATGTCCACTCCGGCCACCCTGGCTGCCAGAACCTTAAGTCCGTTTACTTCCTTGACCTGGCTCATAACATCTCCCAGAGAGTCATTGGCAAGCTTGCTCTTAAGCTTCTCATTCTCGGAGTGAAGGGTCTTAATCTCCTCCAGAAGGGACTGTATCTTGGAAGTCAGCGCGGACGGTGTTGTCTTGGCTGTCCTGGCCGCCTCCTGAAGCTCCTCTTCCACCTCCTGATAATGTTTCATAAGCCCCTCGGATGTAAGCGCCTCAATACGCCTTACACCGGCGGCAATACCAGCCTCGGAAATAATCTTAAAATATGCAATGGTGCCTGTATTCGGCACATGGGTGCCGCCGCAGAGCTCTGTGGAGAAATCTCCCATGCGCACCACGCGCACCTTATCTCCGTATTTTTCACCGAACAGAGCCATGGCTCCTGTTTTCTTGGCTTCCTCCAGTGTCATAACCTGGGTGATGACCGGAAGGGATGCCTGGATTTCCTGGTTCACCAGTTCCTCCACCTTCTTAATCTCATCCGGTGTCATGGCTGAAAAATGGGTAAAGTCAAAACGCAGCCTGCCAGCGTCCACGTAGGAACCAGCCTGCTCCACATGGTCTCCCAACACCTTGCGCAGAGCCTTCTGAAGCAGATGGGTGGCGCTGTGGTTTTTGCAGGTAAGAGCGCGGTTGTGGGCACATACAGACAGAGTCACGTTTTCTCCCACCTGGAACATGCCTTTTGTCATAACGCCCACATGGCCTACCTTGCCGCCCTGAAGGTGTATGGTGTCTTCTACCTTAAAGGCGCCGTTTTCATTGGAGATAACACCTGTATCTCCCTGCTGGCCGCCCATGGTTCCGTAAAACGGGGTCTGCTCCACGATGATGGTACCCTTCTGTCCGTCTGTAAGGGCCTGTACCAGCTCGTCTTCCGTGGTCAGGACCGTCACCCTGGAATCAGCCGTCAGCCTGTCATAACCAATAAATTCAGTGGTAACAGAAGGATCGATGGACTGGTATACAGTCACGTCAGCCCCCATGTAATTGGTAGTCTTGCGGGCCTTTCTGGCCTTTTCCTTCTGTTCCTTCATGGCGGCGGCAAAGCCGTCTTCATCCACGGTGCAGCCTCTCTCTTCCAAAATTTCCTTAGTGAGATCCAGAGGGAATCCATAAGTATCATACAGCTTGAATGCATTGGCTCCGGAAAGACATTTGTTCCCGGTTTTCTGCATTTCATCCTCCATCTCACCCAGGATGCTCAGTCCCTGGTCAATGGTCTTGTTGAACTTTTCCTCTTCCTCAGACAGTACCTTAAATATCATGGCCTGCTTTTCTTCCAGCTCAGGATAGCCGTCCTTGGACAGCTCGATTACGGTCTCAGAAAGACCGGCCAGGAACCTGCCTTCAATCCCCAGCTTTCTCCCATGACGGGCAGCACGGCGCAGGAGACGGCGGAGCACATAGCCCCTTCCCTCGTTGGAAGGCATGATTCCGTCTGAAATCATGAAGGTACAGGACTTAACGTGGTCTGTGACAATACGCAGAGACACATCTGTCTCATGGTCCTTCTGGTATTCTGTATGCGCAAGCTGGCACACCCTGTCCAAAAGCGCTTTGTTGGTGTCAACGGTAAACAGGGAGTCAACGCCCTGAACCACCACAGCCAGACGCTCCAGCCCCATGCCCGTATCAATATTCTTATGCTCCAGCTCTGTATAATGGCCATGTCCGTCATTATCAAACTGGGTAAATACATTGTTCCATACCTCAATATAACGGTCGCAGTCGCATCCCACCGTACATCCGGGTTTTCCGCAGCCAAAGGCCTCGCCTCTGTCGTAATATACCTCTGAACAGGGACCGCAGGGACCTGAACCGTGCTCCCAGAAATTGTCCTCCTTGCCGAACTTGAAAATACGCTCAGCCGGAATCCCGATTTCCTTGTTCCAGATGCCGAAGGCCTCATCGTCATCCAGGTACACGCTGGGATACAGCCTGTCCGGGTCCAGTCCCACCACATCGGTCAGAAATTCCCATGTCCAGTGGATGGCTTCTGTTTTAAAATAATCCCCAAAAGAGAAATTACCCAGCATCTCGAAGAAGGTGCCGTGACGGGCTGTCTTTCCTATATTCTCAATGTCGCCGGTGCGGATACACTTCTGGCAGGTGGTAACCCTGTTCCTGGGGGGAATCTCCTGTCCTGTGAAATATGGCTTCAGGGGAGCCATACCGGAATTGATTAAAAGCAGGCTGTTATCATTATGCGGCACCAGTGAAAAGCTTTTCATTGCCAGATGGCCCTTGCTCTCAAAAAATTCAAGGAACATCCGGCGCAGCTCGTTCACGCCGCGGTACTGTGGTTCTTTCACTTTATTTTCCTCCATATCATTGCTCTAATTACATAACCGTCATTTTACCATAACGCTATATAATTATCAAGACCGTCTTAACAAAAAAGAGAGGGAAAACCAATGATTTTCCATTGTTTTTCCCTCTTTCCCGCAATTTTTGATTCCGGTCATACGGACCGTTCTTTCCATATTTTCTCCTGTTACGGCGATGCCGGTTGAGAAGAATCCTCCTCCTCATAGAACACCCCGTTGGCCTCCTCATAGCGTCCTGCCAGTTCATAAGCCCTGTCCCTGGTCAGACTGACCAATGTGGCCGCATAGCTGATTCCCTCCATGGATCCGCTGTTTCTGCCCGAACTCTCCGCCGCCCTGGCATCCCGGTTCTTAAGCCACTCCTGCTGCTCGGAAGCCAGCTTTGCAGCGTCCTCCTGGGACAGCATCTCCATAAGTGCATTGTAAATGGAATTCAGTTCACCTTCCCACAGCTTAAGTTCTGTTTCCGCCGAGGTCTTGATGGAATATACATTGGAGTCCGTTTCCTCCTCCCGCATCTTAAGAATCTGGGTATCCAAATCTTCCAGGCGTTTGCGGTAGTCTACTATGAGACTCACCTTATATTCCCTGGTCCTGGATCCTGTGAGCGGGGAAATAGGCATATTCTCTTCCGAAGCAGCGGCCCCCTCACCGGCGCCACCCGCAGTATCCGAAGCCATTGTTTCCCCAGCGGCATCCGCCATTGCAGGAGCTGCCTGGCCGGACGAAAAGGGCTCTGCTGCTGCCTTTGCTGCAGGAGCCTTTGCGTAAGCCGCATCTCCGGAACCTGCACCTTTCGGAGCTGCGCTTCCCGGACCCGCGCTTGCAAGGCCTGCATCTCCTGATGCCGTGTTTCCCGAAGCTGTATTCCCCGGCCCTGCATCTCCCGTCATCCTGCGTTCCGCAGGCGTTGCGGGTGCTGCCCTGCCTGCCGCCGCCATACCTGTATCCGTTCCGCCTGCCTCTGTATCCAGCTGTCCCAAAGCCGGGGCAAAGGAAGGCGCCGCCGCCGTGTCTTCTGCCCCTGCTGTAATCTCAGCCATCATGGCCGCCCCCTGGCTGTTCACATAGTATTTGGTATAGTGGGTAACACCAGTTCCTATGACCAGGATACAGCCAATCACAATCCATATCCGTTTATCTTTCATCGCAACACATCCCTGCCATAATCTTGTATTTACCTTATCACAAAAAGGGAAGAAAAGAAACACGAAGATAAAAGGAGTAATAGATTGTAAGAGATATGTAAGAAAATCAGGAACAGATACAAATGCAAAAAAAGCGCTGCATCCCCTTTTGCCCATGTAATTCAGGGTTAAGCAGCGCCTTCTGCTTTTAAACTGCATCAGGGTAAAGCTTACTTATGCCTCCAGCCCCTGATCTGTCATCAGATTCCCACCATCTGCCGCAGAGGTGGCCAGAGCATCGCATTTCTCATTTTCAGGATGGCCTGCATGTCCTTTTACCCAGATGAATTTCACCTGGTGGGGTTCCTTTGCCTTTAACAGGCGTTTCCAGAGGTCGATATTCTTTACCGGCCCGCTTTTCCCGCGGTTCCATCCCTTTGCCACCCAGCTGTCAATCCAATGCTGGTTAAATGCGTCTGTCAGGTATTTGGAATCCGAATATAATTCCACCTGGCATGGCCTGTTTAATGCCTCCAGCCCTACAATAGCAGCCATCAGTTCCATCCGGTTGTTAGTGGTGCGTACATACCCGCCGGACATGGTCTTCTCATGAAGCTGGCCGCTGCTGTCCGTAAAATGAAGCACTGTCCCGTAACCGCCCGGACCGTCAGGATTTCCCCTGGCAGAACCGTCTGTGTAAATCTGTACCTTCGTCATGTGTCAATATCTCCTGTCAGTAACATTCTATCTGTCCCATTTATCGCACAGGGCAAGAATCTGTTCCGTAAAACGGGTCAGGTCCTTATTAGCGCCGCCTTCGTTGCGGTGAATCACATCCAACAGCATCTTGCCTGCATCCACCAGCCTGGTATAAACACCGCTGGCCCTGCGTTTGGCGGCAGTTTCCTTCTCAATGAGAACGCCCTCTGTCTCTTTAATCCAGAATCCCTTTATAAGGTCAAACTGGGAACCTGAAAAAGGCGCCCTGGCTGTGAGTTTCAGCTGGGTATTCAGCACATCCGAGAAGGATACGCAGGATTCCTCGCTTCCGTGAACCACAAAAACATAAGCCGGTTTTTTCTCAAATGCGGATATCCAGCTGATAAGCCCGTCCCTGTCCGCATGGCCGCTGATTCCATCCATGGTTTCTATGTGGGCCCGCACATCAATTTCCTCACCGAATATCTTCACGGTCTGGGCCCCGTCCTGCAGAATGCGTCCCAGGGTTCCCCCGGCCTGGTAACCCGCGAACACAACGGAGCACTCCGGCCTCCACAGGTTGTGTTTCAGATGGTGGCGTATACGGCCCGCATCACACATGCCTGCCGCTGATATGATGACCTTGGGCGTCATGTCAAAGTTTATGTTCTTGGATTCCTCACTGGTAATGGAGAGCTTCAGTCCCGGAAAATCAATGGGGTTGATTCCACGTTCCACCAGTGCCTTTGTCTCCTCGTCATAGCATTCCAGCATATTGTCCTTAAACACATGGGTGGCTTCCACGGCCAGAGGGCTGTCTACATAGACCTCGAAGCTGTCATGGCCGGTCACAAGCCTTTCTTCCTTAATATGGCGTATCAGATACAGTAACTCCTGAGTACGTCCCACTGCAAAGGCCGGTATGACCACGTTACCCTGCCGGTCCAGAGTCTCCTGTATGATTCTGGCCAGACTGTCCACATGGTTTACATCCTTTTTATGATAGCGGTTTCCGTAGGTGGATTCCATAACAACATAATCCGCCTCCGTAATATACTGGGGATCACGGATCAGGGGCTTATTCTTATTCCCAATGTCGCCGGAAAATACAATTTTTTTCTTACTGGCGCCCTCAGTGGCCCATATCTCAATGGAGGCAGAACCCAGCAAATGTCCCACATCCGTAAAACGCAGGGTCAGATTGTCATTGAGCTTAAATACCTGCCCATAAGCCACACCTTCAAAATGCTTAAGCACATCCTCAGCATCCTGCATGGTATAAAGGGCTTCCACCTCGCCCCGGCCTGCGCGGCGCGCTTTCCGGTTTTTCCACTCAGCTTCCATCTCCTGTATGTGGGCACTGTCCTTAAGCATGATGCTGCACAGGTCGGCGGTTGCATAGGTGGTGATAACCTGGCCTCTGAATCCCCTGGCATGAATCCACGGAAGCATGCCTGCATGGTCAATATGCGCGTGCGTCAGAAGCACATAGTCAATTTCATGATACCCCACGGGCAGCTCCGCATTCTGGTATATGTTATTTCCCTGTTCCATACCGCAGTCTATAAGCACCTTGGTATTTCCCACCTCCAGAAAATGACAGCTGCCCGTTACCTCATGGTCGGCCCCGATAAATGTAAGTCTCATCTGCATTCTCCCCTCTGAGTATAATATAGTCTTGCCCCACAGAATATTCTGTCAATTATGGCTACAGTATATCATATTCCCCATAAGAATGCAAATCGTATTGCAATATTTGCACAATTTTCTGAGAATCGTCCTTCTCCCAACACGCATTCTATTATTGCTGATTTTAAATAATAATGCATATCATACCGCCATTGCTGTCATTGATAATTTTCTGCAGAGTATCCTGCAGCTTCAGCTGGCAGTCCTCCGTCATCTGGGACACCTTGGCCTGGATACCGTCCTCCACAATCTGTTCAATGGATTTTCCGAAAATATTGGTGTTCCAGATTCCGTCGTCGCTCTCCCTGGCATTTTCCTTGATATAGGCAATCAGATCCTGGGCCTGCTGCTCGCTTCCCACAATCGGAGCGATCTCTGTCTCGATATGGGCCTTAATCAGGTTGATGGACGGTGCTTCCGCTTTCATCTTCACCCCGTACTTGTTGCCGTGTTTGATGACCTGCGGTTCATCCAGCACGATTTCCGAGCGTTCCGGTGTCACCACCCCATATCCCTTTAACCGCACCTGGGTCAGAGCGTTCTGCACTTTTTCATATTCCTTCTGCATATTAGCCAGGCTGCTCAGGGTCTGCATGAGCTGGTACTCTCCTTCAATGGGCAGTCCCACATAGTCGCTGAGAATCTGGTAATAGTAGCTGTCGTCCATATCCACCTGGACACCCACCCTGCCGTCTGCCATCTGCATATTTTTGACATTCATGGATCGTATGGTATCTGTATGCTGCTGTTCCAGTTCCCCGGACACATCTTTCATGTGTGTTACTTTCTGGATTACATTCCTGGCCGCCTGGATCACCTGGGCCTTAAGCCAATGGGTGGAAGGCAGGATCTCCAGCCATTTGGGAATATGGAAATCCATCTCAGTCACCGGAAACTCCTTCAGGACGCGCTCCAGGATATGGAAAACATCCTCCTTCTTGAGCTGCTCGCAGTTTACAGGCAGCACCGAAACCCCATATGATTCAGACATTTCCCTTGCCAGCCTGGCAGTTTCGTCGGAATAGGGTTTGGTGGAATTTAAAAGTACCACAAATGGTTTGCCCAGCTTTTTCAGCTCGTCAATGGTCTGCTTTTCAGCTGCTATGTATCCGGGGCGTTTAATTTCCCCTATGGTGCCGTCAGTGGTTACAACGATTCCAATGGTGGAATGATCATTGATAACTTTTCTGGTTCCGATTTCCGCAGCCTGGGTAAACGGAATGTCATAATCAAACCACGGCGTCTTCACCAGACGCTCCTCACCGTTTTCCACATGACCCGCTGCCCCGTCTACCATGAATCCCACGCAGTCTATGACCCGTACCTTGGCTTCAATACCGTCTGCCAGATTAATGCTGGCCGCTTCCTTAGGAATAAACTTGGGCTCCGTGGTCATGATGGTCTTGCCGGCCGCGCTTTGAGGCAGCTCATCCCGGCTCAGGTTGCGCAGGTTCTCATCCTCCATTGCAGGGAGCACCAGCAGCTCCATGAACCGCTTTATGAAGGTAGATTTGCCTGTGCGGACCGGCCCTACTACGCCTATGTAAATCTCTCCGCCTGTTCTCGCCTGAATATCCTTGTATACATTAAAATTGTCCATAAATATACCCCCTTGCTATGCTTTTATAGTATATGCAGGGGGGTATGAGTATATGACTGGTACAAAATCACCATGTATCAGGTCTATTCACGCAATCTCTTCTTTCATAATTGCACGTATCATCTACAGGTCCTGTGGTTCAAGTATTTTTTTCCTGCCAGCGGACTATTTTTACCTTTATTCGCTGAGATAAGCCTTTTTTACCTGATCATTGTTCATAAGCTCCTTTGCGTCTCCGCTGAGAGCAACATTGCCCGTCTCCAGTACATAGGCCTTATGCGCAATGGAAAGAGCCTTCTTTGCGTTCTGTTCCACAAGAAGCACGGTAGTCCCATCCCCGTTTATCTTCTGGATGATATCAAAAATCTCATTTACATAGATTGGTGAAAGTCCCATGGAGGGCTCATCCATAACAATCATCCTGGGATGGCTCATAAGGGCCCTTCCCATGGCAAGCATCTGCTGCTCGCCGCCGGACAGGGTGCCTGCAAGCTGGTTCTTGCGCTCCTCCAGACGCGGGAAACGCTGGTATATCATCTTCAGGGTGGCTTCTATCTCTTCCTTGTCTTTTCTTGTATAAGCCCCCATTTTCAGATTCTGCAGCACCGTAAGGGTGGCGAACACGCGCCTTCCTTCCGGCACATGGGCGATTCCCATGCCCACCAGTTTATAGCCGGGAACCCTGGTTATGTCGGTTCCCTCATATACGATTTTTCCTGTCTTCGCGCTGATAAGCCCGGTGATGGTGTGCAGGGTTGTGGTCTTTCCCGCACCGTTGGCACCTATCAGAGCCACGATTTCTCCCTGGTTCACATCAAAGGAGATTCCTTTTATGGCCTGGATTACACCGTAGTATACTTCCAGGTCCCTGACTTCAAGCATAGCCATATTATACGCTCCTCCTATTCACCAAGATATGCTTTGACAACTTCCGGATTGTGAAGCACTGCGCCGGTCTCGCCCTGGCACAGGACCTGTCCGAAGTTGAGAACGGTCAGTTCTTCGCAGATACCGCTTACAAGCTTCATATCATGTTCAATCAGAAGGATGGTCATATCGAAATTATCCCTCACAAAACGGATGGTATCCATAAGCTCGGCTGTCTCATTTGGATTCATTCCCGCTGCTGGCTCATCCAGGAGAAGGAGCTTTGGCTCCGTGGCCAGGGCCCTGGCTATCTCCAGCTTTCTCTGCTTTCCGTAGGGGAGGTTGGAGGCTTTGTAGTCGCACTCTTCGTCCAGTCCGAATACCTTGAGCAGCTCCATGGCTCTCTCGTCCATTTGCTTCTCCACCTTAAAATAGTTGGGAAAACGGAAAATTCCGGCTGTGGTGGAATACCTGTAATGATTGTGAAGACCTGCCTTCACATTGTCCAGCACCGACAAATCCTTAAACAGACGGATGTTCTGGAAGGTCCTGGCAATGCCGGCCTGGTTTATTTCCGTGGTTTTCCTGCCGGTAATGTTGACTCCTGCCAGCTCAATGCTTCCCGCATCCGGCTTATATACGCCTGTCAGCAGATTGAAAATAGTGGTCTTACCGGCTCCGTTGGGACCGATGAGGCCGTAAAGCTGTCCCTTTTCTATGCTGATTTGAAAATTATCAACTGCCTTAAGGCCGCCAAAAGATATGCTTAAATTCTTAACTTCAAGTAATGCCATCTTATGCTGCCTCCTTTGCGGGTTTCTTATCTTTTCTGCTGAATTTTTCCGCCAGACGCTCACGCATCACCACAAACTGGGGTGCGGAGTTGAACAGCATGGCCAGAATCAGCACGATTGCGTACATAAGCATACGGTAATTGCTGAGTCCGCGCAGCATCTCCGGAAGGAGATACAGGATGACCGTCGCAATGACGGAACCGCGGATGTTTCCGATACCGCCCAGCACCACGTACACCAGAATCATGATGGACATGTTGTATCCGAAGTTCTTGGGCAGGGCTGTCAGGGTGGTCAGATTGTGGGCATACAGCACACCGGCAATACCTGCAAGTCCAGCGGAAATGGAAAATGCCAGCAGCTTGTACTTGGTGATATTGATGCCGATGGACTCCGCTGCAATGCGGTTGTCCCGGATAGCCATGATGGCACGGCCTGTGCGGGAGTTCACCAGATTCATGACAATGAACAGGGTGATAAGCACCAGGATAACACCTATGGTAAAGGTGGCTGCCTGGGGCGTTCCCGTAATGCCCTGGGCGCCCTTTATCAGGATTTCCCCGCCCTCTCCCAGCTTTAAGGACATGGAATCCTTAAAGGAGATATGGAAGCCGGAAGCGTCCCGTCCCAGATAAACAGCATTGACCAGGTTCTTGATAATTTCACCAAAGGCCAGGGTCACAATAGCCAGATAATCACCTCTCAGACGCAGCACCGGGATTCCGATAATGACGCCGAACAGGGCCGCTGTAACGGCTCCGATGAGGATGGCGATGACCATTCCAAGAGTGGGGTCAATGGCTCCCTTCATGCACTTTGAAAACAGGGCGCCGGCAAAGGCTCCCACGCACATAAAGCCCGCGTGTCCCAGACTCAGCTCTCCCAGGATACCCACGGTCAGGTTCAGGGACACAGCCATGATTACGTAGATGCAGAAAGGAACAAGAAGTCCCTTCATAAGGCTGGATATATGCCCTGTTCCCACCAGGACCTGCATGATGATATAGGCAGCCACCACCATGCCGTATGTAATCATATTATTTATGAATGTCTTTCGTTTTGCGTTGCTCTTCATACCGGCACCTACACTTTCTCATTAATCTTCTTGCCCAGAATACCGGTAGGCTTCACCAGAAGCACGATAATCAGGACGGAAAACACAATGGCATCTGACATCTGTGAAGATATGTATGCCTTGGACAGAATCTCAATGACACCCAGCAGGATACCGCCGATGAAAGCACCCGGAATGGATCCGATTCCTCCGAATACAGCCGCAACAAAGGCCTTGATACCCGGCATGGAACCAGTATAAGGTGTAAGGGACGGGTAAGCGGAGCAGAGCAGTACGCCCGCTATGGCCGCCAGCGCGGAACCGATGGCAAATGTAAGGGCAATGGTGCCGTTTACATTGATTCCCATAAGGGTAGCCGCCCCCCTGTCCTCGGAAACCGCCAGCATGGCCTGTCCGGCCTTGGACTTGTTGATGAAGGCAGTGAGTCCAATCATGATAACGATACAGGAAAGGATGGTGACAATGGTCTCCCCTGTAATGGTCATCTCTCCTCCCGCCAGTTTGATGGCAGGCAGGGTCACCACGGAGGTGAAGGATTTGGTATCTGCTCCAAAGATAAGAAGGGCAACGTTCTGCAGCAGGTAGCTGACGCCGATTGCCGTAATGAGAACCGCAAGGGGTGAGGCGCCGCGCAGGGGCTTATAAGCAATCCGTTCAATGGTCATGCCCAACAGCGTACATACGGCCACCGCAAGGAGCACTCCCGCCATGGGCGGCAGTCCCATTGTGCTGACCGTGACAAATACCACGTAGCTGCCTATCATAATAACATCGCCATGAGCGAAATTCAGCATCTTGGCAATGCCGTAAACCATTGTATATCCAAGTGCGATGATGGCATATACACTGCCCAGGCTGATGCCGTTAATTAAATAGTTAATAAAGCCCATACCTACACCTCTTCGTCTGAAGTCTTTTTTAGTTTATCGCTATAAAGCGACAGATTATTCAAAATTATATCATATATCGTTACTATAAACAAGAGGGTTGTCATAGTGACAACCCTCTGTTGGGTTTTCTGGTTGGTTCTGGCCGGATTTAAAAGGCGGCAGATTACATTGCAGAGTAAGCTCCGTCCACTACCTTAACAGCCTTTGGTGCCTTGTGAGGCTCGCCGTCCTCAGTCCAGGTCATGCCCTCGCCGGTGAGGCCGTCTAATTTGATATTCAGCATGGATGCCTTTAACGCGTCACAAATCGTGCTGGCGTCTGCATCAGGAGTTACATTGGCGTCCTCAATAGCAGCCTTGATAGCGTAGATTGCATCGTATGCGTCTGCTGCAAACTGTACCGGAACCTCGTTGTAAGCAGCCTTGTAGCTCTCAACAAACTTAACGGTCAGGTCATCGGTAGCATCTGCCGCGAATGGTGTCAGGAGCATAAGTCCCTCTGCCAGCTTGGTATCAAAGTTCTGAACCTGAAGGATACCGTCCATGCCGTCGCATCCGAAGAACTGCGGTGCAAAGCCCATGGTGCTGGCCTGCTGAAGGATCAGGGAAGCCTCGGTATAGTAAATTGGCAGGAATACCAGCTCAGCGCCTGCATCCTTAGCCTTCTGTAACTGGGTGGAGAAATCCTTGTTGCTGTCAGCGGTAAAGGCCTCGGCTGCAACAATCTCAATGCCCTGGTTTGCGGACTCTTCCGCGAACTTCTCATAGATACCGCTGGAATATACGTCGGAGCTGTCATAGATAACAGCAACCTTGGAAGCCAGCTTGTTCTCGCCTATGTACTTAGCGGATGCAGCGCCCTGGTCCGGATCGGAGAAGCAGATACGGAATACGTTGGGGTTAGCCGCACACTCTACAGCGGAACCGGATGGTGTAATCTGGAACATGTTGTCAGCTGCTGTCTTATCTGCAACTGCGATACATGGAGCGGAGGTAACCGTGCCCATCAGCACCTGCATACCCCAGTCCTTTAATGTATTATAAGCATTAACAGACTTCTCTGCGTCATGCTCGTCGTCCTGGAAGTTGAATTCAATCTGTGCGCCGTTTATTCCTCCGGCCTCATTGATTTCCTTTACTGCCAGCTCTGCGCCGTGCTGTACAGCCACGCCGTACACAGCCGCACCGCCGGTTACAGGGCCGATGCCGCCAATCTTGAACACGCCGCCTGCCGCACCTGCGTCAGCTGCTGCGGTATCCGCTGCCTCGCTTCCCTCTGCTTTTGCATCTGCCGCAGTAGTCTCTGCTGCTTTTGTGGTCTCTGCCGTATTGGAACCGCCGCATGCTGTCAATGACATAGCCATAACGGCTGCCAGGCCCAGACTTAAAAATCTCTTCTTCATAATTAGTTCCTCCTCTTGCCTTTAAAATATAAAGCTTTCTATATTATAGGTAGTCCGAATGGGTTTGTCAATCGTTTCATGAAAATTATGGTTTATTTTCGACGATTTGCCGAAAAATTAGAGCAAAAGCAGGCATAATCCGCCAAAAACAGGCTATTTTTTAGGGGAAAGGCACCATTTCTGGTTCCCTTCCCCTATTTTTTATTCTTCCGACCACTCCAAATCCGAGTTTTCGATACGCTTATCCCTGAGCATCAGCTCCAGAACCGCTTCCTTTGCCGGCATACCTCCGAACAGGATGGCATTGACCTGTTCCACAATCGGCATGGACACCTTGTACTGCTGCGACAGCGCCAGAGCCGCCTTGGCGGAATACACACCCTCCACCACCATCTTAACCTCTGCCATGGCTTCCTCCATGGTATAGCCCCGGCCAATCAGAATGCCCGCCCTGCGGTTGCGGCTGTGCATGCTGGCGCAGGTCACTATCAAATCCCCTATGCCTGTAAGTCCGGCAAATGTCTCCATCCGTCCGCCCATGTCAATGCCCAGGCGGGATATCTCCGCAATTCCCCTGGTAATGAGGGCAGCCTTGGTGTTGTCACCGTATCCCAGACCGTCGGCCATACCTGCGGCCAGGGCAATCACATTCTTAAGGGCGCCTCCCAGCTCAATTCCCAGCACATCCGGACTGGTGTACACGCGGAACACCTCGCTCATAAAGATTCCCTGGACAAATTCAGCCACGCTGCGCTTACGGGCGCCGGCCACACATGTGGTGGGAAGACCCCTGCTCACTTCCTCCGCATGGCTGGGCCCTGAAAGGACCGTCACCTCAGTCTCCGGCAGCTCCTCCTCAATAATCTGGGACAGGGTCATGAGGCTCTTCTCCTCGATTCCCTTTGCCACGTTTGTTATCACCTGGCCCTGCTTTATGTAGGGCTTCATCCTCTGTGATGTCTGCCTCACAAAAACCGAGGGAACAGCCAGTACCAGAAGGTCCTTATCCCTCATGGCCTCCTGAAGGTCGTCCGTAAGACCGATTGCTTCCGGTAACCTTACCTCAGGAAGATTGCGGTGGATGCGTGTCTCCTTCAGTTCCGCTATCTCCTGGGGGATGGCGGACCATATCTGTACCGTATGTCCATTGCCGTTAAGTAAAACTGACAGGGCCGTGCCCCATGTGCCTGATCCGATTACACCGATTGATGCCATAACCTCACCGTCCATTAATTGTTTTTTTACTGTCCTTTGTATACTACTCTGACTTTTTCTTAGCGCCTACCTTGTTCTCCCTGCCCTGTACCAGCCTGACGATATTTGCCCTGTGCCTCCAGAAAGCCATGGCCGCTATGACCGCAGAAACAGCGTAGAACTGGGGTCTGGCCTCAGGTGCCAGCCCGTAAGCCCCCAAATGGCCGAAATAGATATTCCAGCACAGGAAAATAGCGGACACCACCAGGGAGCCCAGGGACACATACCTGGTCACCGCCACAATGAGAACAAAGGCCAGCAGGCAGACAGCTGTCAGCCGCCAGTCCAGCGAAAACATGATGCCTGCTGTTGCCGCAATCCCCTTACCGCCTTTAAACTTAAGATAAAAAGGAAAATTATGGCCCAGTATGACGCCGAAGCCCGCACAGAGTATCAGCACATAGATATACCCCGGCTGGGACCGGAAAAGAATCCTTACCAGGAAGCAGGGTATCACCGTTTTCAGGAAATCACCCATGAATACAATGAGACCTGCCTTTACTCCCATGACGCGCAGGGCGTTGGTGCTTCCCGAATTGCCGCTGCCGTGCTGGCGTATATCAATTCCCTTGGACCTGCCGTAAATGAAACCGGTCTGGAATAAACCAAAGACATATCCCATGGCCAAACATATAATCTGTTCCACTCCTTAATCCCCCTTTCCTTACACCTACTGCTCTTTTCCTTTTCGTTCCCTGACAAGGAATTTTAGGGATGTGCCCTTAAAGCCGAAGGCATTTCTAATCTGGTTCTCCAGATACCTGGTATAAGAAAAATGCATCAGCTCCTTGTCGTTTACAAAGATCACAAAGGTTGGAGGCTTTACCGCCACCTGGGTCATATAGTAAATCTTAAGCCGTTTTCCCTTGTCGGAAGGCGGCTGCTGCATGGCCACTGCCTCTGTCATGATTTCGTTGAGAACGCCGGTGGCCACCCTCAGGTTCTGGTTCTGGCGCACCACGTCAATCATCTCAAAAAGCTTGGTGAGACGCTGTCCTGTTGCTGCGGATATAAAGAGATATTCCGCGTATGGGATGAAGGACAGGACCTCCTTGATTTTTCTGGTATATTCGTATATGGTCTTGTCCGTTTTCTCGATGGCATCCCATTTATTTACGGCTACAATGATTCCCTTGCCTCTCTCATGGGCGATTCCGGCAATCTTGGCATCCTGCTCCGTGACGCCTTCCGTGGCGTCTATGACCACAACCACCACATCGGCCCGTTCCACGGCGGACACGGTGCGGATAATGCTGTAGCGCTCCAGTTCTTCTTTTATCTTGCTCTTGCGGCGCAGGCCGGCCGTATCTATGAATACATAAGGGGTGCCTTCATGGATAACCTCTGTATCCACCGCATCCCTGGTAGTGCCTGCTATATCCGACACAATGACACGGTTCTCGCCCACAAGCTTATTAATAATGGAAGACTTTCCCACATTCGGCTTGCCTACCACAGCGATTCTCGGCCGCTCGTCCTCCTCTTCCTCCATCTGCTCCGAGTCAAAGTGCTTCACCACCTCGTCCAGCAGATCACCAATTCCCAGCCGCGAAGCAGCCGACACAGCGACAGGCTCTCCGATTCCCAGATTGTAAAACTCGTAGACGTCATTGCCGTACTTGGCAACGCTGTCCACCTTGTTCACAGCCAGCACCACCGGCTTGTGGGATTTGCGCAGCAAATCAGCCACCTTTGAATCCGAATCCACCAGTCCCTGACGCACATCCACGATAAAAATAATCACGTCCGCAGTGGAAATGGCAATCTCCGCCTGCTCCCGCATCTGGGAAAGGATGATATCCTTGGAATCCGGCTCGATACCTCCGGTGTCAATCAGCGTGAAATTCATATTCAGCCAGTCGCAGTCCGCGTAAATCCGGTCCCTGGTCACGCCCGGCGTGTCCTTTACAATGGAAATGGTATCTCCTGCTATGACATTAAACAACGTAGACTTTCCCACATTGGGCCTGCCTACGATTGCAACTATTGGTTTACTCATGTTTTTATAACCTCCTCATTCAAGACCTTCCGTCACATCTGCCTGCGCACAATCCGGTATTCATCATAGGACTGATAATAAGGACATGCGCTAACGGTACCTCTTAAAAAGCGCCCCATCTCATCCTCGTCCAGATTCACTTCACAGATATAGTAATCATTTTCCTCATCATATACGTAATTGCCGCAGCACTCGCAGCTGGTCTTTTTGTTCTTTCCCGGTTTCATCTGAATCCATATCCTTTAACACAAATTCTTCGCATCCGCTTGATTTTACTATACCGGACCTGACTTGTAAAGCACTTTCTTATTAACCTCTATCATAGCAATATAACTTATTTTTGTAAATGCAAAGTTAATTTTCTAAAAAATGTTTGTGAAAATGTCTTGTTTTTTTTGACGAAATAGTATCAACCCCTTGACCCGGTCAAAGGGAAATGGTATAAATCATATGTGATATTCCCAAACAAATGATGATTCCAAAGGAGCAAAGCTATCATGGCTAACAATTTTGTATTCAAAGATTCCCTTCCCGTAGCGCCTTTAAAAATCGCCGCACTGGAAAGCTGTAAAAGTCTTGCAGCCAAGGTGAACGACCATATTGTACAATTCAGGCGCAATGATATAGAGGAACTGATGCGCCGCAAGGAGGACCTTCACTACCGCGGGTACGACGTGGATTCCTATCTGCTTCACTGCAGCTGTCCCAGATTCGGAACAGGCGAGGGCAAAGCTGTCATCAATGAATCCGTAAGGGGCACAGATGTTTTTGTCATGGTGGATGTGATGAATTACAGCATTCCCTACACGGTAAGCGGTTATACCAACCACATGTCGCCGGACGACCATTTTCAGGATTTGAAGCGGATTATCGGGGCCTGCTCCGCAACCGCCCACAGAGTCAATGTGGTCATGCCCTTCCTATATGAAAGCCGCCAGCACAAGCGCAACAAACGCGAATCTCTGGACTGCGCCATGGCTTTAGAGGAACTGGCAGCCTTAGGCATGGAAAACATTATCACCTTTGACGCCCACGATCCGCGGGTACAGAACGCCATTCCGCTGATTGGCTTTGACAATTTCATGCCCACCTACCAGTTTGTAAAGGCCCTCTTTTCCCATGATTCCAACATCCGCATTGACAAGGAACACTTAATGGTAGTCAGTCCGGACGAGGGAGCCATGAACCGGGCCGTATACCTTGCCAACAACCTGGGCGTGGATATGGGTATGTTCTATAAACGCAGGGATTATTCCCAGGTAATCGACGGCCGCAACCCAATCGTGGCTCATGAATTCCTGGGCTCTTCCGTAGAAGGCAAAACCGTACTTATTATCGACGACATGATATCCTCCGGCGAAAGCATGCTGGACACCTGTAAGGAGTTAAAGGAACACAAGGCAGACAAGGTCATCGTATGCTGCACCTTCGGTCTCTTTACCAACGGCCTTGAGAAATTTGACGAGTACTACCACCAGGGATATCTGGATTATGTCATCACCACCAACCTGAATTACCGCACCCAGGAACTGCTTAACAGGGAGTGGTATCTGGAAGCCGACATGAGCAAATACCTGGCCGCTGTCATCAACTCCCTGAACCATGACCGCTCCATCAGCGCCTCCCTCTCTCCCACGGAGAAGATTCAGAAGCTGGTCCAGAAGCACCAGAACGGCGGATACGAGTATTTCCAGAAGCTTGTATAACCCCCTGTCACCATGCAGGAAATTTAACCCGGAAATCAATATTCAAAAATGCACAGTCCACGGCAGCGGAATGCCCGCCGAAAGGGACTGTGCATTTTTTATGTTTCTCTCTATGGTCACACCAGGTTCCAGGCAGCCGGGTCCGCGCCCTTTTTTTCCAAAATGGGATCCGTCCCCTGTTCCTTTACCAGTTCATACTCTTCGCCGGTAAGCAGCATCATCCACAGCAGGTTCACGGGCTCGTCCATGAACATGGGATAGGCAGGTCCTTCCTGTACGCCGCACAGGGCAGGACTCAGAAGCAGAACGCCTTCATAGCCTTCCACCCCGCTGCAGGGAATGGTATGGCCGTGTCCCAGCCAGCCCAGTTCCTTCCATGGCAGGGACGCCTGGGCCGCGGTATAGTTAAGCATGGCCATTATGCCTTCCTGGCTGCATCCCTGAGGAAAAGCCACTCCCAGTTCCATGCGGCGGTATTTCCATGTCTCATCCTGAAAGTACTGTTCCACCTTTGGCTGGGCCAGGGCCCCGTTTCCAAGGGTAAACGCATACTGGCTGCCCTTTCGTTCTCCTGTCACCAGAGCCTTTGGCGGAAATCCGCCTCCGTCAATGGCATAATACTTTTTGTGGGGACCAAAAAATGCTTCCATGGCAGCCAGCTGTTCCTGCTGCATGGTCTCAAAATATCCGCCCTCCATAATGTCCCAGTACATACGGCTGCGCTCCATCCGCTGTTCCAGAACAGGCAGCGCCTCCTGAAGCTCCCAGGCAAAGGGCGCCATACCCTTTGCGTATAGGGAATATCCCGGAAATTCCCGGCCGGCCCAGCCAGGGATAACCGCAATCATCCTGCCGTCCTCATACAGGGCTGCACCGTCTCCCTCTTCAAACCAGACCAGGGACAATTTTTCCCTGTCCAGGCAGATGCCCTCAGAATCATGGGTCACGTATGCCCTGGGCATACGCGGGGCCATTCCCATCTTCATGGCCTCATAATCCATATCTTCCATGGCCGGAACCCGGTTGCAGATCCAGCAGTTGCGAATCTCTGCGTTCTCGCTTCCGGGATTCACCCAAAGGTAGAAATAGACCGCCTGTCCGTTGTCCTCCACAACAGCCTGTATGCTGCATACAGGAGACCACTCCTCTAATAATACATCCATATTGCCCCTCTTCCTTTCTCCTTCGCAAACCTCACCCTACTTAAGGCACAAAAACGCTGCCAGGTTTCCCCGCTCCTCTCCCACTTTCCGGTGTGAAAAGAGGTAATCGCTGTTGCACATGGTGCAGATGTTGGTGATATGGATATTCTCCCGGCGTATGCCTGCCTCGCGGAAAATGATTTCATTGGCCTTCCACAAATCCAGCTGGTACTTTCCGGGCCTTTTTCCTTGGCAATACAGCACTTCCCGGTGTTCCGGCCCAAAGGCCCCCCTAAATTCCTCCACCACTTCACCGCCCACTTCAAAGCAGTCCCGGCAGATGCTGGGACCCACACAGGCAATCAGATCCTCCGGCTTTGTGCCAAAGGCTTCCTTCATGGCATCCACCGTCACCTGACCCATGCGTTTAACCGTTCCCCTCCATCCGGAATGGCTGAGCCCAATGGCCCTGTTTACCGGATCCAACAGGTACAGGGGCACACAGTCCGCATAAAAGGTCACCAGGGTAAGCCCCGGCACATCTGTAATCAGCCCGTCGATGTCCCTGTAATCCCGTTCCCTTATAACACCCTTTCCCGCATCCTCCAGCGTCACCCGGCGCAGGTTGACCGTATGGGTCTGGTGGGACACTACCATGCGGTCCCGCTCCACTCCCAGGGCGGCTGCCATACGCGTAAAGTTTTCCAGCACATCCTCCGCCGCGTCTCCTCTGCTGTAAGAGAAATTCATGGTGGAAAATTTTCCCCTGCTGGCTCCGCCCATGCGGGTGGAAAAACCATTGACGGCCAGCCCGGTATCATCCAACGCCTTAAATGAGAGATAGGGAACGCCTCCATTTTCTTTTGTATCAAATACGCGGGACTTGTTCTTATAGCTCCAGTTTATATCCATAACACCATTGCCTCCTTATACTCAAAATGCATCCTGTATCAGCTCAATGTCGCTGCCCAGGATTCCCACCACGTCAAACCGGCAGGGAACGTCCCCGCCCATTCCATGGCTGTACAGATAAAAGGCCGCTGCCCGCCGTATGCGCTCCTGCTTCCTTGCGTCAACAGCCTCTGCCGGGCTTCCCATGGACAGCCCGGAGCGGTATTTTACCTCTGCAAAAACAAGGTACCTGCCATGGCGGCAAATCAAATCAATTTCTCCCTGGCGGCACCGGAAATTCCGTTCCAGCACGCGGTAACCCTTACTTGTTAAAAAAGCAGCCGCTGTTTCCTCATAACGGCTGCCTGTCTGTCTCTTATTCATATGTATCCGCCTGAACAATATTCCTGATAAAGCTTCTCCTGTGAATGGGACAGGGCCCAAGCTCTCTGATGGCGGCAATGTGCACCGCCGTGCCGTATCCCTTGTGTTTGGCGAATCCATATCCGGGAAATAATTCCTCGTACTCAGCCATCATATGGTCCCTGGTGACCTTTGCCAGGATGCTGGCTGCCGCTATGGACAGGCTCTTTGCATCCCCTTTAATAATAGGCACCTGCACCCCTTCCAGCCCGGGAATGGTGACAGCGTCGTTGAGAAGCACTTCCGGCTTCACGGAAAGCCCCTTCACAGCCTCCCTCATGGCCTCATAGGTGGCCTGAAGAATATTGATCTCGTCAATCCTGGCAGGAGTTGCCAGTCCCACATTCCATGCAACAGCCTTTTCCTTTATCTCTAAGAACAGCTCCTCACGGCGTTTCTCCGACAGTTTCTTGGAATCATTGAGATACAGGATACGGCATTCCTTGGGAAGCACCACGGCTCCTGCTGCCACCGGTCCCGCCAAGGGTCCCCGGCCCGCTTCATCAATACCGCAGATATAGGTGCAGGCATCATACTCCTTCTCGTATTCCGCCATGGCCTCCAGACGGGCCATCTCCTGTTCCAGCTTTTCTCCCTTTAGTACCCTTGCAGCCATTGTCATTCCACCTTGTCCTTTTGATTCTCCGGCTCCTCCAGCGTGATCCGCCCCAACTTGCCTGCCCTGAAATCATCCAGAAGCAGGGCTGCCGCCCTGGACACATCCAGATCCCCGCCTTTTAACAGGCAGGCCCTGACCCTGGCTATTTCCTCCAGGATAAAGGCAGCTTCCTTTCCCTCTGTTTCCAGGCCAAACCGTTCTGCCAGCACCTGGGGATAACGCTTTTTCAAAAAGCGTATAAGCTCGCAGGCCAGCTCATCTTTGTTGAGAATCTGGTCATTGATGGAGCCGATGAGAGCCAGCTTAAGGCCCACCTGCTGATCCTCAAACCTGGGCCACAGGATCCCGGGGGTGTCCAGAAGCTCCAGTGTCTTATTCAGGCGTATCCACTGGTTTCCCTTGGTGACGCCGGGCTTGTTGCCGGTCTTGGCGCAGGCCTTACCTGCAAAGGAATTGATGAAGGTGGACTTGCCCACATTGGGAATCCCCACCACCATGGTACGTATGGGACGGTTCAGAATGCCCCTGCGCCGGTCCCTCTCTATCTTTTCCTTACACGCCTCCTGGATGACGGACTGCACCTGCTTAAGTGTTCCCTTGTTCCTGGCGTCAACCTTCACCACGTGAATGCCCTTGTCCTCAAACCAGGATGCCCAGCGGGCATTCTGCCGCTCGTCCGCCAGGTCCGATTTGTTGAGAAGCACCATCCTGGCCTTGCCCGCGCCCAGGTCATCTATATCCGGATTCCGGCTGGAAAGGGGAACCCTGGCGTCTACCAGCTCGATTACCAGGTCAATAAGCTTCATATCTTCCTTCATGGCCCGTTTTGCCTTGGTCATATGACCAGGATACCACTGAATGTTCATATTTGTAAACTCCTGTTCTATCTTGAATGGATGAAGTCCAGTTTCAGAAGGGGAAATATCCTGAACCAGACCTTGCCCTGTATCTGCTCTCTTTTTACATTTCCAATGTTGGGGAAACGGCTGTCCTCACTGCTGTCCCTGTTATCTCCCAGGAGAAAATACTCATTGTCCTCCAGCTTAATGGGAGTGTCCGCCCTTCCTGCCAGGGACACCTGTTCCAGGCCGTCCTCCGCGTTTAAAAGCTCGCCGTCAATGAATATATAGCCGCCCTTAATCTGCACGGTCTCACCGGGCAGACCGATGATCCGCTTCACATTCTTCTTGTGGTCCTCGCGCTCAAATACCACGATGTCAAACCGTTCCGGCTTTCCCACATCATAAATCAGGCGGTTCACCAGGACCACATCGTCCGCATCTAAAACCGGCTGCATGGAACCGCCTGACACAGGCACCTGAGTACAGAAACCGTAGACCAGGAACCAGGCACAGGCCAGGACCAACACCACATTGACCGTCCAGCGGACTGCTTTTCTCAGCCACGCCGTATCCTCATTCACATAAAAATCCATGTACCCACACCTATCTTTTAAGGCATTTCCCGGACTGCTTACGGGTATGCCGCCTGCTTAACAAAATAGAGTTTGCATCTGCAAACTCTATTCTCACTTCCACTACCTGATTATTTAACTAATTCTTTAACCTTGGCAGCCTTACCAACCCTGTCTCTTAAGTAGTTCAGCTTCGCTCTTCTTACTTTACCCTTACGTACAACCTCTACGTTGTCAACGCTTGGGGAATGTAATGGCCAGGTCTTCTCAACGCCGATACCATTGGAGTTCTTCCTTACGGTAAAGGTCTCTCTGGCTCCGCCGTTCTGTCTCTTAATGACAGTTCCCTCGAAAATCTGGATTCTCTCGCGGTTACCCTCTTTAATCTTGTTGTATACCTTAACGGTATCGCCAACGTTAAAGCTGGGTACGCTTTCCTTCAACTGGGCTGCTTCAATGTTCTTAATAATATCGTTCATCGTGTGAACCTCCTTCATCTATTGGATGTTCTTAATACGCCGGCAGTAAATCAGATTCACCACTCACAGTAACAGAGGACCATCTATTTCTTGTCACAACGACTTATTCTAGCATATATTGTCCCAAAATGCAAGCATTTTATGAGCTGTTTCGCCTTGGTGTTTAGCCTTGATTTCGCCTTGGTTCTATTCCTCTTCTTTTTCTCCGGGAAGGATGTACAGATGAACCTTGTCAATACGGTTCTTTTCCACCTGTTCCACTACCAGGCGCACATTGCCGCACACCACCTCTTCGCCCTGGGAAGGCAGATGTTCCAGGCGGTCAATCACAAGACCTCCCACAGAATCATAGTCCTCAGAAGACAGTTCCAAATCCAGGATGTCATTGAGGTCATCCAGCTTCATGGAACCTTCCACCAGATACTGGCCGTCTCCCAGATCCACCAGCTCCTCTTCCTCATCCTCGTCATACTCATCGCGTATATCGCCCACGATTTCTTCCAGGATATCCTCCAGGGTAATCAGACCTGCCGTGGCGCCGTACTCATCCAGAACAATAATGATATTGTTGGGAGACTTTTTTATCTCCATCATCAGCTCGGATAGCTTTTTAGATTCAAAGGTATAAAAAGGCTGGCGCAGGTAATCAGACACGCAGAAGGACGCCTTGTCCTCCACCAGCAGCAGGTCCTTAATATTGATGATACCCACCACATTGTCCGTTGTCTCCTTATAGACCGGAAGCCTGGTATAATGCTCTTCTCTGAATATCTGAATCAGATCATCATAATCAGCCTCTATGTCAACAAACACCATGTCGATTCTGGGCACCATGACATCCTTTGCCACAGAGTCTCCCAGGTCAAACACATTGTTGATCATCTCACGTTCTTCCGACTCAATAACACCCTTTTCATGGCCCACGTCCACAATGGTCCTGAGCTCGTCCTCCGTAATGTCGTCATTTCTCTTATCAGGGTCCACATGGAGAACCTTGAGAACAATCAGCGACATCCAGTTAATAAGGACAATAAGAGGGGTCAGCACAGTCATCAGAATATGAATCACATGGCCTACCCGCAGGGAATACCGCTCCGCATCCAGGGTTGCCATTGTTTTAGGTGTTATCTCACCAAAAATCAAAATTAAAAGCGTCAGTACGCCGGTCGCGGCTCCAGCGGCTTTATTTCCAAATATTTCCGTCACCAGCACGGTAAGCATGGATGAGGCCGAAAGATTCACCACATTGTTGCCGATTAAGATGGCACTGAGCATCTTTCCCTGATTCTCAGACAGCTTCATCACCCACTGCGCAGACTTGCTCCCCCCTTCTGCCAATGTCCTGATACGGATTTTATTGACGGTTGTGAGGGCAGTCTCCGAAGACGAGAAAAAAGCGGAAAGTCCCAGTAAAATGATAATGATAACGACACGTATGGCAATACTGTCACCCGATGGGTCCAAAAAAATCAACTCCTATTATTTCATATTTTACAGTCCCAGAAGCCCGGAACGTATGGGCCGGGGCCTGTAATGTGTGTATTTATGTGGATAGTTTCAGAGAATTGTACAATATTATTGGGGGATTGTCAATATGGAAGGATTCGCGGGGTGGGGCAGGGGAGAGAGATTAGGGGGGTATCGAGGAAAAGCA